>Ga0326512_10001599_pt1 | contig 17225 bp, 10 predicted proteins | sample 1_2617_0518_D_FD_203652 | JGI IMG/M metagenome (GOLD analysis project Ga0326512, IMG submission 203652) | Bovine rumen microbial communities from UC Davis, California, United States - 1_2617_0518 | ecosystem: Host-associated > Mammals > Digestive system > Stomach > Rumen | place: USA... | reverse complement strand
TGGCAGGCGGCAGTTATTTCACAGGAACGTTTGCGATAGAGGATGCCGAGAATGTAAGTATATTGGGAAGGGGCATTGCTCGCCCCGTCAGTGGATATGAAGGCTGTCACATACATCGTTCAAGGAACATTCTTATCGACGGCATGATACTCAATACGTGTCCTGTAGGCGGTTCCGACGGTGTCACCATCCGTGACGTACGCAGCATTTCCTATCCGGCATGGGGGGATGGGCTGAACGTCTTTGCCAGCAGCAACGTTCTCTATGATCGCGTGTTCTGCCGTAACAGCGACGACTGCACGACAGCATACGCTACCCGGAAGGGTTTTAGCGGCTCCGCCCGTAATATTCAGATGAAGAACTCCACTCTGTGGGCAGACGTGGCACATCCCATCTTTATCGGCTTGCACGGCAATCCTGCAGTAGGCGATACTATAGAGAATCTGGTATATGAAAACATCGATATCCTTTGTCAGGCAGAGCCGCAGATAGACTATCAGGGATGTCTTGCCATAAATTGCGGAGACGACAATCTGGTACGCAATGTTACCTTCAACAACATACGTGTTGAGAATATCTTGCAGGGCAGCCTGCTCCAAGTGAAAGTGGGGTATAACAAGAAATACTGTACAGCCCCGGGACGTGGTGTAGAGGATATAAGATTCAGAAACATTCGCTATAAGGGCGAAAGTGCTGGGCTGTCAATTATCAACGGCTATGACGAGGCGCATGCTGTCAAGAATGTCTCGTTCCAAGGTCTGAAAATCAACGGGCGGCAGCTGTATGACGATATGCCGGATAAACCAAAATGGTACTCCACTGCCGATTATGTGCCTATGATGATAGGCAACCATGTAGAGAAAGTCGTTTTTACGCGCCGATAGTTTTTGGTGACTTTGTAAAAAAATCACATTTTCTTTTGTACTTCGTTTATTTTTTGTAATTTTGTAGCCAAAATAAACGAATTATCTGCTAAGCTAACTATGACTAAGATAATTAAAACCATAGGCTGCTGGCTGTTGGCTTCTTGCTTTTGCCCATTGGCGATGCAGGCTGATGTGGTGTGGTATGATGGCAGCAATGCTGTGAGCTACCAGGTAGAAGGAAAGGCGGCTCCTGTTGTGCAGCAGGCTCTTCGTCTGTTCGAGGGCGATATGGAACTGGTGACAGGCAAGAAGGCTGTTGCCTCCAAGAATGCTGTTATCAGCATTGTGCAAGGTAAGGGCAGCGATGATGGCTTCTGCATCAGTGTGAAAGAAGGGAAGATACTTGTTGAGGGCCACAATGCCCGAGGTGCTGCCTATGGCCTGTTGGAACTGAGCAGGATGGCAGGGGTTTCACCTTGGGTTTGGTGGGGCGATGTGCGGCCTCATAGCCGTAATAAGTTGTCTCTGCCAGATGATTTCCGCATAGAAAAGACCCCTTCTGTTCAGTATCGTGGCATCTTCATCAATGACGAAGACTGGAGCATCCGCAAGTGGTCGCAGGACAATATGGGACCACAGACCTATAAGCGACTCTTCGAACTGATGCTGAGACTTCGTGCCAACATCATCTGGCCTGCTATGCATGATGTCAGTCCTGGCTTCTTTACAGTAAAGGGAAACAAAGAAATGGCCGATTCCTTCGGCATCTTGATAGGTACAAGCCATTGTGAACCTCTCTTGCGCAATAATGTGGCTGAATGGAACGTGAAGGAGCGTGGGGCATATAACTATATCACCAATCGCGATGCAGTAAAGAAATATTGGGCAGATCGCTTGAAACAAGTGAAGGGTTCGGAAGAATTCTTTACCATTGGCATGCGAGGCATTCATGACGGTTCGATGGAGGGTGTGAAGACGCCAGAGGAGAAGCTGAATGGCTTGCAGCAGGTAATTGACGACCAGCGGGAACTCATAAAGAAGTACTACAGCAAGGATGTGGAGAAAGTGCCGCAGGTCTTCATCCCTTACAAAGAGGTGTTGGAGATTTATGAGTGTGGTCTGAGGGTGCCTGATGATGTAACCCTGATGTGGTGTGACGACAACTATGGCTACCTGACCCGCCTTCCTGATGCTGAGCAGCAGAAGCGCAAGGGTGGTGGTGGAGTATATTACCACCTCAGCTACTGGGGCAGGCCGCATGACTATCTGTGGCTCACCACAACGCAGCCAGGACTCATATATACTGAGATGAAGGCGGCCTATGACCACAACTGTCGCAAGCTATGGATTGCAAATGTTCACGACCCCAAGGTGGCAGCTTATGATTTGGAGCTGTTCCTCGATATGGCTTGGGATATTGAGAGCCTCACCCCCAGCCCCTCTCCAAAAGAGAGGGGAGTGTTTACACTCAATCAGCACCTTGAGAACTGGCTTTGCACCCAGTTTGGGGCAGAGGTGGGTCATGCTATAGCGCCTGCTATGCGAGAGTTCTATCGCCTGAATGGCATCCGTCGCCCAGAATTCATGGGATGGACACAGGTAGAGCTCGACAAGAAGAAATATCCTGGCGGCAAGTCTGTTCCCACCACAACAGAGTTTACCAGAAAGCAGGCATTTGAGCGAATGAATGATTTTGCTCGCATTGAGGCAACAGTCGATGTTTATGCACAGATGATACCGGAATACCTGCAGGATGCCTATTTCGCTCATGTGCTTTACCCTGTTCATGCCTCAGCAGCTATGACTCGAAAGATGCTTTCGAAAAATGGTAAGGACTATAACCTCATACAGATGCTGACAGAGCACTACAACACTATGAATAATGGCAAGTGGAAAGGTCTAATGTCAGCAGCTCCCCGTGACTTGCCTGTCTTTGCACCAAATGTGAGGACGGAGTTTAACGAAAACGAAAACCAAAACTATAACGAAAGACGAAAGACGAAACGCTTCGCTACGAAAGACGAAAACCAAGACGAAAACGACAATCAAAACGGAAGACTTGAAACTTGGAACTTGAAACCTGAAACCTGCGATTTCATTGCCCGCAATGCTTGCCAGTATGACAGCAGTACCAGCCCTTGTACGGTAATAGATATGCTGGGACACTCGATGCAGGCTGTCAGCCTTCCGAAGGGTGGGGAACTTGTTTACGAATTTGAGACACCCCTCCAACTGGAGGGGACGGGGGAGGCCGTTCTATATACGGCTTTGATTCCTACGCAACCCAGCGACAAGGGTGACTTACGCTATGAAGTAAGAATAGATGGACAGACTCCTATCGTCATCTCCCTGAAAGAACCATATCGCTCAGAGCAATGGAAGAAGAATGTGCTGCGATGCCAGGCCCTGAAGCAGACACCAATCCGTCTGACCAAAGGTTCGCACAAACTATATATAAAGGCTCTTGATGACCACATCATCGTTGACCAATGGATGATAGATTTCAATAAGGAGCGGAAGTTTTATGTGATTCAATTTTAAAGTGGAGTGAAAAAAAAGGAGTGAAAGTGGAGTGGAAGGGTATAAGGTCAAAGGTAATTTTCTTAACTCTTAACTCTTAACTCTTAACTCTTAACTAATTTAATTATGAAGCGTTTGTTTTTTACCATATCGTTTATAGCATGTCTGCTGTCAACAAGCTACGCACAGCGTAGTATAAACATAGTGTTTATAGGCAATAGTATCACCTATGGTGCCCTGCAGAAGCATCGTGAGGTGACAGCACCTCCTGCCCAGTGTGCCCGCTGGTTGTCTGCTCAGGAGGGTATTGATACTGTCTATTTCCGTAACTGCGGACGTTCGGGGCGCACTACATACCATTTCCTGCCTCGCAGCGAAGACGTTATACCTGCTGGCGACAAGACTTATTTTGGGGATGTGGTAGCAAAAACACGTGATTTGGTAAAGGAACATCCTAACCTGCAGCTGGTATTCAACATTATGTTGGGTACTAACGATGCTGTAGAACGTAAGCATAATTCGCACACTACTCCTGATAATTATGTGAGGAATCTGGAGGCTATCATCGATTCGCTGCTAAAACTGTGGCCTGATGCTCATGTGGTTCTCAATAAACCCATTTGGAACTCTTCTGACTATGTCACTCAGGGAGGGTCTGTTGCTACGAAAAAGAGCCTGAAGCTCTTGAGCGTCTATGCTGACCGCTTAAAAGATGTTGCTAATCGCTATAAGATGGGGCAAGTATGTCTTGGCGACTTTGATGCCTACGATTATTTCGAGAAAAACTGGAAGACAGATATTTTTGAGGAAAAAGATTCCCGAGGAAAGTCATATTGGTTGCATCCCAATGAGAAAGGTGCAGAAAAACTGGCAGAATACTGGGGTAAGGCTATCATAAAGGTTCCTGCTCCTGCATCAGCATCTTTCCGTCAGGAGTATGGCGATGCCCGAAAGACTTTTGTAGAGACTATTGCTACTCCAGATCATGCTGACAGCAGATATGGGTTGGGACAGCCTGCTGCCCTGCGTGTGGTGGCTCGTGAGGGAGGTGTTCCGTTGGAGGGCACCACTATATATTATAAGGTGGGACCTGAGATGTTTTTGCCAGAACATTATGACTCCACTGCCTTTGTGGGCGGAGAGGCTTTGCTGCAGATGGGCACGATGCAGGAACCGGGTTTCCTGGCTTGTCAGTATGAGTTTCGGGCTGGTGGCAAGACATATAAGGATCTGGTGAAGGTGGCATATGCCCCGGAAGAGATAAGAACGTTTACTCCGATGCCTAAGGACTTTGAAGCTTTCTGGCAGAAAGCCCTGAAGGAGGCTCGGAAGATACCATTGGAGCCAGAATACTTCGATGTGCCTGATGCCACAAATGATAAGTTTGTGACAAAGTTGGTGCGCCTGCATGTTGGCAAGGAAAAGTGGATGCAAGGCTATCTAACACTCCCCCTCACCTCTCACCTCTCACCCCTCACCTCTAAATACCCAGTAGTCCTCTGTCCTCCTGGTGCCGGCAGCCAGAAGATATACCCTTCGGATTACTTCCCCAAAGAGGAATGTATATACCTGAAGATAGAGATTCATGATAATGACCAGCGGCTGAGTGATGAGGCTTACGTGGAAGAACGAAAAAAATGCGATGGGTATATGAGTCGCGGAATGGATTCTCGTGACACCTATTATTATAAGGATGTCTATGTAGGTTGTGCCAGAATTGTTGATTTCCTCTGCTCTCTTCCAGAATGGGATAGCAGGAATGTCATCGTTACTGGTGGTTCACAAGGTGGTGCCTTGACCATAATAACGGCAGCACTGAACGAGAAGGTTACGATGTGTGCTCCATTCTATCCTGCCCTCTGCGATGTGATGGGCTTCCTGCATCATCGTGCTGGTGGTTGGCCAAAGTTCTTCTCTGGTTTTTATAAAGATGGGAGGACAACGGTTTCTGACGAAAAGGCAACAGAAACCCTTCAGTATTTTGATGTGGTGAACTTTGCCCGCCTGCTGAAAGTGCCTATCTTCATGTCGTGGGGATATAATGACGACACATGTTCTCCCACATCTGTATGGGCTGCATGGAATGAGATAAAGGCCCCCAAAGAGAAGGATATCACTCCGACAAGCGGACACTGGCGCTTCCCAAGCAGTCAGGCGAAATGTCTGAAATGGATTAAAGAAAATATAAAATAATTCATAATTATCAATCTTCAATCTTCAATGTTCAATATTCAATATTCAATCTTCAATGTTCAATAAAGTAACGATACTTGCCGTAATGGCATTCTTTTCCTCGATGGTATCGGCACAGGAGCAGGTGGACAACAGTTTATCACGCCATAATTTCTTCTATGCCGGACAGAGTAAGCAACGCAGAATGTTCATCGTGAAGGATGGACAGGTGGCTTGGGCTTATAAGGACCAACTGAAGCGTGGTGAGATAAGTGATGCTGTCCTGATGAAGGATGGACACATACTGGTGGCACATCAGTATGGAGTTGCAGAGGTGACACAAGATGGTAATACTGTTTGGCAGTATGCTGCTCCAGAGGGAACAGAAATACATACCATACAGCCAATTGGTAAGAATCATGTTGTCTTTGTGCAGAACGGAAAGCCAGCAAAGGCTGTCATAATGGCGATTCCATCGACAACAATAGTGCGTGAGTTTGAGTTGCCTATCACCCCAAAGGGCTCTGTTCACGGACAGTTCAGGAATGCAAGGCTGACATCGCGCGGCACACTTCTCATCGCCAATATGTCGATGGGTTGCATCCATGAATTTACCAGCGATGGCAAGGAGGTGGACAGATGGGGAGGCTTCCTGCCTTGGTCGGTACAGGAGATGCCTAAGAGTGGTAATCTGCTCATAACAGGAAGAAAGGGTAAGATACAGGAGATAAACCGTCAAGGCAAAACAGTATGGGAGATGAATACAACAGATTATGGCATCACACAGCCACAGAAGACTATTCGCCTGAAGAATGGCGGACATATCGTCAACAACTGGTATAACGAATGGAACAAGACACCAATGGATACCGCCAATGCTCCTGTTCAGGCAATAGAAGTCGATAAAAACGGCAAAAAAGTATGGGAGCTTTGTGCTTGGAAGAATCCTGACTTGGGACCATCGACAACAATACAACTGCTCGACGAACCTGTAAACAGAGACAGATTGTTCTTTGGAGACATCAACACCCCTTCACCAAAACTATTCGTGAAACCCAATGAGCCAATCGGCATCGGACAAGGCATACACCCAGGACGCGTAGCATGGATTCATTCGCCAGGTGTTGCGAAATGGGATGGACATACAGGTCTGTGGGTTGAGGATCGTTGGAACGACCAGCAGAAGGCTGATGCTATGATACCAGAAGCTGTTATGGAACTGACAGGAGAAACAACAGCAAAGAAAGCTTGGGAGGCCCTCTTCCGCAGTTTCAACAAAAATCATGGAAAAGGCAACAAGGGATATAAGAAAGGTGAGATGATAGCCATAAAGCTGAACCTGAATAATGCTATCACTCATCATGATACGATAGAACTCAACTCTTCTCCTTTTACCACCTTGGCGTTGGTGCGCTCTCTCGTCAGAGATGGTGGAGTGAGACAGCAGGATATAGTGCTGTGCGAACCAAGTCGCGCCATAACGGACAGTATATATAATAAGGTGCATAGGGAGTTCCCCAATGTACGTTTCATCGATAACATCGGAGGAGACGGTAGAGAGAAGTGTGAGTATTACCCAGAGCAGATAGTATATTCAGCGGAAAACGGTAAGATGGCACGAGGACTGGCCAAGTGTATCGTGGATGCTGACTATCTGATAAATTCTGCTTTGCTAAAGACACATTCAGGACCTGGTGTTACTTTAACAGGAAAGAACTGGTATGGGGCAACAGACATAAACCTGCTTTGGCGACAGAATGCCCACAATAATGTGAGTCAGGACAAGAGAAACGGAAAGCCTGGATATAAGACTTTCGTCGATTTCATGGCTCACAGGAACATGGGACAGAAGACTCTTCTTTTCCTCATTGATGGCACCTATGGCTCTCGTGATGTTAATGGTGCTCCAAATCCTAAATGGATGAAGGAACCTTTCAATGGCGACTGGGCTTGCTCGCTGATTGTCTCACAGGATGAGTTAGCGTGTGATGCTGTAGCGATGGATATGATTATCAACGAATGGCCTGAATTTGGTAGCTTGAACTATTGTGATGAATACCTTCGCGAGGCTGCCAGCATACCAAATGCTCCGAGCGGAACTGTATATAAGCAGGATGGCAAGCCTGTAGAGAAGCCACTCGGACTTTTTGAGCATTGGAACAAAGAACATAAATATACAAAGATAGACTTGAGATACAAGAAACTATAATGAAGAAGTCATTTGTCATAGTAACGCTGATTGTTTGCCACCTGATGGTTTGTAAGGCTCAGGTGGTAGATGCCTTTGGAGGCTTTCTGCCTGTTACGGATAAGCAGATGATGCGAAGTCTGAATGGAGAATGGAAATTGAAGGTTGTGGAAGGCATCAAGGATGACAGCTCTGTGCCCCAAGAGGATGGTTCGTGGGGAACGATTCCTGTACCTGGTTGCTGGGAGGCTTATGGCTTCTGCAAGCCCACCTATGACAAGACCGACCCCCTGACAGGTTACTATAGGACAGCATTTGAGGTGCCTCTGGAATGGAAGGGACAGCGCATTGTGTTGCGTTTCGATGGTGTGCTATATGGCTATGACCTATGGATAAACGGAAAGAAGGCAGGCTCTTGGCGCTCTGGTTATAATACTGCATTGTTTGATGTTACTCCTTTCTTAAACAAGAAGGCCGCAAAGCAAGAGTTGGCAATGAGGGTGATATCACGATTCCCTGGGAGCGACTTTGACTATAATGACGATTGGACACCAAATGGAATCTTTAGAGATGTGACGCTGATGGCTGTGCCTGAAACGCATATCGAAGATATCACCATAACCCCAAAGCTTACTGGCGAAGTGGGGATAAAGGTGAAGGTGTCGAAAAAGAGTAAGGGAACAAGTGTGAAGCATGAGATACTGGATGCCCAAGGGAATATCGTGGGTACGACAAAGGTGGAGAATCCGCAGCTATGGACGGCAGAGACTCCTTATCTATATACTCTTCGCACTACATTGTTAAAGAAAGACAAGGTTCTGCAGACCTTTGAACACAAGTTTGGCTTCAGAGAACTGACAATAGAGGGAAATGTGCTAAAGCTGAATGGGCAACCCATAAAACTGCGTGGTGTGACCTGTCATTCTACGGACCCCAAGACAGTAAAGGTAATAGATGAGGCTTCAATCTTGCGAGATATGCGCCTGATGAAGGAAGCATCTGTAAACTATATCCGCACCTCTCACTATCCTCGTGAGCCACGTTTCTATGAGTTGGCAGACTCGTTGGGATTCTATATAATAGACGAGGTGCCGTTTGGTTATGGTGATAAGAACTTGAGGGATTCTACCTTCTATCCTGTTTTGCAGCAAAGGGCTCAGGCAACGATACGACGGGATAAGAATCATCCTTCTGTCCTGATATGGAGTCTTGGTAATGAGAATCCTCTGACGGAGATATGTGAAAGGTTAGGAGATTATGTAAAGAAAGAACTCGACTCGACTCGCCCAATCTGCTATCCGCAGGTAGGGTCTTACTTCCGTCGCTTCAACTATGACTTCCCCAAGGTGGCTGATGTCTATGCCCCCCATTATCCTACGACAGATCAGATAGGAGGTTTCTATCAGCGTGCTGACAGACCTGTGATATTTACAGAATACTGCCACACCTTGGGTATCTCCTTTGAGGACCATAATCGTCAGTGGGAGATAATAGAAAAGACCCCTTGCATAGCAGGCGGCTCTGTATGGGAGTGGGTGGATCAGGGTATGCCGTTTGGATGGAAGAAGGATGATGGAAGAAGGATGATGGAAGATGGAAGAGGTAAGATGTATGGTTATGAGGAAAAAGTCTTTACCTCGAAAGATGGTGGTTTCGAGATGTATGGTAACAAGGGTACGGACGGTTTGCTGTATGCTGACCGCACACCTCTTCCGAATTACTACGAATTGCAACATAACTACGCAAGGGCCTTTGTCCGTTCCGTCAGTTGTGGGTCGCTCGCTGCCAATCTGGAAATCGTAAACCGCTACGACTTCCTCAACCTTAAGGATGAGGTGGATTTCCATTGGGTACTGACTCTTGACCGAGATACCGTAAATCAGGGTACGTTTCGTCCCGACTGTCCACCGCACTCCACAGTTCCTTATCATTTCCCGCTGCCCCTTATCCCCAATGAAGTCATCACCTCGTCGCATTATGTGCTACACTTCACGCTCACAGATGCTCAGGGACATACCTTCCTGCGTCAGAGTTTTGTGCTGAACAAACCGAAAGAGAAATGGGAGGGTAGTGGTGATAACACTTCGATGATTCAGGAAGGTCCGCTGGTTCGCACAGGTCGCAAACCGACATTGGCAGAAAAGGTGACGCAAAAGGAAAGGATAATAGAACGCTACTTACTGCCTTTGGACAATAAGGATGTGGTGGCTGATGTGCAAACCAAAGCCATAGAAGGCGGACAGGAGGTGACCTTTACGCTTACTCCTGATACAGCAGATGTGTTCAGGGCAGAGTTGGGATTAGCTTATTTGATAGACAAGAATATTGATAGGGTTCAATGGATAGGACAAGGTCCTTTTGCCTCATATCCCGGACGCTATAAGGCGAACCGCTATGGCTTCTGGGCAAAGGAGAAGGATGACCTCTATTTCGAAGGAAATCATGGAGGCGTTGATGCGGCCTTCTTCAGCGATAGGGCTGGGAATGGTTTGCTGGTGGTTGGTGACTCCCTAAACATAAATTTCGAACAGACAGACAAGGGAATCATAATGACGGTAAATGCTGCAGTCAGCGGTCAGGGACCAAAGTTTGCAAAGACCCGTTTCCCTGGCTGGAAGAAGGGTGATAAACCCGTAACGGCCTCATTCCGTCTATATTATATAGAGGCATCCAAGATGCCTGAGAATGTAAAGCGCCTGTTTATGCCAGCTAAGGCTGTGCCTGCTCCACTGCATCCTTTCGTGACGCAGTATGATACTTATTTGATGAAATTTGAAGATATTAAGGGATTAAAGGATTAAAAGATTAAGGGATTAAAAGATTAAGATATGAAAAAATTAAAGTTTTATGTTGCGAGTGCTCTATTGATGATAGCAGCAGTTGCTGTGCAGGCTCAGAATACGCCTGTCAGTCAGATGGAGAAACTGGATCGTGGACTAATTGCTTTGTCTAATTCGTCAGGAGGCGGAAAGTTTGTCAGTTGGAGATTTTTAGGAACAGACGACCCTGCCCGTACTACCTTTAATCTGAAACGCAATGGCGTTGTGATAAAAGAGGGGCTGACAGTGACCAGTTATAAGGATACAGGTGGTAATAACTCCTCAGAATATAGTGTTGAGACAGTTGTAGATGGCAAGGTTGTAGAAACCTCAGCTTCTGTCAAGGCGTGGGAGAATGCGTGGCTGAAGTTGCCATTGAATCGTCCTGCCGGTGGTTCAACAAAAAGTGGTGATTTTACGTATTCTCCAAATGACTGTTCTGTAGGAGATGTTGATGGCGATGGCGAATATGAGTTGTTCGTAAAATGGGATCCGTCAAATTCAAAGGATAATTCACAGAATGGTTATACAGGAAATGTTATTATTGACTGCTATAAACTAAATGGCACACTCCTGTGGCGCATAGACCTGGGTTGCAACATCCGTGCTGGTGCCCACTACACCCAGTTCCTGGTTTATGACTTTGACAAGGATGGTAAAGCAGAACTGATATGCAAAACTGCTCCAGGCTCAAAGGATGCTGCAGGCAAATATGTCAATCAGGCCTCAGAACTTTCTGCAATAAAGAATGCTTCTAACACCAAGGACTGGCGCAATTCAAACGGCCGCATCGATGGCGGACAGGAATATCTTACTGCTTTTGAGGGCCTGACAGGTAAGGCGATTCACACTATAGCATATTATCCTAACCGTAATGCCAAGTCAGAACTCAGTGAGGCAGAAGGTACTTTCAACTGGGATGACCGCAGCGGTAAGAGTGACAAGGGAAATTATGGCAACCGTGGTGAACGCTATCTCGCTGCTGTGGCTTGTCTTGACGGTCCGGAGGGAAAGGCCAGCGGAATATTCAGTCGTGGCTACTATACCTATGCTTATATCTGGGCAGTAGATTTTGATGGTGAGAAACTGATTCCTCGCTGGCTGCATCGTTCTGATTCGAAGACGAAGTATAGTGTTGTGACATATAATGCAAGTGGACAGGGAACATCTCGAGAATATACTCCTGGAGCAGCAACAAGCGGTAGCGGTAGTCGTACGATGTATGGCAACGGTAACCATAATCTGTCTGTCGGAGACGTTGATGGTGATGGCTGCGATGAGATATTGTGGGGGTCTGCTGGTCTTGATAATGATGGTAAGTTGCTCTATGCTACAGGCTTCGGTCATGGTGATGCCATCCACATGGGAAAGATGATTCCTGGGCGTGAGGGAATGCAGGTGTTTGAGGTACACGAAGAGAAAGGTACCTACGCATGGGATTTGCATGATGCTGCCACAGGAGAAGTGTTGCATAAAGGTGGACCGGAAGGCGTTGATAATGGTCGTGGTATGGCAGCACAGCTGACAAACAAATCGGGAGAGTGGTGGTTCTCTTCTGCCAATGCCCGCGAACAGCGTAGTGCTGTGACAGGAGAGACAGCGTCAGAGAAGAGCGGTTCCCTGAATTTCAGAGTGTATTGGGATGGTACTGTGCAAGATGCTCTGCTCGATGGTAATAAGATTGACAAGTATGATGCTACAAAAAACAGTTTTGGCCGTTTGGTGACCTTCTCTGACCTTGGACCAAGTTCTACGTGTAACAGCACGAAGAACACCCCAAACCTGTCTGCTGACATCCTTGGAGACTGGCGTGAGGAGGTTATCTTATATACCGTAACAGACGAAGAGACCTATCTGGGCATCTATTCTTCAAATATCGCTACAGACTACAGAATACCAACCATGATGCACGACCACACATACCGTATGGGCATCTGCTGGCAGAATACTGCTTATAACCAGCCCCCGCATATCGGATATAACCTTGTTGAGGCTACTGTTACCCATCTGGTTGTTGATAAGGAGATAAATGCTGAGGTCAATGAGCCTGTAGAATTCCTGATTGCAGCTGACTTCGTGAAGACTAATCTGTTGGTGAAGAGCATACTGCCAGACGGTACCTCAAAGTCATATAATGTGCCAGACGGGTTCACCCGTACTACCGCCAATAAAGTTATAACTATCAGCGGTACTCCTACTCAGGTGGGTGATTATAAGTTTGCAGTAAAGCTGACTGGTCTTGGTGGCGAGGTTGTCAATGATACTGTCGTCCTGCATGTTGCAGGAACTACTGGTATTGTTGCTATTCCAGTAAAGACAACGTACAAGACGGAGATTTACGACTTGTCAGGTTGCAAGCTGCCTGTGACAGACGAAAATTCATTGCCAAGAGGCATCTATGTCATCAAACGTGAGACACCTGATGGAGTAGAGGTCCGGAAGGTGGTAAGATTTTAGGAAGAATGAGGAATTAGGAATGAGGAATGAGGAATGAGGAATGAGGAATTAATTCCTAACTCCTAATTCTTACACCTAAAGGTATAAGCGGCAGAGCCGATTACCTAATTTCTAACTCCTAACTATATTATGCATTATGAATTAAAAAAGTCTGCTCTCTTACTGACGGTATTGTTTTATGTTGTGCCTCTTATGGCACGTCTTCATGTGCCGGTTATACTGACTGCGGGGCAATCGAATGCCGACGGACGTGTGCCGTTGAGTGAATTACCCGATGAGATGAGGAATTTCAAATACTGTATGTGGAGTTATGGCAGCGGAGATTTTGAAACAGCAACAGGTCAGTTTTCGCTCTTCTCACCTCGGGTGGCAAAACCTAAGATAGAGGAGAGTTGGGGATTTGATGCTGTGGTATATCATAAGTTAGAGGGCCTGTGGCAGCGTCCGTTCTATGTCATAAAGCATACTGACGGCGGTACTGCCATAGACCCTTCCTGTAAAAGCAGCACTCACGGTTTGTATTGGAGTGCTGACGAGGATTTCCTGAAAAACACGACATCTGCTAGTCATGGTGGCAAGTCGTTGCTGAAAGCTTTCGAGCAGCAGATTGATGACTGCCTGCCTAATCTTCCAAAAGGATATGATATAAAGGTACTGATATGGCATCAGGGTGAGAGCGACCAGCAGGCTGATGAGAGATATTATGAAAACCTGAAGGCTGTCATACGGCATGTACGCCAGCATTTGGTAACTGTGACGGGAAAGAAGAAGTATGCTCGTCTGCCTGTCATCTGCGGCACTTATGCCAAGGGCTCTCGCATGCGTTCACAGCGAGTGGTGGATGCCTTGTATAGGTTGGCGCAAGAGGATAAGCATTTCTATGTCATCGATGCCAGCGACTTGCCATTGCTGCGTGACCGCCTGCACTTTAATGCTCAAGGGGCACAGGAATTGGGACAGAGATTCTTTGAGAAGATGCAGAAGGAGGTTTTTTAATGCATAATAAATTGTCAAAGGTCAAAAGCCGGAGGCTATTCTTCGACAAGCGAAGCGGCAAAGCCGATTACTTCACTTTTCACTCTTCACTCTTCACTTAATGGTGGCAGCAGCAACTGCCTTTTGGCTGCTCTGGTTCTTGCTTGTGCTCATGGTGGCAGCAGTGTCCTTCCTTTGGCTGTTCTGGTTCGTGGTTGTGCTCGTGGCAGCAGCAGTGTTCGCCTTCGTGTTTCTTGCTGAAGTGGAGGCGCAGGGCGTTAAGCAGCAGGCATGTCAGCAAAATGGTGCAACCGATATTGAACCAAGATGTTTCCTCTGCCGCGCAGCATGCCTTTGACATCATGCCTGTCAGGAACCATTCTTGCGGCAGGCAGTAGTCAACGATGCAGCCCCAGCAGATTGCCATCGTTATGATAGAGAGGAGATAGACGAGCAGTGTCTTCCTGCCCAATACTTTATTTATAACGAGTATTGATGCCATGTTGCATGCCGGTCCTGCCATCAGCAGCACGAGGGCTGCGCCTGGGGTGAGTCCTTTCAGCATCAGGGCGACGGCGATGGGAATACTGCCCGTGGCGCAGATATACATCGGGATGGCGATGCAGAGTACCAGCAGCATGCTCATCAGGGTATTGCCCTTGAAGACGGTGAAGAAACTGTCTGGTACGAAGACGGTGATAAGACCGGCAATTATAAGACCTATTACGAGCCACTTGCCAATGTCCTCCATCATTTCCACATAGCCGAATTGCAGTGCCTCCTTTAGTTTAATTGAAAATTGAAAATTGAAAATTGAAAATTTCTCCCGCCCTTTAAGGGAGGGCTGGAGAGGGTCCTCATGGTGGCAGCAGCACGACTTCGTATCTTCCTCTGTCACTTCCCGTCCTTCCTTCTCGTCGGCAAAGGTGTTTACCAGCATGCCTCCCATCAGGGCGTTGCAGCATGCTGCTATGGGTCTTATCAGGGCAAAGGGCAGTCCGAGGAGCGAGTATGTGGCAACGATGCTGTCAACACCTGTCTCCGGCGTGGCGATAAGGAATGACACCGTTGCTCCCTTCGATGCTCCCTCTTTGCGTAGCGACATGGCTGTCGGTATGACGCCGCAGGAGCACAGTGGCAGAGGAATACCGAAGAGCGCTCCGTATAATACAGACCTGAAACCGTGACCGCTGAGGTAGCGGCTGTAAACCATTCCCGGAATAAAAGCGTGCATCAAACCTGCGAGCAGGAAACCCAGCAACAGGTATGGTGACATCTCGTTGATTAAGGTAAATACTTCTTGCATGATATTGATAATTTTTTATAATTTCCGGGTGCAAAATTATCATAATCTTTTTGCAAGTCAAAGGCAAATCTTCTTAACTCTTAACTCTTAACTCTTAATTCTTAATTCTTAACTCTCCCTGTAGTTCCTTCACCAGCTTCTCTGGTCCTGCTATGATGCTTATCTTTCGGTTTTCGCAGAGTGGTGTCACCGTGCCTCCTGCCTCGCGGACTATTAGCTGTCCGGCGCAGACGTCCCATAGGTTCAGGTTAAATTCCCAGTAGGCGTCTATTGTCCCCATTGCGGTGCAGCAGAGGTCGTAGGCTGCGCTGCCCATTCTCCTGAATCCCCGCACCTGGGGTATTACGATGCTTGCCTCGCGTATGTTGTTGACGGGGTGGGTGGCTTTGTCGTAGGGGAAGCCTGACGCCACGACACATTCCTTCAGTGACTCTTTTTGGGAAACATGCAACCGCTTACGCTTTAATTCATAATTCATAATGCATAATTCATAATTGCCATCACTGACTTCCCCCGCTTTTCCGAACCAAGCCCCTTCGCCCTTCACTGCCGTATATAGTTCGTCAAGATATGGGGCATAGACAACGCCGACGACGCATTCGCCCTTATATGTCACGCCTATGCTGACGCAAAACACAGGCAGTCCCTGCGAATAGCTGTTTGTGCCGTCGAGAGGGTCAACCACCCAAGCCCATTCGCTGTCGGCATGCAGGTGCTGTCCTGTCTCTTCGCCTATTACGGAGTGGGTAGGGTAGAGGCGTGAAATCTCTGAGAGGAGATAGTCCTCACAAGCCTTGTCAACCTTTGTTACCACGTCATAGACATTGCTCTTGGTGTCTATGCCTATATTGTTTGTGCGGAAAGACGCCAGTTGTATCTCGCCGCAATGCAGCGCCATCTTTATGGCAGCAGACTTTATTGATTCATAATTCATAATTCCTCATTGATAAACGACTTTGTTGTCATATCGTAATACAGGGCCTCGAGTTCCTGTAGTGTCAGCTTCTCCACAGAATGCTCGATGATGCGTATCAGTTCGTCACGCCTGAAGTCATCAGGTTGTCCAAAATGTGCCATAGACTTAGTACTTTGTGAAATTATACTTAGCCCTCAGCTCAGCTTTCTTTTCGTCTGTCTGAGAAGTGAAGTAACCTTTCCAGCCCGGGCAGAAGTTAATGTGCCAACGCCAGAATCTACCTAATAATGAATTGGGCTTCTTGTCATAATGAGCCCTGAACTTGCAGTTTTCGCAATTGTGTGCCATAATTTTATTAGTATATGTATAATCTGAAATGCTGTATTTGGAATTGTCCTACTGGTATGCGTACGTGGCGACCCTGATGGGTCTGGTCGCCATTAAGGTGGCGAATGATGCGCTGCTTGCCGTCAACAATCTCTACCTCTTCACACTTTGCCAGCCCGATGCGCTTGTCGCCCTTCTGCCATGTGGGTGATGATTCTGCCGGAGAATAGGTAACCACCACACCACTTCCTATGACAAGATAATCCTCTTTTCCGAGGCGAAGGATGATGCACGCTGCTTCGGGCCATTCTGCATCCTTGGCACCGGGTTCCCAACCGAGGGTGTAGCTATGCTTTATGGTGAGGCAGATACCATCGGGTGTAATGATTTCTGCCTCCCGCTGTCCGTTATCGAGGAGTACGGCATCCATGTCTTTTGTACCCTGTCGCTCCAGAATCAACGGCTCTGCCTGACGCAGCAGCTTATATGACGCAACAAGCGGAGACAATGATGTGCCGGCGGAAGAGAAGGCATTGAGCTGGTCATCCTGTGAGAGGTCCATCTGCTTCCAGTCGTTGCTCTTGTTCGACTTGGTGAGCGGATAGTCCTCAATGCTGAACGGACAGAATCCCATCGCCCCATGATGGCCGAAGGCATAGAGGGCATACATGGCATCCTT
>Ga0326512_10001597_pt1 | contig 17231 bp, 31 predicted proteins | sample 1_2617_0518_D_FD_203652 | JGI IMG/M metagenome (GOLD analysis project Ga0326512, IMG submission 203652) | Bovine rumen microbial communities from UC Davis, California, United States - 1_2617_0518 | ecosystem: Host-associated > Mammals > Digestive system > Stomach > Rumen | place: USA... | reverse complement strand
TCATGCCTTTGACTCTTCGCAATTTTGTTAAGCGTTGCCTCAATCACCGATCGATTTTCCCACGAAGGAAGGTTGGTCGGACACAACCTTAAAAATCTGTATATAAAGCATCTAATTTATCTAGACTTTTCATAATATTATATGCTTCTTTACAATCTTTCTCTCTTTTAAAATACACTAATGTAGGATAACATACGGAAGTATGAGAACTTATACACCAATACTTATCCATAACTTTAGGGCTATAAGTATTCATAAAACCACCCTCTTTTTTATAAAAGAAGTACCCTTCTTCTCCTTCTTTCTTTTTCCAAAATTCTCCATTAAAATAACATGCAAGAATTCTTAACAATTTTGGAGCAGATGTTTTACTGATGTTCTTTCTATTCTTTAAACTTTCAAGTTGAGTTCTTTGAGTATTAGTGATTTCAGTATAACTTAAAAGTAAATTAATTACTTCCTTTAAATCTATTTGTTCTAATTCTTCTTTATCAAAAGCTTGTAAAGCTATTTCTTTTAATGAGGAATTATTTGAATTATACCATTCTTTGGCTTTTTCAAATGATATTGTTACATATCTTTCTTCCATAATTTATATTTCTTTATATTCATTTCTTAATCTACAAAATATTCTTCTATCGTCCATCTGAAGTTCTGGTTTTATATCAGAATTCCAAGGAAACCAGTCTGTCCATACCTTTCCTTCTTTACTCCAATATTCATATCGTTTATATGTCATTATTAAATTATTTCATATTATATGTTTGTTTAAAGATTTAATCCAAACTTTATGTATCTTTTTTAAATCGTTTCAATACTTCTTCGCCAATTTCCTTTTTAGTTTTTCCTTCAGCATAATCATCAAGGACTTCGTTTACAAGACGGAATATATTGAACATGTCCTCCCAAGTCAGTTCCAAATTTTCTTTCCACTCACTTCCAGCCTTAAAAGCATCTTTCATCATCTGCTCTTTACAAAGAAGATACCCACAGAGGAAACCAAACTCATAAGAATCACGTATGCCTGAGTGTTCTTCTAACTCATCCTCAGAGACAAGCCAAGTTTTTTCTATCCTCATCTTATCTGCTTCAGCAAGAATATCACACAGCAGCTTCTTTCTTTTTTCATCCATAGTCATTCCTCCTCCATATTTGGTAATGAACAATCTAACCACCACTTAACATCAGGGATATTCCAACCACCTTTGCCATAGGTCTTTACCTCACATTCTTCAGTTTTTCCATATCCAATAGGTCTTGCTATGAACTTCTCAATTGGTCTATGACCAAAAGCAACACGACCACCCTTACAAAGAACAATAACCTCTCTGTCTATTTCTGGCAGGTCATCACCATCGGCAGGTTTCCAAAGGTTTTCAACCTTCCACTTTGCCCCATCCTCAAATGCTTCTTCATAACAGGTGTACTCTTTTTCTTTCTGCCAGTTAGCACCAGCCTTGAAAGCTTCTTTTGTGAGGTTTCTCCAAGGTTTTATGCTGTCATCAAGAGTGTAAAGCTCTGCTACCTTTTCTAAGTCCTCGCTTACAGGCTCTTCTTTAATATTTATTACAAAAGAAAGAAGTTTTTCTAAATAAACAAGAAATTGGTTGTCGCATGATGCAATCATTCCTTTTTCATTTATATGACGAATCCTTTGTTTGGTTTCATCAATCTTTCGCTGTATTTCTTCTATAACTATATTCTTTATTTTACCTTTATATTTCATCGCTTTATTATAATTTACAAACCACAATAAAAATCAAGACTTTTATAACTTTATTCAAAATCGCAAACAAACTTAACATTCGTTTTAGTTGGCCTTAATCCAGCATTAATTAATTCAGTAGATAAAAACACGTCAACTTTAAAAGTCTGAACATCGAACACAGCATCAGCTATGTTATTATCTGCTTCTGGTGGCATAGAATAAAAAACTCCAAGACCAGTATTTTTGATAACAGTTTCTCGAATATGTGCAGTAAAATCTATACATTCTACAGCAACTGCTCTAACCTCGTCTAATATACTAATATATGTTCTATTATCCAATTTAAATGGGGGTTCCCAAATACACGTTTCCCAATTTAATCTGTCATTATACGCATGGTTATTCATGGTTATATAGAACCTTTTGTTGTTTGGAATATCACCTATATTATCACGATAGGTAATAAGGCTTTTAACAAGCCCGTCAATGTTGCCAACATTCTCATTCCTTTTTTGGAGATAATTCTTGATGCACTCGGCTTTCTTGATAATTTTTTCAATTCTCTTGCCCATAATCTTTATATTTTATGTTAAATGGTGTATTTTCTTTATTTGTTTCTTTTTTGGTTTCTTTAGAGTTTATAATCGCTTCTGCAATATAAGATTCTTCTGAACGTTCTGTATGTTGTTCAATAGTTTCTGGATGAAATATTGCACGACTAAGTTTCTGATGGTTTATACTGCCGTTTTCAGCCCAATTATCCCAGAATTGACAAATACCTCCTTCTCTAATATATTTCTTCTTCTTTCTCATATTTTCTTTTATAACATTGTAATTCTTTCAACCACTTTGCTAATTGTAAATGTTCTAATGCACACTGTTGCCGTGAACAATTAAGTGCTACTTCTTCACAATGCGCTATTGCCTCCTCTAAACTCATACTAATTTTTCCTTTAAATTTTATAATGTCATACTCTACTTACAGGCTCTTCTTGCAAGGAGTCAATGATTGCAAGAACATCCTTAACTGCCATCATGTAGTATGGATTACCATGCAGCTTTTCAACCTCTTCACGGATTTTCTGTACTTCGTCTATCATACTATTCAATTTTATTTGTTGTGAATGTTTCTACGGGCTTTGGTTGCCTTTCATCACAGATGGTGGCAGTGCAATATTGGCAATGCCTATCCTCTGGTTTAACATCAAATATACACGGCATACAATTACTCTCCTTCCATATAGTTTTTAAACGCCCTTATAAAAGAATCTAAGGATTCGTATTCTGCTCTTAACTCAGTCCATTCACTGCTTCCGAATTTACAATCTTCTTCTTTTATGTATTCTTCAAAAAACTCACACGCCTTATCAATAAAGGCATCTGTTCGGATGTATTCAATATCCTTTACTGCCAAACGTTCAGGATGCCAGTTATACCTAACTTCTGAACCATAGTCGCTAATATATAATTTCTCTGGTGCTTCGTTTGCTTTCATAACTCTATTTCTTTTTTTCTAATGTTATCAGTATTTTATCTCCATATTTTAAATTAAGAGAATGTACTGCATCCATCCATTGTTCTGTATCATAATCAAGGAAAAAGTAGTCATACCAATCCACTTTTCCATCAATAGTTACCTTTTGCGCCATATTTTAATTCATTTATACTACGAAATAATGAACGCATCTGTTCTTCTTCCTTTTCTCTCAAAATTTGCATTCCGTATTTAGTATTCATAACTTTATTCTTTAATCATATTATAAATCAAAACAATTAGAAACACTGATACAACCAAATATGTTATACATAAAATTATAACAAAAGCATTTGCTACTATAGCGTTCATAACTACTCCTCCCTTAATTTCTTTAAATCTTGATACAGATTAATCAATTCTTGTCCTTGTCCTGCATAAGATATACATCCAGTAACATTTATGTTAATAAGTGCCTTCATCTGCTCATCACTCGGCTTCCACTGTAAATGGGGTCTGAGAGATTTGAGCCAATTAATACATTCATCTATGCATTCGGCTTGTGGAGAATATTCTTTATTGAATCCAAGAAAAGATATACAATTATCTTTTATTCTTTCATCCTCTTCACTCCACTCAGCAGGCTTCTGCTCACCTTGCTTTTCATCTTTCTTAGCTACTCTTTTAAGTTGGGAAAGATTAACAAGTACACCATCTTCATTACGTGTCACTTTATCGCCTATCTGGATTTTGTTTCTAAAGTTAGCGTGTTCACCTTGCTTTTCAAGCCAAGCAATACAATCGCTCTGCTTTAAACCATACTTTTCTTGTAAGTAGATGTCAGTTAATTGAAGTACGGCACTTTTTATTGCCTTGATTATCATCTCATCCTTGGACTCTGCAAGTTCAGGGATAAGTTCTTCTATACACGCTTGACAAGCTTCACAATTTTCGTGGTGCATTTTATTAGCCTTTTTGATAATCTCGTCATAGGCTTTTGCTTTTTCTTCTATACTTAATTCTTTCATAGTCAATTATCTTTATATTTTAATTTGTTTAACTCTTTATATGCGTACTTTTTGTCACTATAAGAGTTAATTCTTTTCCATTTGTTCCACCAATGTTTTTTGCATTCCAGTACATATAAGTCAGTTCCTCCCATATTTAAAAATGAAAATGGGGTAAAAAATAACAAACTTGTATCTACATGTCTTACTCTATATTTCATAATCACAGCAAATTTAATTCGTGTAACTTTAATATAAGTTCGTAGCAAGCGTTAACTTCCATTGTATTTTTGTAATATAGGTATGAAGTACCATTTTCATTATAGTATCTATATACCCAAGATTTGTCAAATGTATTATGTGATTCAAATAGATAGGTATTTTCGTTTATCTTAATTCCCACTGGAAGAAGATTCCTTAATGCTGCAAGACTCCAACATGGAATACCAATTCCACTGTAATATTGGAATGGCATATCTCCATTATGCCTATATTGCAGTTCTTCTGGTACATCAAGATTTGCACCAGCTATTGCAATTCTTGCCCAAGTTTGGTCTGCACTTTCAAGTGGCAGTATCTCTGCCAACTTACGACTTTGCTCCAGCGAGGTAAATGATTTAATTGTTGCCATAGTTATTTCTCCTTTAATTGTTTAATCAACTCATCCGCCTGTTCAACAGCATGTTCTGCTACTTCTTTTTTATGCCCAAGCACAGATTTATCAGAAGCTTGTAGTATTCCTTGCATGGCTGCTATTGCCGCCTGATTCCTTAGAGAATTAAATGCTTCATTGTAGCCAACTTGTATGCCTTCTTTGTATGCAAACCAAGCACCTTCCTTAGATGTAAATGTATTAAGTATTTCTTCTTTTGTTGACATAGCCTTATTTCTTTAGTTGTTAATTTAAAAAAAAATTTAAGGGAACCCAATCCATAAAGATTGAATTCCCTTTCCCCTATATTTATAAAATTATGGTTAAAAAGAGATACTTTGGCGGTCAATGTGGGATTCGAACCCACTACTTTCTGCTTAATAGGCTGACGCTCTAACCAAATGAGCTAAATGATCAAAATATTATTGTGAGTATCTCGTTGTGGAGCCAGAGGGAGTTGAACCCTCGTCCAAATAAACTATTCTATAAGAATTATACAAGCTTAATTGGGTTCTTTATTGCTCTCGCACATAGGCTTCCCAGTTCCTATGGCAACAAGTGTATTTTTACTAATCAGTCAATTAGAAGGACCAACACTTCCTTGTTTAAAGACTTTAAAAGAGATCTTTGCTTATGATGTTTGAAACTTTTAGTAACTGAGTAAGTTTCTAACTCAGGCAGCAATTGATTCTATAGAACCAAAAGCTACAATTTTAGCATTATTGCCTTTTATTTGTTTGATGTCTTTCCATCAGTCTTTGCTTGTTCTTATTACCTTCATCTATTGTCTAATTCCTTTTGACCCCAAATGGCGGGACCTGGGGGATTTGAACCCCAAACTTCACAGTGACAGTGTGATATGTTGCCAATTACACTACAAATCCCAAGTAGAGGATTAACTAGAATCTCCTCCTATCTATTATGTCTAAACTGTTCATGCTTATGAAAAGTTTCTTTACCATGAGAAGATTATGAACTTATCTAGTATTGTTCATAGTACTCCCAGTAGGGATCTAACCTACGACCTGAATCTTAGAAGGATCCTGCTCTATACACTGAGCTATGGGAGCATTAAAAAGATACTTATTTTTATAACGTCCTATACTTATATTTTATTAAATATGTTGTAAGTATCTTTATAATTGAAATAGTGGAGCGAGAGGGACTCGAACCCTTAATTCTTCCTTGCAAGGGAAGTATGTTAGCCAATTACATCACCCGTCCCAATTTATCTAGTGAATCGACTGGGACTCGAACCCAGCGTGAGATTACTCTCTCCGGATTAAAAGTCCGGTGCAGTAGCCAGCTCTGCTCTCGATCCAACTACCTAAATAAATAAAATCTAAATAGTCATCAACTTCATTTATTTTAGGTACTACTATTACTAGGAATTTACTTGTTACGCTTCTAACAGTGCGGTAACTGAGGTTATTTTCCTCCATTGAACACGGATAGTTTTTAAGTGTTAACTATCAGAACTCCTCTTTTTCTTTTACAAGCTCAGATTTATTGCTTGGACTAGTACTGAGTACGGGGTTCGAACCCGTAATCTCCTGCGTGAAAGGCAGACGAGTTAACCAATTCCTCTAACCCAGCATTAAAAGATACTTAATTCTACAACCTAAAACAATTCAATTTACAAATATGAAAGAAATAAAAATTGTAAGTATCTTAATTTTATAATTATGCCATACAAGAGTTGCGGTCGGCTGATTCGAACAGCGTTTTAAGGTTATGAGCCTTACGAGCTACCATTGCTCCACCACCGCGATATTAAAAAAGAATATTTTTTGACATTACATTGGGCCTATTCCATTCGGCTTTCTGTTCTTAGAGTAATTTCACTTGTGCACCAACTTTATATTTACTCATACCGAGAATTGAAAGGTTTGTTAGCTAGCTTTACCTACAATACTTACGGCAGCCTGTCACCTTAGTTAGAGGGTATTGTTAAATATTCTTTTATGAAAAAGTTACTTTAAATTAATTGCATTAACCACTATGCTAATTTTCCAAAGAAATGGCGGAAAATAATGGATTCGAACCATTGATACTTGCTTAAGTATGTTAATTGTTACTAATATTGTAAGTAACTTAATAGTTGGGGCACCGAGACTCGAACTCAGTCAAACAGAGCCAAAACCTGTTGTGCTACCATTACACCATGTCCCAATATGCTACTACTTTTCACCCCATGAGTAGCCAACGGGTTAAAACAATTTACACTATGATGTCTCACGACATTGTAGCTCCAGCCGGAGTCCAACCGGCACGACCTTTTCAGATCAAGGGATTTTAAGTCCCTCGTGTCTAGCTATTCCACCATGAAGCCACAAAAAGATACTTATTTATTCAAACATTATCAACAGAATTAAAAAAGCTATATAAACATTTGTAAGTATCTTGGATTTTAAATTTATTTTTTTATTTTTAGATGTTATAGTTAAAAATTGTTAAATAGAATTTCTTGAAATATTCTCTTTTAGATTATTGATTTCTTCTTTAATTCTTTCACATTCTTCACTGTAACTTCTACCTCTATGATAGATAATTCTACCATTACGTGTTGAAGACCAAGGTTTTTTGTCTTCACCAGCTGCCTTAAATTTTTCATAAGCAGCTTCCAACCTTTTTAAAGCAGCTCTTTCTCGAACTACTAATGAACCTTTACCTTTTCCCATATTAAAAATGTTTTGTTATTAATTTATATGAAACATTATTAAGTCTAAAACTAGCATCTTTATACCAGTCTAAAACTTGTTTAATATCCTTTTCACACATTCTCACAGACATATGTACTCTATACCAAGTACTCCAAGGACGTAATTCATAATGAACTTTTTTAAATTTAATGTTATATCCATTCTTTTTAAATAAATCTGGAATAGATTGTAACATACGTTCTTTAGTACTATAATAAGGACTAGTTCCAACATAATCGAAATAATCCTGTACTGTAAAAGCAATTCTATATTTTTCCATATTGTTTGTTGTTTGTTTAAAGTAAAGGAACTTGTTTCACAACAAATTCCTTTTTTTTTCATGTTATTGATACTTTCGAAAAAAAGCCGCTGCTTCTTCATAACACTTAAAAATTTTAAATTTGTAAATCTCGCTATATTTGTTGTAACATTATATTCAAAACATTTTCACTATCCTCACTTCCTTTAGTACCTAATCGCTAAACTTTCGGACTTAGAAGATACATCGAAATGTCCACTCAGGTTGAATAGGAAAACCACACTATTTTAGACGTCATATTATTAGTATGTAAACTGGAGGGAACCTAGGACTCGAACCTAGAACACGGAAACCACAATTCATCGCTAATGATATTGTATGTATCATGAGATAGATACAAAAGCTACGTGTGTTACCATTACACCAATTCCCTCATATAAAAGATACTTAATTTATAAAGAAATTTACAGTTTCTCGCGTATAACCATTTCGCCACATCGTAAATACGAAGATCGGATTCGAACCGATATTATATTATTTTTGTAAGTATCTTATATTATTAATATGTTAGAAAGTTTTCTAAGTGAAAGGTTACTAATTAATTACGTCAAATTACAAATTTGATGCTCTACCATTGAGCGATTCTGGCAATGGAGCCCGAAGATGGAATCGAACCATCAATATATATATATTATTGTAAGTAACCTATTATGATTATAGCTTGAAAAGAAATTCAATAAAAAAATGTAACTACTTTCACAAGCAATTACATCTAAACAAATCAGATCGATAACAAAAACTTTTACAAAGTAAAAGTGGGGGAGCCTGGACTCGAACCAGGAGTTTCAAATACCCAAAATTTGCGTGTTTACCTTGAATTTAAATTATGATATTGTAAGTAACAGAGTAGTTACTAGAAAATTACCATTTCACTACTCCCCCATTTAATTAAAAATAGCTACTAAATATTTGCTTTCATGACAAGAAAGTGCCTTAACCATTAGGCGAATCTGCCGGTATCGTTGGCGGATATAGGACTCGAACCTATAAACATTATTTTTGTAAGTAGCTAATTGCGCCAGGGATGGGAATCGAACCCATAACACTTTGTTTAGCAGACAAATACTCTAACCTTTTTGAAAACTATAGTATTGTAAGTAACTAATAAAATTACTAAAATCAATTTATTGAGTTACCCTGGCAATTTAATCCAAACTCTCTAGAGAATAACAATTCATTACTTTGTAATAGGTCTACGTTTATCCTATCTTTCTGACTTCGAGTTTGAACACCTACGTTTGTTCACAACTGATAATCTTAGTACGTCAATACTTCTTGTTATAGTTTGGATTAATTCTAATATATTATTTAAAATATAATTCAATAATTAAAAAATGTTAAAAGTATCTATTCTCACGAACCGATACTTTTATTAAATAATCAATAAATAACTAAAAACTAATTGTTATACATTACTAATTGTGGGGAGCACAAGAATCGAACTTGCACCTCTGGATTTTGTCCCAGAAATTGTAAAAGATGTTTTTGTAAGTAAATAAATTCTATTACTCAATACAATCGAGCTTACCATGCTCAAACTCCCCATAAAGTACCTATTTTCACAAACCAGTACTTTCGAATCGACTTTTTATTACTAATTAACTTTTAAATATGAGTAATCCACAAAAAGATACTAAAAATTCACATCTTGGAATCGAACCAAGTACATTCTGATTAATAGTCGGATGCTCTGCCAAATGAGCTAATGTAGTTATGTTATTGTAAGTATCTTATTCATATTATTAAATTTGTTAAAAAGAATACTAAAATATAATCAATTAAAAGTTGACTGCTTACTAGCGATTTAGTATTGTAAGTATCCTAATTAGAAACTAGAGGAGGAATCGAACCTCCTCTAGTCGTAGAAATAAAAAATATAAACTGATCAAAGGGTATTTGCTCTTACGAGTTCATACCTATTGCTTCTATAGAGACTCAACAATGGAGTATAGACATCAAAGATGTCCATATCCTTAAAGTTGGTTAAGAACTGTTCAATCTGAGCAGGATTTCCTGGAATATACATCATATTCTCTACTCCTTCAAAATGGCTGATTGAAGGTTGTCCATAACGATATATTTCAATCATTACAACAAATGGAACAAATCCAAGAATACGACGACAATCATTCTGGAACTCTAACATACTTGATTTAGCACCATAGCTATTGTTCAGATCACCATCTGAACAAATTGTCCAAATAGGATATTCCTTTAAAGTATCAAGCATATCTGGATTTTCATGAATGATATATTCCAATCCTTGTGGAATTGAATTCAATCGAGTACCACCTCCTTGATAAACAGCTTCACAGAATCTACTAATTCTCTGATAGTTATCATAGAAACTCAACTTAGGATCAACTAATGGTTTAGTATTAGTCTGAGCAATTTGAGTTCTAAGAAGACTATTCTTACGAGAAGAAGTCTGATCAATGAAACTGTGCCAGTGAGAACGACTATTAAAGAATCCAATCAGATTACGAGCATCGTCATCTGGGTTCTTAACAAGACATACTGAAGCAATAAACTTCGCAAAGTTAAATGGAGCACCACCCATTGAACCAGAATCGTCAATAATTACCAAACTATTGTAAGGCAAATTAACTTTATTCTGAATGAATGATTCAAGTTTCAACTTATCTACATTACCATTACAAATTGATTTATACAATTCGTTAAAGTTAGTAGCACCAGTTGTAACTTTAGCTTCTTTCTTTACCTTCTGAAGTTTAATTTTATCTTCATCAGATGCTTGTCCTTGACGAACTTTCTCTTCAAGAACTCGCTGTTCAAACTGCTTCATTTCCTTATAGTTCTCCCACTCCTTCAACCAAGGCTGGAACTTAGCCCATTTGTATTCAGCAGACAGATCAAATATTCCATCAGGATCTACTAGATCATCTCCGTTTTTAGAATAAAGAATACGATTCTTCACTCTGAATCTTGCCTGAGCTGGAAGCTTATCGAACCAACTAATGAATTCGTCCTTAGTAAATTCGTTAATCTTTCCAGTTGAGAAAAGAACAGATTCAAGTTCACCATTATATTGTTTCCTCCACTCACGATAACCCTTGAGATATTCAATCTCCCAACCTATCATCTTAGACAAATCCTCTAAGAAAGCTCTCTTTTCTCTCATAATTTTGAGAGTTTCAGGAAGCATTTTCTTATGACCTTGTCTCTTAGATGTACGAGGAAGAGTCAAGAACTTAGCTATAAGCATCTTGTTAAATGGATTAGTTCCATTGATAACAGAATACACATAGTTAAGAAGAGCTTTCTTATATTCCTTGTCTTCGAAAGCAGAGAATACATTCAATACTTTAGAACCTTTGGTCTGCACACGGTTCTGGAACAAGAAATCAAAACAAGTATATTCATTGAACAACTGAGCATTCATGAACTTAATGAATTGATTCTTATTATTATTCCACAACCAATGGAAAATGGTATTGAAAGAATCTCTGTTGGCATTACCACCAGAGTCTACTTTCTTACCTTTAAAGATATTATGCTGTCTTCCTGTAATATCTCCAATAGAGAATAATACTGAAAAGAACATTTTCTTTCTCTCTAAGTCTTGTGCAACTTCTTTCCATGCTTCATCAAGCATAGAATAAGTTACATTACCTGCTGCTTGTTCAATCAGACGTAAGCAGTTACTACACCCAAAGAATGGGTTTTCATTTTTCTTGTTTAATTCTACTTGTATCATAATTAATTGTTAAATTTGTAAGTAACTAATCTTCTTTTAGGATGTACCATAAAAATAAGAGCGGCTTCGAGCGGTTTCATCTCTACTTTATTGGCTGTGCTGTCCTCTCCCTAACTCGTAGGGTAAGTGTCCAATCCCGGTATCAAGCTTCACTCTTATTATATTAAAAGATTCTACACAAAGTCTCGCTCTAGTAGTGCACTACCCAGACTTTCCACCACACCCTCCCTGGAATCTTTAGAATTCATCAAGAGCGGCTCGTTTAGCTTTCAACTCCTTTATTTTATCTTCAGGAGTTTTACTAGCTTCCATAAGCTCATTAATAGTTTTATCAAGCTCGTTTTTCTCTTGTTCGATTTCTCTATCTTGTATAAGTTTACGTTTGAAACCAACAAGAAGATTTAAACCTTCTCTAATGAACTTATATAACTCCAGTTTATCGTTTTCTGGATTTACCCATTCATCTTTTGCTTCCAAATTAGAAATCTTCTTATCATAGATAAGTTTAAGATCGTTTAAACTATTTGGAGTAAAAGTTTTAAGTTCACAGATATTTAAAGGCTGTCCTAATTTACCTGTAACTGTAATGTCTTCTTTCCACATTCTGACAACAAACTTGTCAAGCTTTTCCTGGTGTTCTCTTGTAAAATTGATTTTCATTTCAGTATAATTTTTTAATTGTTTTTATAACATCTTCAACGTAGACACCACACTTTCGTGCGATGTCTACAATTGCTCTATCTAGGTACTGTTTAATTTTTTCTTCTTCCATTGTAAGAACCTATTTTCTGATAAAGGATTCCACCATATTTCTGTTGGTTCTCTAAGGCTTCTGAATAGGTATCAAATTTTAATACCTTATTCAAACCTAAAACCAACCTATACATATTGTCTCCTCCCTATTATTAGATTTACCTTCTTTTAGGAATTCATCCAATTCTGGTACAATGCAGAAATCTACAACAATTTCAATCTCTGCTACAAATTCATCATCATCTTGAACGTATCCTCTAACAAGACGATTCTGGCAGTATACCAGAACTTCCTTTCCTATCGGAAACAATGATTTCTCTACTGGAAGAATTACACAGGGCAACTCTAAGCCATCCTGTGTAATTAAACTACTTTTTTTCATACTGTTCGTTTGTTTTTGATTGATGTTAACACATTTAATACATGTTCTACAAGTTGGTCATCATATAAACCACTTGTATCTACGAGATAGTCTTCAGCCTCAGCAATAGTGTCTGTGGCTATGGCGCTAGCAACCAAAGAGATTAGGTTGCACACATTTTTTCTTTCTACTGGTTTCATAAAATTTAATTATTTAAATATATCACATTCCCATAGCTGTTTCAGCTTGGGCTATAAGAGAGTCGGAAATTTCTTCTTCTTTTGGAACCAAATGTCTACAGTTCCCAATTTGTTTCCACTGCCAATCAAAATTAGCATTATTAGGAAACTTTTCTTTCCAAGAACCTTCAGGTTCCCCTTGACACCAAAGATTATGTGTAACAACTTCATGTCCATCATTAAATTTAATGTGAAATTCAGCTCCACCAAATCCTTGGAAATAATTTCCTGGATCATCTGGTTCGATGACATAATGTGTGCCATCAATCATACACCAAGTATAAGGGGCACGTTTGGAATCTTTTTCTAACATTTCCCTCCAAAAGTTACAATGAAAGCACATCTTATGTTCTTCCATTTCATCCTGATTACTATAATGTTCAGGATGTTCCTCATTACCGCAAACTATACATTTCATAGTTTTAACAATTTTTAATTGTTAATAATAGAATTATTTTAAAATATTGGAGTATCTCAGTGAAGAGGTCTTCCGTTGCCCAAGTAAATTATTAAAGCGGGACGACTACAACGCACTTTTATAACTGTGCTATCCGGACATACCGGTCCAATATTTTTGAGTGTAGATTCTCTGAAAGTTTAATAATTTTAAATTACCATATTTTAAAGGAATCTTTTGGGGGATTTAACTCCTCATATTCCTCCACTAATGTTTGAGCTTCTTTATAGATGGCTTTTACATTAGAGTGAAGAACTCTCTTGTATTGATTGAGAACTATATCGTACGTCGATATATCCTTATCATACATCTGAGATTTCTGATTACTCCATTCTGGGATAGGGAAAGTCCAAAGACCATAGACATTTCCTAAATAAACTTCTTCAGGTTTCATTGTAGAAATATCCTTGGTTCTAAACATTCCATACTCACACGGAGCAAGATTATCATTTTGATAACCTAATCCCCACGCTTTCTTATGAAGTTCCAAGACATTTTCTAAAGATTTGGATGCACCAATACGTTCATCTAACTCTTGAAAATGTCCTACTAAGGACTTACACTTATTATATTTCTCTTTTTCTTTTGCAAGGGTTTCCTTAAAGAAAAATCTGTTGAAAAAATTGTTCTGTTTCATATTGTTTTGTTTATTTTATTATTTAATTAAAATGAAGACATAAAAGATTTTGAGGAAAACTGTCTTCTACTCTCTACAAACTTTAGAGGTAAGTGAGGGGCATTTTCCAAAAGTGGTTCAGACAAAGCAACGCGCTGAAATTCTGAACTAGGTATTGTACTTCTACCTGTAATTTTAATCTCTTGTGCGTTTTAAGTCCTTAAGAGATTAACGTGACTACTCTAGAGTTCGGATTGGTTACCGATTATATTGCTATTACTCCCGTAATCATTTGATCACCAGATTCTCTATAGTGAATACAGTCTCCATGAAAATATGCAAATTCACGATATTTAAATGGATAATCTCCAAAATAGACTTCACTACGATATTGAGGAGAATTTGTATTTATTCCAAAATTTTCTTTTAACCATTTTAGAGTATTATCTAATCCAACTCCTCTTATAGAAAAAGTAAAAGAAATATAAATATTTCTGTTTAATTTTTTACATTTATTATAAAGGTATATTAAATCGTCTCCACAATTTTTAATAGATTTACAAAAATCAGCATCTATAAAAAATGGAGGCTTATTTTCATGTATCATCATATCAAATGCTCCAATAAGAGAATTTTTAACAGTTTTACTCCAATAAAAGTCATCAGAAAATTCAAAATTTACAAATGTAATATTTTTATCAGAAATACATTTACCCGGAAGAACCCGTAAATATTCCCATTCAAAATTAGGACTAGATAAAGCTAATATCCTTTTAGTTTGAACGGGAATATGTCTCCAAAGAATTCGTTGAATATACCTTTTTAAAGGAACATTTTCATACGTTTTCATAATATATCCCATTCTTCTAATGCTTCCTCAGGAGATAATCCTGAAGCTAGTTCTTGACGAACTTCCGCTTCAAGATTATACTTCCGAACTATCATTATGGCTTCCTTAGACGTTAGCATATCTCATATATTTAGATTCTAACTCAGGATGATCCTTAAGAAGCTGCTTGACATCAAGTCCAAGAGGACGAGATACTTTATAGCCCTTGCTAAGAAGCAAACGAATTGCATCGTTTACTTCTTTAGCTTCTGCAAAGTTATCCACTACTGGAGTTTTTACTTCTTTAGTAGCAATTTTCTTAGCAGCTTTTCTAGAGGAATTTTTATATCCTCTAGCGGTTTTATAACATCCCTCAACCACTCCTTTATAAACAGGCTCATTTGGGAGTCCATAAAGACGAGATGTTCCCATCTTCTCATATGGGAATAACTTTGGGATTATTATCCCAGATACCATGGGATTAAATCCTACTTCTGATAACTTTTCGCCAAGTTCTTGACGAGTAAAAGTCTTGTTCTTGTTTGACTGAATAAAACTGTTGAGAGCTGCTGTTAGCTCTTCTACATTTACTTTTTTCATTTTTTTCAAATTGTTTATTTGTTTGTTACACTATAGAATCTATCCACAACGCATTCTTAATATATTCATCAATAGCTTGTAGAACCGAGAGATGAGGATACTTCATACATAAGTATGATAATCCTTTATGAGTTTTTAGGAAGTCATTACAATCCTTCCTAACAAGTTTTTCTGCCTCTTCTCGAGACAAAGACCAGTCTTTCTTGTTTAAAAGAAGAAACTTACAATGTATATCCATCCTAAAGAAGTTAAAGTGAATAAAACTCCCCAGAAATAATCCTGGGCATGATTTGATAATTTCCATTTTTTCATATTGCTAAATGTTTTAAAGTTTCATATTGTTTAGTTTTAAAAAATCTCTCTCACCCAATACAGGATGAGAGAGCAAACAAACTTAACAATTTCGGGTTTTATTTATACTCGCTTAACCCCACTCATATACTACTTAGAGTATTACAGTGAATCTACCCATTAATTGGTAGTAATCATCAGTGAAATCACGAGTTTTCAAATTGTTATGTTTCAGATTGTTAGTTTTTAAAAATTAAATAGATTCCCGACAGATTCGAACTGTCTTGTACATTTCTCTTGCTTTATCCTGTATGTTTCAACATTTAGCTGCATTGTAGGTACGCCACCCCACTTGAAGAATCTATTTAAAAATTTGCCGTCTATTCCGAGCTGCCAACACGTTTGACTTATTTAAACTCTTGTTGTGTGCTAAGAGATGCTGTACTATTCCAAAGCTGTCAACCTTATCTTGTTAAGGATTTGTTTCCTTTGTTTCCCTCACTACGAATTCCAAGATGTCACGTAGGAATAGATGATCTATTTATACTCTATCATCTTCGAGTAATTTTGGAATCAGACATCAACACTTACTAGTCTTTCATCCTACTTTTCGTATAAGCCATGTGTGCAACTTCCAACTGCCTCTTTCTAGCCATATGAACTTCACCATTCAGTTGGTAACGAATAAAGTTCGGCTATTCACATTTTTAAAACTGAAAATTCATATTATTATTAAAAATTAATCCTCTCACGTCTTCGAGGGTTATATGCCTACTATTCGTCCGACGTTGCTTCTTTTTCCTGAAGCCGTAAATAGGTCATTAATATTACATTCTCACGTATTGAATGTCGAGCTTAACATTACTTACGACCACTTTTGGGTAGTTAAGTCTACTTACGTCAATTGATAGTGCCAGCTATCAAAGATACGGAACACAATATACTGGCATATATTGTGAACATTGATTATACGGGAATTTACTCCGCCCATTTTCTGTACATAATCTGACTTTAGCACTTTGGGTAAGCGAACAGTTTCTTATTGAACTGATAAGTCACTATATTATTTTTACTTCTTATATAGGCGAAGTCACAACCTGCAGATTGTGAATTGTACCGATTTCCCCTCGATACCACAAGGCCAAGCTTTTTATTTATACTCCCTTCTTGGATTATAGGAGTTTAAGATATAGTCATTGCTGTTGCAAAAACTATCAAACCTACCATAAGAATACTCCAAGTAATACCTGTCCATTTCCAGGTATCTGGAGTTCTTGATCCTACAATGACAGCTACGGCAAAAATTGCCATAGCTGTCAATACTAGTATATTACCAACTTGCATATCTACAAAGACCTTTGTTATACAAATCTTTAAGAAACTCAGCAGTCTTATCTTGCTGTTCCTTAGTTTGATATGTAATGGGCCACTCCCAACATCCAAAAGATGCTGATATTCTTGGTTGTGGCTCACAACCTACAATATTCTTGCAAATATGCTCGTAG
>Ga0326512_10001596_pt1 | contig 17243 bp, 39 predicted proteins | sample 1_2617_0518_D_FD_203652 | JGI IMG/M metagenome (GOLD analysis project Ga0326512, IMG submission 203652) | Bovine rumen microbial communities from UC Davis, California, United States - 1_2617_0518 | ecosystem: Host-associated > Mammals > Digestive system > Stomach > Rumen | place: USA... | reverse complement strand
ATGTGAGGTGCAAATCCTCACCCGCATTTCAGATGCACGTATAGTTTAATGGTAGAATTCTTGGTTCCCAACCAAGCGGTGCGGGTTCAATTCCCGTTACGTGCTCCACTGGCAGTGGCTTTTGCGTGTTTTGCCATTGTCAAAAATCACTTCCTTTCTATATGGTGCGCTGGTGTGTTTTGCATCAGCGCACACGAAGAAGAAGTTAAAGAAGGGTGAATTAATATGAATTCAAAAAAGTTTGCAAAGGGATGCGGAAATATTGTTTCTGCAATTTCCAAATGGACAACGCTTGTATTTCTAGCATTAAGAGCGTGCGATGTAATCAACTGGGAGTGGTATTGGATTCTTTCCCCGAGTTTGATTGCTGTAATCATGGGGATTCTTGGACTCGCTCTTGCTGGAGCGGCGAGCGTTAATGATAATGAAAGTTGAGTTTGATGTATGGTTGTATTTAGATTTAATGAAAGCACAGCGGTCAGCGTAGCCCGTGTTGTGGCGACTGATGTAGTAAAACGCGGAATCAGAGTGTGGATGTTCGGCAAGGAGAAGCCATTACTCGTTCAGTTTGACGACGAGAGAGAAAGAGATAAGGTTTACGAAAAGTTCGTATCTAAACTTGACGATACTTATCCAAGGTAGCAATATTGGTTTCTCAGCACAGAGAAAATAGACTTTGGTAAGTAGGAGGTGTAATTGAATGGAGCAGCGAATTGTTATTCCACTTAAAAATGGAGTATCGCTTGTGGCAGAAGCAAGTACTAATCCAGACTTTCCGTGCGAGATATATGTTGGGCTGATAAAAGACGGCGTATGGATACAGGATTTGTGCGCTGTTACGCAGGAATATCAGTACGAAAACGGCGACGTCCAATTTTCAGACACGGCTACAAACGTTTTGGTTTGGTCAAATGAGAATTACGAAGATTACACTCATAAGTTTACCGTGCCTGAACGTCCAGATATGTTAGACGAGTCATGGGAAAACTATTGAGCATATATAAAAGTGAATTTTTATTACGTACTAGGAGGTCTAAGTGGTTACAAAGACAATTACTAAAAAATTAGTTAAGAAATATAAAATTGGCTTCCCAGCTCTTTGTTGCGGAGGGCAAACTGGGGGGTGGGATGTTGACGAGCCTCCAGTAATATTTGTGGATGAATACTATGTAAACGAGAACGATATTCAAGAAAAGTTCAATCGAATTTCTCAATCTCCAGAGGTAAAAAGCAGTTATAGAACTCTCAAAACGTGGATTTATTGGGAAGAGATTAGTAGCGAAGAAATGATTAATTAAATCTGGTTAAAAATGCAATGAAAGAGTCAAAATTCAAGTATAGATGCGATAATTGCGGAGAGGAGTTTTTTGTGCCCGTTAAGCCAGAGTCATGTCCAACGTGCGGAAGTTGTAATATCAATAAAGGCACAAAAAAATCGCTAAATACTGCAAAGGAGTATATAGATGAGCTGAATATAATAATCCCTCAGATGGAAGAGTTGTCAGCTTCGTTTTCCAATTTATATGTAAGATATATGACCTTACACGAAACGCTGAAGTCTTATGCTTCTCGTGGGATTATTGACAAACAGATGATTCCTAACTTTACAATTCCAAAGTTTACTGAGGCTTTTTATGCCAGCCGTAAAAGCAAAAAGAGTAACAACAGGCGGTGAATTTATAATGAACACGACTATTGAATACTTGTACCGTGATGCGAGCAACTATAAGAAATGGAACAGAGTTGTGATACGCGGAGAGTTGTCAAGTGAGCAGCTTGAACGTATCGAGGCTTGCCTTGATGGAGATTATTTTGTTCCTCGCAGTGTTGGACTGCCAGAACATCGTATAACTGATTACCGAACAGACGATGACCATTGCTGGTTTGAGTGGGGAGTGTATGATGTGGCAGAGCTTACGGAGGAGCCACCCACAATAGACATGAGCGCAGAAGAGCTTGTAAGAAGGTTTGAACAAGTGTCTCATTGGGATGAGACAGGCTGGATGAACGATTACCCATACAAATCATACGAAGAGCTGGGTGTTTATGATTAAAGTGATTGATGGTAAAAAATATTACGGGTCAGTATTACCTGAAGAGGCTCTAAGTGGTTTTGACAAAGAGTTACTAAGCATTCCTTCATATTGTAAGGGGTGCGAATATTATTTGCTCGATTGCGAAGGTTGCAAATTCGATAAAATGGAAAGCAAATAAGTCGGAATGAGGTATCCATATGAAAGAATTATCTATAAAAGACATAATCAACAACGCAAAAGACGAGTTATCTCGTTCGCTAGACCTGTTAATGGATAACGAGGATGCGTATTGGTCTTGTCTTACAAGCGACATAGACTCCTCCTTGGAACGCATGGCGGACGTGAATGATAGAATAGAGTTTGCGCTCCTTATTGCGTATCATATGGGTTGCATAAACTCTGAGTATGACTTTACGTCTGAATATGATTGTTGTAGCAAAGAAACGCTAGATAGGTATTTGCAAGCAGCAAGCGATACTGAACTTAAGTACCGTGATGGTGTTCTTGATTACGAATGGGCATACGGCGCTGCTGATGGCGTAGCACAAAAGCTATATTCAAAAAGATATGAATAAATTATAGGTGGTTTTGATGAGTGTTCGTGAATTATATAGGACGTTATGTGAGCTAATACAGTTTGGGAAGTCAGATTCCAGAGTGGTTATGCGCAGTAATGATTCCTGTTTTGAAATTGATAGGGTTCACACCGATATAGACGGTGATGTTTTTCTAATGATATTAGACGATGCTGAACATAATTTCATATGTGATAAAACTAGCCTTTGATAAAAATTAAATCTACAAATTAGGGGGTGTATGCATGGTTCGTATATCAAAACCTTATAAGGTTAAAGATGATATTCAAAAAAGTCTAATACTTAAGCTGAACCACGGAAAGTATCACGGAAGCTGGGATTCATTTCGAGCTTTTGATATGATTCTTTGTGATAACAAAATTGATGTAGACGGCGAAAAGTTTTCTATACCAGCCTTGTTTCAGATGCGAGATATGTTTATTGGTAAGACTGGAATTTGCGGCAAGGGGTATGACGGGAAGGATGATACTGCTAGAATTTTTGATTGCACAATAAAGTGTGATTATGGCAGTAGAACGGCAGACGGAGAACCGGTTTTATACCTAAAAGCAAGCGCATACTATAACTTAAACAATGGAAGTTATACTGAATTTAATAATGCGGTAAACAATGAGTATTATGACTCTGTAAGTATAGGATGTGCTGTAGACAAGCAAACCGAACACAACGGATACACCACAATCGATTCCATAACCGATGTTTACGAATGGGCTTTTGTCGCATCCCCCAAAAAGGTAAATTGCCCATTAAGGTTAAAAGACGGCAAATGTTTTGGTAGTCAAAATGGATGGGGATGTATTTATGTGGACGTAGAGAATTGCCGCAACTTCAAAAAGATTTACAGATTCGGGCTGAATAATGCACCGACAAAACAGGAGATTTAGATATGGGTTACAGTGAATTTGATAAGCGAATGAAGAAGTACGAGTATGTAACGAGAACATACCTTACCACAAGAACTCCTGTTATTATTCGAATTGATGGCAAGGCATTTCATACGTTTACTCGTGGTTTTAAGAAACCTTTCGATGATATTCTGTCAGAATCTATGCGGGAAACTATGAAGTATCTTTGTGAGAATATTCAGGGCTGCGTCCTTGGTTATACACAGTCTGATGAAATCACTCTTGTTCTTGTAGATTATAGAAGGATTGATACGTCGGCTTGGTTTGATTACAACGTGCAGAAATGTGCGAGTGTTGCAGCAAGTATGGCGACAATGAAATTCAATCAGGTTTTCGACAAGCTTGCTAACAAATGCCGAGAAGTTATTGACCATATGGTAGATGGCGGAGATAATCCTGATAGCTATTGCGTAACGATTGATAACGCGGCAAAACGTGGTGCGATGTTTGATGCTCGCGTCTTCAATATTCCAAAAGAAGAGGTCTGCAACAATATCTATTGGAGGCAGCAGGACGCCACAAGAAATTCAATCCAGATGGTAGGTCGTGCGAATTTCTCAGATAAGCAGATGCACGGGAAGAACACAAGTCAAGTACAGGATATGCTCATGAACGAAAAGGGCATCAACTGGAACGACACTCCAACAAAATATAAGCGTGGAAGCTGTTGTGTTCGCATAGCGGATGCTGAAACAGGCAGGAGTGAATGGGTTATTGACAATGAGATGCCAATTCTTAAAGGAGATGGCAGGGCGTATGTTGATAACTTGGTTTTCGTAGGAGAATAAAAAGAACGGGGCGATAAAATGAAGAAGTTTGAAACTGGACAGCTTGTAGCCACTGCCGCTGTGCATAGCAAGATGAAAAGTGATGAAGATTTCTATCGCTTTTGCATTACGTCGTTTTACAGGCATGAGAAGTGTGACTGGGGTGACACTTGCGAAGAGGACAGGCTGGTGAATGACGAGGCGCTTGAGTCGGGGGATAGGGTGTTTTCCGTATACTATTATAAAGGGAATCCCAACGAGCGTATTTGGATAATTACGGAGAGCGATAGGAGTGCAACTACAATTCTTTTCCCATCTGATTATTAACAGGAGGGTAACAAATGCTAAAACCAGCAATACTTTTTAAGGATGAACTTGAGCGCAAGTTTGAAGAGCAGATGTACACTCAAGACTTTTTCTATTACACAGGGTATGACGGCTCTACATATATTCCAGAAATCAAACGTGAGGATTTCCTGTTTCAGTATGCCATAATTGACAGCAACAAACCTGCTGGTCAGCAACTTATCGGCTACTTCTCTTACAGTCTTAACACACTCAACGATACTATAAACAACTTTGGTTTGTATTCGTTCGACCGTGGGAATTATATCATCGGCAGGGACATAGTCAAAAAGATGAGAGAGTTAGTACGGTCACATCATCGTGTGGAGTGGCGTATGATAGGCGGCAATCCTGTAAAGCGACATTACGATAGGTTCTGCCGTCGATACGGAGGTAATGTCGTGAAGCTGCACGAAGCAGTCAAAACACCATCTGGAGAATATGCTGATGAGTACATTTATGAGATTGTTTAGGGCAGGAATGAATTATACTAATAAAAAGAGATGGGCGGATTGATGAAGATTGGATTATTGCCCGTGCCCCACATCATTATCTGGAACTTTACAGTAAACAATCTCGATAATGGCATGGTGATGGAAAACCATTATTTCTTAACGCGTAGAGGGGCTAAGAGATTCATGGAAAAACATTCCGACGAGCTGGAACAAGAAGGATATTCTTGCAGTTTTGGCGGAGAACCTTTATGGTTTTGGTAATTACAAAATAAAACTAACTTTTCATAAGAGGTGATTACATGACGCCACAACAATATTGTGATTTGCTCCTGTATATTGAAGAAAACAATGGCTGGGGAGCAAATATGTATAAAACGATAGAAAAACATCGAGTGGCTGTCAAGTATGTTGACGCCTGCTTTGATAGTAGAGATGGTCGTGTATGGCGAATCAGCTTGCGGACTGGCGGAAGTGAAGGTCGCACGTTTCAAATTAATTCAGAAGAGGATATCAAAAGGATATATGCCTTTTTGGACAAAGAGAGGAGTCATTGATTAGGAAATGACTTTTTATAGGGGGGGTAGCCAATGACAGTTCGAGAATTGATGTTTGCGCTTGGGGAACTAGAACTCTCAGGCAAAGGTGATGCCGCAGTGGACATATACTGTGACGGTTATGCAGCGAGTGCCGTAGGGGTGTTTGTCGATAGGTTCGGGGTGTGCTCATCTGTGACGGCGAATCAAAAGAAGATTATAACATTGAGCCGGTTGTGGCGAGTAATGTTAGTGATATAACAATCAAAAGGACAACAATCAAAAGGAAGTGCAGAAGATGAAAAGTAACTTTTGTCGCCTGATTGTTGCGTTCGTATTAATTGCAGTATTTTTATTGGCGTTTTTATTGGGAGCCTGCTCGGTTCGGGAAGCGAGCGCAGAGACTAATGCGATGTTCTCGACATCCGGGTCAGTGAATACTGGTGATTATCGAGTATCAGTTCTCACAGATAAAGAATACGGGGTAGAGTATCTTGTCGTGTGGAAGTCTGATAGACCATATGATACTCTTGCTGTAACGCCTAGATATAGAAGCACAGAATTTCTGCGGTAAATGAATATGAAAGGCGGCATTTATGACGGTTCAAGAATTAAGGAAGGAACTTGAGGTATACGACGATTCAGCGACTGTAATAGTCGTTGATTGGAATAACGGCAGAGAATATATTCCCACTGTAGGCGGAGATGACCCAGACGAATATACAACTTACTGCCGCATAGGACTAGATGGATAATATGAAAGACGGTTTTGATAAAGCATATGGCTTTCTCGGGAGACATTATGACTTGTTTCGAACTATATCGACATCAGTTAGTTTTGTTAGCGGCTTCGTTTTCGGGACATGTATTAGACTCCAGCAATGGCTGGGAGTGTGGTTGTCGGGAGTCGTAATTGTTTTGTGGTTTATCACAATGATTCTTTCAGCGAAGTCACATCGTGGCGATATTTTATTTCGTCGCCACAAAGAAAAATCAATTGCCGCTACCACATTGATTCAGCGTCCGTCGTGGAATAATAACAATGAGGATGATTGGGCGTGAAAAGCAGAAAATATCCGTGGGTTCCAAATATTGACAAAATTTTAAATGCGGCAGTTCCGTGCCCCTTATGCAACGGAGAAGGCGATTTGTTGAGGGTTGGGAACCAGAAAGAGTTTTGGATATACGAGTGCGCTCATTGTGGCGTTCCGGTATACGACAGCGGAGAAGCAAGCATTACTCCAATGAAAGCAGTATGCCGCTGGAACGATTATGTGAATTCTTACAAACGGATGATGAAGATGTTCAAGTGTAATACTTATCTTATGAGTTACATATATCTTAAAAATTTGCAACGAAAAGGATACACACATATAAGTGATGAGGTGAGTGAATGATTATTGCGTTATGGCTCGTGACGAAGAGGGTGGAGTGGATGAATTCGAATGATTGACTATGACGGAAACGACCTCTTGGTCGATAGATATAATTTCATTAATTACGATGACAATATAAGAATTTCTGCGTTAAATAACGCTTGTGTAATTCTTAGGACATTAAGTCTAATAAATGATAGTGAGCTTCGTTGTTATATAGCAGAGGCAATGCGCGAGAACGATATATTTAAGCTCACAAAAATGATATCTTCTATCGAAGGGGATGGATAATTATCGAAGGCGGTTTTGATAAAATGAACGAACTATGTCTCGGTTTTGGCGGATGTGGTCACATATATTTCTCCACAAAACGAGGCGCTGTTGATGTGGCTTTGATGGAATTGCGTGAAAGGCTGGACAGCATTGGCGTCAACATTGATAATATGTCGCCCAAAACCGCCATTCTCAGAGACGCTAATGGTCTTACCATTGAGGAGGCAAAGTTATGAAAGATGTTTCTCGCGGGGAGCATAAGTCGCTTATGCTTGCTGACCAAATAATCGCTGAGGCTAAAGCTAAATACCCTTGCAGTGTCTGCATAAAAGGCAGGTTAACCGAAGAAGAGCGCGAGAAGATAGCATCCGAGTGCCGTGTCACTGTCCCATCGGTGTATATGGACGGTAGTTGTACGTATTATATCCGCTGGGATGGATTTAGAAATGAAGGAGATTCGTAATGAAAGATTACTTCAAAAATATCAATGCTTCCGAGTCAGGATTTGATTCAATTAAATTTATTCTACACGATGAACTGACTCACGAGAGTTATACAATTTGTTTATCCGATTTATATGCTTACGGGGACTCCATTTTCCTTCGCTGGAGAGATGGTATGCCCGATTGTTGGAAAGGAGACGTCTGCCTTGCCGTACCGAATGGTATTTCAGGTACGCAAAATGATTATAATGGTCGGTTCTGGGTGGAACCATTATACGAGGAAGCAACATCAACATCGTGGTAATGTTATAGAAAGAGGCGATTAATATGAAAGAGTGTGTTGATGGTTGTAATACCGTGCATTATCAAGGCGTTAATGTCTCATATGATTTTCCGAAACGCGCAAAATATAATCCACCAGAAAGCGTAATCCTTACAATTATGGATTTCTTTCGAGGCGAGATTGTAGAATTTGAGAGTTTTGGTACTCCAAGTTCATCTGGTCTTGGCTATGCTTTCTATCGTAGTGTTTCCAGACCAAGGGTCTCTAACCTCGTAGGCATTTCTGACTTAATTACTATGTTTCGTAAATAAGCACCGTGCAGTATCAGATGCAATCTCGCTTGGCGAGGTCTGAAAGCGAGGCGCCATGGCTACACCTCGTTAGTAGGTAATACAAAAATAGTGGGGCAGTACCACGGCGGTGACACCAGTTATATTAATAGAAGGAGGAAATAGGTAATGGGATATAGCGAATTTGATAAACGAATGAAAAAGTATGAGTACGTCACCAGAACATATCTAACCACTCGAACTCCGGTTATCATTAGAATTGATGGCAAGGCTTTCCATACTTTTACACGGGGTTTCCGTAAACCTTTTGACGAGAATCTGTCCGAAGCGATGCAGCAGACTATGAAGTATCTGTGTGAAAATATTCAGGGCTGCGTTTTCGGTTATACACAATCTGACGAAATTACCCTCGTTCTCGTTGACTACCAGAAAATTGATACGTCTGCTTGGTTCGATTACAACGTACAGAAATGCGCGAGCGTAGCAGCAAGTATGGCTACGATGAGATTTAATCAGGTGTTTACCGAGTTAGCACAGGAGTATCGAGACTGCATTGACTATAGAGAAGCTGGAGGCGACGAAGCAGAGGAATATTGGCTGACTATAGATAGAGCTTGCCGACGCGGGGCTATGTTCGATGCCCGCGCCTTCAATATTCCGAAAGAGGAAGTAACTAACAATATCTATTGGAGGCAGCAGGACGCAACTCGTAACTCCATACAGATGGTTGGGCGAGCGTATTTTTCTGACCGGCAAATGCACGGTAAGAATACAAAGCAAGTTCAAGAGATGTTGTTCTCTGAAAAAGGCATCAACTGGAACGACACACCAACAAAATATAAGAGAGGCAGTTGTTGTGTGAGAGTACGAAATGAGGAGACCGGTAGAAGTTCGTGGGTAATTGACGAAGAAATGCCGATTCTCAAGGGTGAAAACCGTTCGTATGTTGATAACTTAATCAATGTAGGAGAGTAAGTATGAAAGAATGTTTTGATATTAAAGGAGAAGGGAATAAGATGAGAAAGGTTTGCGACGGCGATGTTTATTTGAATTCTCATGGCGACAAGATAACTGTTTTACGGGCAAATTGGGCGCCCATTCCAGATGGGTTTATACATTTAACAATGTTGGACAATCCATCTTCCGAGCTTGATAAGCCAACCAAAGTTTGTGTGAATGGCGAATATAAAACCGTATATCTGATTGGTCTTGGGGATAGTTATTTTGATGATTGTGAGCTGATATCTGAGAGATGATACATAGAGTCTTAGTTATTTTTGATTTTCTCACAGATAATATATTTCCAACTGCCGATAACGATGATGATATTGTGGCTCGGCAGGTTCTGTTGAAAGAATCAACTGAAATTGATACAGTAATTGAGCAATTGACAGCTATCGTCGATAAACAAACATCAAAAAGAAAAGGGCATATTAAACACTCCGACCTAGTTGATAATGTTATGCGTGCATCGGGTAGAAGTTGGCTATATGCATGTGATAATATGATACTAAACGGTTATCGTGTAATTCGCATATAATGAGATACTGTTTAATGAAAGGATATTTCTATTATGAGTAAAGCGTTCGGGCTTTGCCGTTTTAAGTCTACTGGAAATATTTACTGGTGCGTTTATAACGGGACTTCTGATGTAATGAACCCGTGGTTGTGTACGAGTGAAGATATTACGGACGATGAAGGGCATATAAATGTTTTTAGCATTTTAAAAGAAAAGAGACCGTGGGAGCCAGTCGAGCGACTGATAGATATTGACGACGTAGACCTGTACTCAGATTATGGAGGTGGCTTCTATTGGAGCGGAACTGGTTCTGAACTAAACCGGCGAATCCTAAGCAATCTAATGCCATTCGATGAATGTTATGATGATGTTAAGGATGGCTCTCCAGATTGGGTTAGTGTTTTCTTGCAACAATCGGAGCGGAGGCAAGTGACGAATGACATGTGAGGATTGTATTCACAACGATGTATGTTGTAGCTATTTGATAGCTGATGAAGATTTTGAAATAACCAACGCTGATAAAATGGCAAATAGTTGTAATGATTTTGCAGACCGCTCCTTGTTTATAGAGCTGCCGTGTAAGGTCGGAGATACGGTTTACGCTTATTGGGATATGGATAATCCATGCTCAAACTATCTTCACGTTATTGAAGATTTTATTATTGATTTAGTCATCTTAGTTGATAGGAAAAATTCCGTCATTGGATTTAGAGCTGGGCGCACTTGTGAACAAAATGGTCGTAAATGCGATATTGAGTTCGATTTGAAAGATATTGGCAAAACCGTATTTCTCACCCGCGAGGAAGCCGAACAGGCGCTGAGGGAGTGTGGAGTGAAATGAAAGCAGATTTTGGTAAACTAAAGCTTAAAAGCGCCGTCAAGGTGACGAAAGTGTTACATAAGAGCTGCGCCAAAGCACTTAAGGGAACGCGTGTTGGTGATGTGCTTCTGCTAGAAATTGAAGTGAAGAATGTAACTTTTGGCTCTAGCGCAGGAGTTTATGCTAGCTATATTGATGTTACAAATCTTCGCACAAAAAACAAAGAGTTCATTAGCATGACAAACTTTGCCAACAGTTTTCTTCCCAACTATGAATATGAGGAAGTTAGCGTAGACGATATCGAAGTGTGAGCAAGAAACATTGAACGATTTTGATTTAGAAGCATTGAAGGAGTTCACGGGGGATTCTCAATACGACCACATGATAATCGAAGACGAGCCGTATGGTTTATTTGAAATTAGTATGGACGATGGAAAGACTTGGATTGTAAAGTGGGTAACTCCTCGTGAGTTAATCAGTCATTTACATTATGGTCACGCTGTAAGAATGAGTAGGTGATATAATGACTTTTTATACATTGGAAGCTTGTGAAGACTTTATGAGTCAATACATAGAAAACGGTGGAGAATGTATCACAATAGAGGAAGGTAGTCTTGGTCTCGGTAAGGTAGTATGTTTATGCGAGGGTTTTAAGTTTTCTGTAATTACAGAAAGGTATGTTAATCCTTGGGCAAGCGGACATAGTATTCGTATGTATAAAAAGATTCCTGCCAAGTACGAGAGGATTCTAAGTGAGATGTAATCCAATAAATAATCGTAAAACTGTATCGTATGTATGAGGGGGTGGTTCCAGTGCAGGAGGGCGAAGTTACAACAATCTGTTATGGTTGCACAAGGGTTTGGAATAACCGTTACGAAGCAGAAGATTTTTTCATGGACTGTATAAGAAATAGCGATGGTTGTGAACGCGAAAGATATTCGAAGATTTATTTATCATTGCTAGATGGTATGCAGATTTGCACAGACGAAGATTAAGAGTGAGAGGAAATAATAATGGCAAGAGTTCCTAATGTATCATTTGATGAATATCCTGCTCAGGCGAATATTGTGAGTAGGCGTGTCGTGGTTTACTACGACAAGGATAAGACAAAGTTCCATTATGGAACTATCGTAAGAGCTGACAGACAGGCTCCATACGAGACATTCATAGCATTGGATAATGGTCATTTTATCCGTTCAGCTGAATGTAGCTTTGATTACATTCCGGCAAATTCAAATGTTGCTTAATTAAGATATTGGTTACGCCAAGTGGCGTGTTATCAATAAATAATTTCTAAGGAGATGAAATGTATGCCGTGGAATATTATCACCCCAGCAATCGGGGTTATCGCGGTAGTCGGACTTGTGTTCATTGTTTTTAAGGTGTGTTATCGTAAATGCCCACCGAACAAAGCAATGGTAGTAACTGGAGCTCGCGGAGCTAGAACCTATATTGGTCGGGCAAAGCTTGTAGTTCCGTTCATTCAGCGTGTGGATTATATGTCACTTGAGAATATTCAGGTTGACTTCGTTTCAAAAAGCGAAATTCCTACGCAGGATGCAATCAACATTCGTGTTGATGCGGTAGCGAATATGTCTATTGACCAAGACCCCGAGGTTCTGAAAATTGCAGCATCAAAGTTTCTTGGTTATAGCATCGCTGAAATTCAGGAGACGGTTGCACCTGTTCTTGAAGGTAACATTCGTGAAATTATTTCACAGGTTAAGCTTGTCGATTTAATCAAGGGCGACAAGAAGGTTCTCGCAGAAAAGATTACGGAGAACGTAAGCCCTAACCTTCGTGATATGGGTTTGAAGCTTACAACGTTTAACATCCAGAATTTCAGTGACCAAAACGGTGTTATTAACAATCTCGGTATTGAAAACACCGAGCAGATTAAAAAGGATGCGTCTATTGCCGCTGCTCGTGCTAAGTCTGAGGTTGCTATCGCACAAGCTGAGGCTCAGAAGCAGGCAAATGATGCTGAGATTGCTGCCCAGACAGAGATTGCAGTAAAGCAGAACGAACTCGCAATTAAGAAGGCTGAGTTAAAAGAGCAGCAGGATATTAAGCTCGCAAAAGCAGAGGCAGCCAAGGGAATTGAGGCTGAGAATCAGCGTAAATCCAAGGAAATTGCAGAGGCTGATGCGAACCTTGCTCGTCAGGAAAAGCAGATTGAGTTAAAGGAACGCGAGGTAAGAATCACTGAGCGTAAACTTGAAGCTGAAATCAAAAAGAAGGCAGAGGCGGACAAGTTCGCTGCGCAGCAGGAAGCTGACGCGGAGCTTTATTCTGAACAGCGTAACGCTGAGGCTGATAGATACCGTCGTGAGCAGGATGCAGAGGCTCAGAAGTTTGAGGCAGAGCAAAGCGCAGCAGCAAAGAAAGCTGAGGCGGAGGCGGAGCGTTTCTCTAAGGAACAAGAAGCTGCCGCTGTAGAGGCTGCCGGTCTTGCGGAAGCTGCTGCAATCAGAGCAAAAGGTAACGCGGAGGCTGAGGCTGCGAAAGCCAAGCTGCTTGCAGAAGCGGAAGGTCTTAAAGAAAAGGCTGAGGCTATGAAGCAGTATGGCGATGCTGCTAAACAGCAGATGGCACTTGATACAATCAAGGTTTACTTTGAGCAGTTACCTTCAATTGCTGAGGCTGTTGCTTCTGGATATAGTTCTGTTGAGTCTATTAAGATGTATGGTGGTGACTCCAGTCAGCTTACCGGTCAGATTATTAATGGACTAACCCAGATTAGTGATGGAATTAACGAGTCAATTGGTATTGACCTTAAATCCGCTTTGATGGGAGTCCTCGGCGCGAAGGCGCTTGGCGGAGATGGCGTCACAATCAACATGGGTGATTCGACTCAGGACTCTGAATAATTACTACATATAATATAAGCCCTCCGAGTTCTTCGGAACGACGGTGAAAGCTCACTGATATAAGGAAAGTGTTCACGAGTGAATAATTACCTGAATATCCTTGCTCTTCGGAGAGTATGAGAAAGGCATAACTGATATGCTGGTATGGCGGAATTGGCAGACGCGCCAGATTTAGGTTCTGGTGTCTCGGCGTGAGAGTTCGAGTCTCTCTACCAGCACCAAGTAAGTGAGGATTAAATCATGCATTGAAAAGCGTAGGCGCTTTTGGACTGAGTTGCGTATGCAGTTCATGATTTTTCTGAGGTTCCGATGCCAAAACAAGGGTGCATGAGCCTGTTTATGATATGGACACAGTGGCGGAATAGGTAGACGCTATAACGAGAGGTAGAGACAGACAGAGGTTCGACTCCTCCCTACAGCTTTTAAAACACCGTTATACCCTAAGCGGGTCAAATAAAAAAGGTTATACACATTCTCGTGTTTGATAAAAAGCACGGTGCTTGACGTAGTAGTCATTAGCTGAGATGCTCGTGCAGGCAATAATCGGTCTTATACATGGTGCAAATCCATGTCTGTGTTCTATATCATTTCCAATATGTACCGTTAGCTCAGGCGGTAGAGCGGCAAACTCATAATTTGCGGGTACAGGGTTCGAGCCCCTGACGGTACACCACGGAGAAATCCGAAATACTAAATCAAAGAAAGGAGTGACTAACATGCGTGGGAAAGTATTAGTTGTAGTTGATATGCAAAAGGATTTTGTAGACGGCGCTCTTGGCACGAAAGAAGCTCAGGAAATGGTTCCAAATGCGGTTAATAAGATTGCCAATTGGGACGGAGATATTATTGTTACATATGATACTCACGGTTATGATTATTTGAGCACAAGCGAAGGCAAACACTTGCCTGTAAGTCATTGTATCAAAGGTAGTGCTGGTCATAATCTGGACAAGCAGATTGAGTTCGCTATTAATGAAAAGCGCGAAACAGCAGAAGTGCTTGATGTATGCAAGCCTACGTTTGGAAGCACCGCATTACCAGAACTTATTAGAGGTATGGATATTGATGAGATTGAAATCATCGGTTTGTGTACTGATATCTGTGTAGTTTCGAACGCTTTAATTCTTAAGGCAAACTATCCAGAGATTCCTATCACAGTTGATGCTTCGTGCTGTGCCGGTGTTACTCCGGAAACGCACAAGGCTGCGTTGGCAACTATGAAAATGTGTCAGATTGAAATTGTAGGAGAATAACATGATTAAACTTAACGGAGAAGAAATTGAGTTTAGACATTTTCCAGACGGCACTCCGCTGTTTAAGCTTGAGCCAGACGGGAATACGATTGCTTATATCGAATGGAAATATCACAGCAACGAGGAAATGATTTTCTTAATGTTCCTCACAAGACATCTTCAGAATCACGGCGTTAACGACATTAGTCTTGTTATGCCTTATGTTCCAAACGCAAGAATGGACAGAGTAAAGAAGGACGAAGATGTATTTACGCTGAAGTATTTTGCAGAGTTTATCAATAGTCTTGGTTTCCAGAGGGTGTATGTATTAGACCCACATTCGCCAGTAACTGAGGCTTTGATTAATAATATCCAAATTCTTCCGAACACCATCTACAGTTCTGCAATGTACAAAATTTTGTCTTTGAGCGACAAAGATAATACTTTCTTGTTCTTCCCTGACGAGGGTGCGATGAAGAGATATGCGCCTGACGCCGATAGAAATTATACTTTCGGTATAAAGCAGAGAGATTTTGCAACAGGAAAGATTACAAGCTTCGATGTTGTCGGAGATAAGAAATATATTGACGGCTGCAACGTTGTTATCATTGATGATATTTGTAGTCGTGGTGGTACAATCTACCACAGCGCAAAGAAATTAAAAGAGCTTGGCGCGAAGAAAATTTATGTTATTGTGACTCATTGTGAGAACACAATCGCCGATGGTGAGTTGTTAAAGGGCGATTTAATTGAGCGTGTTTACACAACTGATAGTACATTAACCATCAGAGATAAGAAAATCGAGGTGATGAAAGCGTGTTAAAAACAAATCCAATGCTTCTGATTGATTATTATAAGGCAGTTCACGCAGAGATGCTGCCTGAAAAAATCAGTAAATCGGTTTCTTACTTCACACCGAGAATGAGCAGAGTAAACCGCTGGGGTTCGGTAGTTATGTTTGGTTTACAGGGATTTATCAAAACATATCTCATTGATTATTTCAACAATGAGTTTTTTAATAAATCATTGAATGATGTAATCGACGAATATAAGCGTGTTATGGATGCTACTCTTGGTGAAAATGCATATAAGTTGCAGAAGATTATTGACCTTCACGAGCTTGGTTATTTGCCGATTGAGATTGTGGCTCTTCCAGAGGGTGTTAAAGTGCCAATGCACGTTCCTATGTTTGGCATCACGAACACACATCCAAACTTTGCGTGGCTCCCTCAGTCATTAGAGAGTCTGATTTCCGCTGAGATGTGGCATCCGATGATTGCGGCAACAGTTGGCGCGACATATCGTGATATCGTAAACAAGTATTACGACCTTACCTGCGATGATGATATCCCGCGTGCAAGAGCACTTGGGGCTTTTGACTTCCGTGGTGAAGAGTGTCTTGAGTCAGCAACAAAGGCTGGCGCTGGATGGCTTTTGTCGTTCCTTAATACAGCCACGGTGCCTGCAATCCCTTATTTGGAACAGAATTACAATTGTGATTGCACAAAAGAACAGGTTGGGTTTGGTTCCCCGAGTACAGAACACTCTGTAATGTGCTCTAATTATGCCGTTGACGGCGATGAAATCACGTTTTTACGTAGAGTTCTTACGGAAATTTATCCAAACACAAGCTTTTCCGCTGTGTTGGATTCGTATGATTACTGGAATGTGATTGATAACGTACTCCCTCAGCTTAAGAAAGAGATTCTTGAGCATAACGGTTGTATGTTAATGCGCGGAGATTCGGGTGATTGTGTTGACGTAGTTACCAAAACTGTCTTTAAGTTATGGGATATGTTCGGAGGAACCGTAAACTCCAAGGGATATAAGGTTCTTGACCCTCATGTAAAAGCTATCTACGGCGACTCTATTACGGTGCAGAGATGTGAGCAGATTTATCAGATTCTTATGGGCAATGGATTTGCGTGCTCGAACGTTGCTCTTGGTGTTGGTTCGTTCTCGTTCCAGTGTATCGAAGAAGATGGCGTTCTAAAACCGTTTACTCGTGACACATTCAGCTCGTGTATTAAGGCGACGTATTGTGAGATTGACGGTAAGCCCGTTCCGATTTTTAAGAATCCAAAAGATGGAGGATTTAAGAAATCGCAGAAGGGTTGTTGTTCTGTATATTATAAGCCTAACTCAAATGAATTAACCTATCGTGACGAGCTGACATGGGATGAAGCGTGTGCGGATTTCAATAATGAACTTCTTACTGTATTTAAGGACGGTAAGCTTGTAGAAGAAATTTCGCTTGTTGAAATCAGAGATATTCTGCATGGAGGTAATTTCTAATGAGCTACAAGGAATACATGGATAACTTTAGAGAGCAGGCTCTTGAGGTTAAAGGCGAAATCGTTGAGTGGATTTATAACTGGTTTCACGAAAACGGGGATGGATGCACCGCAGTCGTTGGCTTGTCTGGCGGTAAGGACAGCGCTGTAGTTGCTGCTTTGTGCGTTGAAGCTCTTGGAGCAGATAGAGTTTTTGGCGTGTATA
>Ga0326512_10001595_pt1 | contig 17247 bp, 9 predicted proteins | sample 1_2617_0518_D_FD_203652 | JGI IMG/M metagenome (GOLD analysis project Ga0326512, IMG submission 203652) | Bovine rumen microbial communities from UC Davis, California, United States - 1_2617_0518 | ecosystem: Host-associated > Mammals > Digestive system > Stomach > Rumen | place: USA: California... | reverse complement strand
CAACATTGCCTAAGAAAGAAGAAGTGGAAACCATGTGGCAACGTGTGAAGCAGATGACCGACGAGGAATTGTCAGAAGTAGAGGTGGAAGAGGCAAAGAAACTGGAGCGTATCAATGTGGACAGCCTCGACATCCCCACCATTCCAGGCACTATCGTCAGCCAGAAGGTGCTCAACGACAGCATCAGCGAGGTGATGTTGTCCAACGGCATAAAAGTAGTGTTCATGAAACAGAAAACTGATGCTGACATGATAAACTTCATGATTCGTCGTCCACAGGGCTTTTCTGCGCTCAACGATGATGACATCCACTACCACGATATGCTGGGCAGCTGCATCAGGAAATACGAATGCTGGAATGGAGCGACGACAATCAATGTAGAGGGCTTTGACGACAGCTACGACCACTCGGCTCGGTGGATACCAGGCGACAGCCTAAATGCCTTCAGGGTGGAGTGTACGCTGAAGATGTTTTACAAGGCGCTGACCTCAACCGAGGTGGACTCCGTAGAGTTTGCCGAGCATAAGCAGAAACTGCTGGCATCGGCCATCACCACATCAAGTCCTTTGGCGCAGTCGGCATTGAAGGTAAGACTGATGACGAATGCAGAGACAAAACGTCTGATGCCTCCGTCAGCAGATGCAATCGCTTCGTACAACGTTGACCACTTGCGTGAACTGGTGAAAGAGTACTATTCCAACTACAACGGCTCCGTGATGGTGGTACAGGGCGATGTAGATACCGACAGCATCATGCCATATATCCTGAAATATATCGGTGCCCTGCCATCGAAACCCGAACGCGTGAAACGCCTGACGTGGCCTGCTGACCATTACAAGACACAGAATACCGTAATGGTAGAGAAGATTGAAACCCCTGCCCCAATTTCTCAGGCCACACTGTTCTACACTTGGGAGAAAGGTTTTGAATATACGCAGCAGACACATGCCCACAACGAAGTGCTGAAGGGCGTGCTTGCCAACCTGCTCCTCCAGACGCTGCGTGTGCAGCATAGCGATGTTTATACCCCCCAGGTTCTGATGGAAGATGCACTGCTGCCAATACCACACATGAAAATTACCATCTCCTTCGCCTGCAACCCCACCCAGCGCGAACGCATTGCAAAAGATGTAGAGCAGATAGTGAAGCAGATGGCAGAGGGAGACCTCATCACTTGGGAGCTGATAGAAAGCTACCTCAAGACGTACGCAAGGGCGAATGCCAACTATAAGGGAAATGAATATACCCGTCGCCGCAACTACCTGACGCAGGAGCTTAACGGCATCGTGACAGAAGGTGTCGGCATGATATACGTCAGTCAGGTAACACCCGCATCGCTCAAGGCTCACCTCAAGAAACTGCTGACAAAAGGCAACCTGCACATCGGCTACCTAACTACTGAATAACAAGTTTATTTCTTCAAGATTATCAAAAACAATAAAGTACTCACCTGCGATTGTTCATAAGCACCTACTTATTTGCGATTACAATTTTGTATATTGCATCTGCATTTTTTATTCAAATCTATTTTCATCGAAGAAGCCGAAGCCGCTGATAGCAGTGAGCAGACGCTCTACATAATCCCAGGCAGTGTCGCTCCATTGGAAGCCAAGACGATGCAGTACGGCACAGGTGTATCGGTTGTCGCGATTTATGAAGACTGCCTTCTGTCCGTGAGCCATATCTTGATAAGCCATCATCGCAGAAAGCAACTTTGCCTTTTCAGGATCTTGGCCGGCTTCGCCAAGAGCCTTCTCAAATTCGTCACCCTCCACAAAGCGTATCTCTTTTCCTACCTTACTCATGCGTTGCAGCAAGTCACCAAACAACTCTGTGTGGTTGTTGAACGGCTGGAATATAGTACATCCCTTTGGTGTGGTTGCAAGAAGCACCACAGCCTTTGCTGTCTCGTCGATAGGCGACATCTCGGTAAGCTCATCATAACCATCATAAGGACAGCAACCAAGGGTGTAGAATACCTTGAGGCGACCCATGAAACTGTTGCTGTTGAAGTTGGCTTGGAACTCACCATCATAGCTTCGTGGTGCCAGATTACCCACACGCATCACCTTACCATTAAGGCCATGATGGGCAACGGCATCGAGAACTATTCGTTCAGCGAGGAACTTAGAGTGGATATAACGGTTGTCGAGGAACTGTCCGAACCAGAACTTGCGCTCGTCGAGTTTTGGTATCTCTTCACCATTATTGCGTATAACCCACATCTCACCAACAGAAGTTGTAGAGATATGTACCAGTTTGGCACCAGTCTTCAGACAGAACTCCACGCAACGCTGTGCGCCACCGATATTCACATCTTCAATGTCTGAAGTCTTTGAGAAGTGCTTCACGTTGGCAGCACAGTTGAAGACGGTGTCAATTTTAGAGTTGACAGTTGACAATTGACAATTGACAATCTCCGTAAAGTCCTGTGTCACGTCGCCGTTAACAACGAAGAGACGAGTGCCAATGAGTTCCTTAAACGATGTCTCGAAGTAGTAGAACAACAGGTTCTTCAATCGACGCTCTGCTGCCTGCTGGTCCTGACCACGCACAAGACATGTGATTGTTGTAGCATCAGAGTCGATGAGTTCGCGCAGCACATGGATACCCAAATAGCCTGTAGCACCTGTAAGAAGCACATTACCTAACTGCTGTCGTTCACCCTTAAGGAATGTTTCCACATTATTTTGTGGCAAAATAGCATCGATACCAGTATAATCGAAGTTAGTCACTTCGTCGTCTGTATTATCAACTGGAGTATCACCTGTCACAAGCTGTGCCAACAGACGTGGTGTAGCATGTGTGAATACATCACCATAAGCTACATGGTGACCAGCCTTGTCGGCCTCGATGATAACCTTCGTTACCATGAGTGATGTTCCACCAAGTTCGAAGAAGTTGTCGGTAGCACCAATCTTGTCCAAAGACAATACTTCGCAGAATATCTGACAGAAAAGTTTCTCAGTATCATTAGCCGGCTCCACATATTCGTGGTCATCAGCCTGAATGACAGGAGCAGGCAGTGCTTTCTTGTTCACCTTCTGGTTTTGGTTCAGAGGAATACTGTCAATCTGCATCGTGGCAGCAGGAATCATATATGATGGTTTCTGCTTACCAATGAAATCGTTCAATTCCTTGATGTCCACCTGTTCATCACTGACGATATAAGCTGCAATAAACTTACCACCATTGTCGTAGTCAAATGCCTGAACTGTAGCATCCTTGATGCCTGGGAACTCGCGAATCACAGATTCCACCTCTTTCAGTTCGATGCGGAAACCACGAATCTTCACCTGACCGTCGCGGCGGCCCACAAACTGAATATTGCCATCAGCCAGATAGCGCACCACATCACCTGTGCGGTAGCAGCGCTTGCCATTCCATTGTATGTATGTCTCGGCTGTCTTCTCAGGCAGGTTCAAGTATCCTCGGCTCACCTGTGGACCACTTACCAGCATCTCACCGGCGGCTCCCAGTGGAAGGCGGTTCATATCCTTATCGACGATAAAGAGCTGCAGGTTATCCAGCGGTTTACCGATAGGAGCATTCTGCTCAAACTCCGTCTGCTGATATGTAGTTGTAAATATGGTACACTCGGTAGGTCCATAACCATTATGAAGCTTATAACCTTTTGGCGGGGTAAGTGGCAGAATCTTCTCGCCTCCTACAGAAAGGTGATGCAGCGAATGATTATCGCAGTTCATTGCAAACTGGCATCCCACCTGTGTCGTCATGAACGAGTGAGTTACACCCACTTCATTGAAATAAGCATTCAGGTCAGGAAGGTTCAGACGAATATCTTCTCCAACAATCACAACGGTAGCACCTGTAGTAAGGGCTGGATACATATCCATCATGCAGGCATCGAAACCATAGCTGGCGTAAGCAGCAACCTTGTCGCCAGGTTTGAGGTCATAGTAACGCTGATACCAATGACAGAAGCATACAAGGTTACCGTGTTCCAACTGACAACCCTTTGGTACACCAGTAGAACCTGAGGTGTAGAGGAGGATGAACAGCCTTTCAGGCTTGAGTTGAGAGTTGAGAGTTGAGAGTTGAGAGTTTTGTTCCTCAGTAAGGGTAGGAAGTTTCTCGATATCCTTTGTCAGCAACACTTCACCCTGATACTCATCCACGATGCCTCGCAGTTCTTCGTCAGCTATAAGCAACTTGGCTGAAGCATCCTGCATCATGAAGTTCAGGCGCTCCTTCGGATAGCTCGGGTCAAGTGGCTGATAAGCGCAACCGGCCTTTAACACACCTAAAGAAGCAATGACCATCCACTCGCTACGAGGTATAAGGATAGAGACAACCGGCTCTTCACTTGTAATCGGCTTTGCCGCTTCGCTAGTCGAAGAAACTTGAAACTTTAAACTTTCAACTATATACCCAGCAATGCGGTCCGACATCTCGTCCACCTCCTTATAGGTCAGTCGTACATCGTGATAGATCACAGCGATATTGTCAGGCACACTCTCCACCTGCTTGCGGAACAACGAAATGACAGTCTGCGTGTTATCGTAAGGCACATCAGTATTATTGAAGCTGTCGAGCAAAGCAGTCTGCTTGTCGTCGAGCAATGACACGCTCTTAAGTTTAGCATCAGGATTGCTCATGAAAGCATTTGCAGCATTGCTGATTGACTGTGCCAGACTCTGCATGAGTTCTTTGCTGTAGCGTCCGTTGTCGTATTGCAAGCAGATGCTTGGCTTACCCTCTGGGTCGTTCTGGATATAAAAAGCGATGCGGAACTTTGGCGCATCCGATTCAAACAATTCCATGGTTACTGGTTGTCCCTTGTACTCATGGCCTTCCAAGACACCCATTTGGTAGGCGAACATAATCTCTGCCGAGAGATCGTAGTCGGAGGCTATGCGTGCAAACGGATATGTCTCATGACGTAGTGTCTCATCGAAGTTCCTGCTGGTTTCATTAATGAAATCCATCACGCTTTGTTCCTCAATGAAAGCACTCAATGCCAGCGTATTGACAAACATACCTACAGTATTGCTGATGCGCAGGTCGGAACGCCCGTTACTGATGGTAGTTATACACAACTGCTCATTATTGGCGAATCGTGACAACGCATAGAAAGTGGCAGCAAGAATATGATGTGCCGGAGAAATATTGCGCTGACGACAGAAACTATCGATTTCATCGAAATTTAGTGGACAATACAAAGTCTCTACAACACCTTGTTCCAGAGGATTGGTAAGGTCTGCAGGAACTTCCGTTACACCTTCTATCTTACTCAGTCGCTCCTGGAAGAAATCACGTGCTTCTGCATATTCTTCACTACTCTCTGCTTCTTTCTGGGCAGCTACAAAGTCAGCATAAGTAAAGCTCTCCACCTCTATCTTTTTACCGTTCATCAAGTCGCACAACTGATTCAGGAACAGGTCGAACGAAGCACCGTCAAATATCAGGTGATGCACATCCGCCAAGAGATAAACATATTCCTCAGTGGTGACAATCTCCATGCGATACAGAGGTCCTTGTCTCAGGTTAAACGGCTTGACGAACTCCACCATATATTTCTCTATCTCGGTTTCGCCTAACTTGCTTTGTGCAATGACAACAGGCTGATTACCATCAATAATTTGTATTATATCACCTCCCTGACTGTCGAAATGCACGTGAAACTGCGGGTGGGCTTTGATAATAGCTTCTACCGACTTGCTGAACAGCTGCACATCAGTTCCCTTCGGGAAACGTATTGCCGCTGGAATATTGTACACCGTAGAAGTAGGTTGCTTCATGCAATCCACATAGACACCCATCTGTGCGTAGGACAGTGGAACATTGCTCATGTCAGCATGCTTCACCTCTGCCGTTTCCTGCTTGACATTGCCACCGCTCATGAAGGCCTTCAGTATCTCATTCTCGATGCTCTGTATGCTTCCTGTCTTCGCCAAAGCCTTGGAGTCCAGCGACACCCCGAAGCGCTTGTTTATCTGTATGGCGAGTTTGATGGACATGATAGACGTCAGACCCACATAGCCCAGCACGGTGGTCACACCAAAGTCCTCGGTATTGATAATGTCTGCAATGATATGGTGTATCTCCTGCTCCAAGACATTGAGGGGTGCCTGCGCTGTTTGTTGCGAATCAGTAGCAACAGACCTAACAGGCTCTGGTAAAGCCTTCTTGTTCACCTTCTGGTTCTGGTTCAGCGGAATGGCGTCAATTTGCATCGTGACGGCAGGCACCATGTATGGCGGTTTCTGGTCGAGGATAAAGTTGTTCAACGCCTCTATATCTATCTCCTCATCAGCAACGATATATGCAGCAATGAACTTTCCGCCACCTTCTTCGTCAAAGGCCTGCACGGTAGCATCCTTGATGCCAGGGAACTCGCGAATGACAGCCTCTACTTCCTTCAGTTCGATGCGGAAACCACGAATCTTCACCTGACCATCCTTACGACCTACAAACTGTATATTGCCGTCAGGTAGATAGCGCACTATGTCGCCGGAACGATAAACATTGGAATGTTTTTCATCATCAGAGAATGGATTCTTGATATACACCTCTGCAGTTTTCTCCGGACGATTCAGATAACTGCGACTTACCTGCGGACCGCTAATCCACAATTCTCCCGCAGCACCAACAGGCAAGCGGTGGCCCTGCTGGTCAACAATATAAAGATGTGTATTGTCGGTTGGTTTGCCGATAGGTATCTCCCTCTGTTTCTTGTCAACAGGGTATGTCGTAGTGAAGATAGTACACTCGGTAGGTCCATAGCCATTATGGAAGCGGCAGCTTGTCGGCGGCGTCAGCGAAGCCAGTTTCTCGCCACCTACGGAGAGATGCTTTAACGAATGATTCTCTATGCTTGTTGCAAACTGATAACCCACCTGAGTCGTCATAAACGAATGTGTGATATTGTTCTGTTCGAAGTATTCATTCAGAGCAATGAGGTCTAGACGCAATTCCTCGGGAATGATATATACCGAAGCACCGCAGGTCAGCGCAGGATACATGTCCATCATGCAGGCATCGAAGCCATAGCTGGCGTAGGCAGCCACATTATGTTCAGGCTTGAGGTCATAGAAACGCTGATACCAATGACAGAAGCATACAAGGTTACCGTGTTCCAACTGACAACCCTTTGGCACACCAGTAGAACCTGAGGTGTAGAGAAGGATGAAAAGCCTGTCTGGCTTTAATTGACAATTGACAATTGACAATTGAGAGTTTTGTTCCTCAGTAAGAGCCGGAAGTTTCTCTATATCCTTTGTCAAAAGAACCTCACCCTGGTATTCATCTACGATGTCACGCAGTTCCTCATCTGCTATAAGCAGTTTGGCTGAAGCATCTTGCATCATAAAGTTCAGGCGCTCCTGCGGATAACTGGGGTCAAGTGGCTGGTAAGCACATCCGGCCTTCAGAACACCCAAAGAAGCAATAGCCATCCACTCGCTACGCGGAATTAGGATAGAGACGACAGGCTCCTGAGTTGACAGTTGACAGTTGACAGTTGACAGTTGACAGTTTAACTCTTCACTCTTATCTCTTAACTTTAAACTTTCAACTACATATCCTGCAATCCTGTCGGATATCTCGTCCACCTCCTTATAAGTGTATTTCTTATCTTTGAAGACAACAGCTATATTATCGGGTGTTGCCTCTGCCTGCTTACAAAATAGAGAGACGATGGTCTGCGTGTCGTCGTAAGCCACATTGTTATCATTGAAGCTGTCAAGCAGTGCTACCTGAGACGTTGTGGCGATGCTGATATCACGCAGATATTCCTCACTAAGGAAACCCTCCACCACTGCTTCATAGCTCTCAAGGAACTGACTTATCAACTGCTCGGAATAGACATCTGTCTTGTACTCTGCATTCAAATAACAACTACCGTCAACGATAGCCGCATTAACATACAGCGGCACCTCCAGCGTTGTATGATCTAATTTGACCGCTTTTGTAGGTTTACCGCCTATCTCAACATTTTCCCATACTGTTCCGTGCCAGGCAAAGAAAGAGTCAACCTGCAACTTCAGGTCACTTGCCACATCGACGTATGAATAGGTATCATGTTCTCTACACCCCTTCATCTGCTCCTCGCCTGACTTCAGAAAATCGAGCACCGTAGTATCGTTGGTGAATTTCGCATATACAGGTACTGTCTTTACCAACATGGCAACGGTGCGTGCCAGTTGTTTGTCTGTACGTCCGCTATACACCGTATTGAACAGCGCCTCCTGATCATTATTGTATTTCGCCAACAGATAGCTATATACGCCGGTAAAGAAAGTGCTCTTGAAAATGCCGTGCGTCCTGCAGAAAGCATCAACAGTTTCAATACTGACACTCATCTTTCGCTTAAAGGCACCTATTTCCGACACATTACCCTCCAAGTCTGGTATTAGCTGGCTAAAGGTGTCGCTGCAGTCGAAGTTCTGTGCATACCACTGCTTGTCTTCCTCAAAGGCTGGTGTCTGGCGCATTTCTGCTTCCTCACGTACTATGTCAGCTTGCGTCTTTCCCTCTGCTTCCAAAGTCTTGCCACAGTATGCTGCATCAATGTCGTTGAGTAACACCTTCAGTGTGGTGCCATCGCCGATGATATGGTGAATATCAACCAAGAGATAGAAATGGCTACCATCATTCAAGAGGCGAATACGGAACAGTCTGTCGTTATATACGTCAAACGCCTTTACCATCCCCTTCTTTTCTTCTTCGATATCGTTGATGTGCTCCACCTCCAGACTGAAAGTCTCACCATCATCAATACTTTGCACCGGCTCGCCTTGTTCGTTCAGTTCAATGCGCGTAAACAACGTAGGATGTGCAACGACTACGGACTCTATAGCCGCCTTAAGCCTTTCTTCATCCAAACTGCCATCCAGCGTATATAAATAAGTTATATTGTAACAGTATTCTCCTAAGTGTTGAACACACTCTACATATATGCCATACTGCGTCTTTGATAATGGTGCTGTAGTTTTCATATCCTATTTTGGTTATTATTGTAAACTAAAAAACATTCATTGATTCAATGAAGATGATAAAGATGACGACAGGAACCACCCATCGAAGCATCATCAGGTTCAAGTATGTTACCGTTCGTGAACCTTGATATCTCGTTTTGGGAACGAACCATCCCGTGAACAGGGAAGTGCCCATTGCACCAATAGGAATCAGAATGTTGGTGGTCAGGTTATTGGCTGCGTCAAACAGATTCTTACCCATCACCGTGAGTCCGTCAACGGCTCCTGTCATCGACAGAATACACAGAGTATTGGTAATCAACTGTATCACACTTACGATAATCACACTCTGATGTCTGTTGAGCGGCCGTTTGGTATCTGCTGAAGCTTCATGAACAAAGGCCACCATTACCTCCATCAGTGAGATTGTTGAGGTGATAGCTGCCACACACATCAGGGAAAAGAAAGCCACACTCGTCAACGATGGTGAGAACATATGCTGGAATACTGCTGGCAGGGTGACAAAGGCCAGTTGAGGTCCCTCTGCAGGACTGAACCCATACGCAAACACCGCTGGAAATACAATCATACCAGCCAGCAACGATACGAAGATAACCAGTCCTATCATCTGTATTGAAGTATTAACTACATCGCTCTCTTGAGACTGTAACGTTTCTGCCTGTTCCTTTGGCATATAACTGCCGTAGGTGATGAGTATGCCCAAACCTATCGACAGGGTAAAGAAACTCAGCCCCACAGCCTCAAGGATTACCTTCGGAGTGAGTTTTGTGAAATCTGGCTCAAACAGGAATCGCAATCCTGTTGTACCACCATCCATAAATATCATATGAGTTGCCATCACTATTAACATCAGAAATAGCAAAGGCATAAGAATCTTACTCAGACGTTCAATACCCTTATTTACATCAAACCACAACACCGCTGCTGTCAGTATAATAGAAAGTATAGCATACGATATCATCGTCGCAGTATCGCCACTGAAAGCGTCAAAGAAGTTAGTCAACGCATCGGCATCCATACCGGCAAAGGCACCCATCGCAGCCTCAACCATATAGTAGAAACACCATCCTGTAACCACAAAGTAGAAGCCAGTAAGCAACGTCACCGTTATCACCGTCAACCACGATAGCCACTGCCACCGGTTACCACCAGTTAGGGTGCGAAAGGCTCCATAGGCACTCTTGCCCGACAACTTACCTATCAGAAAATCGTTCATCACCAGAGGCAATCCGAATATCAGGGAACACGCCACATAAAGTATGATGAAGGCACCGCCACCATTTTCACCCACAACATATGGAAACTTCCATATACTGCCTAAACCGACGGCACTGCCTGCTGCGGCTAACAAAACACCGATTTTTGATGAAAAAGAACTCATTTTTTCTTAGTTTTAGCTTAAGGATAATGCTTACTGGGCGCTAAATTACAAATATTTTTTTTATTAGCAATATTTTTTTCTATTTTTTTTTCAACCATTTCTAAGTCATCATGTATTTAATTACATTTTGTGCGACAAAAATAGTAAAAAATTAACACATAATGCAAAAAAACAAGCAAAAAATGTAACAAAAGAATGCAAAAATTAAGAATAATATTCTAAAAGGCTTGTGTTTTTAAGAGCATTTTGGAACAATCACAATATTTTTGCGGAGTATTTAGTGGTTTCTTCTGATTTAATGCAAAAATTTGGAAGATATACCTAAATCGTCGTAACTTTGCACCCGGATTTCCATCCAAATACGAAAGAATCGAGATAAAGAAATGAAGAAGCAGACTATAGCCATACATACACCTTATGTTCGCCCTGATGCTTACGGGTCGCTGGCAGTACCCATATATAGTAATGTGTCATTCGAATTTGATGATGCACAAACTATGAGCGATGCCTTCTGCAACCGTATCAAGGCACCTGACTATGCGAGAATTGCAAACCCTACCGTGACGCAGTTTGAACAGCGTGTGAAAGCCTTGACAGGAGCAGATCATGTGACGGCAGTAAATTCTGGTATGGCGGCTATCAGCACGGTATTGCTGGCTGTATCCGCACAGGGAAAGAACATCGTCACATCACGTCACTTGTTTGGCAATACACTTGCCCTCATCAGCGGTTCGCTGTTACGACTTGGGGTGAAGCCACGATTGCGTGACCTGACAGACCTCCAGGCGGTAGAGGATGCCATTGACGAGAATACTGCATGCGTATATCTGGAAATAATAACAAATCCACAGTTGGAAGTGGCAGACCTCAAGGGTATTGCCGACATAGCACACAAAAAGGGAGTGCCTGTAATAGCCGACTCTACCATCATCCCATTTACAGAAACCTCTTTGAAGGATTTCGGAGTGGATATTGAGGTGGTATCGAGCACGAAATACATCTCCGGTGGCGGCACATCGTTGGGCGGACTGATAATCGATTATGGTACATTTCCTCTGATAAACAAATTTGTGAAATATGACCTCCTTATAAACTTAGGTGTTTATATGACGCCGCAGACGGCTTATATGCAGACGCTGGGATTAGAGACTCTCGACGTTCGCTACCAACGTCAGGCAGCCAATGCGCAATGGCTTGCGGAAGCACTGAACGATGTGCCTGGAATAACGAATGTGAACTATGTCGGACTGCCCGACAATCCTTTTCACGATTTAGCACAGCGACAGTTCGGAAAGACGTCAGGAGCAATGCTCACCATAGACCTCGCATCGAAGGAAGAGTGCTTCAAGTTCCTCAACAACCTGAAACTGATACATCGTGCCACAAACCTCTTTGACAGCAGAACACTGGCAATACATCCGGCATCAACAATCTTCGGGCTCTTCCCAGAAAGACAGTTGGTACAGATGGATGTAAGACAGACAACAATACGCCTGTCCATAGGACTGGAAGCACCGGAAGACCTCCTGGAGGACATTAAGCAAGCGGTGGGGAGTTAAGAGTTGAGAGTTAAGAATTAAGAGTTAAGAATTAAGAATTAAATAAAAAGATGGCTGACAATAGAAAACTGAGCATCATCGCTTTCAGCGGTGATTTTGACAAGCTGACAGCAGTGTTTACACTTGCAACGGGTGCAGCAGCAGTAGGTTATGAAGTAAATATCTTCTTTACGTTTTGGGGCCTCGACGCCATAAAGCAGAAACAGGGACGCAGTTTCACCGGTGGCAACTGGCTGACAAAGATATTCGGCTTTATGATGGGTGGCCTCAATGTCACTCCTACAAGCCGATTTAACTTCCTCGGCGCAGGACCGAAGATATTCCGCTCCCTTATGCGTAAGAATAACGTAGCAACCTTGGAGGAACTGGTAGAGGCTGCAAAGGTTCTCGGCATCAACTTGTATGCATGCGAGATGGCGATGCATGTACTGGGGCTGAAGAAGGAAGACTTCATTCCGGAAGTGAAGGATGTACTGGGGGTAGCATCATTCCTAAACCTCAGCGAAGGAGGCCAAACGCTATTTATTTAGGAATGAAAAATAATTCTCAATTCTCAATTATCAATTATCAATTATCAATTAAATAAAAGATGGCAACAAAAGTATTAGACATTACGAAGGAACATTGCCCTATGACCTTCGTGAAGACAAAGATTGAACTGTCAAAGCTGCAGCCAGGGGACATCCTGGAGGTGCTGCTGAGTGAGGGCGAACCGCTGGACAACGTGCCACGCAATGCAAAGGAACAGGGCTACAACGTAGTGGCTATAGAGCATGTGGAGGGCACTACCCATAAAGTCGTCATAGAGCGATAAGAGTACAGACAACACATATTTAGTTATATAATATTTTATTAACTTTTTTAAAAACAACACAATTATGGCTGATTCAAATTTACAGCGCAGTGTGACCACTGCCACTGCCAGAAGACTGGCTACCACTACCAAGACCGCTCCACAGATGGGCTCTATCACCCCAAGACTGCTGCTAAAGCTCCTGCCATGGGTACAGGTCAGCGGCGGTACTTTCCGCGTGAACCGCACAAAGGTGGAATTGCGTAAGAACGACCGTCTGCCAATACAGTATGTCAACGGCGTACCATCATTTACAGCAAAGAACTTAAAGGCTATTCCACTGTTCTCTGAGTTCGACGACGAGATACTGAACCGTCTGGTAAGCTCTTTCGAGACAAAAGAGGTAGATGTTGACAAATACTTCGTCGAAGAGGGTAAGGACAAACAGCGTTTCTTCATCGTTGCCAGCGGACAGGCAGAAGTTGTCAGCAAGGGTTCGCACGGCGAAGACCTGCGGATTGCATTGTTGGGTGATGGCGAATACTTTGGCGAGGCAGACCTGCTCGACGAACAGAAATCTACCGTTTCAGTACGTGCCATAACACCTACTGTATTCCTTGGCCTGAAGTTGAAGGAACTGATAAAGTTCATCAACGAGGTGCCCGACTTCCGCGAGACATTCAACAAGGCCGTTGACAAGCAGCTGCGCCTGAAGGCATCGGTAAACGACAATGGCGAGAAACACATCGACCTGGTATCTGGTCATGAAGAGGACAATATCATACCAGAGACATACATCGATTACGAAGAGAATCCAACAGAGTATGGACTGAACACCCTGCAGACAGTAGTGCGTGTTCACACTCGCGTCAGCGACCTCTATAACAACCCTTACAACCAACTGGAAGAGCAGCTACGTTTGTCAATAGAAAGCATTAAGGAACGTCAGGAATGGGAGCTCATCAACAATAAGCAATTCGGCTTGCTGGCGTCTGCCAATCCTGCTTATCGTATTACCACACGCTATGGAGCACCAACCCCTGACGACCTTGATGAACTGCTTTCTCTCGTATGGAAGGAGCCAGCATTCTTCATTGCCCATCCACGTGCTATTGCAGCCTTCGAACGCGAATGTACCTGGCGCGGAGTGCCTCCTGTTACTACCGACCTCTTCGGAACAAAAGTTATACTGTGGCGCGGAGTGCCTCTGATTCCTTCTGACAAAGTAGAGGTAGAAGGACAATATCTTACCGGCCGCGGCGTCGGCACAACAAAGATTATCCTCGTACGTGTAGGAGAAAAGAGTCAGGGTGTCGTTGGTTTACACCAAAGCGGCATACCAGGAGAGATAGCTCCATCGCTGAGCGCACGTCTGATGGGACTTGACAAGTTTGGCGTTGCTTCTTATCTCCTCACAAAATATTTCTCACTGGCCTCTCTCACAGACGATGCTATCGCAGTACTCGAGAATGTAGAGGTGGGTTATTATCATGACTATCAGCACAGGAATAAAGTAGAGAAATGATAGATTTAAAGAATATAAACAACTACGACATAGAGGATCCTGGCTTCGCCCTGCTCCGTGAAGTAGCACAAAAATACTGTCCGGAGGAATTTCAGGAACAGCGCAAGGAGTTCTTCCCCTTACCTGACGAGGAGCTGAACCTCTCTGCAATAGAGACCAGCGAACCGTTCGGCATCGGCATTCCTGAAACGCAAAAGCTGGAGAATCTGCACTACGAAGAGGCAGACACTCTGAACTCCGACCAGATAAAGCGCGACTTCCCGGTATTGCAGCAGAAGGTGAATGGCCACGACCTCGTGTGGTTGGACAATGGTGCAACAACGCAAAAACCTAATCAGGTAATCGACAAGATTTCTGATTACTACCGCACATACAACTCCAACATACATCGCGGAGCACACACTCTGGCAGCGCGTGCTACAGATGCTTATGAAGAGGCGCGTGAGAAGGTGCAGCGTTTCATCAATGCCGCAACAAGCGAGGAGATAATCTTCGTACGAGGCACTACAGAGGGCATCAACCTCGTGGCACAGGCTTACGGAAGACAATTCCTGACACCTGGCGACGAAGTGATAGTATCTGAACTGGACCACCACGCAAACATTGTGCCTTGGCAGCGTGTATGTCAGGAACGCGGTGCTACGTTGAGGGCTATTCCGACGGACCAGAACGGAGACCTTATTCTCTCGGAATTTGAACGCCTCATAACACCTCGTACACGATTCGTCTCTGTAGGACATGTAAACAATACCTTCGGCACTATCAACGATGTGCAACGCATCATCGACATTGCCCACTCACACCATATTCCGGTGCTGATAGACGGAGCACAGTCGATTGCCCACACACCTGTTGACGTACAGAAACTGGGAGCTGATTTCTTTGTATTCAGCGGTCACAAGATTTACGGTCCTAACGGCATCGGTGTAGTATATGGTCGCAAGGAACTGCTCGACAAGATGCAGCCTTGGCAAGGTGGTGGTAACATGATTAAGGATGTGACCATCGAACGCACAGAGTATAATGAGCCACCGGCACGTTTCGAGGCTGGCACACCAAATGTGGCTGATGCCATCGGTTTGGGAGCGGCACTCGATTACGTGAACCATCTCGGCATCCGTAATATTGAGCATCATGAGCACCAGCTCACAGAGTATGCACGCGAACAGCTGGGACAAATTCCGGGCTTGACGCTCATTGGCAACCCAAAGAACCGCGTTTCGGTAGTTAGCTTCGTCCTCGATGGCATACCTGTGCCAGAGGTGGGTACTCTGCTCGACAAGGAAGGTATCGCTGTACGTGCCGGTCACCACTGCGCACAACCTGCCTTGCGTGCTCTAGGATACGAGATGAGTGTACGTCCTACATTTGCTCTATACAACACTCGCGAAGATGTTGATAAATTAGTAATTGCTGTAAAAAAGATTTTAGGAAGATAAACTATGGCAAAGATAATAGTAAATGGTGAGGCTCAGGAGGTGCAACTGCCTATCAGCCTCACAGAATTGATAAAAAAGAATGACGTACAGCAGCCGGAAATGGTTAGCGTACAGGTTAATGATGACTTCGTGGACCGCGACGAATGGGACAAGGTGTCAATAAAGGAAGGCGACGCCGTGGATTTTCTGTACTTCATGGGAGGAGGGGATATAAAGTTTAAAGTTTAAAGTTTAAAGTTTAAAGTTTAGAGTTTAAAGTTTAAAGTTATGATTGACTTCACAGAAGAACAGATTAAACGTTATTCACGGCACATCCTGCTGCAGGACGTTGGTGTAGAGGGACAGGAGAAGATTATGAACGCCCGAGTGCTCGTTGTGGGTGCCGGCGGACTGGGAGCTCCTGTATCTCTATACCTCGCCGCAGCGGGTGTCGGAACGATAGGCATCGTGGATGCCGATGTGGTGGACCTTAGTAACCTGCAGCGGCAGGTGATACACTTCACAAAGGACGTGGGAGTGCCGAAGGTGAAGAGTGCAAAGGAGAAGATAGAGGCCATAAACCCTGATGTAAAGGTGGATACATATTATGAGTTCCTCGATTCTACCAATGCCCTCGACATCATAAAAAACTACGATTTCATCGTTGACGGCACTGACAACTTCCCGGTAAAATTCCTCATCAATGATGCTTGCGTGATGGCAGGAAAGCCTTTCTCACATGGAGGAATCCTACGCTTCAACGGCCAGACCTTCACACATCTGCCAGGCACTGCCTGCTACAGGTGTATGTTCAAGGAACCACCACCAGCAGGAGCAGTACCTACCTGTTCTCAGGCAGGAGTACTGGGAGCCATCGCTGGTATGTTGGGAACCATTCAGGCAGCCGAGACGCTGAAGTATTTCACTGGTGTAGGAGAACTGCTGACAAACCGCCTGCTCACCTTTGATGCAAAGACGATGCAGTTCCGTACCGTTGCCGTAAAACATCGCGACTCGTGTCCTATTTGCGGCACAGCACCTACCATCGACCACCTCATTGACTACGAACAGGCCGCCTGCGACCTAAAAAACCACTAAGTGATGATAATACCACAAAACATAATTGATGAATTGATCAGCCAGGCTCAGCAGGACGCGCCAAACGAAACGTGCGGCTACCTGCTGGGCACTAGCTCAGAGGATGGTGACATCGTAACAGAAAACTACGAGATGGAGAATATAGACCATTCCCCGGAACATTTCTCGTTTAATCCGAAAGACCAGTTTGCAGCCCTGAAGTATGCCCGTTCCAAGGGTCTGAAGATTCTTGCCAACTGGCATAGCCATCCAGCTTCCCCGTCACGTCCGTCACAGGAGGATATCCGTCTGGCTAACGACCCGACAATACGATATGCCATCCTCTCACTGCACGATGGCATACACCTGAATTCTTTCAAGATTATCAACGGTGAAATCGTTGACAAAGAAGTACATTTATGATAATTGATAATTGATAATTGACAATTGATAATTGACCTTTGACCTTAGCCCTTTGACCTTTGACCTTTGACAAAAAAATTATGGAAAAAGACACCAACGAGATACTGATGC
>Ga0326512_10001594_pt1 | contig 17258 bp, 17 predicted proteins | sample 1_2617_0518_D_FD_203652 | JGI IMG/M metagenome (GOLD analysis project Ga0326512, IMG submission 203652) | Bovine rumen microbial communities from UC Davis, California, United States - 1_2617_0518 | ecosystem: Host-associated > Mammals > Digestive system > Stomach > Rumen | place: USA... | reverse complement strand
TGGACAATCTCTCTACCAAATCCGCATTATATACGGAAATACGATACAGGAGTACAATGACATGGCTGATCTAAAAGGAGTCGAATATCTCCGGAATAAGTTGCTCAAAAAGAAGTCCCGGTGTAACCGGAGATACTCCTTTTACGAGATGAAGCACGTGGCCAGGGCATCCTCCAGCAAGATGATCCCATCCGAGCTTAACTGGATGATGGGAGTCTTTGGCTGGTGCACAGATGCGGTCGACTCTCTGGCCAACCGCCTGCAGGTTCGTGGCTTCCGGAATGACAACTTCGCCATGGGCGAGATATTCGATCTCAACAACCCCGATATCATCTTCGACAGCGCCATCGTTTCGGCGCTGATCACATCATGCTGTTTTGTTTATATTTATGCCGACGATGTTGGAAATCCAAGGATGGAAATCATCGATGGCACAAGGGCGACCGGCGTCATAGACGAGACGACCGGGATGCTGAGAGAGGGCTACGCAGTCCTCGAGTCAGACAAATATGGACGTCCAACTCTGGAAGCCTACTTTGAGCCAGGGGCTACCACCTACTATCCAAAGGGTGGTAAGCCCTATTTAATTTACAATCCGGCTCCCTATCCGCTTCTGGTCCCGGTCATCCATAAGCCGGACGCAAAGAGGCCATTCGGGCATTCGGTCATCAGCCGAGCCTGCATGTATTACCAGGACGCGGCTGTCCGGACCGTCTTCCGGTCGGAAGTGGCAGCGGAGTTTTTTGCCGTCCCTCAGAAATACGTCCTCGGCACAGATCCGGAATCAGAGCCCCTCGACAAAGCTCTCTCCATGATGCGTCTTTTGGAGATCACCAAGGACGCGGACGGAGACAAGCCCACGGTCGGCACATTCCAGACGCAGTCCATGGCTCCTTTTACCGAACAACTCAAGATGTTCGCGTCTCTTTTTGCCGGAGAGTCAGGGCTTACCCTGGATGATATCGGATTCCCGACAGCAAACCCGTCGAGCTACGATGCCATTGTGGCATCACATGAAAAGCTGAAGCTGAAAGCCAGAAAAGCCCAGCGCGGAATTTCGACAGGCTTTCTGAATGCCGGCTATCTGGCCGCCTGCCTCCGTGACGAGAAAGCATACGACAGAAGTCTGATCGCAAGGACAAGCGTCCGCTGGTATCCAGTTTTTGAACCGTCTGCAGCAACCATCTCACAGATTGGAGATGGACTCATGAAGCTCGGGCAGGCGATGCCGGAAGCCGACATCGTTCCCATCGCCGAAGATCTGACAGGCCTTGACTTCGGCGGCTCAGATTTTACCGACCTCGACAGACTCTTAGCTGAGGAGGAGAGGAATGGCTGATATCTCCCAGGAGCTCCTGTCCGAGATCCGAAAGACCTTTGAGACGGAGCTAAAAAAAGACCGGCGTTTTCACGTCCTGCTCAAAAGAGCCAGGGACGGGACAGGCTCATACGTACACGCCAACTCATACGCCCGCCTGATTGGTCGGGCCTTATCAAAGGCCATCAAGGCAAACGTATCAGCAGGCGTCCTGCCACAGGGCCGGCTTTATCTGGAGCTTGCCCAGCAGATCATCACGCCCATGCTCAAAGAGGGACACGGGCTGACTACGGAGTATATCAAGCTCGTCCAGGATTCAATCAACAAGGAGGCAAAAATCGGTCTCGCTTCGCAGATCCCGGAATTCAACATCGACAGAGCTGCCGGCTTCGTAAAAAAAGCGTCGGCAGCAGAATCCTATGATGATGTCAAATGGATATTTGAGGATGATGCGTATCTGCAGAATTTTTTTGAGGCTGAGGTCGATGAAGCCATCCAGCAGAATGCTGATGTGCAATGGCGGGCCGGCAGCAGTCCGAAGATAATCCGGATCTATCACGAGGGAACAAAGTACTGTCCCTGGTGTGCACAGCTCGCCGGGACCTACGACTACCCATGCGACAGGATTGTGTATGCCAAGCACAGGGACTGCCACTGCACGGTGGATTATCAGGTGGGTAAATTCCGACAGGATGCCCATACAAAGAAAATCGTATACAGGGGAGACATAGAAAAGATCAGCACGGACTCGGGGCTGAGCGAAAAAGAACAGCAGCTCCTGGCAAGGATGAGGCTGAGCAGGAGGTGAGCGCATGGCGGCCGAGCGAATCGGAAGCCAGATGCCTACATCCTCCTTTATCCTGCCATACAGGGACACAAAGGGCCACGAAGCTGTCGAGATTTATAACCGGACATCCAGAGAAGCGATGCCATGGCAGGAGCTTCTGGTCAACGACATTTTGGCCGTGGATGATGAGGGCCTGTGGATCCATAACAAATATGGCTATGAGATTCCCCGACGTAACGGCAAAGGCGAGGTTATCGCCATCGTAGAGCTCTGGGGCCTGCTCCATGGATGCCAGATAGCACACACGGCTCATCTGGGAGCCACAGCATCTGCAGCATATTCAAGACTTGTCCAGCTTCTCTCTGACCTGGGTTATTCTGATAAGCCCGAGGGTGATCAGAAAAAAATGAAATGTAACCGGGCCTATGGCCGTGAATCCATCACGATTCCGGACACGGGCGGAAAAATCTCATTTAAAACCAGGACCACCAAGGGCGGACTCGGCGAGGGCTTTGATATCCTCATTGTGGACGAAGCCCAGGAGTATACGGTCGAGCAGGAGAGCGCCCTGCAGTACACGGTCACGGATTCCGGCAACCCCCTGACTCTTTTCTGCGGGACTCCGCCGACGGTCGTATCATCCGGTACGGTCTTTAAAGACCTCCGGGATGAGATTTTTGCCGGAGAGGCCCAACACAGCGGATGGTCAGAGTGGTCTATGCCGGGCATGGTCGACCTCTCCGACGAGGACGAGCTTATTGAGGCTCTTTACACAACTAACCCGTCCCTCGGTCTGAAGCTGACCATCAGGGCCGTGCTCAGCGAGTCCCGAAAAGATGCCGTCGACTTCAATATCCAGCGCCTCGGCGTCTGGATTAAATACAATCAGAAGAGTGCCATCAGCGAAAGTGAGTGGGATCAGATACAGGCAGACGCTCCGCCTAAGCTGAAAGGCAAGCTCTATATCGGCATCAAATACGGCAAGAAGCTGGACAATGTGTCCATGAGTGTAGCCGTAAAGACGACCGACGACCTTGTCTATGTCGAGACGATAGGATGCCGGCCCATCAGAGAGGGGACGGACTGGCTTATCGCTTTTCTGACGCAGGCAGACGTCGCCGAGGTAGTAGTCGACGGAGCGGCAGGTCAGCAGATTTTTACTGACGCCGCAAAAGACGCAAGACTCAAAGCTAAGATTAAGATCCCCAGGGTCGCCGACATCATCACGGCATCAGCAGCCTTTGAGAATGGCATCACCCAGAAGCTGATCAGGCATTCGGGACAGCCGTCTCTCAGATCGGTCGTATCCAACTGTGAACACAGAGCCATCGGCTCCAACGGGGGATTCGGATACAATGCCCAGATAGAGGGCATGGACATCTCGCTCATGGAGTCCTGTGTCCTGGCTTTCTGGCTCTGTGTATCAGCAAAGCCGGAAAGAAGACAGCAAGCCAGATAAAAGCATCGCATTCAGCGGTGCTTTTTCATATTTACGCCGCCCGAGCGGAAAGAGGGCATTTTTACGCATCACTTAGCGGTTAATTAAGGAGGATAAGACAATGGCTGAATTTACACCCATCACATTTAACACGCAGGAAGAATTCGACAAGGCTGTCGGCGACAGACTCAAGAGGCACGAGAAGCAGATCCGGTCAGAATACGCGGATTACGACTCCCTGAAAGAGCAGTCAGAAAAATGGCAGCAGGAAAAAGAGACTCTTAACAGCCAGATCGCGGAACATCAGAAGACCATTAAGGGAATGCAGGTAACATCCCTTAAAGAGAAGATAGCCCGTGAATCCGGCATCCCTTTCGAGCTTGCCAGCAGGCTCAGCGGGGAGACAGAGGACGAGATTCGAAAAGATGCGGAAGCGGTGGGAGCTTTTTTAAAGCCTAGACAGCATCCGGCACCCGGCAAATCTACAGAGCCGGCCGGAAAAGACAACCGTGAGGACGCCAGAAAGGCGGAGCTCGCAGACACATTACACAAATTAAGAGGAGAGGACTAAATTATGCCTAGTTCAAATACTTCAACATCCGCGCTTTTTACATCTCAGCGCATCACAGAACTTTTCGACAAGGTAAAAGGCCATTCTTCCGTGGCAAAACTCAGCGCATCTGAGCCTATCCCTTTTGAGGGCATCGACGTCATGACATTCCAGCTGGATTCCGGCATCTCCATTGTAGCTGAGGGATCCAACAAGCCCCCGATGAATGCTACCCTGGAGCCTGTCACCATCAAGCCCCTCAAGGTTATTTATCAGCATCGAGTTACTGATGAATTTCTGAAGATGTCCGATGAAAAGGCTCTCAGAATCCTGGAGACTTTCATGCAGGGCTTCTCTAAGAAGATCGCCGAGGGATTTGACATTATGGCTATGCACGGCCTGAATCCCTACGACATGACTGCCTCAGCCCTGATCGACACAAATCACTTTGACGCCTGCCAGAGCGTAGCTGGCACAAGCGATCCCGAGGCAGATCTCGAGAGCGCAGTGGCGTTAATCGGCGACTACAAGACCACAGGCATCGCCCTCTCAAGAGGCTTTGCAGCAGATATGGCCAAGCTCAATGTCAATGGCGTGCCTCAGTATCCAGAATTCAAACTCGGCGCAAGCCCTTCAGCTCTGAACGGCATCCCTTGCGACGTCAACTCTACCGTATCCCGTGCGGCTTCCGGCGCTACTGCAGACAAGGCTATCGTCGGTGACTTTGCTGAGGCATTCCGCTGGGGCTATGCCGACGAGATCCCCATGGAAGTTATCCGCTATGGTGACCCTGACGGCCTGGGCGACCTCAAGAGAAAGAATCAGGTCGTTCTCAGAGCTGAGGCTTACATCGGCTGGGGTATCCTGGACAAGAGCGCATTTGCCCGTGTGACCGAGTAAGAGGTGGCTGATGGCTGACTTTGCGACAGTTAATGACATCGAGGCGCTTTGGCGCCCCTTGTCAGACAGCGAAAAGGTAAGGGCTGAAGCCCTCATTCCTATCGTCTGCGATTCTTTGAGAGAGGAGGCCCTGCGCGTCGGAATTGACCTGGACGCAGAAGTGGCGGCAAGGACATCCTTTGCAAGCGTCGCCAAATCCGTCACGGTTGACGTCGTGGCGAGGACCTTGCAGACATCTACCAGCATGGATCCTATGTCTCAGATGTCGCAGACAGCCGGCCCTTATACATTTTCCGGGACTTTTCTCAATCCCGGAGGTGGGCTTTTTATCAAGACTTCCGAGCTCCGGCGCCTGGGAATCCGGCGCCAGCTCAAAAGGACGGTGGATTTATTTGGCTTTGATCAAGGGACAGACGATAACGCTCTATCAGAAGACACAGACGGGGCTTGACCCGTTCGGGCAGGCTCTTTATGAAGAGACTCCCGTCGAGGTCAGCAACGTCCTGATAGCTCCTGTGAGCGCGGATAAGACTCCCGAGCAGGACGGGCTTGGAAATGTCCTGGAAGCCTACGACATCCACATCCCGAAAGACGATACAAATGTCTGGGAACACCGCAGAGTCTCTTTCTGGGGCAAGGTCTTCCGGAGCGTGGGAGCCGTGAAGCGATACATGCCGGAGAATACCCCGGGCGACTGGATCGGGAGCATAAGGGTGGAAAGATATGATCTCACGGATAGAGCTTGACAGCGCCGGGCTCACAGCCCTCCGGCACGAAGTCGGAGAGAGCCTGTGCGGAGAGCTGGCTGCCGAAATCGCTGAGAAATGCGGTGAGGGATACGGCCACAGGGTGGCATCCCTTACATGGCTGACCCTTGCGACCGTATACACGGCTACGGAGCAGGCAGCTCTAGACAACTCCGAGAATAACACTCTCGTGAACAATTTATGATTGAAAAAGTAATATATGACTTTCTGGACGAGCGGGCGTCCGTCCCCGTATACATGACGGAGCCGGCCGAGGGAATCGCAGAAGAATACATCCTGATACACAAGTCCGGGGGCAGTGTGGCCAACCGCATCAGGTCGGCCGTGCTCCTGGTCAAGTGCATCAGTACGAAGTCGCTCTATCGGGCGGCTGAAATCTGCGAGGAAGTAATCGCCCTCATGGATGAGGCTGTGACCCTTGACGAGGTGGCATCCTGCACGCCCAATTCGCCTGGATACAACAACACAGACGCGGCGTCAATGCAATATCGCTATGAAGCCACATTTAATATTACACATTATTAGGAGATTAAAAAATGTCAAATAATGTAGCAAACGTAACGGCAGGCAAACCTGCGGTCACAGGCTCGATCTACTACGGAGACCTTACCCAGACATTGCCTACAGATTCAACTACCGCTCTCCCTGCCGGCTTTAATCATGTCGGCTATATCTCCGATGCCGGCGTGGTCAAGGGACAGGCCATCCAGTCCACATCCATTAAGGCATGGGGCGGAGACAATGTCCTCGATGCCGATGGCGGCAAGACCGTTACTTATAAATTTACAATGATTGAGTCGATGAACGTTAATGCTCTTAAGGTAACCCACGGAGACGCCAACGTCACCGGCGACCTTAGCAATGGCATTACAGCTATGACAGACAACTCCCCGATGGAAGAGAGAGCCTGGGTTATCGACAGAGTCCTCCGCGGTGGTGGCACAGCAAGGACAGTCATTCCCAGGGCAAAGGTTACCGCTCTCGATGACGAGAGTTATGTTGATAACAATGCGGTCGGACTTGGGGTAACTCTTACATGCTATCCCGATGCAAGCGGGAAAGCCGTATATGAGTATCTGAAAGGCGCATAATGGAAAAGATCACAGGCAAGACAAAGAGCGGATTTGAATTCTCGGTCCCCGACGGGCTCTCGAATGACTTCCGCTTCGTGAAAGCATACAGAAATTACAAGTCAAAAGACCCCGAAAAGCAGGTGGACGGCATCTGCGACATGATCAGTGCGGTCTTTTCCGATGAAGCTGAAGAGGAACGCTTTTATCAGCACATTGCCAGGACCTACGGAGACGAGAGCGGGAGAGTCCCCGCTGACAAGGTTATTTTTGAAATCAATGAAATCACGGATATCATCCATGATGATGTAAAAAACTGATGATCCTCGCCGAGATGCTGGCGGTGGACGAGGCGGCTCTTGCCTGTGATATGGCGGAGTCCTACGGCGTATATGACTTATGGGCTCTGCCTGCCAGGACAGCAGCAACCCTTGCCGCAGGGCTCCGCCCATTTTCGCGTATTTGGGCACGGCTCCACGGGCTTGACATTCCACTTGATGTCTTCATGCAGGCGTCAGCGCTTGACTGTCTGAGACTCCTCTGGTGGGCCAAGACGGAAGACGGCCAGAAGAATCAAAACCGCCCAGACAGCGTCCTCAGCATCCTCATCGGTAAAGACGAAGAAAAAGAGGCACCTGCCGCCACATTTGCGTCAGGCGAGGATTTCGAAAGAGAATGGAAACGACAAACAGGAGCTTCCTGTATAGTTTAAACCGTGGTGGATGTTGAAAAAAAGAATACCTCAGAGTACGATAAGACTACTGACTTGGCATGGTTGGTAAATCTTATACGAACAGAGAGGTATTCCAAATGAAGTCTAACACACAGAACAAAAAAATTGAAGCAGTAACTGAAAAAACATTGGTTGTAGGTATCGATGTCGGAAGCGAATTCCATTATGCCAGGGCTTTTGATTGGCGGGGAATCGAATTTTCGAAGAAGCCATTTAAGTTCAGCAATACAGAACCGGGCTTTAAAGAATTTAAGGCATGGATCCTTCACATACAGACAGAGCATGATAAGGATACCGTAGTACCGGGAATGGAGCCGACAGGCCATTACTGGTTCAATCTGGGGAAGTTCCTCCAGGACAATGGCATGAAACCGGTATTGGTGAATCCTCATCATGTGAAAAAGTCAAAGGAACTGGACGACAATAATCCGACGAAGAATGATCGCAAGGATCCAAAAGTCATCGCAGGACTTATAAAGGACGGACGATATTCGTACCCCTACCTGCCGGATGGCGTTTACGCGGATCTGAGGACAGCATCAAATCTTCGGTTCCAGATGCAGTCGGAACTCACGAGAATACAGAACAGGATCAGCCGGTGGCTTTGCATCTACTTCCCGGAATACAAAGATGTATACGGGAATCCGGATGCAAAGAGCGGAATGATGATACTGAAAGCAGCCCCGCTCCCGGAAGACATCGTGACGTTAGGTGTCGAAGGGGTAAACAGGATCTGGCGGGAAGCAAAGCTCAAGGCTGTGGGACTTAAGAGGGCAAAGACCTTGTATGAAGCAGCTGAGCACAGTATCGGAAGCAGGGAAGGAGCAACAGCCGCAAGGATGGAGATCCGGATGCTTTTAGAGGATTATGAATCCAGAGCAGCACGGCTTCAGGAGATCATGACGCTGATCGAATCGCTGGTACAGCAGATCCCGATGGCGGAAAAGCTGATGGAGATCAAGGGTGTCGGCATAAAGACGGTATCCGGATTTCTGGCGGAGGTCGGTGATATCAGCCGCTTCGACAATCCCAAGCAGCTCCAGAAGCTGGCGGGTCTGGCGATCAAGGAGAACAGTTCGGGTAAACACAAGGGTGAGACAACGATAACAAAACGTGGTCGGAAAAGGCTGAGGTATCTACTTTTTGAGGTCGCGATGTCCCTTGTGAGCAAAAATGAAGAGTTTGCCCAGCTGCACCTGTACTACACAACCAGGCGGATCAACCCGCTGAAGAAGATGCAGTCACTGATGGCAGTAGCCTGCAAGCTGATCCGGATCTTCTACGCCATGCTGACAAAGCAGGTGGACTACGATCCACAGAAGATGATCAGCGATATCAGAAGGCCGGAGGTCTATCTGCAGGCAGCATAATAGAGACAGTAACACGATGATGGCTGTATCCTGAACAGCCACTGAACGAAGGCAGACTGTCACAGATAGCGTCCACCGCAAGGTGCTGTAACAGGAAGCAAGTCAGTAATCAAACATACAAAGAATGAGCCGGCAGTCAGCAGGAATTTTCACCAGAGGGCATGACCCTGCACAGGAGCTAAGCTGACGCCCTGGTTATGGATAGGCGGTACGAAGGAAGTTGGGACCTCTGGAGACAGAGGAAAACCCGTTGGACACAGGAGGTTCGCTGCCATAGAGGGAAGGGGTTCGCACAAAGGCCATGTAGAGCAAAAACGATGACGTTCTATTTCGTGCACCCATCTACCACTATTTCAGCACCTGATGCTATGAAATATCCATAACACTGGCTCTTCTGACTGAGATATAAAGGCTTAAAAACCTTGATTATTCAACAAAAAACACTTGATTATATGAGGAGGTGACCATGGCTAAGAATCGCATAGCGACTGCATATGTGCAGATCGTGCCGACAGCCGAGGGCATCACAGGATCACTGCAGAGCGTGCTCTCGCCAGAGGCAAAGTCCGCAGGGCTCCAGGCAGGCACGGAAGCCGGAGCAAGCCTCGGTTCAGCCCTCAAGCAGACAGCTGGAGCAGAGGCGGAGTCGGCCGGCGGTGAAGCAGGTGGAAAGCTGGGGAGCAAGCTCCTCTCGGTGGCTTCCGGAGCCATCAAAAACGGGGCTGCCATCCTCGGAAAAGCCTCGGCTGTCGCTTTTGGCGCTGCGACCGCTGCCACGGGAGCCCTGGCAAAGTCGGCGGTCGAAAGCTACGCTCAGTACGAACAGCTGGTCGGAGGTGTAGATAAACTTTACAAGGACGCCTCTGGTCAGATACAGAAGTATGCAGATCAGGCTTATGCCACAGCCGGCATGAGCGCAAATCAGTATATGGAGACAGCAACCAGCTTCTCGGCGTCCCTTATCAACTCCCTGGGCGGAGACACAAAGAAAGCGGCTGAGCTTACCGATGTGGCCATGCGTGCCATGTCGGACAATGTCAATGTCTTTGGATCCAACATGGGCGACGTAGAACACGCTTTTCAAGGATTCGCCAAACAGAATTACACGATGCTTGACAACCTCAAGCTCGGATATGGCGGCACAAAAGAGGAGATGCAGAGGCTGATTGACGATGCCAATGCTTACCGCAAGAGCATCGGAGAGACGTCCGATCTCAGCATCAACAGCTTTGGCGATGTCGTGCAGGCTATCCAGAGTGTGCAGGAAGCCCAGGGCATAGCAGGCACGACCGCAAGGGAAGCCATGACGACCATTGAGGGCTCAGCGACAGCTACCAAAGCCGCCTGGCAGAATGTCGTGACAGCCATCGGCAGAGGCGAGGGCATCGGCGACGCAATGAAAGGACTCGCTACCTCAATCTTTGGCGAGAAAGAGGGAGAGGGCTTACTGAATCAGGTCCTGCCGAGGATTCAGACAGTCTTTGAGGGCATCGGTGCTTTTGTGGAGCAGGCAGCTCCATTTATCACGGATCACCTGCCCGGCCTCATATCTTCCGTCATCCCAGGACTCTTAGATGCCTCAGCTTCGATGTTCGTGTCCTTGGCGTCTTCACTCCCCGGCCTTGCTTCGGGGCTCATGGAGACAGCCAGAAGCGTAGCTCTCGATATCGGGAACGTAGCCATGGAAGCCGTGACATCTTTCCTTGCTTCAGATGGTCTCTCGGGCTTTCTGGATGCCGGCATCGAGATGATCGTATCTCTTGCCGACGGATTCCTCTCTGGCATCCCTGCGCTCCTTGAGGGAGCAGGAGAGATGCTGAGCCAGCTCGTGGCGTGGATTATGTCTGATGGGCTCCCGATGCTCGCTGAGAGCGCTGTGAGCCTCATAGGCGGGCTTGTGCAGGTCCTGTGGGATAATCTGCCCTCTATCATCACCGCGGCCGGAGACATGCTTCTGAGCGTCGGACAGAGTTTTTTAGACAATGCTCCCAACCTTGCAGGCGGACTGAGTGAGGCTTTTCATCTTGCCGGAGACATGGCCATCGAAGCCTTTAAGGGGATTGACTGGATTGCTGTCGGACGTGACGTCATCGGATTTATCGCATCTGCCACAAGCGGAGCGGGTCAGCTGATCATATCCGCCCTCAGCTCCATTGGGCAGTCAGCCCTCATAGCTTTCCGGACGATTGACTGGGCCGGAGTCGGCAGGACGGTCATCGGCTTTATCGCATCTGCAGCAGGCGGAGCGATAGGACTTGTCACGACAGCTCTCAGGAACATCGGCTCAAGGGCTCTGGAGACATTCCGGAGCATAGACTGGCGCGGAGTTGGCCGTACAGTCATCAGCTTCATCGCATCAGCAGCAGGCGGGGCTATCGGGCTTGTCACGACAGCACTCCGGACGATAGGCTCTAATGCGCTTCGGACATTCCGATCCATCGACTGGAGAGGCGTCGGCCGTACAGTTATAACATATATCGGCACAGCCGCCAGCAACGCGGGCTCTGCGGTTATCAATGCCCTCAGAAGCATTGGCTCAAGAGCAATGGATGCTTTTAAAAACATCAACTGGAGAGGGGTCGGCTCGGCCGTCATCAACGGCATTAAGTCGGGCATTACCAATGCTGCCGAGGGGCTTGCAAGCGCTGCCAGAAATGCCGCATCGAATGCTCTTTCCAGAGTCAAGGGATTTCTAGGCATCCATTCGCCCTCATCGGTCTTCCGTGATGAGGTCGGCAAGATGATCGGTCTTGGCTGGGCCCAGGGTATCGCGGACACAGCCAGAAAGCTGGCGGAGTCAGCCGGATCTGCATCAAGGGGAGCCATGCGTGCGGCGCAGGATGCCTTTGACGGACTCAATCTGGACAATGATGTGACCATCAGCGCAAGACTCCGAACAGGAGACGATCTGCAGAGGATGAGCGTGCCGAGCGGCAGGCTTGCGGAGCCGAGTGGGAGAGCCACGGCAGCAGATGCTGTCCTCAATCTGCTCCTGCAGTATCTCCCCATCATCGCCCAGAGAGGCGACGTCTATCTTGATACAGACAGGCTTGTCGGAGCTCTTGCCGGACCGATGGACAAAGAGCTTGGATACCGCCTGTCGATAAGCAGAGGATAAGACAATGCAGAGACGATACAGACGAGATATGAGTGTCCACTTCGGGACGCTTGATACATATAAGGACCTGGGTCTTCAGCTTGTCGATGAAGACCTGGGCTTTCCCTCGCTCCAGCGGGCAACCGTGGAAGTGATGGGACGAGACGGAGATATTGACCTGACCGGGATGATTGACACGAATCCTCATTTTGGCAATCGGACCGCCAAATGGAAATTTGCCATGATCCACGGTCAGACGCCCTACTGGTATACCGTCGTCACGGAGCTCATGTCCAGGATCCACGGGCGGACATTGGACATCGTGACGGATTCCGAGCCGGAATTCACCATGCAGGGATGCGTCCAGGTAAAGAGCTTTGACAAATTCCAAAGCCCTGGTTATGTGGAGATAGAGGCTGACTGCCAGCCTTACCGCATCTTTGACAAGGGCTCTGAGAGTGATGACTGGAAGTGGTCGCCCTTTAATTTTATCAGCGGTCAGACTTTTTATAGAAACTGGAGCGGAGAGGAGGCCGGCGTGACCTACGAGGGCGAGCTGAAAAATCTCGGAAGCAAGACCGAGCACATGCTGATCACGACCACACAGGACGTGAGCTTTACGATTGACGGCGAGAGCTGGAATCTTGCAGCCGGTGGACGGCATTCCGCCCTTTATATCAGCCCGGGCGTCACTCCTTTTACTTACAGCTTCCGGACGACTCCCGGCACGCTGACTTTTAGCTACCAGATGGAGGTGCTCTGATGTATAGAGTCTATATAAACGGCTACAATGCCGGGGCGCTCGCCATGGACATCCAAAAAGGCATCGTGCTGGAGGATCCTGTCCTCACCCTCAATGATGGCTCACCGGATAAATTCACTTTTTCCATCCTGCCTGACAATCCACGCTATGACCATACAGTCCTCTGGGGCGCGAGGGTCACGGTGGACGAAGAGGATGGCGGGACCATCGAGGGGAGATTCAGAGGGCGGATCATATCCATCAAGACAGACATGTACGGCAGGCGGGACGTCGTCTGTGAGGGAGCTCTGGCATATCTGGACGATGTGTCCTTTTACGCCCTCGGAGTTGGGACGCTTGTCTCATCGACCTTTGCCGTGGATCTTGTTGATGCCCTCACGGCATTTAATACCTACTTAGACGACAGCTCCAGAGCGGTCACGACCAACCTGGAGCTGCGGATGACAAAAAGATACTGGGATGCCGGAAAAGACATGGACTGGTCGCTCCTGGACTGGCTGAAAAGCTGGGCATCCGATAACAACTACCATCTGTGGGCGTCCTACCGCTCGGCATCCTACGAGGAGCAGGGCGAGGCAGAAGAGGGGCATGATGACCTTGTGTATATCCGGCTCCTTGCTGATGACTCTCTGCCGGCATCTGAGCAGGGCGTGAGCTACGGAGTCAACATGGTCTCATGCAATGTCACCGAGACTATACGCGATTCTTTCCTGACCCGTGTCCATCCGCTCGGGCAGGAGACAGATGGCTACCGCATCGACGCCCCCGACATTGACACGACCAACACGGTCAGAGGGGACACGCAGACGACCATGATTGACCGCTTCGGAATCGTGGAGCGGGGCGTGGTCTTTGACTCAGCCACAAGCGCAGAAGCCCTCACAGCAAGAGGCACGACATACGTCAATCGCTACGCCAAAGAGGGCTATGAGATAGATATCAGGGCTGTCGACTCACACTATATCGATTCGTCCGTGACCAAATTCCGGATGCGGACGCTCGTCCCCGTGAGCCACCCAGCGCTCGGGATCAGCGAGACCGTCCCCGTCAAGCAAATGGTTTTTTATTTAAACGCACCGCAAAAAAACGAGGTCCTGCTCTCCAAGTCTGGAAGCAGGCGACTTACTGACCAGATAAGAGAGGTGAGGCCCTTATGAGTGATTACACTGATATCCAGCCGGAGCTGGATGATTTCGAAAATGCCGTTTACGGCGAGGAAGTCCGGGATTCAATGATCTCGGCTATCAAAAAGATACACGACAGCGCCGCAGGAGCGCCAGACGCCAGCTCAGCCACAGCAGGACAGGTCCTTACAGCAGACGGGACAGGAGGTCACTATTGGGGAGCTGGAGGCAAGGGCATCCCGACCTCGGTTAAGCAAGCTATTATTTCGCTTTTAAAAAAGGCGGCAATTTCACCAGATTTGGAAACAGATCCGTCTGGTGAGACTCCGTATGATGTAAGTGGAGAAATCAACGTACTTGACGAATGGGCCAGCACAAGAGTTGTTGGGATTAGGCTTAATCCGAATACCATATCCTTTACTGAGGGCGATTCTGTCACTATATCAGCAGAGTTAATCCCGTCAGATGCAGATGACGATATTCTTTGGTCATCATCTGATGATTCTGTAGCAATCGTTGCTGAGGGCGTAGTAACTCCTGTCGCAAACGGCACTTGTAAGATATTTGCAAGCGTGGGAAATGTCTCAGCGTCATGCGATGTTACCGTGAGCGGTTTTTGCACCATCACTAATGATTTTGATGAGTACATTACTAATTCCAATACGGCCATGGGCGGTCGTATCGGTGAAACATACAGCGGTACGCTAACAACCACAAAAGGCGTCATCGAAACGGCATCCGTAAGCGTGGTTATGGATGAAGTGGATGTAACTGAATCCGTCTACAGTAATGGCAACATATTCATAAATAACATAACGGGAGATATCGTTATAACTGCTTCGCTACTCGACACAACGGCACAGATTGCCAAAGATGGATATGCTGTCAGAATCGACACAAGTTTGACAGGCAACGATAGCGTAATTGAATATGCCGTTGGAAACGCAGGAATACTTATACCTTATCCGGCCACGGCTTGGAACCCGAAAAGAACAACTACAACGTTTAAAGGGAAAATTGTTCAAGGCACTCCGTCTCCGTTAAGGTGGACTAGTGCTGCTGTTCCGTCCATATACGCTTTAGACAGCAACGGAAATGCTGTCATTCGAGGGACTAACGGTTACGCAGACAGTTCTAATTGCTACAATACCCCAATTTACGTTAACACGGATTCAGATGAGGGGACTGGGGCGATAAATTCGTCTTCTTCCAGATATACTGGCGGTATCGCACAGATGGTTTTTCTGGTAGACACAAGGTACTTGGACGACGACTATTTATACGTGGTAGAGACAGGTGAAATTCTTTTTGCAGGTAAAAATACGCCATACTATAGCATGACAAACATCAGCCAAGCTCCTGTATGATGGAGGTGTGCCAATGAGTATATTTAATACAGACGGGGTTCCGATTCATGCTTGCTATACCAATACCGGAACACTTCTAACAAAGGCGTACAACGTTGATGGGGAACCGGTTTGGTCCAGATACACACCTACAGAAAACTCTTGGTATATCTCACAGATCGGATACGATACAGATAAAAGTAAAAGAGCAACATTAGTAGATGCAGAAGATGGGACCGTCTTTAATGTGGTATCGTCAAGAAGTGGCGGAATCGTATACAGCGGAACCATTGACGGAAATGTTGCTGATTTTTCAAGCGTATCGGCTCCAGGCAAATACTATTTAGAGTCAGATCATAGATATTCTTATGAATTTACGATTGCCAAAGACCGAATTTGGAACGTGACTGCTTTACCGGCTTTAAAATTCATGGAAATGTCCAGACAGGACGTTTGGGAGACGGGCGGTAATACCGGCTATGCTTGGCGAGATTCACATCAGTTTTCTTTTGAGCTTAATGCTCTGGTGATGCAGTATATGTCCAATCCGTCTTACTATGAGTCCTTGCCCTGGGATGTGTATAGAGTTGGCGATACAGAATATGCAGACCTCAGGACGCAGGATTGCCCCAACATCATCTGGCTGATGAAGTTCGCAATCGAAAGATATCACGATTGGAACGTGAATGACAGCATAAATCTTCATGCCCTCATTAAAGGGCAGATAGCGTACTTCCTGTATCTTTATCCACATATCAGCAATTATGTGGATGTCACATGGTATCAGGCAATTCGGGATTGGTGTATCGACATCTGGTCAGTGACTACATGCAATAAATCGTGGTATGAGGTAAGCGGAGACATCAACCATAACCTTTTTACCACACAGGCAAAAATCGGCACAGTAAAAGGCCAGCTTCCACCCGGATACGCCGTCGTGCCAAACTTTATGATGTATGAGGTTTGCAGGCGTGACGGGCTTTCATCGGCAAGCCAATTTTTGGAATCTGCAGAAAACAACATCGCGTGGCTTGTTAATTCGGTTGACCTTACCAATCCTGCGAATACTAAAGGACAGAGGATGAACGAGTATATTCCGTTCCATGCGTTGACATATGCCTATGAAATGTATCCGTCCTCATGCCCTGCTAACACATATACAAAAATTGTGGAAGCCGCTCAATCGCTTTTGGATTTGTCTGATAATCTGTGGGACTACACCAAATACAGTTCCAGCAGGTGGGTAAATCTCGAGACATCTGGCGGACTTTGCAACAACCCCGGTTATGTCGGCATGATGGGAGTCTACTTTGCTCTTGCAAGGGTTATTAGTGACAATAGCTTAAAAGCAAGGCTTAAAGAGTTGGCTATAGCCCATCACGATCACGGATTCGGCAGAAATCCTTTGGGAAGATGCTTTGACTATAAAGCTACAGAGGACTTTGATGGAGCTGTGCTCGGCTGGGTCACTCGAATGTCCGGCGGATATGGCGCGCTCGGAAATGTCGTTGGCGTTCTTGATGGTTCTCCAAAAGAGGAAAACTTCCCATATAATCCTAGCGGCTCGACTGGCTACACAGAAGGGTGGGTCGCATTTAATTCGCCTTGGAATATGGCTCTTGCCTATCTTAATGGGGAGAATCCAGACATAACCGATGGCATCGGAATATTCAGCAAAGGAGCGTGACCGCCATGCAATATATCCCGTGGATTATCAGCTTTTTGTCTCTTGTCGTGTGCGTGATGACATACTTACGCAACGGCAACAAGGACGAGAAAGCTGAGGTCAAAGAAGAAGAGGGCAAATTTGCCAACATTGAGACAGGCTTGATAAAAGCCAATATGAAGCTCGACCAAGTATGCAGTGTTACCAACGAGACAAGGACGGACATTAAGTCCTTAAACCGAGATTTAACCAATCTGGACAAGCGTCTTGTGGTCGTGGAGCGAGATATGAAGACGGCTTTTAACCTGATTAATGAGATTAGAGGTGAC
>Ga0326512_10001593_pt1 | contig 17261 bp, 4 predicted proteins | sample 1_2617_0518_D_FD_203652 | JGI IMG/M metagenome (GOLD analysis project Ga0326512, IMG submission 203652) | Bovine rumen microbial communities from UC Davis, California, United States - 1_2617_0518 | ecosystem: Host-associated > Mammals > Digestive system > Stomach > Rumen | place: USA: California... | reverse complement strand
ATTATTGTAATGTTAAAGAACAAGATGGAGAAAAGAGAATGAATAATCTTGTGTTTGGTGGAGATAGATTATCTATGAATAAAGCTCTTAATGAAGTTATCATGTTTAGAGAGGCTGCATAATTTACATTTCTCTACGGGGGAGCTAGTTACTCTATTAGCTCCCCCATAAAAGAATGTGTGATAACATAATTTAACTTAACTTTTATTCAAACGTATAATATTATAACTATATTTGTAATCAATATTAACAAATTATAAAATTATGGAACATACACCTTCTATTGTAATTAAAGTTATAAACAAAGGTAATCAACCTCTCCCAGAGTATGCTACTCCTCAGAGTGCAGGTATGGACTTACGAGCTGATATTGATAAGCCTATTCTTCTTAAAAGTCTTGACCGTAAGCTTATTCCTACAGGATTATATATTGAGCTTCCTGAAGGTTATGAAGCACAAGTTAGACCTCGTAGCGGTCTTGCTATAAAACATGGTATTACTTGCTTAAATACTCCAGGAACTATTGATGCTGATTATCGTGGCAATATAGGTGTTGAGCTTGTAAATCTCTCTCATGAAGATTATGTTGTTCAACCTGGCGAACGTATTGCTCAGATGGTTATAAATAAAGTAGAACACGCTGTCTTATTTACAGTTGATACACTTGATGAAACAGAACGTGGTGAAGGTGGCTTTGGACATACAGGTAATAAATAACATTTAAATATTTAAATTATGATTAATTTTATGAACGATTACATTAAAACTCTTATTTCTACAAATAAGGATGCAACTAAGAATATTAACGCTCTTGAGAAAACAGTTGCAGAGTACGAAATTAATGATGAAAAATCTAAAGCTAACTTTGGTAATCTATGTATTGCTCTTAAAGGTTATCGTATGATTGCTGAAGCAACAGAGTGTCTTCTTATAAATGAACATTGTCTTAAAGGTGATGATGGTGAATTTTACCAAAAGATGGATGTCGAAGATAACGAAGATAAAGATTACGTGAAAAGACAAAAAGAAGTATAACTATGAGAGAGATAATGTTAATTACAACAAAGGGTTGTGCTGGTTGTTCTATTATGAGAGCAAATATAAATAAAGCTTTAGCTAGTACCCAAAAAGAAAACATACAATATACAGAAATAGACCATAAAGATTTATTAGATAAGAATAGAAAACAATATCTTGCTATAAATCCAACCGACTTTCCAACTATTGTGTTTAAAAAGAATCATAGAATCGTTCGTAAAGAAGTTGGTACTAGACCTGTTATTGTTGTTTTACGTTGGATTGACATTGACTTTAAATAAATCTTTTTTGCCGTTTTTATAATTATGTTGCGATAAGTGTCAGCTTTAGGGCTGGCACTTATTATTTTGTAGTAGTTGAACATTAGCTCCCCCGTAGAGAAGATTGTGATGCTGTTGACATTTTAGGTAGATTTATGGCGGTTTAGCCATAATAAACGAATGATAAATCGTAAATTTCATACTTTACAAGTCGTATATTAGAAGTTTATATTGTTTACGATTAACATATCATCTGAAAATAAAAGCCGTTAAATGCAACTTTGAAATACAGAAGTATTTTAAGTGTAATTCATTAGTAGATATAAAAATAGCCTCAGCTGTTCCGTAAGGAGTAGTTGGGGCTATTTTTTGGACATTCGTAATTAGAATTACTTTAAATTGTAGAAGATTACTTTAATGTTTTATATCTTCAGCTATTGCTTTAGTGTCTATAAGACCTGCACCACGTTGACCAATCTTATAATAACTATTAGATTTATCAATATCCCTAAGAGATTCATATTGTCGCCAAATAGGAATGTTACGTAAGACAAATACTTCTACTTTACTTCTTCCAGCATATCTACCGTGTTTATAATAACCATTATATTCATCACCTTCTATAATCATTTTGCTTATTTCATTAAGAGTATTGTAAACATCACTAACGAAAGATTGACTAGCAATAGGAGAACTATATAATGTTTTAAATTCACTTACTAGTCCTGTTGGAGTATACATCCAAGCTTCAGATGCAAGTCTATCAGCTTCATATAAACAGAAGTTAAGGGCTTTACTGTCATCATCATCCATTGCAACTCTTATACCAATCATAAGCATTAATGCTCCTGTTGTTGTATAGAAGTCTACTGCTACTCTTCTAAGATTAGCTTTATCTACATCAGATAATAGTTTATAGTTTAATGATAAGTTGCCAGCAAAACTAACATAAGCTTTGAATACAGTTTGAATAGCACTCATTACTTCAATCTGCTGGTCAGTCATACTATCTTTATAATCTCTCCAAGGAATACTTAGAAAATCCCCAAGAGATTGATAAGAACCTTTTTCAAATTCTTCACGTTCCTCATTGTAAGAACCTCTACGTTTCCAACGTTTTTGAATACCCATATAAAGATGTTTATGATATTGCATAACAAGAGGTCCATACCAACGAGTTTCTATTTGAGCAGCACCTAGTTTGTCATATATACCATGTATTTTTTTATTGACAGATATTACTTTACGTTTAAATCCACCTATAAGAGAATAAGCATCTGATACTTTAATATGACCAAAATCACTAGTGTCAAGAACATTTATTTCTTGCAGTAAAGAACCATCTTTAAATGCTAAATGTCCATCTTTTAAGTCAAATTGGTCAAAGAATACAGGATTAGCATCTGATTCAAATTCTTTACTAATTCTATTATTTATCTCTTCAACCTTTTTAACATAGGCTTTTCGGTCAGCTTTACTAAGACGTCTTGCAAATTTACTATTTACATCGTCTTTCAAATATACAAATTCTCGTTTACTTTCATCTGTTTTACTTATTTCTTTAATATATTCATCATATTCTTTCTTTTGGTCATCATTAAGAAATTCTCTAAGTATATTACCTTGTTTATATCTACGATATTGTTGCTCAGACATAAGTTTGTATGTTTTATTACCATCTGCATCAGTAATAGTTATAATTCTATGAGATAACATCATAGCAATCAACGCTGTATTTTGCATTATATATTCACCACCACTTTGCTGAAAAAACATAAGATTACGTAAACGTCTACTAACTTCATCAGCACTTAATTGTTTAGCGGCAAGAGTTACTTCATCAAAGTCAACAACATTAAACAACTTAATTATAGCATCTATAACATTAGTACTATCATCAGAATACATTTTATTAATTATTCCAGGAATAGCAGAAATTAATTTTCTCTTAGCTGTTATAAAATGACTACCTTTAAAGAATTGACCAGCTAAAGCTTCTTCTATAATCTGACTTTCACCTAATGTTATGTTAGCAACACCACCTCTAAGGTTAAGCATCATATATTTAGAAGAAGTAAAGGATTGTAAAAGTCCAGATATTTTAGTAGCTCTACCTTCAGGCATATGCCATTCTTCATAAAGAAAACGATGCATAAAAGTTTCAAGTTGGTCAACAATTCTTTTATCGTTAACATCATTGTATTTTGCACCTTTCTTTCTAGCATCAGGTTTTCCTTTAAACTTACCATAAAAGTTATATTGTCTAGAGTGAACTTTAAGGTCTTGAAGTGTATCACGAGTAAAGAACAACATTTCTTTTTCATCTTGTATCGCATTATAATGAATAGCTTCAGTTATAAAATCAGCAAATACAGATTCCCAATTATTATCTAAAAGAGCAGCGTGTACTTTTTTATTATTTTCTTCAAGCTTTTCATTATATTCAGCAAGACGAGCGTTGAAATCTTCTTCAGATTCATCACTTCTTCTACGGGGGAGCTCACCAATGTTATTAAGCTGTTTATCCTTAAGTTCTTCAAGCATATTAAGACTTGGAGATTCATAATCACCATAATCTAAAACATCAGTCCATTCAGAATTTCTACTATATTGTAGAGTTAGACCTGTAGCTTTACCTAATTCTTTTCCAAACCATTTAATATCAGCTTTATTAGCTTTACGCCTAGCTGGAGCAAAACCTTGATTAAGTCTTGCAATATTAGCTTTATTCCTTACAAGTTGTCTACATATACCTTGAATATAATCTCTAGCTTGTACTTCATATTCATTTATATCAGTATTATCATATAGAGAGTTACCTCTTTTATAATTATCAGCTACAGGAACTCCTTCTCTATAGTTAGGATTTAATGAAGTTTGCTTAGGTACAGAAGAAGTTTCTTTCCATAAAGCTTCATATCCAACGTTTGCAGATGGAGTATATGCTAATGTAGTCCAACATCTAATAGGTTCTCTAGTATGAGTGTAAGGATTATATACAGTATTTTTCTCATACCATTCATCATATTCAGCTTGAACTTTGTCACCTTCTTCTTTACTTATAGCATAAGCATCATTCTTTTTAGCAACCCATTCTTCTTTTGCGTTCCACCAATATTGAGTAGGTGTAACATAAGTATATTTATGAATTGTTTCAAGAGCATTAAGCTTATCAACGTCAACAAAGCAAACATCTCCTTTACGTACCCATTTACCATCAACCTTTTCTTTTTGCATATATTCAGGTTTAGGAACTAATTTACCATAAAGAACATCATTTGGTTCTTCTTCTGTACCATTAAGTTCTTCCCAAGCTTTATACCATTCATCACCGTTAACACCTTTATTATCACTTGCAAATTGTTGCTGTCGTCTAAATTCATCAATATTATAAACAGTAGTAGCATACGTTTCTCTAAACTTTTTTGCCTTTTCTCTACTAGCTTTAGTAGTACTGCCTATTGTATTACGACGAATAGTTGACAAAGCATCAATAAGTTGTTTAAGGTCTTGAAGTTCTTTCAGACCCATTTCAAAGGTATTTACTGTTCTAGTAGTAGGATTATAATGTTTCTTTGTAATCTTATTAATAGCTGTAATTGCATTTTTATAACTAATAGATTTTTTACCACCAGCACTAATACCTTCGTAAAAACTAGAAAGATATACATCTGTAGAAGCTCCTGCGTTGTTGATTATATGTTTATCACTAGTATCAACAGTGACATTATAATCAGCTTCCATTTGATTTTTTATAGCTTCACGTTGTGTATCATTAAGTTTGCTACCATTTATAGTGCCATTTTCGTCATAAGCATCTGCCGCTGTAGCAAATTTAGCAACACTGTTCTCAAGTGTTTTTCCAGCTTTAAGTATTTTATATGCTTCATTAAGCTCTTCTTGTACTTTTGCATCAGGAACTACATGAGCGTGTTCAGCAATCCATTTTCTAGCATTAAGATATTCTTCATCATTTAGAAGAGTAGTCATATCTGTCTGAGGTCTGCCATTAGAATCAGGATTTTCCTTTCTAGTTATAATAGCTTGATTAATTTTAAGCAATTCATCAAAGCCATACTTAGCTGAATTACGATAATATTCACTATATAAATCTTTAATATCAGATTGATATGCTTTAAGTGCTCTAGCTTTTTCAAGGTCACTACCAAGTTTAGGTACAAAAGTTCCATCATTGAAGTTATAAATACTATCAGCAGTCATATTGATTAAGTCTTTTCTTATCTTATCAATACGTTTTTGTTGTTCTGCACTAAGCTCTCCAGTTTCAGGATTAACAGCATCGTATATATTACTTCTTTCGTCTTTTAGAGCCTTAAATTTAGCAAATTCTTTAGGTGCGATATTAAACACTCTTTCTTCTATTGCAAGTTTCTTTTCATAAAAATCCCTTACAAGTCTTTGTTCAATATTATCAAGTTTCCACTTGTCATAAGCAAGTTTAGCTTTAATTGCTTCAACTGAATATTTGCCAGCAGGACTACTCTTAATAGCATTATTTATTGCATCAAGATATTGTCTTAAATCATTTATAAATTTATCATTATAATCTTTTGTAAATTCACCTTTGTTATTAACTATGTGAGTCCAATCAAAATTTACTCCAGCATCTTTAGCTGCTTTTTTGAGTCTATTTATTTCATTTTTATACGCTTTTACATACTCAGGGGACATTGCATCTTTAGCAGCAACATTTTTCTGAACCATTTTGAGAACAGTCTGTAAAAATGTATTATTAGTTTCTTGAATATCATGGAATAGGGAAGATGAAATACTAGTTTCATACATACCATTAAGAACAGATATAAAACCTGCTTGAACTCTAGGGTCAGTAGATTGACTTTTTACATATTCATCAATAAATTTAGTCTTAGCATCATTAAGAATTGAAAGACCTGTAAGTTCCCCTACTGCTTTTTTAATTTTGTTAATAAAATATGTACTCTGAGTATCTTCTCCAACAGTACTAACATCATCAATCCAATGTTTATGTTTATTAACAAAATCTCTTACTTCAAGAATTGTTGCAAGAAATTTATTTCTAAGAACTTCATCTTTCATTATAGCATTTAGAGTTTCATTGCTATCAAGAGTTCCTATTTCTTCAAAATTATATATTTTAGAAAGTAAACTGTTTACTCTATTTTCTATATTTTCAGATGTTATTCTAAGAGCAGAATGTTTATTGATATTATTAATATTAGTAGAAGTATAAATACCCTCGTCTGCATATCTATTACGAGCTTCTCTATCTTCAGATTTATACGCCATATCTATTTCATCTTCAATATCTTCAAATAATGAGAAAACTTCATCATTTTCTTCAACATTTGTTGTAACATCAATGTGAGGTGTTATAACAAAGAGATGATAAATAGGACTAGCGGCTTTACCATATTCACTATCATTACGATTAATAGTAATAATATCTTTCAAAGTATCTGGTAAGGTACCAAGAGTTCTAGACTTACCTTCTACACTAAGATAAGTTTTATTATATGACTTAACAGTGTTCTTAGGAACTTTATATATATCAAACTTACGTTTTACTTGTGTTCCATTAGGCATAGTAACAGTTATTACTTTTGTTTTTGTATTAGCAATGCCTTCATCTTTTATAAAATCATCAAGTAATTTATTTTGAATATATAATTCTCCAGTACTTCTTGTAGCAAAAGTTTTACTAACTTTATCTCGTAATATTTCAGCAGCACCGACATAACCCTTTGGGGGATTATCTATGTCAAGTTCATCAGATGTATCTGCTTTATTAGTGTTAGCCTTATAATTTGTTAATGTAATTTTTCCCTCACGAAGAAGTCTGCTAACTTCACTACCGTTAAAAGGCTTTCCCTCTTGTTCTAATAGTTCTATAGTTTTAAGAAGAACACTAACAGGTTGTTCTTTGTTAAACTCAGCCTTAGCACTTATATCTGTAGTTTCATTTGGCATAAGTTTATTAAGTGGAATTAAATAAATACCACTGCTTCTACTTTCTACTCGATAAAGAGTTCCTTCTTTACTGCCAAAAGAAAGTTTTACATAAGAATTAAATTTATATGCTTTACCTTTATAAGAAAATTCACTATTTGTATTAGACTCTTCAACAATATTATATTTAATAAGAGTTTCCATCGCATTAGAATCTCTAGGTATATTAATTATGTGAAGAGCACCACTAACTAATTCATAACCTTTACCTTTCTTTTTGACAGTAGCTTTAGGAATTTCAGTAATATCTTGATGACCTCGTAAAAATCTTTCATATAATGCTATGTTAGGATTAAAACTATAAGTAGGAGCAAAGTTTTTAATTCCAAATCTAACATCATCTACAATACCTGTTCCTAAATTTTCATCAGCTATATTAAAGCTAAAGCTATCATATAGTGCATCATTTTTAATCAATCTAGTAACACCATTTTGACGCATCCTATAACCTTCTACAACAAAAGCATATTTAATAATATCAAGTGCAGTCATTACAGAAAGAACATCACTATTATGGAATGCTTTATTAAATTCGTTAATTACAAATTCAATATCATTAGAAGAATCGTTAAAATTAATCCTTTGAGTATTAACTCCTTCTTTATCTATAAGATTTGGGTCTTTAAGACGAGCTTTAATAATATCAAATAAACCAGCGTGTTCGTAATTAGCTTTCATCCAAGCTACTTTTTGTGCAGGTGAAAGTTGAGCAAACATTTTGAGTTCATCAGTTGTTGGTTTATCTAAATCTTTAATACTAAATTCTACTTTATTACCGTCTTTATCAAAAACAGTAAACGAAGTACCTTTATTGTAACCATAAATACGTCTAGATTCTTCTAACCAACCTTCATCACTATCATCTATAAATACATCAAGCTGTCCTTTATCATTAACATCAACTTTATTTCTTATTAGTTTTGCTTGCTGATAAATTGTATTTAAAATATATGCTTCAACTTCATCATAAGTTGCTTCAGAAAGACCATTTTTATCAGAAAGATATTGACGTATCCTTTTTACTTGTTCAACAAAAGCATTATGTTGAGTGTCAAACAGTTGACTATTTATTACAATAGATGGTGCTGTAGCATATTTAAGGAAAGTATATAAAGTATTATACTTACTTTCATTACTTTCTTTAGATACAAAGTCTTGAATACCATCACGAATGTTAGGATAAATAGCTTCTATAACAGACCGTTCATCATTTGTAACAAGGATATGACCTTTTACATCACCTTTACCAAGAAGTCGTTCAATGTCATCAAATACTTTTCTAGTAGCATAAATAGTTTGCTTAGCACCAAATTTATCAGGATTAAGAGTTCTTGCTATGTCTTGTATATCTTGTGAAGCATTATAAAGTTTCTCAAATTGAAGAAGAATATCTAGATTGTATTTGTCCGATAGCTCCCCCTTAGAAAGAGTGTTGATTATTTGTTCTTTATCTATAGAAACTTCATCTGTAACCTTTAGTTGACTACCAATAAAATCATTAAGTTCTTTTACAGAACAATAGTCTGCATCATCTTTTCCTAAACGCTTACAAATATCACGTTTAGTTTTTTCAATGGCAGACATAAAATTGTTTGCATATATAGACTTATTCTTATTATAGTTGCTAACAAGTTCTGTAATAACGGGCTGCATCATAAATGCTATAGCTGTTTCATAATCACTACCTATATCAACAAAGGTCTTATAAACAGCAAATGTAAAATCATTTACATTAGGTACAGCACCTTCTTTAATAGCATCAAGTATATGAGCAGTAGTTTGAGATGAATAAGAAGTAAGAATCCTACCTACAACATTTTTATTATCATTACTCCAACCAAAAGTATCATGTTTTACAATTACATAATTATCAGTAACTTCAATATCATCAAACCTTTTCTTTAAAGAATCAAGTTGATGCTCTGTAAACATTGAACGAGGATACTTTATAGAAATAGGCAACATTACTTTAGGTCTAACCGTATTACATATAGAGCAGAATGTATCACGAGTAACAGAAAAAGCTTTAAGCTTAGCACCACTCATAGCGTCATCTTGATAAGCTGCTTGGTCTAAAAAGTCATAAGGAGAACGTGCTGCACGTTCTTTTTTAAATCGTTTACTACCTACAAGATTAATCGCTGCTGTAATATCTTCAAAGTTTGAGCGACCTAAATTTTCTTCAAGCATTTCATCACTTTGAAGAATTTTAATCATATTATCTAAAATAATATTATTTCTAATATCTCTAGAATGTTTCTTTTCATATTCTCTTCTACTATTTTTAAACTCTTCTAATGTGCCTAATCCATATTTAACACCATACTCTTCTAATGCTTCATTAAAATCATCTTCGGTATCTTTTTTAGATAAACCATCCTTTACATCCTCTTGTGTACGAGTAGAGTTGATTTTAAGAATATTTTTTTCTTCGTCAGTAACCTTATTTAATACTGCTTTTTTGTATGCTTCTCGTAAGTCATCATCTGGTATATATTTATATCGTTTAAGCTTATTATCTTTTCCATCTGTACTTGTATATTGAATACCATAAATAGAGTCAACGTCAAAGTCTGAACCAGTCTGAGCAACCCATTCATCAGGAACTACTATAGTCGAACCACAACCATCATCTATGAAATCTACAACTTTCATAACACAGATAGATTGTTTACCTTCAGTAGGAATACGATATCCAATAAACATATCAAGACCTGCATCAGAAAGTTCTTTAAGCATATCTTGTTTTACAAGTGCATCAGCTTCTTCTTCAGATTTGCCATCTTTTATATATTCTTGTTTCTTATTAACCCAACGTTCATCATTTTTATTTAATCCGAAGTTAGCAGCAGGAAGAGCTACTTCTATATATCTTTCTCCATTAGGATGATACCTAAGCTTAGAAGAAGTACCAACAGTACTTTTTTCACGTTCGTATTTATTCCAACCAAGTTGTGTTACTTGAACAGCATGAAAACCTGGGAGTTTTTGTCTAGTAACAGCTTGATTAAATACAGCGTTAGCTATATTTTGCAGTTTCTTACCGAAGTTACCCATATAAATTGGCATACGAGTAACACCGTTGTTAGCAGTTTCATCTATTTGTGTTATATAATCAATACTATTACTATCGAGTCCTAATCTAAGGAGTTCATCTTTTAACTTATCAAAGAAAAGCTTATAATCAAGACCTTCTATTTCACCACTATCAGTAAATTTTATACTGCCATCTTCATTAGTTTTTACACCACATTCTTTCATCAAATCATCAAAAGACTCTTTAATATTTTCACAGAAATTATCAATAATTGCTTTCTTAGCAATCCTTAAAGGATGTCCATCAGGAAGCATATCGATATTATCAAGAATCTTTTTCATTATTTGAATACCAGCTTTATTCTGAGAATTTAAGTGGTGTGGAGTTTCTAACTGAGTATAAAGATAATTATAAAAATAATCTTCTTTAACATTACCAAGTTTAACAACATTATCAAACTCGTCTATATTTTCTTGTGTTAAATTACCTTTTTTATCCCAAAATGTAATTTCTTGATGTTTACCAGCTTTACTAGTTTCAGAAGTATTAACTTGGTCAATACCATTTCGAACCATAGCATTATACAACTGTTCAAGTTCAGTACCTTTTATAAATCTAGGAACCAATACAAACTCAGCATTTTTTATTTGTCGAGGAGCATTAATGCCTGTATTATTATCATAATGTATATCGAAATAAACATTCTTCTGAACTTGCACATATTGTCCAATAGCTTGTGCATTAAGAGGTTTAGTTTCATCAAGAATAGCTTCAATTAATTCACGATATTGTGGATATTGACCTCTAGCAGTTGTTCTACGAACCCACTCTTCAAAAGTTATATAAGATTGAGCGTCATTAACTTTAGTTTCTTGGAAACCACTTGTGCGAACAGCTTTACCATCCTCATCTACTTTTACACTACCATCTTTATTTCTTTCAACAGGACCATATATTATACTATCTGCTACATCAGGGTCTGTACCATTATCTACAAGTTCTTTAACAAGACTCTTAAGAAGTTCCTCGTTATGACGGGTAGTACCAGTAATAGTTACAGCAGAAAATCTATCATATAGCTCTATCCCTACGGGGGAGCTTACTACTTTACCATCTACTATTTGTTTTCTAACTAATCCTGCTTTAACATCTTCTTCATCAAGAATACTCTCAACTTTTTGTTTTTCTTTAGTAGTAAAGTCTATTAAATAATTTACATTACCATAAGGTGTACCACCCATTTGTGTTTCTTTAGCACGTTTTAATAATGTTTGACCATTACCATAAAATTTACTATTACCTTCAAATAAATCATCAAACATATAATATGCTAAACGAGTATTTAAAGCAAAATCTATAATGTTATCTTCTGTGTAATGTGTATTGTCAATAAAGTCTTTATTTTCAGCAAATCTTTTAGTAAAATTACCAATATAGTTAATAATGAAAGTACTTATTGCATCATCGATTATTTGTTTTTGTGGGTCATTTAAAACAACATCAGTAACTTTACCGCCTTCTTTTACAAACTTTATAGTATTTTTATCACGATGTAAAAAATCAATCATAGGAGCTATAGCATCTTGAAAATGGTTTACAACACCATCCTCATCTGCTAAGTCACTATCCATATCGAAGATAGTAAATTTATTTGACTTAAATACATTACCAGTAAGAACTTCTTTACCATCTACTACATCTACAACATCTTTACTTTTTCCGTTATAATGATAGTTTTTATATCCTATATGTTGTCTATCTTTTTTAGTTTGCCAACCATCACGCCATTGAAGTTGTTCTGCTTTTTCGTGACCTTTTGGATAACGAATAGGAAGTCCATTTTCATCTGTAATAAACATAGCATTAAGAGCTATACCCATTTCATGAAGTTCTTGTTTAGCTGCATTTCTAAATGCTTGAAATATTGGATGGTTAGTATTTATTGTTTTCTTAATAAATTTACGTTTACCATTCTCAGCAACAAATCCATGTTGCTCAACATCTTTATTTATTGCTTTTCTAAGAGCGTCAGTAGCTTGACCACTTAATTCATTATTTGTGTCACCTGTATCTATTATACCAACAAGTTCTGGATTAAGCATAACTCCATTATTATCAACGTTTCCTTTAAGTTGATAATAAACATTACTGTATTTTGTAGAATAATTATAAGTAATTACTCTATTTTCACCAGGTTTCGCAGTAACTTTTATTCTATCTACATTACCTAATATGTGATTAGCAAAAGTAGTTGCATTATTTACTCTAACAGCATAGTCAAGACTTCCTGTTTGTTTAACAACTGGTATATTATCGATGGTTTTAGTTATATATTTCTCAACCTCACTCCAATTTTCTATCAGTATAAGACCAGAAGTACTAATTTTCGGAGCAGTAACTGTGAAAATCTTTGGAGCATCAGATGGAATACGCATAAAATATTGAGCTTTGTCAACTTCATTAACAAACATATTAAATGCTGTTGTAACAAAGTCACCTTTACTCATTCCTTTATAAAGTAATGCTTTATCACTGTTAACATCAGTAACACCATCAAATAAGTTTATCTCAAGAAGGTCTTTTGCATATTCTGTAGGAACATAATCATTACCTTTTTTTCTAAATAGTCCTTTAGTTATTACTTTATTATTCTTATCACGTTGTTCAATCATAATGTTACTAAACTTGTATTGCATAGATTGAAGTCTAGCTTTTCCAAAGTTAGTAAGAGCTGTATCATTAGATAAAGTTTTAATAAGATTACTCATTAAATTAATATCAATTAAATTAGATACATTTTTACCTTCTGAATTACGTCCATTAAGGTCTACACTTACTACACTATAATCTAGTAACTGATTAGCAAGAAATTGAGATATACTAGTAAGACTTTCAGGCATAAAGTCCATTTTATATAAAGCATCTATATCTTTATATTCAAACTCATCATGTAAAGATGCGTCTTTATCTAGTCCATCATTATAGTCTTTAGCCTCTTTTATATTGGTAATAATTGTTCTATTATTGTTTTGTGCTTCTTTAACTGCTTTTGCTAAATTTTCTAAATTTTGTATAAGTACAAGAGCATTATTTAAAAATTTATTACCAGAAGTATTATTAGATTCTCTATACTCGCAATAAGCATTTATAGCATTAGCTGTTATTTCAGGAGAAACATAGCCTATAAATTTAGCAATAGCTGCAACTAAATCGTTTTTAGCTTTAAGTGTAAGGTCATCATCACCAACATTTATTATACCTACAGCATTTTTATGTTCTTGAAGAAGGTCATTGTATGCCTGCTGTAAAGTTGTAAAATCTAAATTAAGTACACTATTACGAATATCATTTTGAATATCATATAAGAAACGAACTCTACGGTCTACAGTTTCATTAGATTTTTTAACTTTAAAACCTTTATCTGTAAGTTGTACTTCTGTTCTTGCAGTAAGAGCTCTAGCACAATAATGATAAACAGACATTTTAAAGTTAGCATTAGACTCCAAATCTTTAGCAAACTTAATAAAAGCTTCAAATCCAGGAAGTTGTTGTGCAATCTTTTTAACATCGTTAATCATCGTGTCAGCGTTGTAAAAATTACAACGACTTAATAATACAGCAATACACGTAGAAGCGTTCATTGCATAAGGAACGCCATACGCGTTGTCAGTATTATAATCTTTTCCGTCTTTACCTATACTTTTAAGTTGCCGAAGAGATTTAAAATAATTTTTAATATTATCGGGAATTAATTTTGTCCAAGTTGTAGCAGTTTCTCCTTTGTTAGCTATAGTTTTCATATAGTCGTCTGTAGAATCTCCTGTCTGAGTAACTGCATTTTCAGAATCTACATTATCATCAAATAAACTATCGTCTTCAGCTTCTTGTTGAAGTTTTTCTTCATCTGAATATCGCATAGCATCTCTGATAGCACCAAGATTAGAATTATTTTTAAGCTCTTCAAAGAAGTCAGGATTTGTCCTACTTTCAAGCATAAGAGCCAACATATTAGAATCTTGAACACTAACGTTGCCAAGTTGTTCACGAATATATTGAAAAATATTTACATTTTCATCTTTGTCTTTAGCTTTTAATTCAGCTGTAACCTGTTTTACAGTTTTATTTTGTCTATCTGCTATTCTATTTACAATTTCATCCCTAATTCTAGAAGCTACTTGTTTACAATAAAAACTCCAACTATTAGGATTTAAGTTTGGATTTCTCTTCATAGCAGCAACAATCCTAGCTCTACGTTGTAAATCATTTTCATATCCAGAAGCTACATCTAGCATAATACTAGCACACCAATCAAGACCTTCTTTTCTAATTTGCTCAGATTGATAACCATAAGCAGCAACATTTGGATTTATTTTAGATTTAAAAGTAGTATGTTCGATACTACGGTCTAAAGTATTATAATAATCATCCATCGCTTTTGCTAATGTTGTTGGGTCAGACTCATTAAAATCAGGTTTAGAAGATGATGAAACTACTTTATGCCAATATTGAATAAAGCCATTAGTAGGAATATAAAGAGCTTTACTATTAAGATTTTCAATACAAGCATTAGCGATAGCTAGTGCTTTATTATTGTTTCCATATAAGTCAACAAGACCTTTTAATGATTTACCATATTGTAAATCTATACTAAACGAACAACTATTTGTAGTCATAATGTTATATATTATTAAGTTAATTACAAATTTGATTTATAAGACCAGATTTAACATTATCTATAAATTTATTTCTCTCACTTAGAGGTATTTGTTTTACGGCATTATCTAAATTAACAGCAGAGATTGTTATAGAAGCATCAGTATCATCTTCAAATAAACTATATCTAATATCATCATTTTCAGTAGAGAAAGTACCGATGTTATCAGTAGCTGATTTAATTTGATTGGGGTTAAATACTATATAATCAGTTCCAATATACATTCCAGGAATTGTTATTTCTCCTCTATATCTTGCTGTTGTTTCATTAACATTATTTATTATAGCTCCTTTTGAATTATTTATTGTTTCTCTTTGTGACTTTGAAAGAGATGATATTATCTTACCTTTCAAATCGTATGTTACAGGTTGTTTTATATTTAGAAATACAGCATACAAATTATCTTGAAAGTTAACAGTTCCATCTTCTAAGGACGTGATATATTCTGCAACTCTATTCATACTCTCATCATCGTAAATATCAGCCCCAAATGCTTCTGCAATTTCTTCAAATGAATAGCCTCCATCTTCAAGTTCTTGCAGTTTAAAGTAATCATTTCTAAATTTAGAAGAAGCATATTGAGAGGCAATATTTTTATTTGAAAAATAAAAACCTTTCTTTATTACTGACGTAAGACTTCCTCTATTTTTACTATTTACATCAAATGTTGTAAATTTCTCATCACTACCATGATAAACCACTAAAGGCTCACCATTCTCATCTACTACTTTAGAAGCATTTTCAGGGTCATTAATCCAATCGCCAAACCAATTTATGAAGTTCTTAGTTCTAACCTGTAGCCATTGGCTTTCAGTAAGATTAGTAGGATTACCATTAGGAGCTTTCATGAAAGTACCATTAGCGATAGCTTTATCTTTTATAAGTTGCATTTCTTCAGTATATTCTTTATTATTTCTTTGTACGGTGTCATTTAAATCATCTTCAAACATACTAAAACTTTCTTCATCCCAATAGTCTTCATCTGTTAAATTTTCTTTATTTTCATCAGATTTAACAATCTCGCTTTGATTATCAGCATTATTAGTTACAATATCAGCAGTAGTATCATCTGTAATATCAGCGTTAGTATCATCTGTAATATCCATAATATCTCTAAGAGCATTAAACTCTTTAGCGTATAATGAATTATCTCTAATACCCCAGCCAAACATTTCAGCAAGAATATTCATTATACGTTGAAGTATAGACATATTAGATTTATCAACTACATTTCCTTCAGCATCTATTGAATTAAGAAGTTTAGCAAATTTGCTATCAGTAAGAGAGTATGTTATAAATTCTTCTAAAGATTCATCTGTAACGTTACCATTCTCATCTGTAGTGAATGGATTAGGACGATTGTTGTCCTTAAGCATTTTAGCAATAGCATCTTTAGCCTCATCATAGACATCTCTTATTTGACCTATATATTTTTCATTTCCATCTCTATGTAAAATATCATGGATTTTTTCATGAATAAGACTTTTAACACCTGTATAAACATTTGCTTTATTAGGACTATTTAATCTATCATATACTCTCTTACTTATCCTTGTAACACCAGTACGTTTATTAAATGCAGCCACTTCTTTCATATCAGCATCAAAAACTAATCTATTTGGAAGAAGAGAAATAGTACCCCCATTATATTCAATATCAGATAAACGTTCTACTAATTCAGGAGCTACTTCTGATATAATAGCCACTCCATCTTCGCTAACATCAGTCTTTTCAGATGATAATATATTATCAATAGCTGCTTTATGTTCTCCATAAGTTACTTCACCAACTTTTGTTTGTTCTTCTTGTGCAGGTTGAGTAACTCTTTTACTATCTAATCTAATTCTAAGGAATTGTCCAGCTTTATTATGTTTAACGGATTCTTCAATTTCTTCTCCTAATCTATAAAAATTAGAAGTACCATCTTCGTTAGTTTCTATAGAAAGTTCCACTAAATCGTTACCGATTAGCATATCTTCATAAGAACTGAATTTAATTGCTGGAGAATCACCAATTTTAATAGAGATATTACCTTTTTTATTTTTACTAAAAAATCCAGATGTTATTTCAGTGTTACCAATATGATTAAAATTAATATTATAATTTAAATCATTAAGTAGTTCTCTAAAGAACTTTTTTAACTTAGCGTTAGTTTTTTCACCGCTAGCTTGATTAGCTCTTTGGTCACCACTAAAATAAACCT
>Ga0326512_10001592_pt1 | contig 17261 bp, 25 predicted proteins | sample 1_2617_0518_D_FD_203652 | JGI IMG/M metagenome (GOLD analysis project Ga0326512, IMG submission 203652) | Bovine rumen microbial communities from UC Davis, California, United States - 1_2617_0518 | ecosystem: Host-associated > Mammals > Digestive system > Stomach > Rumen | place: USA... | reverse complement strand
GCTAATTTTCTGCTGCTACAATAGAAAATGGGAAAATTGAACATACAAGAAATATCGCCAATACCATCGCAAGAATTTTTTTCATTTTTTACACCTCTCTTAAAAAATATTTAATAGCTATTAGTCGAATCCAGAAACGCCACGAGGAGGCTGCTATTTAGTTTCCATAAAAGTGACAAAATGTCACTTTATTTTCTTTTTATTAATAAATATTACAATTAAAGCACTAATTACCAAGACTGATAAGGCAATATATACAGGGATTTTACTTTGCCCTGTTTGAGGCGAAGTTAATGAAGTGTCAACAGTAGCTGCTACAGGTCTATTGTTATTATTAGTAAAAACTGCTGTTGCCGTAATATCTGTAACAGGAATAATTTTCATTACAGGTGAATAATGATGTCCTTCAACGACGATATAATCTCCCTTAAACTTCCATCCTACAAAATGATCGCCTTCTCCGGCTTTTGCAGTAAAAGTTACTACTTCTCTTGATTCTTCTGGAACTTTATTCTTATCAATTTCTGCATGACCATGTCCTTCAATAGTTACTTGCATAAAGTAATAATCTATAGCAACAGGAGAATCTGCTGCCATAAAAGGAGTGCATAAATTAAATACTAAAAATAAAGCTAAAAATAGAGTAATAATTTTTTTCATTTATTTTACATTCCTTTCAGAATAATTTTCTCCATAAAGCGCAACTAACATTAAACGATAACACCACATGTTAGGAACCATATTGGAATTATTAAAATATTCTTCATCATCATTATTATAAAATTTTGCTAAAGCTGCAGCAACGCCTGCAGAACGACTTTGTCCAGCATCACAATGAACAATAATATGTCGATATTGATTACGTTTAACAATGTCAGCTATAATTTCTGCATCGTCAACAGTCATACGACCACTAGAAATAGGATAATTACCATCAATATCGAAAAACTCAACTCTACAGATTTCATAAACACCATTACCAATAATAGTGCTCATAAAAGGTTCATCATGATATTCCTCACAAGGAGTAGATATTGAAATTATTACGCTTTCTTCATTATGAGCTTGATGACAATATTGAATAGCCTCATTTCTATTCATAACTGTGATATACATTTTTAAACTCCTTACCAGTCTATATCTTCACTTGGGTCGATAATAGGGTCATCCCAATCATCAAGACTAGAATCGATATAACTACTAAAACTTTCTACACTTGCACATATTGTATCTTTAAGTAAAAAAGAAACAATATTTAATTCTGGTTTTATATATTTTTTCATAAAAAATCTCCTTATAAAAAAAATGGTGGGACATCAAGGGCTCGAACCTTGGGTCATCCGGTTATGAGCCGGAGGCTTTAACCAACTAAGCTAATGTCCCATATGGAGCTTACGGTTGGATTTGAACCAACGGTCACGGAGTTGCAGTCCGCTGCCTTAACCATACTTGGCTACGTAAGCATATATAAAAATTTAATTTATTAGTAATAATTTATTTTTTATGAAGATAAGGATTTGCACCTTATATGATAGTTATCTCCTATCAATCCCAATTATTGGTTAGAGTGCCAAAGTTGTTTGTTAATACAACGTGTTCTAACAAAGGTCAGCGATGACTTCTCTCTATTTGACACGATTTGCGTCTACCTATTCCGCCACTTCATAATATTAAAACAAAAAGATCCAAGTTCCTCCGCATTGTTCACATTCTATATGTGGGACAGGCTCAATGATTACATCAGGATCATTTTCTTCGATTTCATAAATAGCTCCACAACGAGGACATTTTACGATCATTTTTAAAAATCCTTTCCTTTTTCATTTTCTATATATATTATATAATATTTTTTTATAAAAATCAAAAAGTAAGTTTTTATCGTAATTTATTATAAAAAAGCAGAGTAAAATTTTAATTTACTCTGCCCAAAATTATAATCCCAATTTAGCCATTAACTCAGCTAAAGTATCCTGTTCCTCTTGGCTGATTTCCGCAGGTTTAAAAGCAGTAGCTTCTATTGCGGAATTTTCATCATCCTCGAAATTTAAAGCCGTAGGAGAAGTTTCTTCTATACCTCTTAAAACTTTTGGACATGTTAAAGTAATTGCAATTTGAACTTTTTGACCATTTCCATCATCAGCCCAAACATAATGTTTTTTATCAAATTCACCAATATAATTTTCAGTAAAAGCAGTTTTAATTATATTAGCAACTTTTTCTTTTGCTATCTAACCTTTAGCCATTTTATTCTTCCTTTCTATTAAAAGCCTTTTATACCCCAATTTGCTACTTCAAAAGTTTCCATATCTTCAGGAGCTTTTTCTTCAACAGTGAAACTATCAACATGTAAGACAGGTTGTTTATTAGAAGGCATTACAATCTTTTTAGGTTTTTCTTTTTCATTTTCTTTACAAATTGGACATAAAGAAAGCCCTTTAAAAATAGTTATTTGATCTTTTAAATCAACTGCTCCACAAACTTGACATTTTGCAGTTTCTCTTTCATAACAATTTAGGCATACATTAGAATCAGAATACTCTAAATAATAAGCATCATCTTCATGAACAGTAATACCACAAACATCACAAGTGCAATAATAGTAATAGTCACTTTCTTCTAAATCATATTTATCTGCGCAGATTTCACAAGCCATAATATTAGGATAATCAATTCTATTTTTCTCACATAATGGACAAGAGCAAGCTGCTCCAATATGAAATATTGTTGAATGAGAAGAACTTTGTCCAGTTTCTGGCTGAAAAAAACAATCTTCTTTTTTATAAGCATATAATGGATCATAGCAAGATGATTGTAAAACATCATTATACATATGGGTATAATAACCATTAAGAACTAACTCTTTTAAAGGTTTTAATGTTCTTCCAACTGGAACGCATTTATTAAAAAAGAATTTATAATTAGTTTTTTCATCAATCATAGTTGAAATCATTGTTTGATGAAAATCTGTCCATTCTCCCATTCCAATTTCAGGTAAAATTATATTTTTTACATATTCTAATCCTACTTCACTTGTAAAAGGATAAGATCTTCCTGCAAATAACATAGTCTTATCATCTGAGAAATGAAACCAAGTTCTCCATTTTTTAGAATTCCAAGGAACGGACGCAGGAAAATGAGGAAGAATTGCTTCTTTTTCTGCCTTTAAATAACAAATAACTGTATCTTCATCCATTAAATAATTTAAATTACCAGATCGATAATCTCCATCAAGAGCATGACAAGAACGCCAGTTATGAACATTTTCACTAGCGCTGAGAAAATCTAAAGGATGAACAGAAAAACAAAGATATCCTGTTACGATATCTTCTTGAATAATTCGACTTGCTTCATTTTGAATTTCTTTTAAAATATCAGGATTACTTTCAAAAAATTTAAAAGCTTTTACAACTTTAAAGTTTTTAGGAATTTTAATATTCAAATAATTAAAATCTTCACTTGTTTTATTATGATAAAAATCTTCAGTTGATAAATTATAAAGAAAATTACTTAAAGGTTCATTATTATAATGAACAAAAACTAAATCTGCAAAATGACTTAATTTTTCAACTCTTGATTTTTCATCGAGTTCAAAAGATACTAATTTATCAGATTGATAAATTAAATTTCCATCTAAACGTTCAATAAAATATTTTTTTGCCAGAAGCCAAGAATCTATAATTTTATCTACATGAATTGAAGACTCAGGCATATCTTGAGAATTTGCAATAACTTTCTTTACTTGAGTTTTTATTTCATCAATATCAAAATTATAATTCATTATAAATTAAGGCTCCTTATTTATCTTTATTTTTCTTGCTTTTGCGCAATCAGGACAATAAATCTCATTTGATCGCTCTATTTCAAAAGGTTCTCCGCAGTTTTCACACCAATTCACATTAAATGATACACAATCAACACAGTAATATTTCTTTTCTCCAGTTTTTGTTTTTACAAGAAAAACATCATCTTCAGTAAAGCCTCTTCCGCATTTAGAGCATTTATAAGGACCTGTTAAATAAGATGGATATTCATTATAATCATAAGAATATTCATCTTCACCGGGAAATCCCCAACCCCAATACTTAGACATTCTTGACCAATAATGTTCATAAGAAGAAGGAATATATTTAAAAGAAGGAGTTGTATTAATGTCATCAATCATTTTTTTAACTCTATTAATTGTTGTATATAAAGCGTTTGTATATAAAGTTTCTATTTTATGATGTTCATTAAAATATCCTACGGATAAATTAACTCCCGCAATTTTCCATTGAGGACAAATATAACTAATATCAGAAAAGGAACCCCAATCAGTTAAAAATCCATATCCCTCAATAAAATTTTGAAAGTCTTCATTATCACATTCATAAAAAACACAATCAGATAAACCTTGTCGATCTAATTCTACTATATATTTTATTTCAAAAGGAGCAGAAGGAATTGATTTTATTAATGCTCTTGCTCCTAATCCGCCCATTTCTTCATCTGTTGTAAAACAAATATGTGGATGATATCCACTTTGAATTATTTTCATAATAGCAAATACACCCGCTCTATCATCAGCTCCTAATCCTTGAGGAGACCATAAAACGTGTTGTTTTTGATCATGAAAAATTTGTTGAGGAGATTCTGCAAATACAGTGTCCATATGAGCGACAAGCATAATAGGAGCAGTTCCTTCACAAAGCAAATAATCTTTAGTTGAAATAATCTTATCTTGAGAATAATGTTTTTTTAAATAATTCCTTAAAGATTTTTGTAAAGAATTCTGCTTCATTTGCGCAATAGCTGTAAAGAGTTGATAATCAGCATTATTCATTCCAATCATATTCTATACTTCCTTTTTTATTTTTCTATATATATTATATTATATTTTTTATAAAAAATCAAATAAGACTTTCTTCTGCGCTTTCGTTTACTGTTTTCTATTTTTCAGCATAAGACTATAATTGATTAATAAAATTAACTGTTGAATTACAAAAATTACATTTTGATATGCCCTAACACCTTTGACCGCAAGTCATTCGTCTGTGCGCAAAAAATTTTTCATCATTATTTTCATAAGGAATAACTTCAAATCCTCTATTATCTACATCTACCCCAAAGTTAGTCAATAAAGTATTTAAGTTGCCTGGCCAAGCTTTATCTTCAACATAAATTCGATATAACGCATACTCTTTTTTAATACTATCATTTGAATCAAATTCAAAATGATTAATATAGGCACTATAAACTTCAATATCTTCTGGACGAACATATGTTCCACAAATTCCGTTCTCACGGAACATGTAACCATTAAAGCATTTATTTACTACCATGCGCAATCCTATTTCTGAACCGCATATGTTTCTAACTTTTGGTAAATCAAAACATATTGGGGCGTCTAATAAAACTTGATCAACTCCTAAGTCTAACAATCCTCTTAATTCCCAATAAGTAGAAGCAGGATAGGACCAAAAAGCTTTATATCCTTCTTCATGAGCTATAGCAATCTAATAAGTATCTTCAACTGCAATAGTGATATGTAAAATATCTTTATAAACTTTAATCTAATCCCAATTAATCAATTGATCTTTTGGAATATATATCACAATTTCTGCTTCACAAGTCCAATCTTCAGTAACGAAATCTTTTAATCTTTCAATATCATTATAATTTACTCGAATTTCTTCTGCTTTTTTTAAAACAGTTAAAGGCTATCTACTTGATAACATAAATTTCAAAATAATCACTCCTTTTCATTATTATTATAACAAAAAAAAATAGTAAAAGCAACTTTTATTTAAGTTTACGGTCTTTTGTGGTCGCTCGCGCCGCGAGCAGTTAAAAGTTCTTTTAATTAATTAAAAACTTAGAAGTTTTAGGTAGTAAATCTTCTAATGTAATTTTTTCATAATAAGTATAAGGAATTCTAATTAATAAAAAATTATTTTCTTTACACCATTTATTTTTATAATTATCATGTTCTTGAGTTTGTTTAAATTTTTTTGCATTATCAAAATATCCATTTCCTTGAATAAAATGTTGTCTACCATCATATTCAATTAAACAATTATAATCAGGTAAATAAAAATCAAAACGAGCCTATGTTTTATTATTTTCTCCAAATTTGCAATTAGCAAATCTTTTTTCAGTAATAAAAGAAATATTGTTTTGATTTAATATTTCTTTTATTTTACGACTTCCTTTAGAATCTGTCTAACAACCACAAGAATACTAATTATATAAATTTGTAGTAGTAATAATATTATCTTCACTTCCACATAAATTACAGCGACAACGCCAAGAATGATGATTAGTTTTTGTTCCCTAAATACTTTCTAATATTGTAAAATTATTAATCGTTTTACCAACTAAATTAATTGTATTTGTTTTAGAAGTTTGTTCTTTCTAATAACATCCACAAGATTTAGTTGCACCATTTCTTAATGAACTTCCTTTTACAATTATTTTATTTCCACACTCACATTCACACAACCACTATGCTCTACCATCAAAAGTATTTTCAGCTCTTTTTAATATGGTTAAACGACCATATTTATTTCCAATTTCATTTTTAAAATTTTTTGACTAATTTTTTGATTTAATACAACCACAACTTTTAGATTTATTATTTTTTAAATCTGTTCCTAATACTTCTCTAATTGTGCCACAATCACATTGACAAAGCCAATATTTATGCTTATGACGTGAAGGTGCTGTGTTAATAATTGTCCAATAATTATATTTCTCACCAATATTCATTAGATATTCTCCTTTTTATATTATATATTTTTTCTATTATAGATAAAAAAGGAGAGTAAATATTTACTCTCCTTTGTCCAAAAATATGAGATTTTTTTAACAGTAAAATCAGTTAATGGCGCGATAAGCAACAACCTTACGCTTACCCTTTTCTCCAGTGAGAACAATTTCACCCTTTTCAATTTTACCAGCTTTATAAGCAGCATTCAGCCTATAAGAAACTTTAGACAGGGTTACATCATCTCCTTCAATGCGAGAAGCAATTTCAGCAATAGACTCAAATTCAGTAGTAAGAGAAGCAAGAACGGCTTCAGCAAGAGCATCTCCCTCAGCCTTCTTTGCAGCGGCAGCTTCTTTTGCTTTAGCAGCCTTACGGTCAAGCTGACCAATTTTCTTTTCAGCCCATTCCGTAATTACATCAGGATCAAGATCCTCAAGAGTTCCCTCTGCAATAGCGGCATAAATCTTGCGGTCAGTAAGCTTTTCAATGTTAGTCATAATTTTCAATCTCCTTGATTAAAATATTTTTTTTTATTATTTTTATAAGATTTCTTTCTTTATCTTACATATATATTATATATTATTTTTTTTAAAAAATCAATAAAGATTTTTTATTTAGTGCTTTTGGATTAATTTATGAAAAATCTTCTAATTTCATTGTTTCAAGTGCTTTTTGGAAATTTTGAATAAAAGATTCTTTAATTCTAAGAGATTTGAAATCTTTGATTCGATGAAAAGGAACGATATTTTCACTATACCACCAACTATGATATCTATCATGGCGATAAGAAATAATTTCATCTACTCCCTTTTTAAAAACTTTAGAAGCGCAGTTTTCGCAAACTATTCTAATAACAGGATTATTTGCTTCATTTCTTACAATTTCTGCTTGAGTAGAAATAATTGCGTTTTCATCATTTCTTTTGTAAAGAGTTTCTCCGATAACAAATTTTATTGCTTCAAGATCATCTTCTTCGCAATAATTTAAGTCAAGAGTCTTATTACAAATATCACATTCAGGCAGATTATCATAGCAGTATACACAATATTCTCTACCGTTGAATACTATGAGATCATTGTTACTTGTAATAATATCACTACAACTACAACAAGTATGACGCTCTACACAATTATAACAGGCTAAATCTGAAGCTTCATCAAAATTCTCTTCCTCGCCACATACAACGCACTCACTTACTCCAGAATAATCAAAGAAAACATCATCATTACAATTCTTAACAAGGATTGCTGAATATACGTTTCCACTATAAAAATCGTTATACATAGCAGGACCGCAAGACATGTTAATACTCAGATAAGAATCCGCGATTTCATCCTCAATAGTCTCTCCGACTCTCCACTCAGAAATTTTAGAAGAAAAATTCATTTGATCAGTAGTAAACAATTCTGCAAGCCATTTTAAAGCTAAGTTTTCAAGTTCAGAATTCCAATAAGGATATCCTTTAATGCCAAAAACTCCATACTCATTTACAATCATAAACTCTCGCCATTTTTTAGAATTCCATTTTTCTTTAGGATGCTGAACATCCACATAAAATTCCATATGGTCAGAGTTTGATTCAAGATAAGCAACTACGACATAAGGAGAATTCATCATTTCGATTACTCCTCTACGATATTCGCCATCTAACCAATTCATGCATGAGTGCCAGCCATTTTCATTCCAACTTGCAGTCATATAGTCAAGAGGATGAATACTTAAACATAAGTTTGCGGACAAATAAGATTCATTCATAATTTGAGATTGCTTAATACGAAATTCCTCAAATTGTTGTTCCATGTTTGCTGCTTTAGCAAGACGACCCATAGCTTTCATAAGCTTACAGCCTTTAATAAGTTTAAACACCTTATTATCAGGCATATTTAATTCTAAAGTTTCTCCTTTATATCGATTAGAAATTAAAGGATCAACATCAAACATATAATATTTTAATTCTGATTTAATAGAGGTGCGCTCCCAATCCCCAACTGCAGTTTTAGGAGTCCACATAAAATCAATATTATTATATTTTTCAAGCATATTGAAAATAGTTTCTCTTAAAGAAAGAAGCGTGCTATAAGAAATTAAATTTCTCATTTTTTCATGGAGTTCTTCGTCACTTACTTTAATTTCTACTTTCTTTTTAAGGATAAGCTGATTACCAAAAACTTTAGACATTCTTAAAGCTTTAGCTTTTTCCCAGTAAGTTAAAAAGGAATCACAACTTACAAAATCTTCATGCACAAAATCTCCTAAATCATCAGTGCCGTATTTACGAACGGCATTAATTAATGATTTTTCTTCATTACTAAGTTGCTCAATAAACATATGGCAATCTTTCTCCTTTTGTCATTTTCTATATATATTATATAATATTTTTTTATAAAAATCAATTAAGCCTCTTAGAAGCTATAAAATAAAACTTTTAGTTTTCTTTAATCAGTCATGAATAAGTATAGAAACATTTGACAACGACCAGAAACTTTATTTTTAAAAACTATATCTGTTGCTTGTTCTTCTGTTATCCACATGGGATATATGTCTTCATCTTTTGTTATATTTTTATTAGTTATTTCACCTGTAGCAGTGCAAACAACTGTTGCAACAGCTTCATTAGACATTCCAGCAGACTGATAAGCAGGAGGTAAAATATCTAAAATATTTTGTATTTCTAATCCTGTTTCTTCAAACAGTTCTCTTTTTGCGGTAGTTATAATATCTTCATTGGGTTCACATAATCCCGCAGGAAAAGCATAAATATAATCGTTAACCGGAACTCGCCATTCTTTAATAACAAGAACTTTTTTAAAATCAGGAGATAAAGCAATAATATCTACAGCATCAGCTTTTGTTTTATTTATATCATCAAAATTTTGACGAGAAACTACTTCATAATTACGTCCGCTCTCTAATTTAAAATTATAAAAATGTAAAAATTTTCCATCATAAACAGGAACAATTTCTTTTATTTTATCCATTCTTTTTTACCTCTTTGTTATTTTTCTATATATATTATATCATATTTTTTTATAAAAATAAAAAGGAGAACTTTTGTTCTCCTTTTTATATATTTAATTAGCCCGGAATATCACATGATTTTGTTTCAGTTTTAATACCATTGTCCAAGAAGTTTGACTTTCCATTCATCATTAAAAGAAAAGGGAGCATATCATTTGATTTACCTCCCTTTTGGCTCAAAAGGAAATACATCATCATAGGATTAGAAGCAAAGTTGTTGTTACCTCCCATGGAATTGAACAAAAGTAGAGTCATTGGGTCAAAATCCTTATTATCATCTGCCAGCATCAGGAAAGGCAACATATTACCGAAAGGATTATCAGGGTCAGCGTTCAAACCACTGAAATCGACCAGAGCGCAAACCTTAGTGAAGAAATTAAAGCCAAAAGGACTCTTAACAGGTAGAATGTCTACAACAGTAGAATTTGCATAATTCAAAACAGAAATAGTTCCATTAGAATTAACAGAACGAACAAAAACAGGTTGATTACCATGGATAAGAATATCGCCAACAGAAACAGCATTAATTGCTACTGGCATCTTATAAATGAGTTTAGAAATATCGAAGTTGACGATGTCAACGTTAAAAACTTCACCAGTCTTAGGATTATATGATACCCAACCGTTTGCGTTAGTGGCAACCGCGATACCATAAGGACTCATACGGAACTGCTTATCAGAAACAGGACCAAAATCGAATTTAATCAAATCATTAGTATTCATATTATCTTTCTCCTTATCATTATTAGTTTTAGTTATATATCCATCAGTATCTAATTGATTAAGAATGTTATGATACATTGTAATAGTATTAGAATTATACCATTCTTGAATATAATCATCTATTGAACTTTTTTCTACTGAGGTTGTTGCATAATTATTTGAAGAAGTAGGAGCTGTATAACCATAAATTATTGAATCGTTAGTTGAATCTAAATTATTAATAAAATATCCACCTTGATTTAACTTAATCATATTTGTTTCAAGGTCAAAAGGAAAATAATCTTTCCAATGATTTATTAAAAAAGCTGCTAAAGAATTACTAAAGGTTATACCGCATTTTTCTGAACAAACATAAGAATATAAAGTTTCTCCAAATTCTTTTTTGTAAGGACTATATTCTTTTATTTGAAGTTTTTCTAAGTCGTATTCCGGAAAAGAGTGAATAATAACAAAATTAGCTGAGTCAGAAATTTTTAATTTTCTCCATTCTCCATAACTAATACGCTCATATCCTTCAGTTTCAGTAGCTTTTTGAAAATCTTCTAAAAGTTGTTTTGAGCTAATAAGAATGGCTTCTCTATTCTTTTTTATAACTGCCACTTATTTTCTCCTTTCTTTATTTTCTATATATATTATATCATAATTTTTTATAAAAATAAAGGAGAGGATTTTAAACTCTCCTTAATTCTTCTCTAAACAGCGCGTTAAAATAGTTTGTTTAATACCTTTATATGTTTTATGATCTTTTACAGTTCCAGAAATGTGATGTTCAGTTCCTTCTTCCCAACTTTTTGCCGCAGTAATCCAAACATAACAATTTCCATCATAATCCCTCATAGTATAAAGAGTATTAGGTCCATAATATCCGTCAAGGGAAATAGCGCTTTCTACCGTAAGAACAAGATCTAATCTATCTCCAATATTACCCTGATATTCGCTGATATCAGGTTCATATATTAATGATTCGACCGCCGCAGTGACAGAATCTTCATTTTTAAGAGTTCCGTCTTCATTACCAACTAAATCCCAAGGTAATCTAATGGGTTCTACATCTTCTGGAAGATCGTCAGGGATTACATCAGTAGAAATAAAATACCAACCCCACATTCGGGTGTATCGGGCTTTAGATTCTTTAAAATACTCTTTATCTTCATAGGTATTACCTTTGAAGATAGTGATGAATCCTTCATCACCAAAACCCAAAACCTCTTTTTGTTGTTTAAGGCGAATTACTTTATCCTCGGTTTCAATTTTTTCACCGGGATACATTTTTAAATATTCTTTTTCAGTATAAAAACGAACTTGTTTTAAAGTGCCACTTTTAGTGCGCACTTTAACATACTGTCTATGGTTTAAAGTGTAAGGTTCTCCTACCTGCTCTAAATTTTGATATGATTTTGCTACCACAAATGACACTCCTTTTTATTAAAAAGCTTTTTCGACATCAATGCAATTAGCTCTTAGAACTCTTAAAGCTGCATAATGATTTTCAGGGTTAGACCCGGCACATAAGTCTTCAAGCACCACGATGCGCGTATTAGGGCAAGCCGCACGTAACATTAAAGCATTAGAAATTACGCAAATGTCTGTGCAAAGACCTATTAAAACAATTTTTTCTATTTCTAAATTTTTTACATCTCGAGCTACGCTCTGTGCAAAATCAATAGAACCAAAGGTATTTTTCATAAATACATAATGGTCAACTTTTGCTCTTTTTCCTCTTATAGCATCGCTTATTCGCTCTTCAGTATCATAACCCTTTTTATCTAGCATGCAATGAATTGGAATTCTTCTACCTTCAACGCTATCTCTATAATCTTCAACTTTATGAAAATCTCGTGTTTCATAAATTAGACAGCCTTGAAAATTTTTAATATAATCTGCGGCAGGCTCAATTATTGCTTCAGCTTCTAATGAACCAAGAGATCCAGTAATAAAATCATTTTGCATATCAACAACGACTAAAGCGGTTTTATTTTCTTTCATTTTTATCGCCCTTTCACATTCTTTAATTATCAATTTTTCTAATTGATTTGAAAGTTTATTTACTGTATCTTCAAGATTTCTTTTTCCTAAAATAAAATCTTGAACTGTTTTAGCAGGGTTATTTTTCGTCATTATGTTTATCACTATGTGAAGCTACAAAACAAAGACACATTGTGAATACTCCGAATCCTCCGCCAACAAGAACTCCTATTCCAAAACTAATCCAACTCCACATTATTAAACTCCTTTTTATTTTAATTAATTACTTCTTTTTCAGAAAAAATAAGTCCAGATGGAAAAAACAAATCACTTAATTCATTTATAGTTAAATTTGAAATAGTGTTTTTCCAACAGTCACCATAAAAACTTTTCAGAGTAGTCCATTCGCAATCGTTTGTTTCTTCTTTAATAGCGAGAATGTCCATATTTGCAGATAAAACATCAAGTTCTATTAAATAGGAAATAAGTGCTTTTATATTTGAAGCTACAAGAAGGTCGCTCATTTCTCCATTTTCATGATTAACACAATATACCTTCATTCTTAAAAACCTCTTTTTATTTTTTTTCTATATATATTATAATATATATTTTTATAAAAATCAATTAAGAATCATTTTTCTCCTTTAAGATTGCATATCATAAAAATAATTGTTATAATAATATTAGAAAAATTTTTGAGGAGGTGAAACTTAATGAGTATATTAGCTGGTATTATGATAGGAATTGGTTGTATGCTATATCTATAGGTCGGTGGAATTCCCGGAGCTTGTTTATTTTCAGTGGGATTAATGACGGTTTGTTTATTTAACATGAAATTATTTACAGGACAAGCTGGAAAATTGGCAACTTTAGATATAAAGCCCTTAGAGCTTTTAAAAATTTGGATTGGAAATTTTGTAGGAATTTTTCTTGTTGCGCTAGTAGCCTTGGCGCATCCCAATTATGAAGTTATGGCGGAAGCTGCTAGAAGCATAATGGCTTCTCGAGAAGCCGTGGGCTTCTTTTATTCTTTCGTGTTAGGAATACCGTGTGGTATGTTAATGTATTGCGCAGTTACCGCAAGAGGTCCGATGCGATTATTTTATATTATGATTTGCGTAGCGGCCTTTATCTTAGGTGGATTTTATCACTGTATTGCTGATTTATTTTATACTTGGTTAGGCGCAGGAAACATGCAATAGTTATGCAATGTTTTGTTTGTAACTCTTGGAAATCTTATAGGATGTAATCTTATTCCTTTAATAAAAATTATTCCAAACAAAATTAAGAGGCTCAAAAAGAAAAATTGAGCCTCTTAATACTTAACGATTTGTAACGAAAAATATCGAAAATCGTCACGGATTATTTTTATAGAATTCTTGTTCGATACGGGTAGCTTCTTGTAAATTTCTAGTGTTTATACAATTCTGGCAATAAATATGCGTAATGTCATCTTTGACTTCGATTATAGGAACCAATACCCCATTGCCGCAATTTTCGCAAATAGATATTTTTGGCATACATTTTGAACAATAATCTTCTGGATTAATTTTTCCTTGCATTGCAGGGATCATAATCTAACAAGTTTTATTTTGAGGTAAGTATAATTTACATTTGGCGCATCGATAAAACATATTTTACCCCCTTATTCAAGATTGACGGAGAAAGAATAGTCTATACTTCCTTCTGGAATATGAATTTCTTGTTTTTGTCTGTTTGTAATAAAAAAGAAATTGATAATAGAATTAGAATTTCTCATTTTTATTGTTTTGATGTAAGCAGTTTCTTTCTCTTCATCGTCATAAAGAGTTGCTTTTGTAGCTTCTATGCTATGGAAATCTTTTCCTCCATCTTCATTCTCAGTAAAATAGTAATAGTATAAGTCTGAATCTATATATCCACTACCTATAAAGAAATGTCCTGTTGAAAGACTGTTGTCCTTTAAAGCAACGATAGATTCTTTTTCATTATCATAATTTTCATCGGCTTTAAGCTCTTGACCTATTAAAAACGAACAAACCAATATGCAACCAGTTACTACTACTGATATTAAGACTCCTAAAAATATATCAGAAGGATCTCCTAGGTCAGAAAAAATTGCATAAAAAATACTACCAATAATAATTAGAATACCAATAATAAAACCAAACCACATGATAAATCCTCCTTAATTTATTTCAAAATTATAATAAATAGTGTCTTTTGGAATATAAAATATATATTCTTGCTCGTCACGCAAGCTAAAATCAAAAAAGAATTTTAAACTATCATTATAAGTTTTATGACGAATTAAAACATAAGTTCTTTTATTTTCATCGCTATTATTAATAGTGCTTTTTGAAATTGATGCGGATTTTAATCCAGTAATATTGTCATCTTTTCGAGTTAAATACCAATAAAGCTCTTCTTTGTTTTCTACTCCAAGATAATATTTATTATTTAAATCTAAAGGAATTATATCTACAATTTCTTCTTCTGCGAGAACATCTGGTGCAACATTTTTATCTATTAATGTTCCAGTAACAGCTAAAATAAAAGTAATTATAGATACTATTACAAGGCTTATTATAAACATAGAGGCATCTTTTTGGATAATTGCCGCTATTAATCCAATTAAGAGAATTATTCCTATAAAAATAAGGGTATCTATGGACATATATTATCCTCCTTTAAATGTGAAATTCATAATAGTCTTTAGACCATAAAAATAAAAAGAAGAAATGTAAGATATCAGAATATTTCTTTTTTTCTATTTTTACATAAGGTTGTGTTGGATTATCTTTATAAATTTTAGCATTACCTGCGGGAGCTGTATAAAAATCTATTATTGACTCTTCATTGTCAGGTTTTTCTATAAAATAATAAGTTTTTGTTTTATTCGTAGCATCTATTCCAATATATAAATCTTTAGAATCTATTGGTGCTAGTTGTTTTTCTTGAGTTTCATAAACCTGTGAAGGTTCAGCGAATTCAATAATAAAAGCTGTTGGTAATATACTGATAATAAAAAGACATCCGCAAATTATTAGAGCTAATAATACAATTATAATTTCACGGTCTTTAATTGCCCATATAATTGAAATTAGAAATACTAATCCCATTAAAATTAAAAAAATCATAATAGAATCTCCTTTATGTTATTCTTCTGTTATTGTTATTCCATATTTTATACTATCTTTTGGAATATAAAAATCATATTTAGTATGTCTAGGTGTCCACATTGCAAAGAAGTTTGCGTCTGCTATAAAAACTGTTTCTATCATATGAGGAGTTTCATCTGTTTCATAAAAATTTACATCAGAATTAATTCCTATGGAAGTAAGATTTTGACCAGAGGAACTTTTTGTATCTTTTTTATTATACCAATAACACTTTTTTGTTTTATCTTGACCAGCACCTACATATGATATTTCGTCAGGAGTTGAAATTGAAAAAGGTAAAAGCTCTGCTTCTTCAGTTTTTTCAATTTTCATATCTTCAATTGAATAATGTGCGTCAATTGATGTAGAAACAATTGTTCCTATTACTAATAATAAGACTATAAGACCAAATCCTATAATAGTAAAAGAAAGACCATCTTTTTCATCTCTTATAATGCAAATATAAAAAATTATAGTAAGAATAAAAATTATTCCTATTAAGATCCACCAGATCATTTTTCTTTCTCCTTAAAAGCAATATCTCTTTTTTCAAGACAAGAACCGCCCTCGCCAAGAACGCTAATGTTGAGAATTTTAGTCATTTCAATATCACCATACATTTCAATAAGATGCGTCATGACGTCAAGCCAAGATGCGCCATAGGTTATACCTTCCGCAATTATAGGTTCATCTATATCTGCATAATATTCTATTTTATAAGCATAAAAAAAGTTCATTATTATCCTCTCATTCTCTATGATTATTTAATTAAGCAAGTAATAAGACCACTTAAAATTGAAAATGCAAAAGTTAAAAAAAGAAAAGCAATAATCCAAAGTTTCCAATCCTTTTCAATTATTGCAAATTCTCCAACAAAATACGTTACGATAAAAGCGCAAATCATCAAAATGGATAAAAGAATTATTAATACCATTTTAACTCACCTCGAGATTTTTAAGAGTGTTTTCAAGAGTGATAAGTTTATTTCTTAGCTCTGTCATTCTTTCGGAAAAAGAAATCCAGAGGTCTTCTTTAGAATTATAATACCAATATCCAGTTGTTTTTGGAGTGCTACAACTAGAAAGATATCCTATTTCGTCCGCAAGTTTTAGAGCCGCTTCATTACCTACAAAAAGATAATAACAATTCAATAAAACTTGAGGAGCTTCTTCTTCAGCGAGAGTTTCATCTCCAATAACATTATAAGCAAAATCATAAAAGCGCAATTGACCTTTTGCGGCTTCGCGATTTTTAATACTTTCATATTGAACGCAATCATCATAATCGTCAAAAACAGTGCCATCATTTGCCATATAAGAAATAATTTGTTTCATTATTATTTACCCCCTTGTTATAGTTAATGTTCCGTTAAAAGTTTCTCTTTTTATATCAATAACTTCATATGCATCATCATCATCGTCAAGTAAATCATAAATTTCTTCCCATAGATAATTAATAAGAGTGGTTGAAGTATTAAACAAAGTATTAGTTATAATAATGTTGTTTAAATTGTTTTTTGCAAAATAAACAACATCTCTACGGGCTGCCGCAATTATAGTTTCTTCATTAATTAACTGCGACCATGGGATATCAGTATTTTTTTGTATATAAGTTTTAGATTGGTCATCAGGAAAATGCGATAAAATATACTCTATATCTGCTTGATTTTC
>Ga0326512_10001591_pt1 | contig 17284 bp, 14 predicted proteins | sample 1_2617_0518_D_FD_203652 | JGI IMG/M metagenome (GOLD analysis project Ga0326512, IMG submission 203652) | Bovine rumen microbial communities from UC Davis, California, United States - 1_2617_0518 | ecosystem: Host-associated > Mammals > Digestive system > Stomach > Rumen | place: USA... | reverse complement strand
TTCCCGACATATGCTATTTGTAATACGCCTGAATCAAATGACGAATTCACTTCGCACAGATTGGTTAGAGATGATGCGAACGTAAGATTTAAAACCTTATTAGCCATCCTAACCCTCCAATTAAAAAAGCCCCGCCATAAGCAGGGCATTAAGCAAATTAAAATGTAAGAGTATCGGATGCCACATAACTATCCACATCCGACAACGCAAACTGTTTATCAGAACTATTTGCGTCAAATATAAAAATATTATTATTATAATCTTCTTTTAATAATAGATATCCATGAGCCAGCAATGACTCCTTATCTGTATTGTTGAAGACATAAATAAACTTATCCATTAATACTCACCCTCTCTGGTTTGTTCTCCGTCATCGGTGAGTTCGCCAATATCCTTTTGTGGAGCCCCGCCTTCATCAGTGGCTCCTTTTGATTCAACCGGTAAGTTAGATGTTTGGTTCGAACTAACTATTGGTCTAAACATATCCTGCAATCCAAGCACGGTACCTTCTAAGAAACTCATCGAATCCAGTTCTGCCTGTCCTATTCCTTGCGATGCCGCATATGCACTGATCGTAGGTAAGCCATACGACGCAGCCTTAAGATATGCGTCGCCAATTTCCTTCCTGTTATATGTACTCACATCGAGAAACTCTATTTTGAAATTCTTACCATACCCTTGAGACTGAATAAGTCTGTTGATTGCATCGCCGACGCTCTTCACAATTCCAAACGTCATATTCTGGTCTGACTTAATGGATAGTAATAAAGCATTCGCACTCGCCTTTGGATTATTAAATAAGAGAGAAGATACACCGGCAGCGGTAAACAGATTGTTCTCCGCTTCTGCAATAGTGTCTGTATCACCAGTGTTAGACTTCTCAAAACTAAACTTCGTCATTTCCATTGGCGTAAGTACCGAACCTATTTCCTCTGGGAGTACACTATCAAGGTTATACCAAAACTCTTTCGCCTTCTTAAAGTCAATCAAGAAGTTACCATCTTCATCCATAGGTAATTTCATACCAATCATCGCATAGTTCTCAAGCGCAGTCTTTGTGAGCTTCATGTTTCTATAATCTTCAAGATCATATACTTCTCTTAAAAGTCCTGCGAATGGCGGTATAGCGTAATCCAAAATATCAGCATTGCATTTAATAGCAAACGCATACGGAGAATCTAACTCAATCCATCTCGTCGTGCGATCCTTTTGATACATCCTATATTTAGTTGTGAACTCTTGTGGATAGTATTCCAAAAGACCTGGGTACGAATCGAAATATGAGAAATTAAATGTGACGTTGGGTACATTACCCTCAATAGATGAGATTGCGCAATAATCGCTAGGTAGCTGCTGGATAGTTATACTATCATTTGACATCCAAAAGTATCCATAGAATACATCTTCTCTAAAACATACTGTTAATACTTTCGGAATCTGTGTCTTTATATTCATAGAAGAAAGCATGTTAAGTGTCTTGCGGTAATTGTTACCTAGCGTTCTTACATTCGCTTTCCTCGGATCAATACGATATGGTTCTACGATATAAGCTAAGTCGCTTAACCCGACAAAATACTGAACAATCCTCCTGAAGTGAGGACTGGCTCCGTAAATGTATATAACAGCTCTTCTAAGCTGTCTCTCATATCTATATGGATCGCTTAGATATTTGATAATGTCATCTTTGGAGTACAGTGAAAATGTAGGTGCATTTCTATAGTTATTAAGATCTCTTGCGATAAGTCTGGTCATCGAAGAGAATTTACTGGTTAACCGTACTAACTTATCGAAATCTGTTTTTCCGCGCTTAGAACCACCCGTGTCTGTTATTACTTCCAAACGTTTTCACCGCCTTTCCGCTATAAGATGGGGGTTTAATAACAAACATGTTTGATACGCTTGAATTCATATTATTTTGTCTACTCAATTTATTTTCAATTAATGTAGCGACATAATAATTATACGAAATAGAAGAGTATCTATCTTTTCTCATACCGCTACGTTCATGTAACGATACTCTTCCGTTGGTCTCCTCATACTGTAACTTGACCAACTCATTTATTAATAATGTTGTGTTTATATACGGATACTGCAATTTAAGTTTGTCGGACGGGCTCAGATTATCATATCCTTTAATTTCACGTAAGTATTCTTCGCCATCATACTCAGTAACAGGTAGTCTGATTCGACCGCTCCTAAAACCTTCCCTCAGTCTATATGCACAATCCGAATTGAATTGAGCACTAGCCTTAATTGCCCATATAACTTTCTTTGCACCAGGAACAGTACACCGTGCAGCCATATCGGGATTGTTATAACAAGATATAGCAGGATATATTTCTCCTGTTTCTGGGTCGTTGATATCCCTTACAAGACAATCGTACACGCCGCTACCAACACCCTGCGCATCAAGTACAAGATAATCGCACTCGTATTCATCAAATAATTTCCTTATCATTAGTGCTTGGTCTTCGGTATGCATTCCTTCAATTGTGTCTCCATATATAAAGTTACTTATGTATCTTCCAGCCTTCGTAGGCGTCATCTGATTTATAAAGATAGACGTAGCGTCATTGTTATGTTTTCTACTAGACATCAAAGCAATATCCGCTGAAAGTATTCGTATTTCGTTGTGTGCCTTCGGCTCTATTCTTATATAAGGATGATCTTTTAGCTTAATTGCCAATTTGCCTGGCAACATTGGATACTTGATACGTCTTGTCTTTGATATAGAATCAAAATCAAACCACGCATCTTCTGCGGCACCGAACCATTCAGCGCCCATCTCCATAGACCACTTTACTTCGCTAAAGTCAGATTCAGCCATCTGGTCTGCCACGGCCTCAGCCATAAGCAATCCTTCTTTAATAGCAAGCTGATATGGGAACCCGCATACAAAACTATGTCTGTTTTCGTCGAGCATCATATTAAATGTGCTCTCGCATTTTGCATATGCCCAAGAATCGGAGAAGTATGCACTACTTAGATACAATGTCTTATTCGGTTCTTTCTGATACTCTGCATGTCTTTCTGCACGTGTTAGCTCAGAATATTCTGGCATTCTGTTGTTGGTGAGGAACTTGCTTAGGATTGTATCTACAGTATCCTTTGGAACTAATCTGAACTCGTCGATTAGTAGTATATTTGCTCTGTTACCACGAGCACTGTCTCCAGATGTTACAACCTTTATGAACGACCCGTTCTTAAAAACAATCTGGGCATCCATGCCGTTCAATTTAGTTTGTTTCTCGTCTATTTCAAAAGCCAAGGCTGGAGACCTTGGCTTTAGTTCTAACAGTATTTTCTGAAGTATGTTTACAGCCTGACCTCTAGTGCCAGATGCCACAACGATTTTTGACCCTGGGTATAAAATCGCACGTATCACACAGAAAATAGCAGCGAGGAATGTTTTACCCAAACCTCTCGATGCTATAAAAACAAACGAGACACTCCAGTTCATCATCACAAGGAGAATCTGCTGGAATATTCTTAAATCGAGATTTAGTACATCCTTTGCAAATCTGTGCGGATTAGCCCTATAGTACGCAGCGCATCGCTCTATATGTCTACGATACGACTGATCCAATGAGTCAAAGATATAACCCATGTGTTATTTATCGCCATCATAGGACGATAAAACATCCTCCACAAACTCTTCATCATCCTCATCTACAAACTCAGGGCGCTCAACCCTCATCTTTGCAACTTCTTCCTCATATAATCTCGAATAAAGATTTTTCTTACCAAGCATTTTAGCTAAATGCCCAAATAGCCAAACGCTTACATATTTCCTTATACCGTCAACATCCTTAAACTCATCAGACGGCTCTGGTACTGGATGGAATTGCTCACACCATCCAATGCCAACGCCAAACGGTATATCGTTCAACGCAGTGGAATCGCTCTTAATCTGCGTTGGCTTTAAGTTAGCGCTGCCAAGTAAGTTATTGAGTGTATTTATATTCTTATCAACAGACTTACCTTCAGCTCTATCTCTGTTTATATCTAATTCAAGCGCACAAATTTGCCTAATCAGAGCCTCCGTGCCCATATCAAGCTCTGTGCCATCTTGAAACTTTGACATCCAATATTGTCTACGTTTCTCAAGTTTACGGTACATTGACGGAGTGTAACCCTCGCCCCAGAAATCACTTATATCTTCAGACACAGGCTCATCGTCATCCTCGTCATTGCCCTGTGATTCTGACTGAGACTCTAATAATTTATCTGGAACCTGCACGGTTGGACTTACATTAAAATTCCACATCGTGCCCTCTCCGATTAACGTATCGTCGTAGCTCTTGCCCGTATAGCTACTTCTATTTATTCTTGCCAGATACTTCGTCATTGCAGTTGCGGCGGTAGCAGTTAACATAACTGTATCAAATATAGAATCGCTCCAATACAAATCTAGTTTCCTGCACATCTGTCTTACCGCTGGCTTTGCTTCACCACAATCATTCAGATACTTAGAATACATTTGATCGAAGCATGTCTTACAGATAGGAAGCGTACCAAGCCCCTTATATGTGTCAGCGTAGCATATTGGAAAGTTTCCCCTTCTCTTACTGTATGCCATACCACATTTGTTGCAGTATGCTTTATCAGTCTTCACTTCCAACGCCATCGTCATCAACACCACCTATCTCCAATTCAAGGCTATCAAGTTCATCATGTTCATCCTGATCCTCGTCGTCTGGTAAGTATATGCTCTCGTCAAACAAGTCCTCTTGAGGCTCCTGAATACCCTCCTGCAGTTTCTCATACACCCTCGCAGCGACCTTCATTCTGTTCCCAGGTATATACTTAACAATATATCTACCCGGTATAACAATTTGCTCGCCAGTACAAGGATGCTTCGATCTTCTAGGGAGTCTATACTTAGCTTCAAATGTACCAAAATCTCTAAACTGAACCTTTTCCCCTGACTGTATGAGTTCATACATCGTTCTCATTGCAGCAGCAAGAATTACCTTAACGTCATCAATAGTATATTGAACATCCTTGTTAGTACTTTTTATATAAAATACTCTCGTATTACCGTCATCATCAGAAACATATAACGCCTTTCTAGGAAGATTTACATGCTTCTTTGTACCATCGCTTTTAATTGAAGCCGCTACACGACTTATAAACTCGTTTAACCGTATCATTCCTTTTCCTCATGCAAAGACTATAAATCAGATAAAGTCTTTGTATCTTTCCTTATTATTCCGTCGGAACCAAAGTACATATCTAATGTATCTTCGGTATTCCTATCGACATACACTCCAACCATGCTGATATCATTCCACTGGACGACCTCTTTAATTACATTGTCAGGGAGTCCTTCATTAGAAAGCATTGTTGTGAAGTAATGTCTAAAACTATGTGCATATATATCAAGACCAGATATCCTACTTAAGATATTCATCCAGCTATTAACTGTAGGTATTCCTATGTGATCACTGCCAGATGCATTTGGAAAGAGCCACTCGCTCTTAATCCCCTTTTCACTTCTATCTTTCATCCACATATCAAAATATGGCCTGAACTTATGAGCAAGCGTATAACAGCAAATCACCTTACCCTGTCTGCCTCTACCCTTTGATCTCATAGGAGAGCTCTTCCAAAGACTGCCTCCGCACACGAGCCTTTCGTCTGAAAAATCGTCTACCTTAAACCTACATAGCTCTGCCTTTCGCCTCCCGCCATACGCGGCTAATGCGGTAAGACATGCAACGTCATAACGCTTCATTTCGACGAGCTTATCAAGCATTCCCGCCACATCTTCGTCTGATAACACAGTTTTTTCTCTAACAGGTGTATTAATAGGAGCCTCGATCTTTCCGATAATATTCCTAAAGTTTGGATAGTCCTCATCAAGGATGTTCTCGATAAAGTTTGAAAGAGAAGATAAAGACGACCTTAATCTTCTTACCCTTGCTGGACTATTTTCATTTTCATATAGCAACCAGTTCTGATACGCAATGATATTTCTTTTTGTCCAATTAACAAAGAACTTGTTGCCGTTATTCTGCAAACACCATACAAACGCTATCTCGATATCACTCTTATAAGCGTCGATTGTAGTCTCACTTCTATCAACAGACCTAAGGTAGTCGAGAAACTCCTTAAGCAGTTGCGTATTCTCTGGATTGACCTGCGCCAGTAATTCCGGCGAAGTTATATTGTTTTTCTTTGTCTTTCTACCCAGCGCAAACACTTCCTTTCATTCATTAAAAAAGAGCCAGCGCTAACTGACTCAATCACATCTAATTCTATATTCAGCATCTAGCCCATTCTCGTCAAAGATAAGAAGTAGCTGATTAGGTTTTGAGAATAGCCTTTTCTCATTTGCATAGTCATCAGATCCGCAGAGAGCGCCACATATCATAGACACAACGCCTAGTTCCTCAAAACTTTCTCTATGATGCTTATCGCCTAAAATAATACACTCTATATTTTTCTGATACTCTTTGAAAAACAGTGTAGTAAGAAGTCTTGGCGATGTTCTGACAGAATCAAGATCGCCATGCACTGCGCATATATCATGACCACATGCATTAACGAAAACAAACTCTGTTCCGCTGTCTGGCATCATGGTCACTCTTTCATTATCCTTAAGTCTCTGTCTGAGCCACCATCCGACGATACGTTCAAGGTTATCTTTGTGGATGCTATCTTTCTTATTTGAAACAACACGTCCGTGATTTCCATATGTCGTATACACATACACATTTGGGACAAACATTGATAATGCGTTAATAGCCTGAGCGATAATCTCTGACACTTGCATAATCTGATCAACTACCAACTCCTCAGATGCAACACGGACAGATGTATGTATTGCTCCGTGGAAAGCATCTCCAAGTAATATCAGATGAAGAGCATTACACTTATGTACTTTGATTCTATTAATCGCATTATTTACAACAGCTTGCACTCTATCTTTACAAATATCTGTATCGTATTTGTTGAATACATTCTCTACGACCATTCCATAATGCCAGTCGCTAAATACAAGTACAGCCTCACTGTTTTCAATCTCATTGTCAGCATACATAACTTCTCCAAAAAGCGGGCCGATGGTTTCATTCAGCGACTCAGCCGCCTCGATAAGTTTTGAATCTATGTATTCTTGTCTGGCAATATCTCTTTCTATTTTATTAAGCTCACGCCTCTGGTCGAACATCTTTTGGCGTTCGGCCTTTAGCTCCCTAATCTTGACATCGCTTTCGGATGTCTGCGCTGCAACGCTTAGCTGTTCCATCTCTTTATCAACAAGCTCTAATGTCTTACGCGACCCATACATCATGCGCCTCGCCACATCACTTGAATAATCCTGACCGTACACAAGACTTGCTAACTCTGAGAAGTCTATATCGGCTAACGTCTTGTCTACCAGCTTTCCATAAATCAGACGTCTCTGATAGTCTAAGTCTGACTCACCGTGTAGTTGTTCTAAATTCATTTGTTAATACAGAGGGTATAAAACCCACCCCGCCACACGGCGAGTCTCCTTTCCTTCATCTATGTGTAATAAAAAGAAATCGGTGATATCGGCAACGCCTGTTGCATATCCCCTTTAAGAAAACATTTCTTTCAATGCTTGGTGTTATAAATATGTAATAATTATAAATAAACGAACATATGTTCTAAATTTTTATTTTATTACTTTCATAATAGTAACTCATCAAAAGTCGAGTTTTTGTTGAAAATACAACGTTTTTCGCATGTTATTTTTTCATTCATCTTTATGTTCGTTATCGGCTTCACGCTGTTTCTTTCGCATAACAGATTCAACATTTTGTTGTAATTTCCGTTTCATTGCGCATTCATCGCAGTATTTTTGCTTTCTTCCCTTTTTAGGATTGCGTCTCCTCAGCGTCCTTCCGCAAATCTCGCATGTGAAATATGGCAGACCTTTATACTTCATATACTGATATCCAAGGTTGTCGAAATCCTTAATCTCTATAACAGTCTCGCCCTCTGTAGCAAAAGTAACCCTGACATTGGTATTGTCAACTTTCTTAGAAAATTGAATTAGTCCCATCTCTCCAAGTTCGTTATACATAAAACTCTGCCTCTTAATCGATGTGTTAATATTTGCTATTCTCATTATCTCAGAGTCTTTGTTGTTAATCCAGTAATCTGTCTCCGGATTAACAGCGACCCAATATTTAGCGAGACACAGCAGAGTAAAAGCAAGTCGCTGTACTGGCATACTCTCTATTTTGCTAATTACATCTAATTCTTCTTTTGTAACCTTGATACTATCTATCTGTATAGACTTGTATCTTGTCCCAGCCACAACTGCATAATCAATTGTCTTCGACCACTTTGGTATAGATATTGTGGGATCACATTCAAGCAAAAACTTTTCTAACGCCTCCCTCGCTTCCTTTTTTGTATACCCTTGCTCCATGTAATATCTTGCTACGGCGCATAACGCTCTATACTTCTCCTTGCCTAATTCATGCGTAGCAATTATTTCTTCAGCCCACTTCCGTTCGTTCAAAATAATCATCTTCCTGTACCTCCAATCTCTTACTTTCCAATCTGAAACTTTCGCCGCAATATCTAATATCGCCGTCTGGATCAAGTGTAGGGTAGGAGATTATTCGGTCATTATTGATAAGAAGATTTTCTATTATTTCATCGCCGCACATATTCCATGCGAATCTTTTTGTTGAACTCTTTTTATAGCATATGTCCAAGACTATGTTACATAGTGCCAATCTATTTGGACATATCTTATCGCACTCCTTCCTAAACTCTTCATTCATTGAAGACAGTTCATTAAACGAGTCTGTCTCGTCGACGCGTTCATAATCTGAGAATACAGCATAACTTGCAAGTCTCTTGTTATAATCATCATACAAACGTTTTATTTCCGAATATTGCTTTTGTGTATACGGCACGTCACTCTTCATAATTGTATAATCAAATTCTGTCGAAGAATTATGTTTACCGATATACCCATCAAACTCGTTTTCAAACTTCCTGCATATTCTATTCATAACGCAGTTGCCAATACCAACTGGCATACGCTTATAATAGAATTGAAGAAACTCCCTTTGCCTTTGCGTCAGATCTTTGTTCGGCATTGAATTCAGTTCGTCGACACTTAACCTAAACTCTCTGAGAGCATTCCTGTTCGTATTTCCGATATAAGTATTGTACTCTTTCATAAGCGCAGGGTAGATATATCTCATGAAGTAAGGCTTCTTAGTAGCAACTATATTGCGATATAACTCTACCGTATCATCATCTGCCTCCATCTTAAACACCGCATGTTTATCATGCCACGACCTCGGCATAGGCTTACATATGATACCCTTCGCTTTGTCTATGGCGTTTTGTTGAAACAACTGACCTGACATTATCCTATACGAGAGAGTGTCATATTCTTTTGAGTTCGGTCTAAACCCAGCCTGGACATCAAACATGCTTGTAATCCAGTTTGTAGTCTTTCCAATATCATTGCCGAAACTCTCTATGTTTGACTTTATAAAATCCTCCTCGGTAGATATACGTTTCTCCGCCTTACGTTGCGCACACATCAATGTTGGAAGCGCTTTATGTTTTGAACACAGTACATGATTGTCTGTTAGCATACAAAGATCGCCGTCAAAATCTGCTCCATTTAAAGATTGTGCCGCTGTGTCCCATCCATTAAATATGGTGCATGCGTTCATATACTGATACCAATAATCTGATTCCGGCCTTCTCACAGGACGAACAATCCTTATATTATTATGACATGTCATAGGTGCTCTAAAACATGCAAGTTTATCAGCATCGGTATCTGCCCAGTATCGGTTATATATCTCACCAGCCTTTAGCAGCCCGGTCTTTTCCAGACCAAACATATTCTGGCATAGCAGGTACGGATCGCCTGATATGATTGAAAAATTACCGTGTACTTTTATCACACCGACCTTTGCCTCATCGATCCTGTTCTTTATTAGGCGATATATATTAGACTGAACAAAAGGGTCATCAATAATACGGTGGTCTATCATAATCGCTTTTATAAAATCATTAGCTGACCTTTCAACATTTTCTCCTGTTATACCTGATCCTTTTAGAAACAGGAGAGTTTTCTTCCAGTCTGCGTTCAGAACATCTTTTATCTCGTTCATGGTCGGAGCGATCAATTCGTCAATATCATCATCGTCAAGTTCGTAACTTTGTATGAATTGATAATTTAGGTTACGCTCTGATTCCAGTTCTTTTGGACATGTCTTTGCGATTCCGAAAGTATATCCGTTTTCAACAGATGTATTGACGTAATCGTCACAGTCTTTATAGCTGTCCCATAGCTTTACCATTGATGTTGTAAGTATAAGCTCGGCGTCTCGAACGTCAACAGTATTGCCCCACGCATCTTTTATCTCATATTTGCCAGCTACATTCTCTGCAAAATCCAAAAAGTCGAATGTGAATACCATCCCCTTTTCAAATGAAAACCTCGTGTTTAATCCACTAACGATATAGTCAAGACCTAGTTCATAGCTCCACCTCTCCGCAAGAGATGGGAGCATGATTCCAAACCCGTCAGACGCGTCCATCTTTATAGGTTCGTCTTTTCTGAATTCCATTGTCGGTTCTACAGAGTCCTCATCGGTCATATATATAATGTCTGATAAGAATTCTGTTTCGACATCGTCGACGACTATGATTCCATTTGGAAGAGACACAGGGTTTGATGCGCTACATGTTAACGCCTTATATGCTTCAAGTTTTGCTGTTACCAGTTTCTTGTCTTGGTCACGTCCATTTTCAACTCTTCTAGATAACTCACCGTATAGCCTTTCGCTTACGAACACTATTGTTGAATTTTTGATACCACCATTTGTACCAAGCAACCTATGATACTCTATGCCATTTATACTGAAACCACGGCACGCCCTATAGTAGTCTTTTTCTTTGTCTATGATCAGACACATATAATCTGGTTTAAATTGCAATATGTCTAGCTCATGATATAGATCCTTGATTAGTTTTCTATTTTGGACGCTACATGGTTCCTTTCTTATCTTTCGTATCCTGTGCTTTATATATCTTGCCTTATCATCTGCGTCATAGACACCATTTAATTCATCTATCCATCTAAGCATCTGCGATGAAGCGAGAGCAATCACTTCGTCGTTTCTCCTTGCTTCTTCTATCGGAAGAGTAAGATTCCACTTCGCCTTCCGTAGTCGACTGCTGTGTATCTTATATATGTATGTCTGACAAGCAAGTTGTTTGCTTATTATAACCACCCCTAATCCGCATTACATAATGTAATGTTTATATTTGCATTCATAGCGTAAAATTAAAAATCATCATACTGTGAAATATATGCGTTCCACTCTGAATAGAACTGCAATCTCCCAGCGTCAATGATCTCTTCCTGTATATATGTATCGACTACTTCGTCACCACACGGAGCGAAGTCTTCGCATACCTCTGTTTCTTTACAGATATCGAAGAAGATGCAACTCTCACAACGCCTGTACTCCATCAGCGCTCCCTCCTTCCGTCAGACTATCCATCCAATCGTTTAGGATTTTACGCATCCTGCTACTAGGCAAATATATATAAATCTCTTCTCCATCTCTGATTGCGCTACGCCAAATCCATTGAACCATTATTGATAGTGCATATTTATCCTCGTCAACGGTTATACCGTTCTTTGTATAAAACATTTTCTCGTTTACATTCATGAATAAGTTACAAGCGTAAACAAGATATCTCTTATTCCTATAATTATTTGATGCTTTTAAATTCAGTACGACAAATCCATTCGTATACCCTTTGCCCTTTAAAGAATCCTTTTGCGTCTTATACGTCGCCCACATTCTTTCCTCGGCTTCAGAATCTTTCCAGATATTCTTAAACAGATTGTCGATATTCTTTTTCAGTTGCGGCACAGCTTCATCTGCGTGTGTTCCAAACCAGTTCTTAGACAGCGCCGTGTAGTCGTCTCCAATCGAATTGAGTCTCGGTTGTTCAACTATTTTCACCATATCCCGTATATGCTGTACGTAGTCCGGTATATAGAACTCATCTTTGGAGAAACTGTAACCACCCCCGGGGACCCTCTTAATCCCTATATTTTCATAAGGCAGGTCATACATCTTCAAGAAGCTGTGGAGACTCTGACCTTCAAACAGATATGTCAGTATGATTACATCTTTAAATGATGTAATGAGATCGGGCGGAAGAGCCCAATAGTACAGGCTGCATTTCTGCCCGCCCTCTTCTGTATCGATACGCATAATCTGTCTGGAGCGCATGAACCAGAACATTTCACGAAACGCATTTCCATTGTAGTCGTCACGTATAAGCTCATATCTGCTGTCTTCAAATTTTACATACCCGGCTTCAACAGCAATCCTTATATCATCTTCATGAATATCACACACTTCCAGCACATCGACATTCTCATCAATAATCAGAGTATACTGATGCTCACGTATAGCATTAAGCGTAGCCTCGCTATAATTCTTAAATGCCTGGTGAGTAGTGGTAATATTCTCGCCGCGCTCAATGAGTGCATGTGTGTGGGTCAGCTTGCTGAATCCATATTTGCGCGTCTGCTGTGGCTCGACGAAATTGAGAGCCGGGCAACTGGCCTTGATGCGGGCGGCCTCATCCAGGTACGGCGTGATGTATATGAACTTCTGGTCGCTATGCTCATTCATATATGAGATGGCAGATTGCGACTTGCCATTCCCCATTATGGCATCACAAACATAAATCAATATTAATTACCATTAATTCCAATAAAGAAATAATCAAAACCTTTTTATTATTGATTGATTCTTTAAAGAATTCCTTTCGTTTTAATCATTTCTTAACTCGCCGTAGAAACATATTCTACGATCTTGCTGTCAACCATGCTAATGCCGAGATTCAGATTCTTATACACGGATTCGATTTCATCAGAAGTCACACCGATATAAGTGAGGGTCTGCATCGGAGAAGAATGGTTAAAGATCTTCTGGAGCAGGAGAAGACGACGATGGTCGTTTCCACCCTGCACCATTGTCCAATATCCGAATGTCTTTCTGAGAGTATGTGTACTCATCTTTACATTCAGATCAAGGTCTGCGGCTATACCTTTCAGGAGACGATCAATAGACTTAACAGACAGAGGTTCATTCTTGTTACTTCCATTATTAGACTCGCTCCTGAACATATAGTCACTCAGACACGTACCGGGGGTATTTTCCAGATAAAGAGTGACTGCATCTACTACTGCATTATTAATAGTAATAAATCTGTTTGTCTTTCTCTTTCTGGTGTTACGTGTCTTCTTCTCAAAGACCGGGAAGCTATCTCTGAAAGTGCAGTTATCATTTATTAAATTAGAAAACCGAAGCATCCTCAGGTCGCTTGCCCTAAGTCCGAAATTGATTCCGACTATGAAGAGCATATTATCTCTGTACCGTTCCTCTTCCTTAAGATAAGAAGAGATACGAAGAATATCGTCCATGCTCTTAATAGGTTCGGCTGCATGTTCTGGTGCAAGTTCACATGTTGTCTGTTCAGTAGCCGGAGAGATAAGACCCTGAGCCAGCTTTCTGGAAGACTCGCGAAGAACGTGCATATCAATTACCTGCTTTCTGGTAGAGAAGTCAAATGTGGTCATTTTTACATCCTTTCATTCGTTAAAATTTGAGGGCTGAAAACCCCGTTTTAGAACCTCTTAGAACCATTTAGAACCTACCAGGTTCTAAATCAAAAAAAGAATGGCGTATTTAAGCCAAAAACTGGCATCGTCCTTAAAAGACTATCAGAGAGGAGAGGGAAACCCGAACTCCGTCTGTAAAGCTACCAGCATCGTTGTCCGTACGCTTTCAATGCTACATAAAAATTAGCCAAATCTTGCATACTAAGAACGATGTGTAAAGTATATATTTGTATTCCAAAAGGTAAATTTGAAGAGGCCAGAGCCCCCTCTTCAGTATATACGTATTATACCACATTTTAGATTTAATGTCAAGTTTTAATGTCTTCCAAAATTATAAAATAATTATAAACATTACACGCCATAATACAACATGTGTTGCATATCATTTATGAGGGGTTGGTTACGACCGGAGCGACGAGTTTTCCAAAAGTATGAGACGATCAGGTTGTATATTGGAAATGCGGTGCTTATGGGATTTAATGATCCGGTCGGTTCCTGGTGGAAAATGGGAGGTGGATGGAGAGATGAAAAATGTTGATTGTGTTGTTATGGGAAGTTCCTTGGGTATATGGTGATCGAACACCCGTTCGGAAAACCGTAACTAGCCCCCTCCCGAACGTATGTACGCACGAACGTCCGTTTGTGTGAAAAGCGGACGTAGAATCGAACAACCGTTCGGAACGGATGTACGGCCTTAGAATTGTGTGAGTGTACTAGTACAATCGACACACTGAACGCAAAAAAAAGGCGGCAGGCCCTGCAACCTGTCCGCCCTTTTCAATTTTTCTTGGAAGTCTCACAACCTGCGCCGCTGTCCGTCAATCAATCGACTTTGACCACCTTGCAACGGCCTGCGCCTGCTGTCCGCTGTGCGGCCTGTTTTGCCTGTGCCCTGTCAGCATAGACACCGCTGTGTGTTTCCTGTGCGGCCTGCGTCCATGTGACTTTATACCACCAGTTTGTAACGGCCTGCACGGTCACGGCCTGCGGCCTGCGTTCAACTCTGATAATCACATCTGCGTCCCGTTCGCGCCGTGCCCTTTTTTGGAAGTCTGCCGCCTGCCGCTGTGCCCTGTCCTGCATCATCTGTGCGTGTGTCTGTGCTGATGTCGCACGCTTGCCTACCGCCTGCCGCCTGTAGCCGTACAATGCTGTGCGTGCTGTGTCTGCTGTGCCCTGCGCCTGCCGTGCGGCCTGCCTTGCGTATGCCGCACTCTTTTCCGCCTGTTCTGTGCCTGCCCTGTGCGCCCTCGCTGTGGCCTGTTCTGCGGCCTGTTTTGCGGCCTGTGCGGCCTTTTCGGCCTGCTGTGCGTCCCTGTATGCCCTTACAAGTGATTTGACTTTTTCGGCCTGTTCTGCGCTGTCTGTGCAGATATACCGCCTGCGCTTTTTGCTGTCGTTATACTCGACTGACCACAACTGTTTACTTGCCTGCCGTGCGGCCTGTTCTGCGGCCTGTTCTGTGTCGTACGTTTCCCGCCTGCCGTCTGCCGCTGTAACCATGTACACTGTCTGCATGTCTAATTCGATTGTGCCGCCTGTGGCCTGTGCGGCCTGCTGTGCGGCCTGTTCTGTGTCGTACCATGCCACGGCCTGCCGTGCGGCCTGCTGTGTCACAACTTTATAGCCGGTTGCCTTTTCGGCCTGTTCGTGTAACTTGCCTAACATTTCAACCGTTACGGCCTGCCGTGCGGCCTGCCTTGCCTTGCCTGTGCTGATGTAATTCTGTTCTAGTGCTTTGAATGCCCGTTCCATTTCCGCCTGTTCTGCGGCCTGTTCTGCTGTCAAATATGCGGCCCTGTCCTTTTCGGCCTGCACCCTTGTTTCTGCGTATTTTTTCGTTAATTCTTCTTTTTGTGCCTGCGTTCTGCGCTTGCCTGTGTCTGCGTCCACAACTGCGCAGGCCGCTTTAATTTGTATCTGCTGTACAGCCTTTTTGACTGCCTTATCACTGACACCGCGCGCCTGTGCTATGGCCTTGTAACCATAGCCCTGTAAACGATACTTCAACACTTCAGCCTGTGATGTGGTCAGATTCATGGCAGATATCAATTCAGTATATGTTTTCACTGTCTGTTCGTTTACACTTGCGCCGCCTGTTGTGGCCTGCCGCCTGCCGCTGTGGCCGCTGTACGTTACCACGTCCACGGCCTGCATATATTTCATTTGCCGTCTGTAAATCATCTCTGTGGCCAACTGTTCACCGTTTTCGTCTGCTGTGGCCTGTACCATTTCCATGAGATAACAATACTTGTTTTTAGGGTCAGTGACCAGGGCCCTGTTATTTGCAATTTCCCTGCGTACTGCCTTTTTGACTTCCGTGCTTGTCGCTGTCTGTTTGTGTGACCATGCCGCGCTGTCTGCGCTCTGAATATAAACGCGCCTGTCAATTGTGAAAACGCTGTACGCGCGATTAAAGTTAAACGGGACTTTATACGCGCCTGTGACCTGTATTGTGGCCTGTGCCTGTTCTGCGGCCCGTTCTGCGGCCTGCCGTGTCTCATAGCGTGCGCTGTGCTGTCTGCCGTCTGCGTCCATGTATGAGACTGTAAAAAATGCGCCCTGCTCTGCCTGCCTGCGTGCCTGACATAAAATCTGTTCTGCCGCTGTGAAAACAATCGACAGACCGTCCGAAAGTGTTGTTTCTGTCTGTGGTACTGCGTCCTGTTTGCGTTCAATATCTGTGCAAGTGTAGCCGTCCATAACTGCGGCCTGCCGTGCCTGCCGTGCCTGTTCATATGTAGCACTACGGACCGTTTCGGCCTTGCCTGCCTGCCGTGCGGCCTGTTCTGCGGCCTGCACCTGTTCGCCTGTGGCCTGTCCTTTTTTCGCCTGCCTGCGGACTGTTTTTAACTCTGCCTGCGCCTGTTCTAATACTGCGGCCTGCACCCTGTCAAAATCATAATGCACGCTGTCGTTTACTGCCTGCGCCTGTGTCAACAGGCCGTTTACTGCCTGCTTTAATTCCATGCGCAGCTGTAAGATTTCCTTATTGCATCCGCTGTCATCCACATCATCCGCTGTCAGACTAGCAAATGCGCGGGGATCGTACACCCTTTTCAAAACCGCCGCTGTAATGCCTGCCGAAAGTTTTAAAACCTTTTCGCCTGTGTCCTGTGTCCTGCCGTTTATGGCCTGTTCTGCGCTCTGAATAAGTGCGTCAAAACCTGCGGCCTTGCCTGCCTGCCGTGCGGCCTGTTCTGCGGCCTGTATCTGCCGTTCCTGCCTGTGTGTGTACCTGCCTGCCTGTGCCTGCCTTGCCTGCCTGCTGTGTCCTGTTGTGTTGTGTTTCATGCTCTTTTCCTTTCCGCCGCTGTCTGCGGCTCTTGTTTAAACAACTGTGTTTCCCGTGGACCTGTCCACGCCCTTTATTTTACTGGAAAATCCGCATAAAATCAATGAAAATCGAAACTTTTTATTATTAGTCCCTGCCGTGTTTCTTCTTATTATAGCCCAAAAAATGCCGGTTCCCCTGCCGGTTCCCCTGCCGGTTCCCCCGTTTTGGTTCCCTGTGAGACAGGGCGCAGGCGGCAGGCGCAGGGCGCAGGCGGCAGGCGCAGACGGTTCCCCCGTTTTGGTTCCCTGTGAGACAGGGCGCAGGCGGCAGGCGCAGGG
>Ga0326512_10001590_pt1 | contig 17286 bp, 23 predicted proteins | sample 1_2617_0518_D_FD_203652 | JGI IMG/M metagenome (GOLD analysis project Ga0326512, IMG submission 203652) | Bovine rumen microbial communities from UC Davis, California, United States - 1_2617_0518 | ecosystem: Host-associated > Mammals > Digestive system > Stomach > Rumen | place: USA... | reverse complement strand
GTATTCTTCCCAATGATTCCATCAATCGTGAGATGTCTGTCCATCTGGAATTGCTTAACTGTTTCCTCTGTTTTAGGTCCGAATATTCCGTCTACATCAAGCGGATATCCGGCAACAACTAACCGCCCTTGTGCGATAACTACCCAATCGCCCTTGCTACCTCTCTTCAGTACTGGCATTGAAGAAGGCGGCATAATGGTGGTGTTAGTGTGTTCTGTTACGAAGTTATCCCATGTGGTGAGATCCCACTTCAAAATGGTATTCATGTTGGTGTTGACATAGGATGAAGATGTCGCATATCCATCGGCCTTGATCCGCTCTAGATAGGTCTTGGGATCTGTTGCGCTCTTCAGATTGGAATATCGCTTTGTGCTTATAAAATCAAAATAGCCTTGCACTCCCTCTGTCATACTATCATAAGCTCTGAAGTTATCCCGGATAGATGTCAGAGTTCCGGGAGTGTATTCCTCTTTGGTTGCCATGTTGACAGATTTGCCCTTCCAAGAGCTTCCACACTTGAGGCCGAAGTAGTTGTGATACTTGGCAAGGCCTGACAAGCCATAACGTGATTCGATGCAAGCCTGTGCGATCACAGGAGAACATACCTGATATCCGTTCTTCTTGGCTTCTCTCTGAATGATAGGAGCAATCTCTGATATAAACCTTTTACACTCTTGATTATTCGGCATTGTTTTTCCCCTTTGCATTCAAATCAATAAGCTTCTGTCGATAACTGTCCATGATGCCGTTTTTGCCAAGTGCGTGATATGCCTGATAAGAGGCTTCCCACATCTCAAGGTCATCATCAGATAGATAATCTGCTTCCATGTATTGATGAAAGTCCATCTGAAGCTCTCTGCGCATTTGCTTCTGTTGCGCATTCATCAGGATATCAATCTTTTTGGAAAACTTGATACAAGCCTTTACGAAGTACGAAGCCAGAGCAAACAGGCTAGGCACTCCGAACAGAGCCATTACACTTGCGACATTTCTCACTTCATCCATTGTCTTACTCCTTTTCTACTGCTTTTGCATCAACGTATGCTTCCGCACCTGCATATATGGCAGCCGATAAAGCCGTACAAATGGATGCGACAATAGCAAGTGTTTCATTGCCGGAGATGATACCGCCCACTGTGGTACCGAGTGATGCGAGTACTGCTGCAACTGTAATCCAAAATTTTCTTGATGTTAGTTTGTTCATATTATGCCTCCTATATAGATAAGGACGATGCTCCGAAGGGTAAGAAGCACCGCCCTTATACTCAAAAGACCGAAGTGCATTTTGGGATATCTATGGAGATAATGAATAATAAAATCGGTCTATGAGTCTGATTGATTAAGTTGAATACCCTTTTTCTTCGCCCATATTCGCCAACAGATACAACCTTCGCCTGTGTAAACACCGAAGAATGATACGATAAGAGTATCGGGTACGCTCTGAAAGATACAGAACAGTACAATCATAATGATGGTGAATACGATGATGGAAAAAGCGCAAAATAAAAGCACCTTGTCTAGGGTGCTACGTTTCTTCTTTTTCATATTGTTCAATGCTCTGTCAATGTTTGTCACCGAATAACCTCGCTATAATACTTAACACCGCATAGAGTGCTAAAACTGGAATGGTTACGATAGCAATAACACCGAGATATAAAAGCCAATATTCTAGTTCCATTTTTCCATATCCTTGCCAACAACTAAAGCGACAACAAAGAATGTCAGAGCACCGAGTATGAATATGGTGCTTAAGGTTAAGAGAATGATGTTAAAGATGTTCATTCAGTAACCTCACTCGGCTCGGGTTCGGGAGCAGGGTGATTAACTTCCTCACGATAACCGCTATTGCCACCGACAATAACACCGCTTCCGTCAAGGATTTCAACTACTCCGTGAACAACATCCTGTGCGTTATGCCATGTTGCAAGCGTCTGATGATATGCGACTATTGCACTATCAAGGGTGGAATAAACAGAGATTGATGTTCCGTCCTGTCCTTTGTCATTGATTACGATGTTGATTAAGTAATAATTCATTTGGTTTCCTCCTTATTTGAATTTGCAACCGATAACTGAAATGGGAATAGTCCTACTATTCTGTCCAGTAGTTATTGTATTGTTACCATAGTTGATAAGATTAGCACCACCGATTGTCATTTGAGTGGGAGAAGTATATGCCATTGACCTCTGATAGAGCATATAAGCATAACCACCGATACTCTGCAACACATACATTATTGTGTTTGTCTGACTCCCCGTGTAATTCTTGAACGTGTCAACAGGTATAATTACATAACTTTCCGTTGAAATAGACGTGGACACACGATATGAAACCTTTAGATAATCATATTTTGTCAAGTCATCAGACAAAGTTATCGTTTGATTTGCAAAAACACTTGTCGGTGCACTATTCGTCCAAAGTGCCGTTTCCTTTAAGCCGCCACCGCCCTGTGTTCTTAGGGTACATAGTTTTTCACTCATTGTCTGTCCTCCCTCTTAGCAAAATATCTTCCCCAGTATAATCCGATTGCTATTCCGATTAAATAGCATATAACATATCCCATTTAGTCCACCCCTTCCACGTTTATATAGAATCCATCTGTCGGTATGTCACTCGCATACAGATACAGACAAGGTACGGTCGTGTCTACGGTGACATACTGTATCAAATCGTAGGCTTCCTGTTGGGCGGTTGTCGGTAATACACTTCCGCTTGCAGAACCGATATCCACCGAAGGATTCGCATATACATTATTCAGACTCACTTGCTTTTTATACAAGGTTGTTCCACTTTGGCTTGTGGTGTCCGTGGTCCAGCCTGTCAAATCAACCGCTATATTGGTGACCTTGTGCTTGTTCTTTATATCTGTTGCATTCTCATCAATTGCACCCTTCGCTGTCGTAGCTGATAAGCCGCTTATCGTGTTGTCATATGCCGTGGTAGTCAGGTCTACATCCGTTGCGCTTCCGTTCCGTGTGAGTCCTGCTCCAAGCATAACCAAGCCCATGTTGGATGATGTCGCTGCGCTTAATGAGTAATTCTCCCATTTCTGTGTTGTTGCGTTATACCTCAGGAGCTGATTTGCGGATAAGTTTGTCAGGGATACATCAGATAATCCGGCAATCGAGTTACCGCCTGTGATATTCTTCCACTTCTGGGTGGTACTGTCATAAGCTATGATCTGACCATCAGCCAGATTATTAAGGTCTACATCGGTCAAGTTAGCCAACACAGTAGGATTCGCTTTTTGACTCCAGTATTTTGCATTGTTATGGTATGTGGGATCCGTACTCGGTACATCAGATCCATTCCTCTGACCCACGGCCCATGCTTCTGCATCCTCTGCACTATTCTCTGACAGACCTTGTGCAGTTTCAGCGCCTGTTTTTGCCTCTTGACAATCTGCCAAGTAATTCGGCTGCAACTTTGCACCTGTGATACTTCCGTCTACGATATCAGCCGTAACTGTCTTATTACCGTTTGGATCCGTTACAACAGTAAAATCAATCACATCGGAATCTACAAACGTGTATGTCTTAATCAATGAGCTAACATCTGCGGTATATGTTGTACCATCAGCATTAGTCATTGTGATAATACCTTGAGGCGACATACTGAATGACACAGGTATCTTTTCAACATTAAGATCAACTGTCTTGGTGGTGCCGTTCTGCCATGTGAAGATAAACACACCTGTTTCATCATCATAGTCGATTGTCTTAACAGATAAGAGCAAATCACTCTGATTGGCCTTGGTTGTATCCCATGTTGCAAAGGTCCGATCATGCTCATATACGGCATAATCAATCTTATTCAGATTGACCGCATTGATTGGAGTATTGATGCTTGGCTCATTCTCCCAATTTATCCTTGAAGGATATACATTAACGTATGCCATCTTCTACCTCCTATTAGTATCCGTAATTCTTGATAGCATTGTTATACTCATCACCATGTGATTCGTAAGTATCTTTAAGTAGCTGAATCCCATCCAGTTTCCTGCGATATACGAATGTCTCAAAACCACCATCGTATGTCAGAAGGCCGAGTCTGTCACCGCACTCTAACCAAGGTATTCCGAGTGCCTTTGTGATATTCGGTGTGTAGTCCATGTTGCTTATCATGTAGAACATCTTGCGAAGTGTTACATCAAGCTCCTGCATGTGGTCCGTATCGTAGGTCATGTCTTTATTGCAATAAAAAATGTTGTCATCAATAATGTAAGTATTGAGTCCAACATCTTCATCGCCAATGTATTGCCATTGAACATTTGATTCAGTTTTATTACTTGTCTGATTCTTCAGTATCTGTATCTTACCGAACTTGGTCACGGAATAATCTGCGCACTCCGTACTCATATACTTGCCCATGCCTTCGACTTGATTAGTCCCGGCTCTGGGATAAAGGTCATCAGCAGGATACAGTGTATTTGACGGATACAATCCCGACTTCGTACAGTAAATGAACTCAGGCTCTCCTGTCTCACGGCTCATCCTAAAGAAGCAGCCTGTCAATTCCAGAAGTGAATGCACCACATCACGGCCTGTTATACTACTGTCACATTCGAAGATGGTGTGAGTATTATTGAGATATACATAATAAGTTACCTGTGCCTGTCTCTCCTCTAACTCTTTGGGAAGCTTCTCATATTGGTAGTACAACAATCTAGTGCTTGCATTTTCAAGAGTAAAGTCTTTGTTCACACTATATAGCGAGATACTCTCAATAACCTGCTGTGTCCGGGTAATAGATCCGTCTACCCAATACCCATAAGTATATGTGGGTACATATATGGTAAATTCTACGCAATTATTGGATATAGCGAATAGATCATCGTTATCTACTAAGAATCTGTTATATGTTCCATCAGATAATTCTTCTTCTACAAGCACATTAGCTTTAACAAGCCCTCTGCCGTATGGATCTTCATGGTTTTCATACCAAGTAAGGCCTGCCTTCATCAAATCGGCATCCGTCATGTAATTGTAATTTATCTTTTTTAGCATGTATAACTTGCTTGGATTCGGATTGCTTATAACATGCTGTGAATATTTAATTTCAAAGTATTGTTTTAATACTTGGCTTGAATTGTAGTATTCAAAGAATCTATAATATTTTGTAGACATATTCTGCAAGCATTCATCATATGTCTTAGTGAATACAAGAGTCATGTCATTAGGCTCTGACATTATTCCTATATTCTTCATATAGTTGTAATATCCGGAATAGATCTGCCTTGCAAATTCATAGCCATAATCGCCTGACTCATTGGTGTCTATACCATACATATACTGGGTATACCAATTGGCTGCATTCTGTTCCAAAAGGAGCATATCATCATACATGCTCAAAGTCTTAATTGTGAGATTATGCGATATCTTCTTCTTTATATCCTTAACTGTATACTTACCAAGCGGCACATATGAATATTGATACTGCGCCAAGTACTCATCCAGATTGTTGTTGTATATACAACATGTGCTTAAATCAAAAGCCGGGATACTGTCTGATGAATTTTTGAGCATTCCAACTTGGATATCAGAAAAAGTGGCTTTAACAGAACAATCAATCGTCAATCGTTCTTTATTCGAGTCATAAAAGTATATACGGATCTTTTGAATTGCAGCTATCTCACCATTGGAGTTTGAATATACTGGACTTAATACTATACTATGTTCGCCATCTAATAATTCCGATAATTCAAAATAAGTAGAATCTTCAAACATATACCCACTGCCATTAGTCCTTGTGAAATCAAAAGCAAATCTGACATATGTGGGCATAGTATCTGATGTGAAATATTCAAAATCCACATTGTACTTCAAATACAAATTTGAGCTGTTTGCAAAATAATTGCTATATGATGCAATATCAACATCACCAATTCTATCTGTATAAATGTTATATACTGATGTGCTGTTCCAAGATACCCAAAAACCGCTTTGCGGAGAATAATTGTATCTGCTCCCTTTGTACCAATTTATTCTTCTCATCTCGCTATAAGGTACATCAGCATTGGGATCCGCAACACCAATCATGGGATAAAAGGTCTCATTCTTAACATCACCCACATTAACCACATCAACTTCGATGTTGCCTGCTTCACAGAGTCCAAATTCAATGTTGTCTTTTGAGCAAAGTGATTCTGTCATCGAGAACTTATCAAACACGATATTCTCATTGTCAAACAATACAAAAGGGATATACTCTCTCTTATCCAGAGTGGTATAATCTACTTCACTGTACTGGATCGGAAATGAATCGGGATTATCACTTACAGATATAATCGGCCTTCCATATATCAGATACCCATAAAAATCTACATTATTGTCGATACCCTCAAAAAATATTCGGCTAATTGCAGAAGCACCCGTTGCAGCCAACTTATATGTCGGAAGTGTTATTGATACTCGGCCAACCGTTTGCCATTCGCCTGATGCAAGATAATCTGCCACATCAAAAGTAAACGTTTCTTTTCGCTCTGCCCCGGTATTATCAAGATACCGCACTCCAAATCTTAACTGTTGAGGATATGGTGTGCTTGTAGGATATACTCCGATATTCATTGAAATATTCACATAATTCCTATACTTAAATGCAAATGTTTCAACAGAATTAGTGGCATCAAGGGAATCCTTATTAGAATACCTGTCAATTTTCATATAACGCAAGAAATCCCCTGTGAGTGGTGTAGAAGCAGCATCATAGTGCCATGTAACACCGTTCAAATACGCATTACCATTAAACAGATTAAGGCTGTCTATATCCTTCTGCCACTCTGCATCTTCCGCATAAAGCCAATTCGGATTCGTTGTGAACTTAAGTGTCTTATGTGAGGATTCTTCAAGAAATGTATTTTTAACATTTTCAGGAATGTTTAACATGTCATTGCTCCTTAACGGTGATTTTGACTCGCTCCATTCTGTCATTGAAAGCAGGACCACGATACTGCACAAGATTATAATCAAGGAATACTTTGGTATCCGTTTCAATGCCTGTCTTGTTGTCATATATAGTCACCGAATATGTTAAATCAGATTGTTTGTTGGTAGATAAGAGTGTGGCAAATACCGTATAATCATCCATGGTAGGGAAGAACATCTCAAATGTACCGCTTATCCTTGTGCGGTATGCCGATCTGTGTTCCTTGCCATTGGCATCTGTCCACGTTTCATATTCATCATTGCTTTGTACTTCGTAGTTCTCACCGACTACATATCTACTGCAATCGATGAGCGCTACCTTAAACATTATTTTCTCTGCCATAATGACTCCTTATGCCGGGAAAGGACTATATCCTGTTGACTTGGCAAATCTGCTCGCTTCATTTCGGATTGTTCGGAATAATCCATCTGCATCACCCTCAAGCGATACATTTACATTGGTTTCTTGACCGAGAAGCGGTAAGTACTGTGCAAGGAGCTGATATATACCACTTGCATCAACACCTGCGTTATATGGCGCATAACTAGCCGAATTTGCGGTATCATCCGTGAGCGTAGGTGGTGTAAATGTTTCAGCCATCTGCTTCTGCAATACACTCTCACTATCTTCAAGGCCCTTGGCAAACAAATTGACCATATCAGGCGCATAGCTCGAAAAATCCGCAAGAGGTCCGACATCAGGCACCGAGAAGTGGATATAACTTCTGACAGTGCTTGCAATATTGCTTGCCGCATCTCTTACTTCACCAATCTTGCTCAAGATACCATTGACAAAGTTTGCGATCATATCTCGGCCCCATGAAGCTGCATTGTGAAGTAGTCCAGATATAGCGCTCTTGATGCTGTTAAATACTTGCACCATTGCATTCTTGGCATTTTCTTTCATTGCCTGAATACCTTGTGCAAACTGTGTTACCAAGTTTTTACCCTGTGCAAGCCATTCCGGGAATTTTGATTTGATAGTGGTCACAAGCTGTGTAAATAACTTCATCAGAGCTTGCACCGCCTGTGGTATTGCTTGGATGATGCCATTGCTCAATGTTAAAACAAGCTGAAGTGCCGCTATCAATAACTGCGGAGCCGCATCAATCAGAGCTGATACAAGGGATGTTATGATTGTGGGCATTGCATTTATCAGAGCCATGATGATCTCTGGAAGATGCTCAACTATCCCAACAACCAACTGAATTGCACCATCTATCAGAACAGGAAGCGCATCCACTAATGCTTGCACTAACTGGACCAATACTGTCGGAAGTGCGCTAACCAATGCCGTGATTATCGTAGGCAATGCTTGCACTAATCCAAGCACCAATGATGTTGCAGCCGAGATCAGAGAGGGCAATAACTGCTCTATCAATGCAGGAAGTCTGTCTGCGATCACAGGAGCCAGTTTTGCAACCAAATCACCCACTCCAACAAGGGCACGTTCCACAACTGGAAGTATGTTATCAGCAAAAGAGCTGAATGAATTTACAAGGTTGTCTATGAGTGGTGTTATATCTTCGCCTGTTGTTAAGCCAGTAAGCAAGTTCTGCCATGCAGCCTTGGTTGATGCTAATGAGCCTTGAATAGTCTTTGCACCCTCTTCGTGTGCATATCCTGCCATTCCGACATACTTAACATAGTCCACAATGGCGCTCTGCATATCTGCAAGATTGCCCATCTCATACTTGGTGCCGTTCAGCTCATTCATCTTATCAATGACTTCTTGCATACCTTCTTTGGTAGGCTTGATGCCAAGCTGAAGATTATCAAGCATTGTGAAGTTGTTTTTCATTATTCCGGCAAAAGCATTGGCAACATTCTCTGCGCTATTACCTGTTGCGGCAACAATATCTGCCTGTGCCGTAATTATCTTGTTGGTAAGTTCTGCTGCTGCCTGTCCATTACCGCCAAGAGCCTCTTTTAAGCCTGTTGCATAAGAATTAGCGGTCTGAAGATAGTCATTTGCAGACATCTGTACTTCAGAAAAGGCATTGTTTGCATTCTTAATGACAGTATCAAAGGCATCACCGAATAACAGTTTTGCACCGCCCTCTAACTGTTCAAATTCCGCATAACTCTCTGTGGCACTCTTAACAACTCCGATTGCGGCTGCTGATGCGGCTGCTACTGCTCCTGCTGCCGCCTTGCCAACACCACCAAGCACAGAGCCAAATCCCTTACCGAATGACTCACCGCCTGTCTTACCAATGCCGCCCAATTCCTTCTCAATCTTGCCACTTATGCCCTTTGCGGTTGGCTCTATTCTGACATATGCTGTACCGATATTCATATCAGCCATACACTTACCTCATTTTGCTTCTGTACCACTCTTCAAAATCATCTTCTGTGGTAAACTTCTCCAAATCATCCTTTGGCTTATCATCAAGGCCCATGAGCTTGCGATATATGCTTTCAGGAATATGTCTGCCCTTCGCTCCGTCCTTGGTCTTTTGCCATATCAGAATGCTTAATTTATCCACCATAATCGCTTGCAATGACTCTTCAAGCGTTAGTTTCACATTCGCTATCTTGCGCTTGATTCTGCTATCATTACTCAAGCCAGATACAAGCCTTGCAAGATATGACAATGGAAATGGCGGATCATACCAATCTGTGATATAGATGTGGTACACCTCCGCCATGTCACATGTTAGTTCATCCTCGCCTACATGAAGCATATAAGCGAGGCTCAAGAGTTTTTTGCGTTCAGACCTTCAAACATGTCAGATATTTCTGTTATGAGGTCCTTTGTCTGGCACACTCCTTTATGCTTTGCAGCCACCTCATTCATAAACACAAGGACGTTATCTTCAGAGCCAAATATAAGCGTCAACAAGTCCATGATGTTCTTGCTCGCTTCCATGGGATCAGCCGTGTTCTGTGCCCTTGTAAGCAAGAATAATAATCTTGCATCATCCTTGATCCGGGAATCTAACTGATACTTAATACCGCTTTTAGTTGTGCCTTTTACAATCATACTCTACACCCTTCTAATATTGACTTATTGGCCTTCCATGTATTCGGAATGGCTCTTACCTGTTGCATCGGGATAAGCCGATACTGTAATTCCGTATGCGATCGCATCTGAATCGTTGTATGTGATAGTTTCTCTTGCCGTGACAGCGCCATCGGGGATAACAATTCTCTTTGCTTTTCCACCACGCAAAGCAAGTTCAAATACCCATATCTTCTCCTGCGGATCCTCTGCAATGACATTGATTGTGATGTTGCCACTTGCATCAACTGTTACATTGTCATCTCCGTATACGTTCTTCAGTACATCCACATTCTCTGACTCTATGAGAGCAAGTGAGAAGGTGTCATCAAGACCATTGAGTGAGCGATATACAATCATACCGCCCCAAGCCTTGATCTCTGATACATCAAGCTCGTTGTTGTTCTCCAAACCATCCTCTGACACATACCCAAGACAAACATATTCAGCACCGAGTGCCGTAGTTGCGTCTGTGGGAAGTGTAGCGGTCATAGGAGCAACATAAACTGCACCGCTTATGTTCGGCTTACCTGTGCTGACATTTGTAGCTGTATTAGCCATGCTTCTACCTCCTTAATAGTGAGTAACTAAAAATACCGCCTGAAAGCGGTACTCTTTTGTTGTTGAATCTGTGAAGTTATAGTCAGAATTGAGTGATACACCTGATACCGAATCCAGTGTGACCAAATCAGCCATTGCCACCTTGACCGCCTCATTGAGTTGCATTGCATCAAGCAAGGATCCGTTCTGCAATGTGTCAGAGATTGCTTGCACCGCAATGGTCGATGTGGTGATCCTGTTCTCCGTGCTTGTGCCTGTTTTCTCAACAAGTATGTACTTCGGTGGTACATTCTCTGGGCGCTCTGCATAAGCAGGAGCCATACCCTCAATATTATTCAGATAACTGATTATTATCGCTTCTATCATCTTTGTATCGCCTTTAATAATGTGTTGTGCTTTAGATTTGAAAAGTACGCATGAGATGTGATTGCCTTGATGAATGTATGCGCTCTTACTTTTCCGGGCCGTGTGTCGGCTGCATAACCATCTCCGGCTCTGCTTGCCACTTCGTCACCGATCTGTTGCATTCCATCCATAAGTTCTTTGCAATTCAGAAGCTCATGCACACCTTGCTTATCCAGTACAAATTCAACATCCCTAGCCATATCGCTCAACCTTGACCTTTTTATTCCAAGATAACGGAATCAGAGCATCTATTCCGGCTGTCGGATACCCTATTGTTTTGTACTTCCCACCAAATGGATCTGGGAGAATAACAAAAGTATCTTCCCATTTATGCGTGTCACCCTTTGGGATTGCGAGTGTGTATTCAACCTTCTTGCCGTACAATGACATCGTGTTGGCGATCTCATCATCCGTAGGCTGTCCAACAAGCACGTTATCAATCTTGACTTCGGTTTCACTATAAATGGGATGATTAAGGGCATCTGTACCTGTCTGTGTCTTTTCAATTAGAGTTATCGTTATTCCGTGCATACCAATTCCTCTATCGGCGAATATGAGCCTATCTTGTTGCCATAACCAAGCATCTGCTTGTCTAACTTCGATAAGTACAACTCACCTACTGACGCTCCTGCTCCCATAGTCCATGACTGCGAATATCCCAATGCGGACATAGAGCCTTGTGTAGCACCTAACGGCACTCCTGCATCTGTTGAGCCATCACCCAATGCCCTGATGACCATACGGCATGACACAACCTTCTTCGCATCTGCTGTTGCATTTGCGTTGAATGTATCAATTATCACACCTGCATCATCCAGTAATGTGGTTGCAAGGCTCTCTTCAGTTTCGCTTAATGTTCGGCTCATTCTTGCCTCAACATCATTCAATGTCGCATAACTCATGACTATTACCTCTTTTTTGCTCTATTAACAGGCTTTTTCTTCGGCTTCGGTACTTCCTTGGCTATCTCTTCGACAACCTCTTCCTTGACCTCTTCTACCGCTTCCTTGGCCTTCGGAGCGGAGGGTGTAGCGGCAAGTTTGTGACCTGCCGCCTTATATTCCTCAACTCGCTCTTCTATTACCCAGAAATTAGTGCCTGTTCGCCTGTCAATCATCTTGACTCTTGCCATTATCAAGCCTCTGTAAGTGCGCCAAATACGCTTGTATCTGCACGGAAGCCGATCTCGATCTCTGCTCTTACAGCAAACATGTTCTGCTGGAACAGATTAATTACATTGCCTGAACCAAGGTCAAGTGTTGCATCTGAAGAGTAGTCAATCTTAACACCCTCAACAATGCCGTACATAGCCTGTGACCAATCACCTGCAAAGCCGACAACATTGGGTGTGCCAGTAACGTATGCGCCCTTGCTGATCTCTGTTCTTGCACCGAGTACCATGGGTATTGCACCTTCTGCCACGCTGTTGATGAACAGAGGACGCTTGCTCTGGTCAGTAGCACCAAGAAGGATGCCCTTGCCCTGCGGAGCAAGTACGATACCATTAAGGATACCGCCCTGTGTAGCGATTCCAGTATCTGCTGCAACAAGTCCTGCATAAGCATCTGTTTTGATGTCATAAGCGGTTACGCTTGCGAAAGTATCAAAATCAGAGCCGGGAGCCTGTGTGCCACCGAATACAGTATTGTCAAACTTCTGTCCGAGTGCACCGGGAAGCCTCTCGATGAGTGCATCATAGAGAGCTGCTACATCCCTTCTAAACTCATTAGAGAAGGGTACGATAACTGCGAGCTTGTATGCACGCATAACCTTGGTTTCAAGACCGGGATTGCTAACAGGCTTTGCAGCCGTTTCACCAACCCAAGAAGCGGTCGGATCTGATGTGATCACATTGATTGCAGCGCCTCTTCCGGGAAGTGCGATCTGTCTTGCTAACTTCATGATTGCTGATCCCTGCTGTGTTTTCTGAAGTATCTCTCTCGATACGTCAACAGGGAGATCGATTGATGTTCTGTTGGTGGGTGTTCCTACTAATGCCATAATTCATTTCCTCCTAGTTATTGAATGCTTTGTTCGCCCAATCGGCAAACTGTGTTCTTGTATCTGCGCTTGAAGCCTTTGATACCTCACCACCATCCTTAACCTCTGGATACTTCGGATTCGCAAAAGCCTTGATTGCTTCTGCCTGTGCCTTGCACTCTTCCTCTGAATCTGCGGTCAATAGGTTGGTTGGTATTCCTGTCTCCTGCGCTACCTTGCTTCTCATTGCTGATACCTCATTGGCTTTCTTCAATGCCGCAAGTTCTGACTCTAACGAAGCCGCCCTGTCATTGGCTTTCTGAAGTTCTGACTTGTTGGCCTCTTCGAGCTTGTCAAACTGCTCCGCCTTTGCCTTGAGTTCATCAAGATTGATACCTTCGTACTTCTCTCGCTCTCTGGCTAACCTCTCACCCAAGATTGCGTTTACCTCTTCCTGTGTGAATGTCTTAACTGCGGTATCGTTTGTTTTGTTTTCTTCCATCTGTTTAACCTCCGAATGTTTGAGTTATACCGTGATAAGGTCACGTTGCCTTTTGTGTATTAAAAAAGCACCCTGTTGGATGCTTAATTAAACCTTTATTTCTTCGGCTTGCGAGCTGTTCAACTCTTGCCGTTTTTCATATGCGCTTGCCTTTTGGTCAAGTATCTCGGCTTTATTCTCTGCGTAATATCGTCTGCGCATTGAATTGATTTTCTGTTTGGGTGTGTCACCTTCTGAAGAATCATATTGAGCCTTGTATTTATCAGGATCATATCCGGCAACATTAAAGTTGCTTGAATGCCGAATCATATAAGTGCAATCGCAATTACTGTGGATGTGTTCTGCATGTCCACCAACCAATGCCTTCTTGCTCATGTTCTGCCAACCACGGCTTGCGAGTGTGATACAGAATGCGCAAGTGTCACCACTCGGAATCCAAGCAAATTGCGCTCTATCTCGCTCTGCGTTCTGCAATATGGTATCCTGTCCTGTTCGCTTAACCAATCTGCTCACGGCTCCTGCTATCTCTTCAGGATTCTGTGATGTTTTAAGAGTGCCTTGGACCGCCTTTGCAACTTCGCCATACTTCGGAAGTGATGCAAGTTCGGCAGGATCAAGTACGATTCCTTCCAGATCAGCCACAACATCATACATCATTGCCGCCAAAGAAGCTGAAGCGTTGCCATATTTTGCCGCCACTCTGTAAGAGTAGTTGACAAGCGTTTGCACATCTTCAACACCGTTTTTCTCGATGTATTCCTTAACAAGCTTTGCCGCTTCGGTATTGACCTTTGATAGTCGCTTTATGTAATTATCCCAATCTTTTCTTGATATCTGCATTATTCAAGCTCTGATACTAATTCCAAGCCTTGATTGATACGTTCCTGTGCTTTTATTCGTCTTACATCAGCCTTATCAAAGCCAATCATCTCAAGGAATGTATCTGTATTGGCAAATGCCTGTCTTGCACTTGCAATCTTAATGGCTGCATCTGCCGTAGCCGCTACACTCGGCATAGCAGGATTGCGGAAGTGTGCCACAATATCCTTATCCTCATCAGATAAACCACCGAGCGATACATCTCGGAGGATTGCCAAAGCCATAAGCGCTATTGTGCGGAGCGAATCACCATTTGAGATGTTTAACTGCTCTGCCATTGCTACAAGTGTCTGACTCTGGGCAAGTACCGCATCTGCACTTGTGGGATTGGCTTCGCTAACCACTCCTGTGTCTGTAACTGTCAAGCCTGTTGCCGCACTAAACTGTGTTGCAAGCACTCTGACCATCTCAACGTGTGGTGAAATGGATCCTTGCATCAACTGTCCGAATGTCGGCTTTTCGCCTGTTTCAGGATTCGTTGTACTTGCTATGATTGAGCCAACATATTGCTTGAATTTCTGATTTATCAGTGAATCATACTGCTCATCCGTAACACCAAGCAGATATTTCTGTGGTGATGTCGCAAATTCAAGGCCGATTGTCGCATTGGCAATGGTCCTAACATATCCCTGAATCAATCTGCGGATTGGCTCCTTAATTCTTGACCTTCCGAATGGCTTGTTGCTCGTTGCATTCCAAACAAGAGCCTCCATAAGAGGTCTGCCCATCTTATGTCTGTGTTCTTCTGCATACCAAATGTTGTTTTCACTCCAAATCACCCAGATTGCATCCTCAAGATACAGATTTATGAGTGAAGGTTGCCAAGTGACGTTGTCATTGTCAGGCATTGTATCGATTATTGCGAATCCACAATCAATCCTGCCTTTTTCTCCGTTCCAAAGTGCGGCTGCGGTCTGTGGTGAGTGGAATCTAATCTTGCATCCGATCTCGGAATCACTCGATAAGGTTGCAAAAGTACATCCATACTTCAACTCATCCCGGCAAGCCTTGAGATATTCAGCCACAAGATTGTTATTTACTGTCAAATCATCAAGAGCCTCTATATCTTCGCCATTTATGCCAACAAATCCGTCAAACATTGAGCGACCTGCGAGTACATCAACTGTCTTTGCACCCCATGCGCAACCAATCTCCAATCCTCTCAAGCCTTCAGGAAGTGCGATACCAAGATTGACATCATTGAGGGATATTTTGCCCTCATAATACACATCCTTTTCTGCATTTTTCGCCCAATGGGAATTATAAGTGTCAATGAGCTTACCAAATTTATAAGCCGCCTCTTCACTTATTCCTATAATGTTCTGTGCTTCGATCGTTAGCATATTTCATTACCTCATCCAATGCGCATCTTGCGTGACGGATCACGCTTGCTATTCTTCACTCCATACAAGGCTAATGCGCAAGCCTCTATAATTGCGGAATACTCTCCACCAAATCCCCATCCTCCACCAATAGGCCTCTTAACAGAAGTGATCGCACTTTCTCGGAGCGCATCCTGCTTCTCATACCATGTCAGTGTTTGTTCGTTTATCGCATCACATAACGTACTCACGCTTGTGATTATCTCTTTTGCACTCGGTCTAATGATGGAACCTTTAATCTTCCATGTATCGGCCATCTTATCCACCAATACATCTGCACCATTCCGACCATCTATCACAACGCAACAAGCCTTGGAATATCTCTCGTTCAGCCATTCAGCCAACCATCTGGTGCCTTGGCTTGTTGACTTTTGGTCTATCAATGAGATTCTTGCAATCCCATTCGCATCTATAACCGCACCGCACAACACCACCATTGAGCCATCAAAGGTAAACTTCACACCATATGCGGTCTTACCTTCTGGCTTCAACTCTGATGACTTGCAAGCATCAAATGCGGATTTATCGATTGCGTAATCTTCTTTGTGTTCAACAACAGGTGTCCACCATCCCAACCGCTCTCTTGCGAATGTATCCTCTGGCATCTGTTCGCATTCGCCCTCGATCGTACTCAACAGGATCCGTCTGCCAAGTGCCGGATTGTACTCTGCCCATCTATGAACATCATGAACATCTCCGATCTCTTTGGCTGCAAACTCAAACCAAGCGGTTTTATTTGTCTTATGCGCAATGGCATTGTTTCTTATGCTTCGAAATACAGTACCATCTGACTCCGGCTCTGGTGGTGTGCCTGTGTATATTGTCTGCGGATTAAGGCTTGCAGAAATAGCAGGAATGAATGAAGCCTGTGCCGACTCATCAAGTTCCTGTGCTTCATCGAATATCAGCAAATCTCCGTGCTGACCTCGGCCACCATTCCTTGTGCGGGCCAAGAATTTCACCCTTGCACCACTCTTCAGAATGATCTGTTCTCTACCAAGTGCGGTCTTAATATCCTTCAAGTACTTGCGCAGCTTTGCGGAATCAAAAAAGGCAGCCATTTCTTCAAATGTTTCTGTGGCTGTCTTTTGCAAGTGTGCTGTATATATCACTTGCTCGTTATACATAATCATTCCTGCTTGCGCTCTTCCAGATAGCAAGGCTGTTTTGCCATTCTGCCTTGGCACGGATCCTCCGCATGTCTTATTGATCCATCTGCCGTATTTATCCATAGCCATCCAATCACATAACACTTCGGATTGCCAAGGATCTAAAATCAAACCACCCAGAGCCAACAATGTATTGGCATCATCGCCATCTGTATCCTCATACTGTGGACTTATTCTTTCGGACGGCTCCTGACTTCCCATTATTTTCTCTTGAGCGTAAGATTTCGGTGATTTCGTCTGCCTCGTTGACATTACCTTCAATCTCCTCGATCTCCCTGATTGTTTCCCGGTATTGTTTCGCAAGTGGTGGGAGGTCCTTAACGTATTTAACCTCATCCATCTTCTCTGCTAACAGTTCGGCTAGAGCTTTCAGTTTCTCTAATCTATCGCCTTCGTTGGCTTCTAACATCATATATTCAAACCCCTATATATTCGCCCTGTGTGTAAATTGGCGCTGGGAGCGCATGGGTCACCGTGGGGG
>Ga0326512_10001588_pt1 | contig 17323 bp, 20 predicted proteins | sample 1_2617_0518_D_FD_203652 | JGI IMG/M metagenome (GOLD analysis project Ga0326512, IMG submission 203652) | Bovine rumen microbial communities from UC Davis, California, United States - 1_2617_0518 | ecosystem: Host-associated > Mammals > Digestive system > Stomach > Rumen | place: USA... | reverse complement strand
ATTACTGCCGTTTAGAGGGCAAAGAAACTTTAGATTACGATCTGGTCAAATGGTACAACATCTGCGGTACAGCATATCGTCTGATTCTCCCGAAGACACAGGAGGCAGAAGACGAATCCCCGTTCTATCTGGCTACGCTTGACCCCAGATGTGCCGGAGTGGCGTATACCACGAAGGTTCCGCAGACCCCGAAAATTTGCTGGTATGTTACAACGGAGACAGACGGAGTGCAGACATGGTCTGTATACGCAAAGAATGCGTCCGGTAACCGCTTCTTTGAAATCCGTGACAACCGTGTCATAAGAGATGATCCTTATCCCCTGTCCGAACTTCCCATCATTGAATACCCATGTGGTGAAGACCGCATGAGCAATGCGGAGATTGTACTTCCCCTGTGCGATGCAATCAACAACCTCAATTCCAACCGTATGGACGGCATTGAACAGGCGATCCAGACATTGCTTGTACTTGTGAACTGCAAGCTGCCGGACGGCATGACTGCGAATGACATCAAGGAAATGGGATTGATTGAACTGATCTCCAACGAGAATAAGGCATCTGTAGAACAGTTAGGTACGAAACTTGACCAGAGCAATACACAGACCTTGAAAGAGGACTTTTTAAGTGCCATCCGCACGATTGCTTCACTGCCGAATACATCGGACAACTCCTATTCCGGTGGCGATAACGGACTGGCGGTTGTGTACCGGAACGGTTGGGAAGGTGCGTATGAGTCTGCAATGGGTGATCAGAAGAACATTGACAGACCGGAGTACATGGCAATCCGTCTGATGCTTGAAATCTGCGAGGGAACCGGAAAACTTTCGATCCCGATTAAAGCCATCAATATTGATTACACCAGACAGCACTATGAGAACATGGCAACCAAGTCACAAGTACTGATAGCGATGCTGAATAATCCGAAGATCCATCCGAAAGTGGCTTATGAAGTTTCCGGTCTGTTCTATGACCCGAATAAGAAGTTTTTAGAGGGAATGGCCTGGTACCAAGAGCATGGCGAAGAAGGGAACGTGACCGAGATTGAAGAAGACAATCTTACAACAGAGGAAGAAACGATATGACGAGATTCATGCGCTCGTTGAGGAAATCGCAGTTACTTCCGTTGTGGAATATGAAGCACTGTCTGCTGAAGAGCGCAGACGGAGAAAAGATAAATTCTGGGATTGCCTATGGGATTGGCTGTTAGATGGTTGGGCAGCCGGACTTCTGTTCACAGGACAGGACAAGGACATCCCAGACCTTACCAAAGTCCTCAACTGGGTATACCCAAGAGGCGAAACGACATCCGAAATATACGAGCGAGACATCACAGACAAAGAGAAGCTACAGCGGATGATTGAGGCAGAAGCCAACCGATGCTTCAACACAGGAGTGGTTGAATCTGTCCGTGGTGTAAAGGGGGTGATGAAGACCTGGGAAACAATGGGAGACGAGAAAGTAAGAGATTCTCATTGGATTCTTGAAGGTGTGACGATCCCGTTTGATGAAGAATTCGTCACGTATGGCGGTGATTCCGCACTAGCACCGGGCATGTTCCAAGAAGCAGACAATAATGTGAACTGCCGATGTTGGATTTCAATCACCAAACAAGGTTCAAAAGGCGATAAGCCTTGAAATATATAGTCTAGGGAAAGACGGTAAAAATCGCACAGAGACAGGGAAGTCTTTAAAACGCAAAGGAGGACACTTTGAAAATCAACGTAAATGATATCTCTGGTTATGCAGAGATGACTGCCGAAGAAAAAGTGGCAGCACTTGAAGCAATGGAAGTGACGGATACGGACACGGAGAGAAGGTATAAAGATTTAATCTCCAAAGCTAATTCCGAAGCTAAGAAGTACAAGGATGCCATGCGAGAGGCAGAAGACAAATTAAAAGGTCACATGACCGAAGAGGAACGGCTAAAACAGGAACAGGAAGACCGTTACAAAGCTATCGAGGAAGAAAACCTCAGACTGAAACGAGATATGACAATCTCACAGAAGACAGCTTTTTATCAGAGCATAGGCTTTGATGAGGAACTAGCCAGAGAGACAGCAGAGGCATTTGTCGATGGCGATTTTTCCAAAGTAGAAGCCAACCAACTGAAAGCGCATGAGGCTTTTGAGTCATCGTTACGGCAGAGCGTCCGTGAAGAAACCATCCGAAGCACACCGCATCCCACCAATAACGGCACTGCAAGCGGTGGATGGACAAAGGAAAAGATTTTGGAGGAACGTGACACTGCCAAACGGCAGAAACTCATTTCCGAAAACATTGAATTATTTATCAACTAACTGAAAAGGAGAAAAAGACAAATGGCTATTACTAAGACAACGAATGTCTCAAACGTAAATGTCAGAGAAATTGATTTCGTGTCTTCCTTCGGAAGAGACTTTACTTCTCTGATGAACGTATTTGGCATTTCTAATCCGATTGCAAAGACGCCCGGACAGGGTATGCAGATTATCACGCATACTATTGGCACACTGGAAACCTCTCCGGCTGAAGGTGTTGACATCACACCGACTACGGTAGCAATTGCCGGAACACAGGTTGTAGAGGCAACTGTAGAGAAATACGCTACAGCAGTTACTCTGGAAACCATCAATAAGTACGGCTATGACATTGCCATTGCACGTACAGACGATGCATTCAAAGCAAAACTCCAGAATGTTGTTAAAGGCAGATTCTATACCTTCCTTAACACTGGTTCTCTTACTGGCACTGGTACTACGTTCCAGGCGGCACTGGCAAAGGCAAAAGGCAAAGTTCTGGACAAATGGAGTCAGCTTGGTCTTGCACCGGGTGAAGTTGTTGCGTTCGTTAACGTAGATGACTTCTACACCTATCTTGGTGCAGCTACCATTGGCGCACAGGTAAGCACTGCATTTGGTATGGAGTACATCTCTGACTTCCTTGGATATCGGAGAATCTTCCTCTGCGACAGCACTGAAGTCGCACCGGGCATTGTACTGGCTACTCCGGTTTACAACATGGTTGCCTACTATGTAAATCCGGGTGCTTCCGATTTCGCACGTGCCGGGTTGCCGATGACCATTGATGGCGTAACGCCACTCATTGGATACCACATCAACGGCAACTTCAAAAACATGACATCTGAGGCTTATGCCGTATTTGGTCTGTACCTGTTTGCAGAGCATCTGGATGGCATTGCAAAAATCACCATTGGTGCTGCATCGGGAAGTAACGGGCAGAGCTGATTAAATCCTTTGCTGATTTAACAGACAAAGAAACAGTAAGACGAGGATAAGCGGATGACGGTAGAAGAACTTATTCAGACAATCAAAATATTGATCGGTGATGATTATTCGGATGAACTGATATCCGCTTATATCTCACAGGCTCAGACGGAGTGCCTTAACTGGGAATACTCACTGATTGGTATCCCCGAACTGGAAGAGGGGGAAACACGGGATTACAGCAAGTACGATTCGCTTGTGATAGATGCCGTAATTTTCGGACTTTCCATTCGGGGTGCTGAAGGTGAGACACAGCATTCCGAGAATGGCATTCTGCGAGGCTATAAATACTCTGATATGAGGCAGTACATCCATGCTCACCTCATTCCGTATGTGAAAGTGCTATGAGAAGACTGAAGAGAAACCAGAAAGAGTTTATCTATGAAACGATTAAAGGCACACAGCAGAGGACAGATACCCAAGGTTATAAGACTGCGATCCATGATGTGGAATATAACGAAGCGGTTACTGCCAAAGGCTGTGTGGTCTTTAAGGGTACATCGAGTCATAAGCCGTATGGAATAGAGGAAGACTGGTCTGTCCAGATTATTCCAAATGCACCGCTCAGTATCACTGTAGGTACAAGGATCACGATAGACGGGAAATATTATTATGTCCTGTCTCACCCGACTACGATGAACGAACAGAGGATTTTCTGCAAATGAACATAAAGATTACTCTGGACAATTTGGATAGTGCGATTAAACAAATCGAAGAACTGCGTTCTAAGGTTCGTGATTTATCTGCTGACTTAGCGGAAGATTATCGTACACAAGTCGGGTATGACGATGTTTCCATTCATCATGGCGGTTCCAATGCCACGATAGTGGCCAGTGGTGAGCAGATAGCATTTGAGGAATGGGGAGCCGGATATACGGCAGACTACAACAGCGGTTATGAACACATGGGTGGAGATTCATTCTTTACTTATCCAGGTGTGTGGTCGGAATCACATGAGCGGACTTTTCAGCATCATCAGGAGTCTGGAAAAGACCCAAGTACATACCATTACAACAAAGAGCCGAAGCATTACATGGAAAACACTGCCAGACGCATACAAACAGAGATAGACCAGAAAGTAAGGGAGCGTTTTAAATGATTACGATGAATCAAATCTATGACAGACTGGTGACTGCCTTGGATGGCGTATATGTGACCAGATACTACGAAGAGATTAACAGGCAACTCCCTTGCGTATACATTCGGGAATCCCATTCTCCGCTTTACGCAGCTACGAATCTTGATTTTTCCGATGAGCAGAACAGAGTGTATTTCTACATTGAGATATACGGCAGAGAGACAGACAGCATTGCTCAAATCATTGAGACAACAATGCGAGGCATGGGATTCTTGGAAGAACTGAGCGAAATGATACCCAACTATGACCCTTCGATTGAGCGCATTTCCTTGCGTTTCCAGAGGGTGATTTGCGGAGGTGACACACTCGATGAAATGTAAGAATTGTGGAAAGGATGTCTTCCCCGGTCAGTTCCGTTGTGATCATTGTGGAACGATTGACCCGACTAAGGAAGAAACTCCGAAAAAGAAAACTACTACTACCAAAACAAAGAAAACTAAGGAGGAATAAACAATGGCATTAGAACTGTCAACCATTGGCGTGAAGTTTAAATATGCTGTAGAGGCAACTGCCGGAACCAGACCGACAAGTGGTTACACGGAGATCACTAACATCATTTCTCTGGGCGAAATGAATGCGCAGCCGGATCAGTTGGACTGCACGGATCTTTCTGATTCCTGGAGACGCTATGTGGCAGGTGTAAAGGACACGGGCGGAGACTTCCAGGTGGGGGCAAACCTTACAGTTGCATTTAAGACTGCATGGGAAGCACTTGTTACAGCGGCTGAGACTGCAAAAGCATCAAACAAGGCTACGTGGTTTGAAATCGTCTTCCCCGGCAATCTGACTTCGTTCTACTTCAGCGGTGAGCCTGTTGATCTGGGTACACCGAGCATCGAAGTGAACCAGGTATTACAGGCAACTGCACACATCGTGCCGAACACCATTGCCGGATGGTCTGCATCTTCCGGTGCTTGATAGGCATTACACATGGGGAGAGCATTTGTCTCTCCCCAATTATTAAAACAGTTTGAATATGATATGGAGGTATCACATGAAAAACAGAAAAACGAAATTAAGAATTCCTTACGAAAACACAGAGTATGTGCTTGAATTCACTCCCGATTCCCTCAAGCAGATGGAACGAAACGGGTTCAACTTCTCTAAAATGAATGACTACATTCTGACTGCTCCAGAAGAACTTTTCTATGGTGCGTTCATTGCAAACCATAAGAGAGTGCCACAGGCTACAAGGAAGGAAATCTGGGATAGTATCAGTGACCAGAATGCAGATGGCGATTATCTGACAGATATCATCGGAGAGATGATCAGCGAAGCCATTACGGAACTGAATTCCCACCAGGGAAACGTAACTTGGAGCGTGGAGAGATAGACGAAGACGATCCCACACGTTCCGATCAACCGAAGACGATGGAGGAGCATTTAGATGACCTGTGCATGTACTACATGAGCATGGGAGTACCGTATGATGAATTCTGGTACGGAGACTATTGTTCCTTAAAATATTACGAAGCTGTCTATATGAGACAGCGCAAAGTCCGAAATGAAGAATTCTGGATGCAAGGGATATACCACTATGACGGAGTAGCAATTGCCTTATCCAACGCTTTCCGGGAAAAGGGGCATAAAGCGGAAGACTACTTAAAGGAACCGCTCCCCTTCTTCCCGAAGACAGAAGCAGAGGAAGAAGCAGAAAAGCAGAAGATACTCCAGAGAATTAAGCACAACCTCGATAAATTCAAGGAGGCTTGGGATGCCAGCGAGCGCAGTAAAGATAGCAAATCTACAGATAGAGATCAGTGATAACTCCAAAACGACAGTTCAGTCGTTAACGGAGTTTATTGATACGCTTAAAAGTCTGAAAGATGCGACATCCAACGGAGCCGGACTTCAGAGCGTAGCAACTGGTCTGAAGAATATTAAAGATGTTGGCTCAAGCGGACTGAATGATTTGCGGAAAGCGTTAACCAGTTCCATCACCCCGGCTGAAAAGCTCGCCCACGCTATGGAACGGATTGCGAATGCCAACAAAGCCTTAAAGGGCGGTTCTGGCTTTGCAAACGCCGCAAGAACGGCAAATAATCTCCAGAAACAAGTAGGATTGCCAGACAAAGAACGCAACACAAGAGCCGGACTATCTGGTGGAGATTCCGTAACAACAGAAGAGACAAACTCATCCCTTGAACGTACTGTATCCATGTTAGATAAAGTGAAAGAGAAGTTTGTCAATATTGGATATTTAGGCAAAAACATCTTCGCAAATATTCTTCCGTCAAGTCTTATGACTTTAGGTTCTCAGTTCTTGCGTCTTGCTAAGATGAAGATTATGAGAACGATCATCTCTAATCTCATGCAAGGGTTCACGCAAGGCTTACAGAACGCTTATCAATGGGCAAAAGCAACCGGTGATCAGTTTGCCTTGTCTATGGACACAATTGCCACATCCATGAACTATGCCAAAAACAGTATAGGGGCAGCTTTTTCTGGTGTTCTGAGTGCCGTTGCTCCAATTATTGACCAGTTAGTTGATTGGCTTGTCAAAGGTATCAACTACGTTAATGCATTCTTTGCGGCACTCACTGGGCAATCCACCTATATGAAAGCCAAGAAGATTACAACTGCCTATGCAGATGTTGGCAAATCTGTGGGTGGTATTGGTGGTGCTGCCGGAGGGGCAACAGCCAAAGTCAAAGAATTAGAGGAACAGCTTTCTGTACTTGACTTTGATGAACTGAACCAACTGCAAGAACAGCAGACTTACAACCCCACTAGCGGAGGCGGTGGCGGTGGTGGCGGTGGTGGAGCCGGAGGAAGCGGTTCCAGTGCCGCAGACATGTTTGAACGTGCCAATATTGGCAACGACATTCTAGAAAAAGTTGACTGGCTTAAAGAAAACTTCGATACCATTCTGGATATTGTCAAAGCTATTGGAGCCGGAATCTTAGCATGGAAATTAGCCAATGCATTCAGCAACAGCATCAGAGAATTAACAGGACTTCAGAAATTAGGCTTTGCCACGCTTGTGGTTGGTTTAACCCTGTCTTATGAGGGCGGTTACCGTCTTGGGCATGATGGGTTTAGCGTAAAGAATATCGTGGAAACTGCACTTGGCGTGGGTTTGTCTGCCATTGGTGGAGCATTGATGTGGGGAGCCGCAGGTGCGGTAATTGGTATAGCCGCATCTATTGTTGTCACTGTTACTGGGTTTGTCAAAGGACGCTTAGACCTTGGAAAAGAAATCTATGAATCCAGTGAAATATATCCAATCATTCAAGATTCATTAAAGAGAGCGGCTGAAAGCAGACAGTATTTTATAGATTTAAGGACAAAGATTCGTTCTCTCAGCATCGAAAGCGATGAACGAGTTCAGAAAGTCATGATTGCACAGGATATTCTGAATCAAGTAAAGCAATTTGATGGCTTGAAAATTAGTCCAGATGTTGATTTAGACAAATTAAACAGCTTGGTTGAACTGTTTAATAATTTAGACCTCTTGGATGTAAAACTGGAATGGGGAGAAGTTAACGGAGTAATTAAAACCAACGTAGAAATGATTCAGCAAGCATTGGACGCTTACGATGATTACATCAGACGAGTAGCTGCTGAAGATTTGTTAACTGCTACATACAAAGATTATTATGACGCAATTTTAGAACAGCAAAAAGCAAAACAGGGGCAAAGCGATGCCGCTGACACGCTGAATATGCTCCTTGATAATTACGGTTATACGGAAGATTTCAGCCACAATGGAAATGGGCCTGGGCATTGGGTTCCGGGCGATGAACCGAATTGGTTGACAGGGGTTACCAACCCAGAGGCGTATGCTCAACAGTTGGCTATTAACGATGCTTTAACTGCATATAACGAATGGACATCAACTGTTGAGGAGGGAAATGTAACCATAGCTGAAGCTGAACAAAAGATTAGTGAATTGTATGCGGCTCTTGGCATTACTGGAGTCACCTGTGATGAAACAGGGGTTCATATTGACGCTATGAAGCAAAGCGTAGATGAAGCCAATGCAAGTGCGGAGAAATATACGAAAACACTACAGGGTATGTATACGATACACCCGCTGTCCAAATATGGCGGTATTCCCGACTGGGTTGGCGGTGGTTCCACAAATGCTTTAGATCAATACCTTCAGCAGAACAAACAACAGCCTGTATATGCCGGGATGATGGGGTATCAAACAACGAATACGACTACTAACCAAACCGTATTTACTTCAAATGGTTTAGATATTGTTACTGACCAGACACGACAGTATACGAATGTCATTCAAGACACCTATACCGCACAGCAGATAGAAACTGCAATCATGCGTCTTCAGCAACAAGGATACACGGATATTGCCTCAGAGATTGCTCACGGAACATCTGCCGGAAAAGCATATATGGATCAGATTTATGGAACCACTTCTGCCGAACAGCAGAACGCTAACCAGACGATTGCATTAACAGGCATCACCCGTGGATTCAGCAATGCGCTTGACCTTACAACGGCATCTTCAAAGCAATCTGGTGTGCAGCTTAATGCGTTAGATAAATATCTCATTGCCGTTGGCGGTTCTGCAAACTCGTCCAATAGAGGCTTAGTGCTGATGAATACGGGTCTGTATAACATTGGAGCCACATCTAAAACCTCTAGCAATAACGTAGGCTTAATCAATAAAGCACTGAATGCCGTTGGCGTTGGAGTTGATTACGGTGGAATTGCATCACTGATTACAACCAACCTCGGAAGACAGCGGTGGGTTGATACTGCTAACAAGATGAAGAATCCAGTGGAATCACGATTCAATCTGACTGGTAATGATGTGAACTATAAAGGCATTTACTCTAGTATGAGCAGCCTTATGCTTAAACAGCCGTTTGGCAATATGGGTACAAGCATGAAGGGCAAGATTGAGGCAACAGCCAACCAGACTGGTACTGGATTTGCAAGCGGTTCAATCTACAGCCGTATCAGCACTGCACTTGGAAAACAGCCATTTGGCACTCCCGGCACGAATGCTAAGAACAGCATGGAGAAGACCATGAACCAGACTGGTGTTGGGTTGAATGCGAAGAACATTTATAGCGTGATCCAGAAGAAGATTAACTCACAGCCGTTTGCAAGCCTCGCCAATCCCATGAAGACAGGCATGGAAAAAGCCATGAATCAGATTGGCAATGGAGTAAACGTAAAAGCCATTTATAACGTAATTGCCAAAGGGTTTGATGCACAGCCGTGGAGTCAGATTGGAAACCGCATGGGCAATGACCTTCGGAATGGCTTGCAGAATGTCACGAATCAGTTAACAGACCTTCCGAGAACCATCTGCCAAGGTATGCAAGGGGCAGCTAATAATGCTCCGTTCTCCAGAGTAGGTAACACCATTGGCAATGATATCAAACAGGGTATCAGACAGGCAGTTCAGAATATGAGTTTTGATACGGTCGCAAAAGCCAATGGCGTGACAAAGAATGTACAGGGTAGCATCCGAACAGAGTTATACGCATCTGGTGGTTATCCACAGAGCGGATCATTATTTGTAGCCGGAGAAGCCGGAGCGGAGGCAGTCGGTACGATTGGTGGTAGAACAGCAGTAGCCAACAGAGAACAGATTGCGTCTGCCATTGCACAGGCACTGCGTCCAATGGTTGGCAACAGAAATGAAAGCGAAACTATCCAGGTTAATACCTATTTAGATAGTCAGGTAGTGGCGAGAGCCAATGCCAAAGGTGTGAAAGCTATGAATCGCAGATACAACATCGCTGCGAAAGCATAGAAGGATACCTCCAAACAAGGGGTGGGAGAAATCCCACCCATTGGGTGAAAAATATGATTACTATAAGAAATCTTAGCAATAATAAGACAATCACCATAGCACCTTCCAGCTTCAAGTGGTCTAGGATGCGAGTTTCAGCGGCAGATTCCGGGCGTGACCAGACAGGTACGATGTATGTCAACCAAGTCACACAGAAGGTCAAACTGGAATGCGAGTTTACGGGTCTTACATGGCAACAGGGATCACAGTTACTACAGGCATGTGATTCTGAATATGTATCCGTACAGTATCCAGACATGCTGACAGGAACCATGCAAACGAAGACCTTTTACACAGGTGACAGGGAAGGTGATGTATACCTGTGGTGGTCTAACAAGAAGATTTTGTCGAGTTTAACCTTCAATTTCATTGAGAGGTAGTTTTCAATGATTACAACACAGCAAGAATGGAAAAAATATATCGCCGATTCGTCTGTTTTAGGAGTACAGTGCAATGTGACACTTGCGAATGGTGCTTCTCTTACGCTGACTACAGACCGAATCATGGAAGGTACTCTGCAAATCCATGACGAAATCTGTGATGTAGGGCAGATAGATATTGGAGGTACAGTCGCACAGGAAATATCTTTCAGCATCTCAAATCATGACGGCTTAATGTCTGGTTATGACTTCCGAGGTGCTAGGTGTGTACTGTATTTGATTGCCAACGGTGTAAGCATTCAGAAGGGCGTTTATACGCTTTATACCAATAATACAGTAGGCAGAGTGATTCCGGTCTATGGATATGACCACATGGCAGACGAGCAGTATAACACGCCTATTGCAAGCACCATCTCCTTTAATGGCATGACTGCTGTAAATGCCATCAAATCCCTTGGATATACATTGGAAAGCGAAGACTTCCCGAATGCATCGTATGTCCTTCCAAATGTGTCTACAGATGACATGGACGAAGGTGTCACAAAGCGTGACATCCTTGGTTATATCTGTCAGTTATGCGGATGTTATGCGAGATACAATCACCTTGGGAAATTAGCGATTAAATACTTTTCCGTTCTGGATTATAGCAACGATCTGGATGGAGGACTTTTTCATGGTGCGTTCGGTAGGAATATGCTCCGCTATCCATATCAAAATACCAGACTTGTATCCAATGGTATTACTTGGGAGGTTTCTGCCGGAGGCAGAGTAAGCGCATACGGATTAGCAACAGCAGATTCTTATTTCAGCCTTCTTACTGCACCGATTGATTTTGCAGGCACAGGAGAAACGAAATTCAGAATTAGTCTTTTCAGTACTGGTGCATCCGTACGTTCATGGTGGTTTGATGGTGTTGTTGAAGATGAAAACGGCAACACTGAAACACTTGGAAATCTTTTAGTCAGTGGTTCTGGAAACATTTACGATTTAAGCGGATATAAGAAACTTACATCATTTTTTCTGTATGTAAAACAAGGGTGGAGACCAGATACATTGATCTATCCCATCATCCAGTATGCCTCCAATACGGACACTTCGTATGAGAAATACAAAGGCGAAGGATGGACAGACGGTGATGATGCAGATGGCGGTTCTTTCAAGGGTTCGTATGGACGCAATAAACTGGCTTATCCGTATGTAGAAAGCGGAAAGACTGAGAATGGTATCACATGGCGTTTAATCACTGATACAGGGAGCCAGGTACTGGCATACGGAAAATCTACAGCCACTACAAGATTCAGACTACAGTACAACTTTCACATGCCCATAGGTGAATACAGAATCACAGGATGTACAGGAGGCTCTCTGGAGACTTATTACCTTGCCATGTTCAAGAGGAATGGAACAGAAGGAATTCGTGTAGCTTATTGCACAGACAATGAAATGTCTAACCACACATTCTTTACTGTTGAAAGCGAACTGGATGAATATGTTCTGATGTACATCATCCTTCCAGATGTAAACATGGGTGATTCGCTTGAAGAGGGTACTATCCTCAAGCCGATGATCCTGTCCGCAGAAGACAATGATAATTCTTGGGATATATATCAGACGGCTTGGACAGGTGGAGATTCCGAGGATGGCGGTCTGTTTGGATTCTGGGGAAGAGCCATCCCGGCATCGAAAGAGTCTGATGCATACCCCCTGTCAAAAATCATGACCGAGCCTGTTGCATCACTGTTGCGTAAGATAGTTACTGGCGTAAAGGTAACGGACATCAATCAAGAAGAAGTCATAGTTGGTACGGAAGATTATCTAATCGAGATAGATTCCAATCCATTCATCATAAATCAGATTGTTGCCAGTGCTGTAGCAACACAGGCTTACACGGTTGTTTCTGGCGTTAACTTCTTCCCGTTTACAGTGACGTGGAGCGCAGACCCATCCTTTGAGGCTGGAGACTTAATCTCATTCACATCTCTGGGAAGGAAGTTTGTTACTCCATGTACATCATTTGATTATCAGCTGGGCAACATGTCTACTATTACATGCAATGACAATGATCTGAACAACCAGATCAATTATTAGAAGAAAGGATAGTTAACTTATGGCTATTCAAATGCGAAGAGGTTCAGCAGCAGACTTTGATGGCACTATGTTAGAACCAGGTGAACTGGCGGTCTGTCTGGACACGAATGAAATGTATTTTAAAGGTTCAGAAGCCACCCAAGTAGCAACCCCATCCTTGATTGGATATCATGCCATTTACACCAAGCGGCTGACGGGAATCTCATCACTTCCAAAAACCTTTAGTGGTGCAACCGGAATCACGGCAGACCATGAGCCAATCAAGAATTCAGCACAGGTGTCTCCTCAATCTGCAATGGGTGGAGACTGGACGGTCACATGCGGAGATGGAACGATCACGGTGTCTGGCTCTTTTGTCGGTTCAACTCCGGCTACCATTCTTCTGGACTTTGGCATCCCGGATCATGAAGTACAAACACTGACATAGAAAGGAGATATAAATCATGCCTTATTTTTACACCACACTTGAAAACCAGATTCGTACAGATGGATCACATGGTCTTCTGTACGATCACTATGACAATCTGGAGGATGCCGAAGCAAAGCTGTACACGATCCTTGCGGCAGCAGTGAAGAGCGGTATCCCGTATCACTCAGCGCATATCTATCGGTCAGACGGACTGCTGATCGAAGGGAAGGTATATGACCGGAGAACACAGGAGGTACAAAATGACAATACAGCAGAATAAAATCGGGGGGTATCTTCAAGAAAAGAGGAAGTGCACTGATTTAGTTCTATCCCAGTTAGACTTCCGGGAAGGAGGTCTGAGGCGCAGGGAGGTGGTTTCTCGTGGGTAGTGGAACGATACAGAATCCAAACATTGTGATAAGCAGAGATTATACGCAAACGATAGAAGCATTTGCGACTGGAAATCCGGGATCGAGAGCATTGCAATATTTGATTTCTGACATAGGTATAAGCGGATATAAAATTATTGATTCTCAAATAAAGAGTCATCCGGAGAGTACTATTATGAATTTAAAAACATTCCTAAAAAATGCTGATGAGACTGCGGTATATTTGAATGTTTATCGTGCTTCTGGAAGTGCTAACAATTCGGAAAGAAATGCCATAGTCAGAGTGACCTATCTCAGAAACTAGCCATGCCCGCCAAGAATATGATGGCGACAGGAACATTACAGAGAGACTCTCATTATGCAACGAATCAATGGAAGGTAATAGAAGTTGGTTTTGTTGGCAAGCAAACGAACGCGAAAGATGGATACTTCGGAGATATCCACTTTCCAGATGATATCAGCCATGGCACACTGGAACTGCAAAGCATCGGTCAGTACGGAGTCTGGTACAGCGATGGAGCATCTCATACCATGGACTTTGATAGCATCAGTATCACACCTAGTCTAACGGTTGGCAATATCGCATGGATCAAGATTCCAACGACCAACATCACAGGAAGCAATTCTATTGTTTGGTTGAGATTGCATTTACAGTATAGAGTCACTTAATACCAGTGCCATAGATTATGGCAACAGGAACGATAACACGGTTTCAACTACCATTAATTGCGACTTATGTAGAGGGAACAATCGCAACTGGAACAAATCGCGGTGTCATTACGATCACTCCACCTAGCGAAAAAAAATACTTGTGTACACTTGGAGTTGTTCCTGTATCATGGGGAGGCACTCTTTGGCTTTCTTCGTATGCCAGTACAAACACAACGGTTTGGACGGATGCAAATGTAACTGCTGATCGTAATGTAAGAGTGTACTACCTATGTTATTAAAAGGCTTCTTTTAAGGAGTAACTTAAAGAAAGGAAAAAATTATGAATTGGAAACTTAGATTTCAGAACAAAACAACTTTAGTAGCAATCGTTCTGGCAATAATTAGTTTTGTTTACTACGGACTTGACCTCTTTGGAGTCATCCCACCTTTTGCTCAGGATCAGATCGTAAAACTGGCAACTATGCTGATCGACATTCTGTGTCTTCTGGGGATCGTCACTGATCCGACCACAGAAGGTGTGGGAGACAGTGCCAGAGCAATGACATATAGTGAACCGTATCCGAAGGAGCAGAAATGAACACAGTAGTATCAATCATCATCGGAGTGTTAAGCGCAGTCGATCTGGCTACACTTCTGATGTTTTTTATCAACCGGCATGACCAGAAAAAAGGTCTGGAAGATAAATTGAAAACTCTGGAAAGAGACGGTCTTCGCACTCAGTTACTTATGCTGACGCTCCTCAAACCAGATTCAAAACAGGAGATCATGACCATTGCACAGCACTACTTTGCCGTTCTCAAAGGAAACTGGTACATGACCGATCTTTTTAACCATTGGTTACAAGAACAGGGGGATAGTGTTCCGGAGTGGTTCAATAAGGAGGGGTGAACATGAAGGGATTAGACTTGTCTCATCATCAAAGTCATGTGGACTTTAAGAAAGTCAAATCTGCCGGGTATGACTTTATTATTCCTCGTTGTGGATGGGGCGTGGATTGTGACGGTCAAGATGTAGACTCCAAGTTCCTGTCCTACGTCAGAGATGCTCAGAATGCCGGGATCAGCGTTCCGGGCGTGTATCACTTTATCTATGTTCACAGTCTCAAGGAGGCGAAGGAAAATGCCGCTAACGCAATCAACAACGTAAGGCGAGCCGGTTTACCTCAGTCTACAGTTATCTGGTGTGACCAAGAAGAGGATACTGTTAAGGATGCCGTTAAAGAGGGGTTCAATTTGACTACCGATCTACAGCGGCAGGTGACCGAGATATTCTGCGACTACATCCTCTCACAAGGATATCCGACTGGCGTGTACCTAAACAGGGATTACATCAATCGGGTTTACGGCAGTGATATAGAGCGCAAATATGACATTTGGTTTGAGGATCACACCAACGCAGAGCCAGACCACAAATGCGTATACCGGCAGTACAACTGGTACGGCAGAGTGCCGGGAATTGCAGTAAATGTTGACCTCGACACCTATGTAGGCATCTATACTGCCGGAACCGCGAAACCGAAAGGAGACGATAAAAAACCTATGAAAGCATACACTGAAAAGAAATTGGTGGAAACTTTGATTGCACTGGCAAAGGGAAATCCACCTTCCGACTATAATAACACCCCACCTTACAACCTTTTATATTGGAGCGGTTCTAGATGGTCTGCCGATTGCTCCAACTTATACAAAGCACTGTTCAACGGCAGAAGTATTGTAAACCCGAAACCGGGCAGTTTTCAGTCCGACTTATCGGCAACAGGTGATTGCACCGAGAGACAGTTGATGGATCAGTGTACACAGAGAAGCAACAACTTTACAGTGCTCGGCAACCAGTTCCGGTGCTTATACATGCCGGGACACTTCGGAGGCTATCTTGGATACGGATGGAACGAGCCGGGGCAGGGCATTGTGAACTGCGTTGAGGCAACGCCACGATGGGATGGCGGTATCCAGTACAGCTACGTTGGGCCTGATGGCAGTCGTAGATGGGCAAAGGACAAAAAGATTGATGGTTATTGGACAGAACACGGTCTGGCAACGAAGTGGATCGACTATTCAGAATCACCCGACCCGAAACCTACACCAACACCATCTTATAAGGAGATGACAAAAGACATCTTTACGGGATTTCTTCCGATGCTCAAGAAGGGCGATGACAATGACTTTGTAGGATTGCTCCAGAAATGCCTGAGATACACTGGAGATTATACAGACACTATTGATAATAGCTATGGCAATAATACATACAATGCGGTTATGTCTTACCAGAAGCGACACGGATTATACGCAGATGGAATTGCAGGAAAACAGACATGGACAAAAATCATAGGATAATTGGACGATAGACGAGTATTTTTGAACGAGTTTTAATTAGAACGTGGCACAGTTTCTGCACACTCACTTCAAAAAACCGCTAAAATTCAACATTCTTCTATATCTTTTAATCAAGTTGTCCGGGGTTCGAGTCCCCGATGGCTCACGAAACAGAAAAAGAGAAAACCCAGTAATATCAAGGGTTTTCTCTTATTTTATGTGTCCAGATAATTGGACACCATGAAAAATAGGGAAATTTTGCTTTTATATAAGAAGAAAAAACTGAGAAAATAATGATGGTGGCACAGTTTTGGCACAGTTTTAAGTGTACGATAAACAGGACATGTTACAATTTTATTAACTTCAGACGGTCAATAGGTTCTTTACTATCATCTAAATGTGCATAGACTTTCATAATCATCTGAGCAGAGGAATGCCCCATTAAATACTGGCATTTCTTGAGAGATATGCCGGAATAGAAGCAAGTAGTACAGTAGTTGTGACGGAACGTATACGGACGAATATCTGTCTTGTATCCCAACCTGGCTTCGATCTTCTCTTTAATGCTTAACCATAACTCTGATTTGATGTGTTTGGTCATAAGTTGGTTATCCCTGTGGATCAGATACAATCCCGGAGTGTAATCATCTAAGAGTTCCTGTAGGGCATCCGGTACAGGGAGAATGCGGATGTTCCTGGTCTTTGTTGGTTTGATATAGGGATTATTGGAGTTATAGCCTACGGCTCTTTGTATGGTTACAGTGCCATTGTTGAAATCAGAGGGCATGAGTGCGAGTGCTTCCTGTGGTCTGAGTCCGAGATAGTAGAGAAGGGAGACATACATCCGCTCCATTGGTTCCAGTTTTGCTTCACTGATTGCTTTCTTCTCTGCATCGGTA
>Ga0326512_10001587_pt1 | contig 17326 bp, 19 predicted proteins | sample 1_2617_0518_D_FD_203652 | JGI IMG/M metagenome (GOLD analysis project Ga0326512, IMG submission 203652) | Bovine rumen microbial communities from UC Davis, California, United States - 1_2617_0518 | ecosystem: Host-associated > Mammals > Digestive system > Stomach > Rumen | place: USA... | reverse complement strand
AAATGATTATCAAGGCGTGTCCGGGGCATCCGCTGCTGTTGGGGCGGCTGGGCGAGAACCTCGCGCGGGAGATCGTGTTCGTGGACGAGGTTGCGGCGTGGCTGAGCGAATATCCGAATGCGGCGATTGGCCTGTTGAACCAGCGCCCCGGCGACACGCAGGGCTATCCGGTTGCGCGTGCCGTCGTGTCCGGTGGCGCGTTGCATTGGACGGTTACCAATACCGATCTGAGCGCGGAGGGCAGCGGGAGATGCGAACTCGTCGCCACGGACAACGGCGTGGTTGTCAAAAGCGCGATATATGACACGATCATCCTCACGGCCCTGGACGGTTCGGGCGAAACGCCGGAGCCATGGGAGGACTGGCGCGAATACTTCATCGCACTCAAGGACGAAGCCGAGGGCAGCGCAGAAGCGGCGGCGGGCAGCGCGACGGCGGCCGGACAGAGCGCGGAGGACGCGGCAACCAGTGCGGCGGCGGCGCAGGAAAGCGCCGAGGCGATACAGGACATGGGCGTGGAATCCGAAACCCTTCCGCCCGGATCGCCGCTGAGTGTGGAGAAAACCATCGACCCGGAAACCGGCGCGGTGACGCTGACGTTTTACCTCGCGCCCGGTCAGGGCGGCGTGTCCCCGACCATAGCGGTGACGGAGATCACCGGAGGCCACCGCGTGACGATTACAGACGCGGAGGGTACGCGCTCTTTCGACGTGATGGACGGCACGAATGGAGATGACGGGCGCGGGATTGCTTCGGCGGTAATGAACGCTGACTACACGCTGACGCTGACGTACACGGACGGCACATCCTATACCACGCCCAGCCTGCGCGGTGCGCCGGGTGCGGATGGTTACAGCCCCGTGGCGTCTGTGAGCAAAAGCGGCAAGGTGGCGACCATCTCCATCACCGACCGACAGGGTACGACCACGGCGACAGTGAACGACGGCGAAGATGGCACTCCGGGTGTTTCGCCCGCCATCACCGTTACCGACATCGCGGGCGGGCATCGTGTGACCATCACCGACGCGACGGGGCCGCACAGCTTTGACGTGATGGACGGGACGGGGAGCGTGCAGGACGTTCAGGTAGCCGGTACGTCTGTGGTGCAGGACGGCGTGGCGAATGTGCCGTTGGCATCTCCTACTACTCCGGGCGTAATTACGTCTGGTACGATAACCGTCACCGGCACCACGCCCTCCATCACCGCCCTGCCCGGCATTCGCTACGTCTGCGGCGAGGTTGCGACGCTGGACATTACGCTCCCGGCAAGTGGCATCGTGGACGTGGTTTTTGAGAGCGGCGCGACCCCAACCGTGCTGACCATCACCCCGCCGACAGGAGTGACCGTCAAGTGGGCGAATGGGTTTGACCCGACTGCGCTTGATGCTGGCACGACGTATGAGATCAATATCGCGGACGGTTTGGGGGTGGCTGTCGGATGGACTTGATGCAAAGGCGCAGACAGTTGATGTGTATGCAGAGTGAATTGCCGAGTGCGTATCGGAGGGTTGGGTACATAGAATCGAGCGAAAGAGATAATACGCACATCAATACAGGGGTTTTGCTTTCCGAAAACATAGTTTTTGAAATTGACTTTCAAATTGTATCCACGATACAACGAAGCAAGTATTTTATGGGTCAATATAGTGGTACTACGTTTTTTATGTATGTTGCTGGCTCAAATGAAAACCCGTTACTCCAGACATCATTTGGTACAAACTGGCAGACTACTGATATTAGTCTTGATCAGAACCGTCATATTTATCGTTATTGGATTGAGAATGGGGAAATGAAATTATCTGATAATGGTAGTATAGGGTTTAGCAAATCCTTTAGTGAGTTATCAGACAAACCACTATTAGTCGCTGGCTCATGGCGTGGCAATCAATTATCATGCAGAACATACAGATCAACGATAAATAAGAACGGGGTTGTCGTTCAAAATTTGATCCCCTGCGTCCGAAAATCTGATAACAAGCCGGGTATGTATGACACCGTATCGAAAACATTTTATACCAACGCTGGCGCGGGCGAGTTTATCGTCCCGGTATAAGAAAGGAGCATCATCATGCGTAACATCTTTATCGTCAACGCCACGCAAGTCGTGGTATCTGATTCCCACCCCGAGGGCGTGTATTCTGCCGTCAACGGCTACCCCATTCGCCGTGATTCCCGCGACTACGAGCGCACGGAGGAGAACCCCAACGGCAACGAGGAACTGGCCCTCATCGTGGCACAGGCCGACTATGCCGATGCGGTAAAGAACCTCTCCATCGCCCACAATCGCGTCGGCTGGGCTGTCACTCTGGAGCGCTGGGACGGCGTGCAGATTGCGCGTAAGAGTTACGGCGCGTTTCCCGACATGACCCCGGCCTCGGAACCGGAACCCGAACCCGAACCCGCAGAATAACGGCGACACGAGTTGAATAAAGCAACCGATCGGAATTTCCGACAGGTTGCTTTTTTCATACAATCACGTCCGGCGGGACGAAAAACACGCGGTCGGCCTATCACTCTAACAGGCCGCAAAAAGGAGGAGTTATGGCAAACATTTTCACTCGGAAAGCGCTGAATGAGATCATGAGCAATGAGGAACTGACGCCGGAGCAGCGGACGGAGCAGGTGTTCGGCCTGTATGGCCGCGCACTGGACGATGGCTATATTGCCAAGACCGCAGCGCAGCAGGCGCAGCAGACGGCGCTGGACAATGCCAAGGCCGAATGGGAGAAGGGCGTGAAGGTTCCTGACCCGAAGGAGAGCGACGCCTACAAGACGCTGCAGGGGCAGTTTGACGCCTACAAGCAGATGCAGCAGGCACGCACCGCCGAGGACTACAAGGACGTCAAGCCCAAATTTTTCGAGACGGTCTATGGCATGATTGACCGCGCAGACGGCGCGAAACCCGTCAAGGACCAGCTGGCGACGATTCGCTCCAATTATGAGGAGTATTTCGCCGCACAGCAGCAGAACAAACCCAACTTCGGAGCGCCTACCGAGGGCAGTATGCCCAAGGGCGACGAAGGCGCATCTGCCGGGTTTGCCAACGCATGGGGATTTGTCCCCAAGAATAACAAGTAAAGGAGTTTTGAACTATGGCTTTTGTGCAGACCAATGTCAACTATGCGGCAGAGTATAGCCGCGCCCTGGCGAATGCCTATCCCTATCTGTCCTACTTCGGCCCCATCTGGGAAGCGAACAACTCCAACCTGTTCAAGCCGGGCATGGGCAAGACCATGTACATCCCGTCCTTCACCGTGGCGGGCGCTCGTGCTGTGAACCGTGACCAGATCACCGGCACCTTCAACCGCAACTGGAACAACGAGCTGCAGGCCGTGACGCTGGACATGGACCGCGAGTGGGACACCCTGATCGACCCGATGGACATTGTCGAGACCAACGATGTGGCGACCATTGCCAACGTCACCCGCACTTTCAACGAGCAGCAGAAGGTTCCCGAGATGGACGCCTATCTGGCCGCCAAGCTGTATAGCTTCGTGACGCCCGATACCACCGCCCTGACCGCCGCCAACATCCTGACCACCTGGGACGGCTATCTGGAGGCGCTGACCAATGCCCGCGTCAATCGCGACCGCGTGACCGCCTACCTGACGCCCGCCACCTATAAGCTGCTCAAAGAGGCGTCCGGCGTGACCCGCTTCATCGACACCGCAGAGGGCTTCCGTGGCGTTGACCGCAACGTGGCGCGGCTGGACGGCGTGAACATCCGCGAAGTCCCTGCTGACATTATGAAGTCTTCCTTCGTGTTCACCGAGGGCTGGGTTCCCGCTACCGGCGCGAAGCAGATCAACATGATTCTGGTCGACCCCGAGGCCGTGGCCGCGCCTGTCAAGTACGAGACCGCCATGATGTCCGCGCCCACCGCGCAGAGCAAGGGCAAGTACCTGTACTACGAGCGCTATTACTACGGCGCCTTCAAGCTGAACAACCGCGCGGGTGGCATCATCGTCAACGCTGCGTCCTGATGAGGTGACGGCATGAGCGCGATTGTGGATTACAGCTTTTACAGCACGGTCTACATGGGACAGGAGGCCGACGAGGCCTCCTTCCCGGCGCTCTGCGCCCGCGCCCTTGACATCGTGGGCGCAATGACGCGCTGGGCGGTGACCAAGGAGAATGTCGACAACCTACCGGCACCGACCCGAATCCTGTACAAAAAGGCCGTGTGTGCGCAAGTGGACTTCTTCGCGGCCAACGGTCTGGACAGCGTGAACGTCAGCGCCGGGGTGGACAACGGATTCACGGTCGGCAAGGTGAGCGTACATGGGCGAAGCGGCGCGGGATCGTCCGGGAAACTGAGCGAGAGCGTGGCCCCGATGGCTGTCAGCTATCTGGAGCAGACCGGGCTACTTAACCCGAGCGTGCCGGTCACTGACTGGCCGATGTTGGGCGGGTGGTTCGGATGCTGAAGCCCATTCCTCCGCGCATACTGCGCAGCACGGCGACGGTGGAGGTATGCAACGGTACGGATTTGTACCAGAACCAGACCTATGATACCTACACCGTGAGGCGGGTGCATATCCAGCCCACGGAGAAGATCGTCAAGACCCGCGAGAACACCGATCAGCAGCTTTCCTCCGTGCTGTTCGTGGACGCGCGAATCAGCAGCCCCGCCCTCGACTGGCGGGCGCTGCTGCAGAAAGCGCACGATCACGGCGGCGATATGCGCGTTACCATCCGGGGCATCACCTACACGGTGGCCTATGTGGACGGCCTGCGCGACGATACGGACCGGCTCCATCACTGGGAGATCGGGATGTATTAAAGGCGGTGAGCCTGTGCCGGTCAAGATCAACATTTCAAAAAGCGCCGTGACCGCAAGGGTGAGCGGCGCTTTTCAAGCGGGCCTCCCGCTTTTGAGCGAGGAGATTCTGAACGACTGCAACCAGTTTTGCAAAGAGGACACCGGGACGCTGATTGCGTCCAGTCTGGTGCATTCGAGGCCGCAGGAGGGCAAGCTGATTTGGCAGACGCCCTACGCGCGGCGGCAATACTGGGCAATTCGGACAGCGTTTAAGACGGTCAACCCTAACGCGACGTGGCGCTGGTGCGAGTACGCAAAGCAGAAATACAAGGCGCGTTGGGAGCGACAGGCGCAGAGATTGACGGAGATGAACCTATGAGCGCGATAAATGAAGCGATTGAGGCTGTCATTGGCCTGATGAACGAGACGGAGCCGTTTGCACCGGTCACCCGTGGGGCATTGCCTACGGGGATCGGCATCGTGTGCGAACTCGGCCCGAGCACGCCGGAGGAGGTATATCTGGATAAAAACAGCTATATCCCGCTGGACATCACGCTGAACGGCAAACACGGCAATCTCAAAACGCTGTCCGAGACGATGAACGCGATCCACTCCAGCCTGACGCGGGCGACGGAATACCCGGAGGGCGAGGGATGGAAGATCGTGGACATCAGCAACTACACCCTGCCGCAGATCGTGGACAGGGAGGATAACAACGAATGGCTGATGGCGTCCGCGCTGTCGGTCAAAGTCTATCAGAGAGGGGATTGAGAATATGGCTTTCAACCCTGTTTGGGCCAATGAAATCTATGTGGGCACCGAGTACACGCCGGGCAGCGGCGGCGCGGCGGGCACCTGGACCTACGCGAAGCTGTGCAAAGGCATTGAGGGCATGACCTTCACGCCGAACGAGCAGAACCAGCAGTATTTCTTCCTGTGCGGCGAAGGCTTCGCGCACAACGAGGTCACCGGCGCGGCTCCGCAGATCGAGGTCACCGGTCGGCGCGTTGTGGGCGACGCGGCGCAGGACTACATCGCGGGCAAGCAGTTTTCGCTTGGCACTGACCGCAATACGTCCGTCAAGATCATTGCCGAGGGCAAGCAGATCATTTGCGACGCGACTATCGGCAGCGTGACCAGCTTCGGCGGGCAGACGCTGGATGTGAACAGCTTCGGTTGCACGCTGTACCTGAACGGCGAGCCGACGATTACCGACGCAACCTAACCGACAGGGCCGGGGGAGGGATTCCTCCTCCGGTTTTTTTCATAGGAGGCAGGAATGAAGGGGATTTTTCGATGGCTGTTCAAGCGGCCATATGACATATCGCTGAACCGGGTGCATGATCGCGTGCGCATCGTGGAGGGAGACGAGCGGCTTGAGTTGCGCGTCGAGGGCGACGCTATGCGAATGGTGGCCGGTCTGAACGAAGCCCAGAAGCGGCTGCGCGGGCTGACGGACGCGAGCACCGGGGAGGAGCAGCGGGACGCGGCGCTGTACTTCGCGGGCGTAATGTTCGGGGACGAACAGGCCAAGGCGCTGCTGGAGTTCTATCACGATGACGCGGCGTGCGCAATCAACGTGTGCGGGCGTTACTTCTCCGGGCGGCTGGCGAAGCTGATCGAAAAGGCGCAGCGGAAGGCAAAATGAAGCTATACGAACGGCTCCCGGATCGCGTGACGGTGGACGGGCACCGCTACAGGCTGAATTTGGATTTTCGCAACGTTCTGCGCATGATGGACATCATGGGCCAGGACGATCTGCTGCCGGGTGCGCGGGATTGGCTGGCGCTGCGGTGCATCATGCGCAGACCGCCGAAAAAGCCGGGGAATGTGCTGAATGCCGTGAGAACACTGTTGTTCCCAGCGCACAAGGGGGAGAACGGGCCGCGCATAACCTCATTCGAGCAGGACGCGGATTTGATTCGCGCGGCATTTCGCCAGGCCTACGGAATAGACCTTTACCGGGACAAATTGCACTGGATGGAGTTCGCGGCGCTGTTGTCCGCGCTCCCGGAGGGAAGCCGGTACAGCGAAGTGTTGGGAATACGGGCGCGGCCCATGCCGACGCCGACGAAGTACAACCAGCAGGAGCGGGAATGGCTGGCGAAGGCCAAGGCCGCTTATGCGCTGGAGATGGACGAAAAGGAGCGGGCGAGGGCCTACGAGAACGGCGTCAAGGCGCTGTTTGCTGGGCTGATCGCATGGGCTGAAAAGGGCGGTGATAGCAATGCCTGACGGACAGGTCGTATTTGAGATCAACGGCGACAACCGAAAAATAAACGATGTTCTGCGCGACACCACGAACGACATAGAGCGCGAGGGTAAAAAGTGGGACAAGGCGGCGGCGCAGGCTGGCGACAACATTCAGGACAAGTTCGCCAAGGTGTTCAAGGCCGTGGCGGCGTCCGCTGTCGCGGCGAAGGTCGGCAAGGCGCTGCTGGACTTCGGCAAGGACGCGGTTCAGGCGGCGTCTGATCTGGAGGAAGTGCAGAACGTTGTCGATGTGACCTTCGGCGAAGCCGGCGCGGCGCAGATCGAGAAATGGGCGAAGGACGCGGGGAAACAGTTTGGCTTGACGGAAACACAGGCCAAGCGGTTCACGTCCACGCTGGGCGCTATGATGAAAAGCGCCGGACTGGCCGGACCTGAGATCGTGGGTATGTCCGAGGATTTGGCCGGGCTGGCCGCTGACATGGCGTCCTTCTATAACCTCGACTTCGACACGGCGTTCCAGAAGATCAGGAGCGGCATAAGCGGCGAGACAGAGCCGTTGAAACAGCTCGGAATCAACATGTCCGTGGCGAATCTGGAGGCCTACGCGCTGACGCAGGGCATCACCAAGGCTTTTGACAAGATGAGCCAGAGCGAGCAGACCATGCTTCGCTATCAGTATTTGATGCAGGCCACGGCAGACGCGCAGGGGGACTTTGCCCGGACTTCGGACGGTTATGCCAACGCCGTGCGCACGTTGGAAACGAATATTGCGAATTTGAAGTCCAGCGTCGGCAATGTAATCATCCCCATCGTGAGCGAGGTCGTGGGCGGGATCAATGACATGATCGCCGCCATGTCGCAGGACAAGCCCACAACCGTGCTGGATGAGTTCGCGGCAATCGACCTGAAAACCGAGGAGAAGCTGGGCGAGATCGCGGCGACGGCTGACAAGGCGCGAAGCCTTGCGGGCGTGCTGGATGACATTGCGAAAAAGGCCGGGAGTTTGCAAGAGGGCGTTGATTCCGACTGGCGCAAGCTGTTGTCGGCGCTGGAAATCGGCGGCGACATCGACCTGTCCAAGGCCGCAACCGGCATTGACGATATGGCCGCAGCGCTGAACGGCGCAGACCCGAACACGGACCGGGCAAAAGCATGGGAGCAGTTGCTCGCCGCGCTGTCCTCTGACATCGAGGGCTTGAGCAAGCTTACGGGCATGAGCGCCGAGGACACGGCGGCATGGTTGCAGCAGCTTGCGGAGGGCGCAAACGCGCTCGACCCGAACAGCGCCGAGGGCTGGGACAAGCTGTTCGACCAGTTGCGGACGGGCCTGACCGGCGGCGGGCTGATGGAATCTGCGGTTTCTGAACTGCTCGCCATGGGCAACGGCAGCGAGGAAGCCCGCGCGAAGCTGCGCGATTTGGGCTACAGCACCGAGGACATCGACACGATGCAGAAGGAATGGCTGGATACGTGCAAGCGGCTTGTCAGTACCATTCCGGGGTTGTCTGAGGTCATCAACACGCAGACCGGCGAGGTCGAGGGCGGCACACAGGCCATTGATGATTATGTCAACGCATGGGTCGATGGCGAGAAAAAGCTGGCACTGTGGAAAGCGCATTTCGCCAAGGGCGACGCGCTGAACGAGATGCGCGGTCAAGAATACCTGTTTGAGCTTGACAAGATGCGGACAGAACAACAGGCCAAGCAGAACCGCGCCAAGATGGACGAAATCCTCAAGAAATACGGATTTGGTGATGATGAGCATCCGTACAACATCACTATTCCTATGCAGAGTGCATACGGCATCAGCATCGAGGATTTTGAGGAATACAACAGGCTCGCAAAAGACAGTGTAGAACTTGATAACGCCGCCGCTGCTGCCGCCGCCGAATACCAGCGCCAGGTTGACGCAAACGCTGCGGCGGTGCAGGCATACGCCGATGAAGAAGCCGCGCTGACCGAGCGATACGGCGAAAACGCCGTCGCCGTTGATGAAGTTGTTGCGGCAAACGAGGAACTCACCTATTCGCAGGATGAGGCATCGGCGGCAATAAAGGCCACGACCGAGGCGCTGCAAGCCGTAGAGACCTACTACAAGCGCGTCCGTGAGGAAAGCGATAGAGGGCTAAAGAACGTCGTGGGCGGCTTTCAGGAGGTACAGACGCCCGCAGAGAAAGCGCGGGAGAAGATGTCCGACCTCACGAAGGAGATCAACGAACTGAACGCGGCGGGCAAGGATTCCTCCGGCCTGTCGAAAACGTTCACCGAGGCCGAGGCTTCAATTCCGTCCATCCAGAACATGACGGCGGCGCTGGAGGATCAGCTGAAATACCTGAACGATTATCAGGCCGCCTTGGACCGGGCGCGGGAGCGCGGCGTGAGTGAGGATGTGCTGGCATCCCTCGCGGACGGCAGCGTTGAAAGCTACGACTATCTGAACGCGCTGGCGAATGACAGCGGGTCAATCGACAAAATCAATGAAAAATACGCCGAAGTCAAAGCGGCGCGGGATAGCCTTGCGCAATCTCTGACCGATACACGGCTGGAGGCTGATGACGAGTTTCAGAGCCTTGTGGACGCGGCACAGGCGGCGGCGCAGGACCTCGACCAGTACGGCACAGCGGAATCCTCGATGGCGAACACGGTGCAGGGCATCGCGGACGGCATTGCGGCGAAGATCCCGGACGTGCAGACACAGGTCGACGCGCTGAACGCGGTGCTTTCCAACCTCGGCAACGTGGGCGGGATTGTCGGCGGGCTGTTCGGCGGTGGATTCAAGCTGGACGGCAGCCACGCCAACGGCCTTGATTATGTGCCGTTCGACAACTATCTGGCACAGCTCCATGAGGGCGAATCCATCCTGACCGCCGAGGAGGCGCGCGTCTGGCGCAGTTTCAAAAACGGTGGGGCTTCGGTGGCCAACACCATCGACTATGAGGCCATGGGCGGGCTGATGCGCGACAACATCAAGCCGGGCGGCAATGTGTACCTCGACGGGCGAATTGTGGGCCAGGTGATTTCGCAGCAGCAGGGGAACAGCCTGCGGGCGCTGGAGAGGAGCGGATGGCAGAAATGATAATGTTCAACGGCAAAGCGCTGGAGCAGGTGGCCCCGGTCAAGGTTGTGGACATCCTCGTGTCACCCATCCAAATGTCCGCGACGGCGCGGCAGCGCCCGATAACGTGGGGCGCGGATTTCGTGCGCATGACCGGCGGCAGCCGGACGGTGAGTATCGAGTTTGCGCTCCTCACGGACAACCGGGACGTGCGGCAGACACAGTTACAGGAGATCACCCGCTGGGCGCGGAGCGACACGCCGGGACGATTGGAGATCCCGAACCGGCGCGGGGTGTACCTCGAAGCGATTTGCACGGCCCTCCCTGAGCCGAGTTTGCGGCAATGGTGGGAGAGCAAACTGCGGATTGTGTTCACGACCTACGGCAATCCGTACTTCACATCGGATAAAGAGTATTCCGTGGCGTGCGGCACGCCGTTTGTGGTGCTGGGCGACGCGCCGCCGCTGATGCGGATTGAGCGCACGCGGTCCAGCGCCGCGAGCAATCAGACGTACAGCAACGGCACCGAGAGCATGACGTTCTCGACGGTCCCGGAGGGAAAAATGGTCATCGACCTGAACCGGCAGACGGCGGCAGTTGGCAACACCAGCATCATGGAGTATTATTCGTTTTCGTCCACATTTCTGATCCCGAAGACGGGCACGCAGACCATCACGGGCACCGGGACGGTGAAATGGCGCGAGAGGTGGGAGTAAATGGATTTTCTGTTCTTCGATTCTTCCGGCGCTCGCCTGTTCGCGCGGAACGACGCCGAGAGCGCAACACATACTCACGAGGAGATGAGCCTGCAGGCGCTTTTCCCGTATGATTCCAACAAAATCATATGGCGCGGGCAGCGGATAGGCTATACCGACGCGCGGGGCGTGTTTCAGGCTTTTGAGATTCGCAAGGTGCGCACCTACGAGCCGGACCACTACCAAGAGATCACGGCAGAGCATATCGTGATTTCCGAACTATCGGACGAACATCTGAACCAGACGGAGATTACCGACAAAACCGCGCTACAGGCCCTCACGGGCATTCTGACGGGGACGTTGTGGTCGGTGGGCACAAACACCGCCAGCGGCACGCAAACGGCTGATATAAACCGTGGGAGCGTGTGGCAGGGCGTGCGAACGATAGAAGAAAACTGGAATGTGTACATCATCCCGCGCGTGACCTTCAACGCCAACGGCATCACGGGGCGATACCTGGACATCATCCCGGCGGTGCCGACGTGGCACGGGGTGCGGCTGTCCCTCGACAAGAACGCGGACGAGGTGGGCGTGACGTGGGACGATACAAACGTCATCACGGCGATATACGGCTATGGCGGGCGCGTGGAGGATTCCAGCGGCGAGGACACGGAGATTCTCACGTTCGCGGATGTGGTGTGGCAAACGACGGCAGACCACCCGGCGAAACCTGCAGGGCAGACCTACATCGAAGACCCGGCTGCAAAGGCCCTGTACGGGCGCAACGGGCGAAACCGGTTCGGCTACTTCCAGAACAGCAACATCGACGATGCGGAGACGCTGCTCGAAAAGGCATGGGAGGCGCTGAAACAAAGCAACGCGCCGGAGGTTGCCATTGACGCGCTGGTGCGCGATTTGTACCGGCTGGGGTACGCGGACCAGCCGCTGGCGCTGCACGACCTCGCCTTAATCTACGTGCGGCCCACGGGCGAACTTATTCAGCACGAAATCATCCGCATGACGGAAGATTTGCTCGACCCGACCGCAACGCGGGTCAACATCGGCGCGTACATCCCGAATATCGTGTACATGCAGCGGGAGACCGAGATCGCCGCGCGGGGCGGCGGTGGCGGCGGCGGGCGCGGCGGCGGTGGACGCGGCGGCGGCGGTGGGCAGGATAACGAGGTCTATGAGTTCGAGACCGAGATTCAGGCCAACCGCTACCAGATAAACCTCCGCGCATATCAGCGGGACATGGACAACGTGGACGAGATTCTTCGGCAGGCTGGCATCAGCATCGGCGCGGACGGCGTCATTGTCTACGCGGACGACAACGAAAACATGTGGCAGTCCCGGCTAAATGTACAGGCGGACAGAATCGGCCTTGTCGTCGAGGGCACCGGCGCGAATGCGCACATCAAGGCCGCGCAGATCGTGGCATCCATCAACGCACAGACAGGACAAAGCGCAGTTTTGATTAGCGCGGACAAGATCACGCTGGACGGCACAACGACGCTGACGGACAAGCTGAACGGCATCGATGCGTACTTTTCAGGCGGGGCAACGGCAAGCACGATCCTGACCAATAGGATTGATTCTGGTATTGTCAATGTGCTTTCTGAAGGTTCGCTCCAAGTGGCGAGCGACGCGAGTTTCACGTTTAAGGGTACAGGCGTAACATGGCAGGACACGACGGTGGTTATTGACGCCAACGGAACCACGGCGACGCTGCACTATCTGGGGAGGGCACCGACATGATGGATAATATCAGTCTTATTGACAGCATCATCGTGGATCTGAATGCGGCCCTGGGCGCGCTGCACTCCGGGCAGCAGATCGCGTTTTGCTCCCTGATAGGCACTATCGGCCAGAAGCTGGGGGCGCTGAAGAAGGACGTACAGGACGAGGATGACGCGAAGATCAGCAGGATCAAAGCGCTGAAGGCGCAGATTATTGCGTTGACGGAACCCAAAGAAGCAAAAGGGGATGAAAACAATGGCACAGTTTGAGAACATGTTCGAGGTCAATCTGGACAATCGGTCGTATCCGGTCAGCCTCCGGCAGACGGTTTCCGAGGGCAACGTGAACGCCAACCGAATCGGCGCGTATGTCTACAGGAACGGAGCGCCGGTCAGTCTGGGGGGAAGCTGCACCGGGCTTGTCCTGCGCGCGGATGGCAGCACTGTACCGATGATCGGCGTCATCGACGGCAATGCGGCATATGTGGTATTGGATCAGCCCTCCTGCGCGATTCCCGGCCCGATACAGGTGGCCGTGAACTGGGTGGAGAGCAGCAACACCACGACGCTGCTGGTGGCCTATGGCACGGTCATCCAGACCGACACGCGGGACTATGTGCAGCCGGGAGACCCGATCCCCGACATCAGCACGCTGCTGGGCGAGATCGACGCGATGGAGGCCGCCACGGCAGCGGCAATCGCTGCGACTTCCGGGGCGCTGTCCAATTTCGCCGGGATGTTCTACGAAACACAGGCCTACACGGCGGGCCAGTATGTGACCTATACGGACGGCAAATTCTACCGACTGACCGCCGACCACGCTGCAAACGTGGCATGGTCGAGCACCAGCAAGGCCGAAGTCACCACGGGCGGCGAACTGGTTGGCCTCGCTGAGGCGTTTGGCACAACCCAGCGGTTTGTGCCGTCGCCCAGCGCCGCCACTTATAGCAATCTGCTGGCGAATATCACGGACAGCATCGTCACGGTCATAAATGCTTCGGACGGCTGGACGGACATGCCGTCGAATCTGACCTCCGGCATTTTCGAGAATATCCGGTATTCCAACTACTACCAGTTGCAGACCATGCGGGGCGCGTTGCCGTCCTCGGTATTCTACACCCGGATCGTGGACAGGCGGGACGGGACCGTTTTCAGCGACTGGGTGCGGAACGACGCAGACTTGACGAATTATCAGAGTTATGTGCCTTCGCCCAGCGCCGCCACTTATAGCAACCTGCTGGCGAACATCACGGACAACATCATCACGCTGATAAATAGTTCTGATGGGTGGACGGACGCGCCCATTGCATCCGGCATTTTCGAGAACCGGAGGTATTCCAACTATTACCAGTTGCAGACATTCAGGTCGACATTGCCGTCGGGTACGTTCTATACGCGAATCGTCGACCGGAGGGACGGCAGCGTATACAGCGCATGGGAACTGAATGCGGACCTGACGAATTATCAGAAATTCATCCCCGCGCCTGTTCCGTCCGAATACAACAATCTGCTTGCGAACATTACGGACAACGTGATCACGCTGGCGAATGCTTCGGACGGGTGGACGGACATGCCGGAGGGGCTGCAGTCTGGCGCGTTCGAGAACCGGAGGTATTCCAACTATTTCCAGATTCAGATCCTCCGGGCCATCGCGAAAGAATCCGCAGAGTACACACGGGTTGTTGACCGGCGCGACGGCAGCGTTTACCGGGATTGGGTACAGTCCTACAAAACGCCGCAGATCAGGATTCTCGCCATCGGCGATTCCATTTGCCGGGGCAAGCGGAACAGCGACAGGGGCTATATTGGCAATCTGGGATTCCCGTACATCAACATGGGCGTCGGGAGCGCCACGCTATCGTCGGTTTTTTCGACGTATACGGATTCGATACACCAATTCTCCGACGCGGACAACATCCCGAACCAGCTTATCTCCTACCACGGCAAGACGAACGCGGAAATCCAGACGGCGTTTGGGGTGGACAAGTTTGTCCCGGACGTGATCGTGGCCGAGGGCGGCATCAACGACTATTTCCGGGACGCTGCGCTGGGCACGATTTCTGCCGCCCCGGTGAGCAATGACACAGCAGCGGCGGCGCTTGACCGTGATACGGTCATCGGCGCGTTGGAGTTCATGTTTTATCAGATGATAAAGTTGTACCGATCCGCGCAGCGATATTTCGTAATAACGCACAGGACCTACTTCGCGACCGCAAGCACGCCGACCTATTGCCCGAACACGGCCAATATGCCCAACGGGTACACGCAGCAGCAGATGCACGACGCGATTGTGGACGTGTGCAACCTGTACGGCGTTGTCGTAATCGACGTGTACAGGGACGGCATCATGGACACCATACACCCGCAGTATCGCGCGACCAATGACTGGAGTTCGGCGCTTGCCACGGACTACTGCGACAAGGACGGCGTGCATCCCCTGACATACGGATATGCCCAGGTGTACGACCCGCTTGTCCTGCAGGCAATCAGGAACGCGACACGAAAGTGAGGACGGCATGAACGAGAGGCACATTTGGGACACGCTGCTGGCCGCGCTGGGGAATCCCTTCGGCGCGGCTGGCCTGATGGGCAACCTGTACGCCGAGAGCGCGTTGAACCCGAAGAACCTTCAACAGTCGTTCGAGCGCAAACTCGGATATACCGATGACAGCTATACCGCCGTGGTGGACACGGGCGGCTATAAGCATTTCGTCGATGACGGCGCGGGCTACGGGCTGGCGCAATGGACGTATCACACCCGCAAAGCCAAGCTGTTGACGTTTGCGCGGATGCGGGACACGTCCATCGGAGACCTCGACATGCAGCTTGATTTCCTGATTGAGGAGATCAGGGGATATGCTTCGGTATGGTCCGCGCTGATCGGCGCGAAATCCGTCCGAGAAGCGTCCGACGCCGTGCTGACGGGCTACGAGAAGCCGAAGGATCAGGGCGAGACGGTCAAGGTCAAGCGTGCCGCCTACGGACAGAAATACTATGACGCATACGCGAAAGAGGGAGAAAAGCCTATGCAGAACTACGACAAATATATCCTGTCGAAATCGCCGCATTACATCAGCAACAGCGGCAAAGACGAGAACAACACCTATCACGGCGGCAAGGCCGGAGACCAGAGCGGTCACGAGTGGGAGCTGAAGAAGTGGTATTCGCGCCCGTGGACGGTGGTGCTGCGCTGGCCCGACATCAACGTGGGGATGTTGATCGCGCGGCTGTCCTGCGCGGCGGCGCTCAACAACAAAATCGGCTACGACCAATGGCAGCGAAACACCTACTGGCAGGAATTGCAGAAGGTCGGCTACGATCCGGCGAAGATCGTCACGGCTTGCGAGGAGGATTGCACCGCCGGAGTTTCCGCGAACGTCAAGGCTGCCGGTGCGCTGCTTGGCATCAAGGCGCTGGAAAAGCTGCCGATGTGTTCCAGCCGCAACATGCGGCAGGAGTTCACGAAGGCCGGATTCCAGGCGCTGACCGCATCCAAGTATTTGACCGGGCCTGACTATCTGCTACCGGGCGACGTCCTTCTGTGCGAGGATCACCACGCCGCCGCGAACGTCAGCTATGGCGTGAAGGTCTGGCCCACGGATGGCGCAATCCCGGACGCGCCGGAGATCGAACCGAGGCCGGAGGGGCTGTCCCGAGGCGACCATGGCAGCGCCGTGGAGCGTATGCAACACAGCCTTTTGATGTGGAACCCGGATTGCCTGCCGATATACGGCGCGGACGGCGATTTCGGCGCGGAGACCGAAGCCGCCGTGAAAGCGTTTCAGGAGGACAACGGTCTGCCCGTGACCGGTGTTTACGATGAAGCGACCCGCAAAGCATTGACAGAGGTCACCGCTGGCGGGAAGAAATACGTCATCGTGACCGGGGACAGCGTAAACGTGCGCACGGCCCCGAACACCACGGGCAAGATATTGGGCGTGGTGCATGAAGGCTATCGGCTCCCGTATCAGGGGCAGGACAGTGATGCTGGCTGGCATCTGGTCGAGTACGACGGCCAGAATGCATGGATTTCCGGCAAATACAGTGTCGTGGAGTGATTGGCATGAGCGAAGCAATAATCGTTGCCCTCATCACCGGGGGGCTGTCACTGGTCGGCATCATCATTACGAGCGTCAAGAGCAATCAGCAGCTTTTCGCAAAGTTGGACAAACAGTACGAATTATCGGACGCGAAGCTGGACGCGAAGTTGGAGAAACACCAAGCCGTGACCGACACCAAGATTGAAGAACTGACCCGCAAGGTCGAGCGCCATAACAACATGATAGAGCGAACCTATCAGCTTGAAGGGCGCATGAACGAAGCGGAGCATGACATAAAGGACTTGAAGGGGAGGGTTGCATGATGATGTTGCCTAATTCTTGGTATGACGCGCTGAAATGGTGCGTGTTGGTTCTGATACCCGCTTGCACGAGTGCCTTTGTTGGCCTTGATTCCGTTTTCGGCTGGGGCTACGGCGATACCGTGGCGAAAGTTTCCGCGATTGTGTGTACTCTGCTGGGCGCTCTGCTGGGGATCTCCACGGCACAGTATAACAAAGACCACCAGTAACAGAAAACCCGCCTTGGCTTCGGCCTTGGCGGGTTGTTTTTATTTTTGGCTGGCGGCTATACCCTAATTGTACCCTAACGGACGCGCACAGCCCTACCCAGCGTTGCACGATAGCGCACAATACACAGCCCGGTCAACGGGGCGTTATCGTGCGCCATGATGCAGCCATATGCATATCAAAAAAATAATTCTATATCTATCGAATAAACAGACAGAATCCATGGTTGCGCTGCAGCAGAGGGGGAGCGGGGTTTTCGGAAGGCACTATACCCTAATTTGTACCCTAATTCAC
>Ga0326512_10001585_pt1 | contig 17336 bp, 18 predicted proteins | sample 1_2617_0518_D_FD_203652 | JGI IMG/M metagenome (GOLD analysis project Ga0326512, IMG submission 203652) | Bovine rumen microbial communities from UC Davis, California, United States - 1_2617_0518 | ecosystem: Host-associated > Mammals > Digestive system > Stomach > Rumen | place: USA... | reverse complement strand
AGCCGTATCTTTGCATCCCAACACAGTCCCAAAGTGTTGCAAAGTAGGCGGTTATTCGCTTATGATTAAGACGTACCCACGCCTGACGGCTATTTCCATGCCCGATTGCGTTACTTTCTTTCTTTCGAGTGCAAAGATAGTAAATTATGTCTAAACATTATACATTCTGAATAATAAAAGTGCTATTCTTTAACATATTTTATACAAAACGTACAATATTATGGACATAAATACCCAAAATCGTATGCAAAGATTGAACGAAGCGTATAAACATCTATATGCTTTTCATGGTATTGCGTCAAAAACTGCACTTGCTGATAAACTGAAGGTGCAGCGCACTGGTCTTTCCGCAGCTCTCAATGGCTCTAAGGCTAACCTCACAGACAACCTCTTCATGAAAATCTGTGCCGCATTCCCAGGTGTCTTCAATCTGGACTACCTCCTCAACGGCATAGGCACCCTCCTCGCACAAAAAGAAAAAGCAGAACCAACACCCGTCAGTCCTGCTACCGATAACCTCCTCGAACTTCATGCCCAGATGATCCGCCGCGTCGATGACTTGCGCCAGGAACTCCACCAAGATCTCCTCGCAGTCCGCGAACTCAAAGATGAACTCCGCGCCACCCTCCAAGAGCTCCAACGGTCAAACAACCGCGAATATGGCATAGCCGCCGACGATTTATCCTAACCCTATGTTTTACCTCAAAGAAAATAAAAAACCGCCCTCTCCCCAGTATTTTCTCCATCACCCCACATCGCCATCGAACCCCAAGCGGATCACGAAGAAAATGAGAGGGGTAACGGCAAGAATGCTGATGCCCCTTGATTTTTCTGAACAAGAGAGATGTTTGAGGAAATGGTTAGTAAAACGGAAAGTGGGGTATTTTGGGGTTTTTCAGTACAAAATGTTTTACCATTGTTTTACCAGGGTGAAATGGAGTGGTAAAACATTTCGCGGAATGTTACCCATATACGTGCGCGAGCGTTATGCGTGTGTGCGTACATATTCTAATTCTAACCCAAAAATAGAGAGATAATGATTACAACGTCATTTGTATATAACAGAAAAAAAACGGCAAAGGGCAATGTGCCTGCTGTCGTTGAAATAAGAATAACAGAGAATAGGAAATCATACTACATAACCACTGGCATTAAACTCTTGAAGGATGAGTGGCGTGAGGGTAATGTGGTGAACAGAAACGATGCCACGATGCTGAACAACAGACTCTCCACTATGATAACGGTAGTTGGCAGGGAACTTGATGCCTGCATAATGAACCAGCAGCCGATAGACGTGGAACTTGTGAAGCGGAAACTCAACCAGCAGGTGGTGAATGAAGGTGAGAGGATAGTTGAGTGGTTCTGGTCGCAGATTCCTATCTTAAAGCTCAAACCAGGCACTCGCAAGAGGTATGGCACATTGCTCAACAGGCTGTCGGAATACAACGGACTGAAGACGTGGGGTGATGTGACGGTAGAGGGTATCTATAACTTTGACGCGTGGTTGCACGCACGTCCTAAGATGTTGAGCGGTGTGTGCGCTGGTCAGGGTGGTAACGGTGGCGAGCTCATCAGCGACGCGGCTGTATATAACTATCATAAATGCCTGAAGGCTCTGTTGCGCAGGGCTGTGCGTATGGGCAAGATAGAAAAGACTCCGTATGACAGTATGCAGGGTGAATTTTCAAAGGGCGACAATGAGAATACAGAATACCTTACCGATGACGAGATGGCAGCCTTTGAGAGTTTGAAGCCTGTACGTGGTTCTGAAATGGCGAAGGCACATGATCTTTTCATGTGGCAGTTGCATACTGGTATGAGTTACGGTGACACGCAGGCATTTGACTTCTCGCAATGCAGGCAGGTGAACGGTCGTTGGACGCTTATTGCTCAACGAGTGAAGACGGGTGTAGGGTATGTTGTAATGCTTGATGATGTATGTGAGGCTATCTTGACGAGGTACGACAACCGCCTGCCTATGCTGAGCAACCAGCAATACAATCACTGTCTGAAGGCGTTAGGCATGGCGGCTGGTATCACAACGCCGTTGCACTCTCATCTTGCACGTCACTCATTTGCAACCCTGATGCTCAGGAAGGATGTGCCTATACAAAATGTTAGCCGAATGCTGGGGCATCGTCGAGTGTCACAGACGGAGAGATACGCCAAGGTGCTGCCTGAGTCTGTGTTCGCTGATTTTGAGAAAGTCTTTAATACTAACCAACAAAAATAAATTATGAAAATCAAAATGAGAAAAATTGATGTTGTAGCCGTCAGGGTGCTGTGCGCCCTGGTGGTAGTATGTGGGGTGTTATTCTTCATGGTAGGATGTCAACAGATAGCGGATGGCGATGTGCCAATACAAGATGGAGTGCCTGCAGCTGAGGGTAAGAGTAAGAAGTTCACGTTTACGATGAAGACTACGGTGAGCACTAAGCCGATGGATGAAGACGTGGACGTAGTGCTGAGCAAGGCGACCTCGTATCTAAATGCCAACAGCCTTAACATGACGGACCTTTGGGTATTGGACTATATGAACGGCGAGCTTGTGCAGCAGTTGCACCAGGTGCCAACGGATGCCGATTGGGGTCAGCCTACCATGATGCTCGCGTATGGTTCGCACCATGTTTATTTTATAGCCAGTCGCGGTGCAACCCCTGTGCTTGATACTGACGAGCACACTATCACTTGGAGCTCCGTGCGTGATACCTTCGCCAAAGATTACGAGGTGAGCGTGGTGAACACCAGCAACGGCAATCGTGCTGTGACGATGGACAGGATAGTTACGAAGTTGAAGGTGACGGGTATTGACGAAGTGCCTGCAACGTGTGCAACTATCAGCGTCACTCCCTCGCAGTGGTTCTATGGCTATGACTATGTGAATGATGCTCCAGTTGCCTCAAACAATAGCACCATCAGTCTTGCAGTGCCTTCTTCGTATGTAGGCACGACGGGGTTGCTGTCAATGGGTGTGTTCTCAATAAGCGGTACCGATGAATGGAATACGTCTGTCGTAGTGCGCACTGCTACCAGTGCCGATGTTACTCTTGGTCAGGCTACCATAACGGATGCACCGTTCTTGCGCAACCGTAGCACTGAATATTCGGGCAATCTATTCTCCAGTGGTGGCAGCATGACAATATCAATGAATGAAGACTGGCTCACGCCTCATATCGGAGAATGGTAAAAGACAAAGGGCACCCGTATCACTACGAGTGCCCCTCTTGATATTAAATCACAACTCAAATCAAATCGTAGGGTTCGCCTTCATGAGCTCTTGCAGTTCTTTGCGCTCTTCTTCAGTCAGTGGCGGTGCTACCTCTTCGTCTTCATCTTCAAAGAGTGCTGGGAAAAGGTCCTTAACCGTTTTGCCCTTTGGATCGCGCATTGCGTATATGCTTGAGAATACTACCTCGGCAAGCATCTGGTGGGTTAGGGTGTTGCGCCTGCGGTAGCCTCGGATAATTCTGCGTACCTGGTAGAACCTGAGCTCATATAAGAAGGTGTGGTGGTCTATGCCTATCTCACCAACGATTAACTCATAGACATCGTTGGCGGAAATTAGTTTTTTTTCTTCTTCCCTCCCTTGGCTGGTTTGTCTTCTGGTTCACCGAGCGGTATGCCGTAGAACTCAGCACGCATGGTGAGAATGGTGGTGAGTGCGAGCACCATGTCGGTGGGTGATACGCTATACATCAGGTCTGTAACCTCGATTGGTGACTCTTGCTTCTCGCTCTCGTAGTAGCTGATGATGGATGCTGCTATAAGGTTGATGCACTTCTTAGCGTCGGGGTCTTTATCTTTCTTTGTGAATGACTCGGCAATTTCCTTGACAATAGCGATGATGTCTTCATTGCTGAGTTCTTTGTATGCCATCTCAGTAGCATAACAATAGGCGAGCGTCACTTGCTTGCCTGCAATGGTTATTTCTTTTTTTATCATAGTTCGTTGTGGTTTTAGGGGCAGCCGATAACGGACTGCCAAAAGTGAAAAATGCCCTGCCTGCCCAAAAAGACGCGCGAAAGACAGGCAGGGCGTGAAAGGAGATAAGGGTTTATGCGCCTACGGTGTAGTCGCCGTAGCCAGTGAGCTGTGCGTCGTAGGTGGCGTTCTGACGGTTAGGACCGTTGAGGGTGAGCTGGGTGATTACTACCGAGCCGCTGACGATGGTTGCGCCTGCCGTACGGTTGTTGTCGCCGCTGGTGTTGGCAATCTTCCACTTCACAGGCTGTGAAGCCTCGTAGATGTCTTCGAGGTCGGCAATCTCCTGACCGTCCACGCTTGAGGTAATGGTATCGTCGCCACGCATGAGAGCAGAGGTTGAAATATCATAGCTCAAGCCTGTTGGTTCCTGAACTATCCAATCGCCAGTTGTGTCCTTCGTTGTGGCATCCTCAAGAGTGAGTGACACGTGGAGGGTGAGCGATGTGGCAGCTGCTATCACCTTAGAAGGTGCTGTGGTGTTGTCGCTGCCCAGGAATAGACGAACGAACTGACCTTTAGTGAAGCCAGCAGGGGTAACGTCGTCGTAGTCAGTGGTTGTAGTCTTGGTGAGTGCGCCAGTGCCTGAGAATTGCAAGCTCTTGGTGCTGTTCTCTCGGTTGTTGAACACGAAGCTACCGTCTGAGAGATACGCCATGCCAGTGCGAGCGAATGCTGCGCCTTGTGGTTCCAGGTTGTCGGCGGTGCCTGTTTCGTCCCACTGCAACTTGAATGCCTGCTTTTTCTTGATAGCGGTGAGCATAGCGGCGGTGTCGGTAACGTCGAGCGAGTCAACCTGCACTTGCCAGCCCTTGCTTACTATCTCAGGAAGAGCAGCCATGCCTACGATGTCCTTGTGGCTGGCATCCTCTGAGTTACCCGTAAGGGTTACAACGCAGTTGGTAGCCATGCCTACAACCTTGGCATCAGAACCCGTAACGGTCATTACGCGAAAATTCTGTCCTTTAAGTATCATAGTCTTGTTGGTGTTAAATTGTTAGATAATGTCAACACGCAGGGTGTATTCGCCAGTTTCGTAGTTGTGAGCAGCCGCACCGCATGTCACGGTGTCGTCCTTGTGCTCTTTTTTGAGGTCGAGGAACTTATGGAATAGTCCGTCCTGCGTTGGTGATGTTAAGATGATGGTCTGTGGCTGTGCTGGTGCTGCTGTCTCCGTTGCTGTTGCTTCTGGTGCTGCTGCCTCTGCTGCCACATTCTCTTCGTTTTTATCCTTAGCCATGTTAGTCTGGGTTAGTATCACACTGGTATGTCAACTCCTGCCAGTAGCAAGGCTTGAGTGAGTCATATTGAACAGCACCAGCCTGCAAGGTGATTGCATTTGGCACGAGATTGTAATCTTCGTCGCCTGGTCGCTGGGCTTGTAGGTATTCCTTCACAGTACGCCTTGCCGTTATTGCCAATTCTGCCAGCTCCACCCTTGTACGTGCTGCTATGGTGATGCCCACCGTCACAGTGTCCGTATTGCCCTGGTATGAGCTGTCTTTCGTGGTGTCCTGGTTGTTCAGTCCGTTAAAAGACACAATGATATAAGGCACGGGTGCGTTGTCTGCCTCCTCGTCAGGCAATGCAATGGCGGTGTTATACACGTTGCCTGCTGGCAGCTTAGTCATCAGGTCAGCATTGCTTTTGAGTGCTTTGGCGAATATTATGTCGGTCTGAAGTGACATATTGAGTGCGATTGGTTAGTCGGGGTTAATGTTAATAAAAAGCCGCAGGCGCAGGTCAGTGACCACACACCTGCGGCGAAAACGAACTATGAATAGTTACGGAGAGAGTTTTTTAAGAGTTAGTGGTGGTCTTGCTGTACACAACGAATGCATCTGCACCGTCCTTGAGGACTGTCATAGAGAAGTCCGCATTTACGGTTGTGATAACCTCGTCGGTGTTAGATGCAACAGCACTGTTGGCATCTACAGAGAGTCGGAGGTTGCCCCACTGGAGTGTTGGCAGGTACTTGAAGTTACCGAGTCCGATGTTGTGACCAGACACTGCGCCCTTCTGTGTAGCGCGGTTGATAGCGTTGTTCTCGATAACAGGAATACCGAGCAGGCGGTTGTCGTTGCCGATGAGCATGATGCCTGAGCCTGCATCCATAGGTGTAACCTTGAGCTTCCAGAAGTCCTCAGAACCCATGACGAACACTACGTTGTCGAGTTTGAGGTTACGACTTGCGAGCTTTGCAATCATCTCGGCTGCTGTCTCCTTGCTGAAGGTAGTGTATGTGCCTACCTGCTTGCCAGGAACGTAGTTGGCATTGCCGTATGTGCCGCTCTCTGTGTTCTGTGCGAAACCGCCATAGAACACCTCGGTAGCCTTAGTTGTAGAAGCGGCTGCCCAGTTGACCTTCTCACGGATAGAGCTTGCAACGTGGCGAACGATGTAGCCCTGAAGGTCGAAGTCGGTGTTTTCGAGTGCCTGGTTAGAGATGCGCACACGAACGGTGAGACGCTGCTGTACTGGCACCTGCTTGTCGAGGTCGATGACACGCTCAGTTGTCTGTGCGAGCTCGTTGGCGAATACAGCCTCCACGCCACCAGCGTATGCCCACTGTATCTTGTTGCCACGGACGCCAGTCATCATTGGCACGCCTGCTGTTGCGAGAATGTCGCCATCCTTGCGCTCGGTGTCGATGAGGTCAACGATGGTGAGTCCCTGAACGAAGTCGCCTGTGCCTGCATAGCCACCCGTCTGTGCCTGGTAGCTCATAGACTCACGGGTCATTGGGATAGAGAATCCCTTGCCCTTTGGTGCGCTGCGCAGGAACTCGCGGAGCTCTGCGTTGACGTTTACTACGGGTGCAGCCTGACGCTGCTTGAAGTCAACCTCGTTGCGTGCTGCGGTGATTTCGCGCTGAAGGTTCTTGAATTCGAGGTCGAGGGAACGCTGCTCCTTCTTTTCCTCTTCGGTGAGTTCACGTGACTGAACAGCCTCATTGAGTTCGCCCAGTCTGCTGTTGACCTCGCGCTCGCGAGCCATCAGCTCTGCATAAGTTTTTGTCATAATGCTTAAAAATTTTTAAGAGTTTATAAAATGGTGAATTATATAGAGTCGAGATATTCCATCTCGCGATTGCGTAACCACTGCTGAGCCTGACTTATCTCACGCTCACGTGCCTTAGCCTTAGCCTCTGCCTGCTCGCGTGCCTGTTTCTGTTCAGGGGTCTCGCCTGTTGGGTTGCCAGCCTCGCGCTTGTGAGCCTCTATCTGCTCATCAATCTGGCGCATGATCTCGTCGGCAAACTCGCGGGTCACGACTGAGGTCTGCTCATAGGCAGGATGGGTGACGATAGCCACGTCATAGAGGCCGGTAGCCTTGCGGACGTGACGCAGCCAAATCTCCTTGCCGTCGGCACTGCGTTCGTTGGTCTGCTCGTAGGTCACGCTCGCCTTGTCGTGTGGATTGTCGTTGAAGGCGAAGCTCATGCCGGTGATGTCGCCACGGCGCATCAGTTCCAGCGTGTCGTTGGCATTGTTGGTGTGGGGCATGTCGCAACGGCAAGCCATACCCTGTGCCAGCAGGTCGAGCGAGAGGGTGTCACGTTCTGAGTTGCGGTAGCGTCCCAGAATGTCGGTTACTTTATTGGAGTGGTTCAGGTTGAGCACCACATCCGAACGCTGCAACAGTTCGGGAGTGATGAAGCCTGCCTCCAGCACTTCATAGACCTCGCGGTCTTCCGACCACGGTGTCAGGTTCACGGAGCGCACGCCATAGACGATGGGCATGCCGACGATGGTGCGGCTTTCCTGCTCGCCCTCCTGTGGCTCTCTGACTTGCAGGTTGCAAGCCTCGATGGGTACAAACCTAATCTGTTTCATATTCTCGTTTAACTTTGAAAATGTTATCTACTTATCGGGCGTTTTAGCGTCCTGGGTTTACTGCGCGATGCACACGGCTTTCGCGCTTCTTTCTCTGTTGCTGAATCTCACGCTCTATTGCGTCGATTTCCTCTTTTGTCGGGTTGGGTGTCATAATCTTCGATATTTTGCCTTAACTTGAATTTCGGTTTAAGTTAACTTAAACTTCGGTTCAGGTTAACTTGAACTTGGGTTCAGGTTAACTTGAACTTTCCTCGCCCTCCTTTGGCGGTTCACCTACGGTGTACGTGCCAGGCTTCAGCTGAGTGCTTGCGTCGCTCTTGGCTATGAGTGCCTTCAGCGTCATGAGGTTGGCAGATGCCATTGGCTCGTCGCCATTCTCCACAGCTGGCATGTCATACTGAGCACGTATCTCGTTGACGGTCTTAGCACCCGTTTCGAGGTTCATCTTATCCACCTTAGCCTGTGCCTCCCTGTCGAGTCGTAGCAACGGCAATTCGCACATGTGGAACTTTCTCACGCCAAAGTCATAGACGTTAAGCAGCTTGCGAGTGAATTCCTGCTCTATCTCTTCCACATCAGGCTGTATGGTTCGCGTCATATACTCCATCGTGGCGTTGGTAGGTGTGGTGTAGTGCGAGTTGCTATCCATCATGAGCAGTGGACGGGGGGTGCCGTAAAAACGTGCTACGTCGTCGAGTGACATTTCGAGCATCTGCACCATCTGTTGGTCAGCCGCGCTCATAGAGATAGGCACCACTTTATCCAACCCTCGCAGACTCACGATGTCCTGGTTGTAGATTTCCTTATTGATTTCCTTGGCATAGCTCTTCATCTGCTCCGGGTCGAAGAGTCCCTGGCTTATTGGCGAATAACCTGCTGACGGCGGTTGCTCGCCTATAAATGCCTTCATGCGCCCACCCTTGGCGGCTGTCTCGAGACTCTGTGCCTTCTGTGTCGCAATCAGGCTCAGAGTGTCGAGTGCATAGCGCAAGGTAGGAATACCCATGTAGCCGTTGATGTCGCGGAAGGTATTGGCAATATGGATAACATCCTGCGCAAGTGCTGATGGAATATTCACCAGTCCCCTTGTGCCTGCATAAGTCAGGTTATAGGTATTCTCCTGCTGGTTATATCCGCCACATGATGCCAGCCACAGAGCTGCAGGCTTGCCAAACTCATCGCGCTCTATATAGACAAAGCCGTTGCCGAATTGCAATTTGCAAACGGTAAGTTGCTGAAACAGTTGCGAAGCCGACATAATAGGATTAGGCTGCACCTGTAGCAGATAGTTCAGACGCTTGCCATCGCCCCACATGTCGGGCACAAAGTTGCCACCCTCGCGGCTCAGCTTCTGATATTGCATCTGGAACTGCCCCACCGTCTTAGCCCTCAGCTCTATGGCGCGGTACACTGCCGAGATAGTCAGGGCAGCGTTAGGGTGGTATGGACGGCGCACGTTCGCCTCATAGTTAGCACCCTCCACCTTCTGAGGCTGCTCAGCCGTGGAAGAGGAAGCGCCAGGAGTCGCCTCGCGCTTTTGCATAAAAAGTTTGTCAAATATTGTCATAGTTCTTTATTGTTGGTCCTTAACAATCTGCTGAGCGTGAAACTGGATGGTGTTCGCCTGACGGTCTGCGTGGAAAGTCTCGCCGATGATCTGATACGTCTTGCCATCATAGAGAATGCGGCTGCGCTCATTCACTATGGTGTTATAGCGCATACGCACCATAACCACACCATACACATCCAGAGCACCAGCGTTCATCGCTGCCTTGCCCTTCGCCCACGTCACCTCAGCCCACACCGTCTTGGCAGGTGTGAACTCTATCCCTGCGGAATCAAGTCCAAACCTACCGTCCTGTGCTGCTGTCCTGTTCAGAATGGTCACGCGGAATTTCATTATGCCTGTTGAATATGCCATATACCAAAGGGTGTTAATGGGTGTGGGGTTTACTTTTCAATACCGAAGAACACTCTCGCCGCCTCCTTACAGTAAGTTCGCCACTGCTGGTATTCTGCCATATCCCCAGCATACTTCTCTGAGTCGGCTTCATAGTTGTAGAGAAGCGCAAGCTGTGCATCCGTGTTGTACTTTACTCCTATGCACTTGGCAACCATGCTGGCGTAGTCAGCATCATGTAGTGTAAAGGTAGTCTCGTCACACACTACCGTCTCATTCTCTGTCTCCACTGGGTCAAAACGAAAGAAAAATACAGGCTGTTGCTTATACTGCTTAATAGCCACAAAAACCTCTTGGGGTAATTCAATCTTTGCCATAATTCTTTTCTTTTATTGGTTTAGTATTGTCTATCTCAATCCATTCCGCAATCAGGCGACCTTTTTCCTTGCGCTGTCCTCGTCTGTGAAGTAAAGCAGCACCATCTCGCATTTTCGGAAAATCTGCGGGTCTCTTTTCATTTTTTTTCTTTTTGGTGCGGCGGCAACGGAGTGCCGCCGCAAGTTATAAATCATAAGCGTGTTAATAAGCGAAGACTGGCAGCAGCGCGAAGTAGGAGTTCTTGAAGTAGTTGATGCCGTTGTAGAACCTGCCATTGTTCAGCCACACACCGTTCTGAGCATAAGCCTGCGTCGAGGTCCACACGTTCTTATTTGAAAAATTGAAAGAATGGATACCGAACACATTATACGTGAATCCGTCAATCTGCGAATAGTTGTTAATATAGGCCTTAGCTTGGGCATAGCTCTCCTGGAATCCCCTCTGAACAAACCCATTGGGCATGAGAAAGCCCTTCTGTGACGATGTTTCACCTTCTACCCATGCACCAGCAGGGTGGTCAACAAGAAATTGATGAAGATTGCTTTGATAGATCACATATTGTCCAGCTATATATGATTCGGTAGGCTTGAATAACGGAGCACCGCCAACTCTGTTGTAACAATTCGTTACCATAGAGGAAGAGTAGTTATGTCCGAGTTCCGCCTGCTCCACGATAAACTCCCTAATCTTGCGACAATTAGCTTCACCATCAAAGTCGCTTAATGCAGCGGCTTCTGGACTGTAATAGTCCATAGACGGAATTGCCACGTTAGCCGACAGCCATTGGCCTGTGCCATTTTCCTGGTTAAGGAGATATTCTATTGGTATAACATACGTTGTTTCCATCGCTTGCAGCTCCGAGGTCTGCACTATCAACCCCCATATCTTCCCGTCTAATCGCTCTTGATTGGTAACATCGTTGATTTCTCTCTCCGAGCCATCCCTCATTAACCAGTTAATTCCCGCAACAGGTGCGTTATATCTTATGCTGATATTCCTCGTTCCGTGCAATGAAGCCGTGTATGTCAACGGAGCTGGCGTTTTATAACCATCTATATCCTCGAAGGAGAGCATGTACTGCGTTCCTATTTTGATACTGGTCTCTGCCACATTATCTACAACCGCAAGCTGATGATTCTCTCCGTCATAGTATACCCTCACCCATGTGGCTTTAGGCAGCGTGCTGTCTGCATACGAGAGAGTTATCTTTACAGTTTCACGCGTCAGGGTGTCATCCTCCACATACGTGAAATTGATGTATCTTACAGGAAGACTCGCTCTGCGCACAACAGTATCGACGGGGTAGTAATTAGGAACATTTGCACATTCTACGGTATATTCCAACCCCTTGCCTACCTGGGTAGAGCATTTTCCTTCATTGTCCGTAATGAGATTTCGACCGCTATCCTCACCTTCTACCTTGACAACGACCTCTACACCCGCAAGTGGTACTCCGTCTTCCGTCTGGAGAGTAATGATAACCTCTTCATAGTCGCTTTTAATCATGTTGTCTATTTCCTTGAAGAGGTTAGTCTCATACACTTGTGCGGGGTTCCATTCCGTGTTTGCTTCATGCTCTATAGTGAAGCGATACAGTTTCCCCTGATACATGCAGAATGTACCTGCTGGGATATTCTGCACGTTCAGCTCTTCAAAGGTCTTGATGCTGTCGGCACCTATCAGTATTCCGCCATACTCCGCACACTTGGCAAGCATCTCCATAAAATCCTCTTCAGTGCCTTCATATCCACCCTCCTGAGCCTGCTCGTAGGCACTCTTGCCGTCTTTACCGCGCACGTATATGTCGGTCTTGATATACCTCTGCTCGTCGATGCTCCAGTGATACACGTAGCTATCTTCGCCTATGTAGTCTGCCTTAGCGTTACGTGCGGCAGTATTGGCATCTGTTATAGCGGTCTCAACCTCTTGCTCCATAGAAGCAAAGCGTGTCTCGCGCATCGCCTCCGCCTCTATACGTCTTTGCTCATTTTCTATGCGCTGCTCTTCGTTAGCTATGCGTGCCTCTTCGTTAGCAATACGCTGTGCCTCCGCAGCGTATGCAGGGAGAGAGAATGCTATCTCTGGTGCCGTCTCGCCGTTAAGGGCAAGCTCCACGTGCCTCTCCCCGCCTTCTACCGTTGTCACTACGTCCATCTGATTCATCACCTCGTCGAACCTGGCGTGTGGAAAGTCGGCAATAGTTGAATGCCATGCCATCTGCATCTTCAGCTGTCCGACTGGCAGATGATGATCATCGAATAGCACAATCAGTTTGCTTGCATCCGTATCATCCACCTTACAGTTGATGAATTCCTTTCCGTCCCAACCTGCAAAGTAGTTGCGTGCTGGTGAGTCGGTCCAGAACTTGATGCAGAAGGGTGTAGTCCAGCCTGCATCGCTCTCAAGGGTGATGATAAAATCACTCTTATAATTCACTCTAAAGATTGCAATGTCTGCCATATTCGTCGTTGTTGTTTGTTGTCAGTTTCATGTATGGTTTCACGTTGATGTCAAACGCTGGCAGGTGATAGACAGCGGCTGGCGATACGGTGCCACGATGGTTGTAGAGGTCATCGGTCAGCAACAGTGCGGCTACGATTATGCCCGATGGCACTTCACCGTATGTAGAGTATAGTTCCGTGAGGCTACGGTTAAGCACGTTGAGCACTGCATCTTCAGCTGCACAGGCATGACGCTCTATGATGGTGCGCTCCAGTTCTGCCTGCTCGTCGTCGAGTCTCAGCTGCGCCTTGATTTCGTCAAAAGTGAGGTATTTCATATTCTTTGTTATTAGTTACAAAAAACCCCCGATTTGTGGTCGGGGGTTTACCTTATAACTAAAAAAGAGATTTATAGAAGACAACCAGGACAACAAAGGACAACTTTTTATTCTTGCGCTCCAGTAGGTGCTCAGGCGAGCAAGCTCGGAACTTCACTCTTCATTCTTAATTCTTCATTAACTCAGCGGACCGTTGCCCTTGAAGGTGAAAGAGCCTGTGAGCAGGTTGCCTATGGAACCTTGGCTCTTGAATGCTGTCACGATGGCTTGCCCTGTAACGTAGTCTATTCCGTTGCCGTCAATCTGCATGCGTAGCGTCACCTCAGTGCCTACCTTGCCGATGTGGTTCTTGAGAATGGTGGCGGGCACTTGTATTTTGTTCTCGCCATACCATGCGCTGACGTGAGTGCCTGCTACGGCTGCCTCACTGGTCATTCCTATGCCTCTTGAACCGTTGCCGCGAGTGCCTATGATAGCCACCTGCTTATTGGTGGATGAGGTGGCAAGTGGTATCTCGTCGAGTGGCACCTGGAGCACGGTGCTTATCTTGGTGCGTATGGGTTCAGTCAGTCGCCATGAGTCATAACTACAGATGCAGATTATCTCATCCTCGCCCCAGGTGGAGTCGCCTGCGGTTATGGCATCCACCATGTTGGTTATCGCGGTGTCGTCAGAGAATGTGTCATACACGGTGGTGTCCAGTCGCCATGCGCCGTTCACCTTATGCAGACGCATGAGGTGTAGTCCACGTGCTGCACTGCTTCCGAAGCTCGCTGCACCTATCGTCGCTGTGGGCACTCCGTCCTTACCCCACGCTGGCGATGATGCCGTTACGGTGGTGAACTGGTCACGGTTGTTCGGCATCAGATGTGAGGTCTGCACCTGCCAACTCTTGCGTCCTGCGATGATGTGTTCCCACTCGCCGTCGGTGGGTGAGCTCACCTTTATGGTGTCAGATTGCACGTCCACTGAGCAGCTCTTTGCTGCTGCTATGGTAGAGCCGTTGATGGCTATTATTAAGTTTCGTCCTTGTAGCATTGTTATTCCTCCTGTTGTTCGTTGGTTATGGGTTCTGCTGATTCTTCTATTCCGCTGACCTCTTGAGGGTCTGTCTCAAATTCTACGTCGAGCGACTGCTGCTGCTGACTGCTCACTCCACTGGCAGTGACATCTATCCACACCACTCTCGACTGGTCATCGCGCCAGTTGCGTTCTGCACAGATAGCGGAGTATGTCTTGCCATTATGCGTCACTCTATGCTCAGGCAATGAGAATGTATGATGTACTATTGCCTCGAGCGAATGACGGTGGCGCAAGAAGTATGAGCGTATTCTGCCCACAAGGTTCATCTCTGGACGTTGTTGCACTCCCTGGTAGTTGTCACTCTCAATGAAGTTGCCCTGACTGTCGAGCAAGAACACGGGGTTGTTGCTGTTGCTGTTCATGGTGCCAAAGCTCAGCGTGAGGTCTTTGTCCTCGTTGCATTTTTGGTCGATAGACAGTCGGTAGATGTTCGACGTTCTGCCAGCCACGAGTGGGTTTTCGTTCTGTGCTTTCTCGAACACAAAGTCGCTCATGATGATGTTACGCCTTCCGTATTCTTGGTCGGAACTATTGAGCACCACCATGTTCAGGATTTCAAGTTGCATCACACCATGCATTTCTTGGGTGATAGGTATGTAGTAACCCTTCTGCTCTTCCACACCCATATCTGCTGACCAGTTCTGCGGTGGCTGTCCGTTGGTGATTTGCAATAAGCAGTAGGTTCTTGATGTGGTCCATGCTGAACCGTCCCAATAGTAATTACCCAGACGGATATATACCAACATGCGGAAATTTCCAAAATTGTGGTCGTAATAGTAAAATTCTGGGTTCTCTAAATATGACAGTCCCCTAATCCAGAAGCCTGAGAGGTCGAACTGAAGTCGGAGATAGCCCTCATTAAAAGTAAAGGCAATGCGTGACTTGATGCTATAGAGCGGATACAGGTTAATGGTGTAGCCACTCCAAGGCGTATGCTCTAAGAACTGTATGAATATGCCTGACTGGTAGCTCTTATTGTCCTTAGACCATCGGCACGGAAATGCACCTGTTGCCATCTCTTTATTACTTCCAAGATTGAAAGAAAAGTATTTCCAATCAGGGTTGAACACCGTAGTACCTGACACCTCAGAATATGATGAACCGCTAATGCGTGTTGGCGGATTCCCACTGCGATATTTGTCATACCTATACGTTTCCATGAACTCAGCACCGCGTGGCTGGTGTGGCTGCATATATACTGTGAGGGGAACAGCACCGCTCCAATACATCGCACTTGTTGACAGCACAGGGTCCATGTTTTCTTCTGTGTCAGGTATCTCTATCACATCGAGTTTGTCGGTATTGAGTGGCAGGGTAGCCACTACGTTGCGGTAGCCGTTGCGATAGTTCACGTCGTTGTTGTCGCCCTTCCATGCGAAGTTCTGCATGAGGTCGAGGGTGGGGTAGGTCGTAGGAGTGTTGCCCGTGCCAGTGTAATTCTGTAGTGTGTTCCACGCATACTGGCTGAGGTTGTTGCCTTGCGCACACTCGGCGGCTGTCAGGTATATGCCTGTGCCGTCTTCACGCGCTGTCAGTCCAAAGAATGTGCATATAGCCTCCATCACCTCATAGCCTGTATTGCCTTGATAGTCGGTGTAGGATGTTCCTGCGTTGGTCTGTGTGAACTGTGTGAAGAGTACCCTCCACCTCAGTACCCATGCCAGCCACGCGCCAGGGTTGGTCTCTTCGCCACCTATGAATAGCGTGGTGAGGTTTGGTACATTGAGCATACTGAACACGTAATATATAAGGTTGGCGAGGTTATTCTCTTTTGAAAAGTCGGAACTCTGCAGGTTGACATACTTCAAGCTCTCAAGCAGTCCGTTGAGTGAGAATGTTATCTCTGTGGGGTTGGTACTCTCCACCCATTCCTGGTTGTATGTCTCGCAACTGATAAAGCCCTGCCACTTGATAGCACCGCCAGCCTCCACCGTCACATACTTCTCGGTGTTGGTTGATGGAATTATCTGCTGCATCAGTGTGCCGTCGTTATCCATCACGCTGAGCCTACCCGTCTGTGCTCGCATAGGAGTGAACACGTCATCATCGTCACCCTCGCCAGTAGTAAACGGCGTGTCGCTCAGTTGTAGGGTTACAACCGAGTCACTGTAGTTCTGTTCATGTATCTTAACGGTGTAGGCAGTGCCCTCTCTCGATGTGAAGGCTCCCTGCCAGTGTACGTTCCATGCCATATTATATGAGCCCTTTCTGTCTTAGATATGATGTCGTTACGAGTTCACCCTTGCCTGCGCCCTTGAGGAAGTTATTAGCTCCAAGTATAATCTTGTCACCGCTGACGTATGGCAGCATAGGTATTCCACCACCCTGTCTGCTATCACCCTCAAGCTGACTGGCGAGGTTGTATTGCTGAGCCTTGTTGAGCACTATTTCGCCGCTGTTGAGAAGTGCTGGCACTCTGTCACCACTGAATGAATTGCCAGGCACCATCACGCCGCCTGCTGCGTGCACTATGCCACCTGTAGAGAATATGAACTTGGCAGTGGAGATTGCCTGTATAGCTCCAACTATACCCATAATGGTTTGCAGCACAGCAATGCTCCGAGATATTCCTTCTGGAACTTTTATTCCAAGGTTCTGCACACCAGCGGCTATACTGCCCAGGGAATTGACCATTGTGTTCATTGCTGTCAGTTGCTGCATAGCGTTCTTCTCTTCACCTGCTGACGATACCGTACCCGTCTGAGTATCAACCTTGATGCCTTTCTTCCCTTTCTTTTTTAATTCTTCCGAAATCTTGGCACCCAGTTCTTCCCAAACTTTGTCAGGTATATCGTCTGCATTCAATATTGACTCCCACAGGTCAGCCACCGTCTTTCCGTCAGCCAGTTGTATGGCGGTCATATTGATGCCCTGCTGCATGGTGGCGGTGAGCAGATTGCTGAGCGTGGTCACATCTATGCTGTTGGCGAGTGTCTGGGTGAGATCGGTTGAGCCATACTCCATTCCCTTCATGCTCTCCTGGAGCATAGACTGGTAAGTGGAGATTGCCTTCTGGTTGAGTCCGCTCACGCCTTCCGCCATTTCGGGTGCTTTCTCCTTTTTCTCTATACCTCGGAGTTCATTCTCTATATCCTTGTAGGTCTGGAGTTGGTCTTGCAAGGCGGCTATTTTCACGCGCTGGGCGGCTCTGCCTTTCTCGTCCATCGTCATGCCCTGCTGCACGAGGTCGTTAATCTGCTGTTGCAGCTTCTGCTCCTCGGTCAGTTCCTTTACGGTGGTATTTCCGCCCTTGCCCGTCTTGGTAGGTATTACGGGGTCGGGCTTAACGGGTGGCAAAGGCTTGTTGGAGGTGAGCAACCCCTGTGCCCTCTGCTGATAGTTCAGGCGGAACATCTGCCATGAGAGTGCCTTCTTG
>Ga0326512_10001584_pt1 | contig 17345 bp, 10 predicted proteins | sample 1_2617_0518_D_FD_203652 | JGI IMG/M metagenome (GOLD analysis project Ga0326512, IMG submission 203652) | Bovine rumen microbial communities from UC Davis, California, United States - 1_2617_0518 | ecosystem: Host-associated > Mammals > Digestive system > Stomach > Rumen | place: USA... | reverse complement strand
CGGAGCGTCGCTGAAACTCTGGAACATGCCCTTGATGGAGCTGACATCGCTGTATTCGCGACGTACACGGTCCTGGTATTCCGAGTTGCTCTCACCCTCCTCCTGCTGCGGTACGGTGGGTACGAGCAGCTTGTTGGCATCGGCCGAGAAGGAGAAGCGGTTGTACTCATCGACGGGCACGACCAACGAGGCGCCGAGCCGCAGGTTAGTAGGTATGAACTGGCTCTCCTCGTCACCGTAGTAGGATATTTTTGAACCGATGTTACGAAGGTTCATGCCCAGTCCTAACTGGCACTCACGGCTGCCCAGCATCACATAGTTGTTGTAATACATAGCCAGGTCGGCGGCAAAGGCCGATGCAGGCTTGGAGTCCTCGCTGTAGTCGAAACGCAAGTCACTGTAAATCCAGCGGATGGCGGCAGCCAACGAGAAGGTCTCAGAGAGCATCAGCGAGTAGGCGGCATCGAGCGACATTTCGTATGGTTTGACGGTCATGTCACTGTTGCCGTAGTCTGTATAAACCTCGCCCAGCGAGAAGTAGCGCAGCGAGCCGGAGATAGCCGAGTAGTCACCGATGCGGTAGTAACCGGCGACGTAGGCCAGATCGATGTCGTTGACCAGTTGGCGCAGCCACGGCGTGTAGTTAAGCGCAATACCTGCACGGCTGATACAGAAAGGATACTTCGCGGGATTCCAGTACTGTGAGTTGACATCGGGGTCGGTGGCGGCACCGACATCGCCCATGCCGGCGGCACGGGCATCGGGAGCAATGGTCTCTGAGACCACGGCATGTTCCACGGGATTGAACGTGGTGAGCTTGTCGTCGTCAGGGTTGGCCGCAGCACTGCCGTAGCACAGCAGACAGGCGATAGCTAATAATAGTTTTCTTGTTTTCATTGTTGATGTCGTTATAACGTTATAACGCCAGAACGCCGTTATTTATTGCATAGGACAATCAGTTTCTTGGCTTTCGAGGCCTGTGTGCTGCCGTCGCAGCTCAGCATGACGCGGTACAGATAGACACCTGTCTGCAGGCGGTGGCCACCGCTGGTACAGAGGTCCCAGTCGATGGTGTAGGTCTGTCCGGAGGACACTCCCGTCTCTGTATGACGCCACAGCTGACGGCCAGAGGTGTCGAAGATGTCTATCTCGACATCAACCTGTGAGCCTGTGCGGTCGTGGGTAACGATGAACGTCGTCCCGGTAGTGGCGGGGTTCTTCGTACAGTCGATGCTCAGGATGTCAGGTTGCAGTCCTCTGACCACGTTAAACTGCAGTTCGGCGGTCGAGGAATTGTTAAGCACGTCCCAGGCACGGAACAGCAGACGGTGCGGGCCTACGGGCAGGGCAGGCAGACTGTAGCTGAGCGAACCACTGCGGTAGTCGCCGAAGTCGTACTGGAAGTAGTCGTTCACCACGTAGGTCGTGGCCATGCTGCCGTCGATGATCAGTTCCAGGTCGTGACCGATACCGCCACCGGAAGCGTTGATGCCGTCCTTGTCGTACAGCTCAGCATGGAACAGGGGCGTGGTGTTGACGTCGCCACCATTGACAAACGAACTGCTGTTCAAGTAGCAGTAAATGTTGGGGCCAATGCCGTCGGTGGCTGTCAGTGTGTCGCCCGACAGGGTGAAGTTGGTACACTGACCGTGAGCCTCGCGCTGTTTGTCGGTGGTCAAGGCGTAGAGGGTGATGAGACCCGTACCGTCGGTATAGCTGATGTCCTTTGGAAGGGCGAAATGCATGTTGAACCGTCCACCAATGATGCTGTCACTTCCCGTATAGAGGGTGTTCGGACGATCCTTGTAGGTAAAGGCCGAGGATGCTGCCGACTCGTCGTTCAGTCGGCAGGTCACCGTCTGCTCCACGTCTTTCACCTTCAGTGTCACCACGCCGTTGAAGTCTGGAGCTCCGATGACGTGACCGACAACGTTCACCGTCTGTCCTGCCGTCAGACTCACTGTCTCTGCTGCATCGGCAGCCTTCCCGCTGATACTATCGACGACAATCTGCATGGTGGGTGCGGCGAGTACCAGTGCCGGGTCACCAAGCAGGGTGAATTGCAGCTTGTTAGCCGTATAGTCCACGCCAATGTCGTTGCCATCCTTGGCAGGGGTCATCAGCAGGTTCTTGGCCAGCCGGGCGGCCTCGCCGATTGTGATGCGGCGCCCGTTGCTGTCAGTGCCTAAGACGTAGCGGGTGTAGGCACGGTTCATGTATCCGTTATAATGGGCATACACCGTGCGCGTCGTGCCGTAGAAGGCCACGGCTCCGCCGTTTTTGTTGCCCATGCAAGTCTCGCCGATGTTCTCTTCCTGTCCATCGAAGGGCATGATGTCGCACGAGGCTGTCAGCCACAGGGGCAGGCGCTGCGAGGTGTAAGCCCCGAAGTCACTGAGGTGGAGCACCTGTTCGTGTGACAGGGTGTAGGCTGCCCCGTGGCCGCTGTAGTTCATCAGGAGGGCGCCCTGCTGCATCTGCTGGCGGATGAGCTGTGTCACGTCGGGGTAGCTGAAGCCCGTCGATGACGACTGCCGCTCATAGGCATCCCAGTAGATTTTCTTCACACTGAAGGCCGGGTGCAGGCCTTCTATGAGGGTGGCTGCTTGGTCGGCATCGTTCATGTGGCGGTTTGAGTCGCCATCGTCGCCCATATAGCAGAGGGTGTTCTGCCAGGCTCCCGCATTGTCATTCTGCATATAGCCCAAGGTCTTATCGACCATCACCTGTGCCTCGTCGGCGGTGCGTGCCGACAGGCGGCCCACAGCCACGTCGGACTTGTCGGTGGTGAGTATCGAGCCGCCCTCGCCGTCGTCCATCAGGCAGAAATAGTCGTCGGTGACGTAGCAGTCGGTCTCGCTGAACGAGTTCTCGCTCTCATAGCACAGCAGGAAGTCATCGGTCGAGCAACCTCGCCAGTTAGAGGTCAGCATACGGTTGTCCCAGGCACCGTCACCCATGAGCAGCAGGTAGCGAGGCATGTCGGCATCGGTCTCGGCACGGTCGTAGAGCATTTTCAGATAGCGCCGGTAGGCGTTGGCATCGGGTGTGCCGCTGCTGAATTCGTTAAACAGCTCGTCGGCGGGAACGATGCGGACGCGCAGCGAGTCTTTCTCCTCGTGGTATGCCTGGAGCCGCTGGGCCTGAGCCAGCAGTTTCTGAGAGGTGGGTATGATGATGACCATGTCGGCTGCCGTGTCGGCATGATGGTCCTGGTTGGTGATGTTGTAAACATACTCTGGCTGGGCAACGGCAACCGTTGTCAAGTCAGGCCAGGGCTGGGCAGTGTCGAAGCAGAGTGACAGGTGGTCGAGACGCACGTTTCCACCCGATGTCTGACGGATGGTCACGGTGTTGTCGGCCATCAGTGAGTCGGTCACGGTGAAGGTGCGTGTGGTCACGGCAGCCTTGCTGTAGCTGTCGGGCGACGAGGTGATGGTAACTGTTTCCAGCGGCTGGCCGTTCAGCAGCACGTCGGCGGCAAAGGGAGCATCGTAACTGAGTACTACCGTCAGCGAGCCTTTTGACCGGACAGGAGCCGGCAGCGTGTAGCTGCGCTCTACGCCGGTGCCGAACAGCCGACTGTCGTACAGGTTGCGACCGCCATGATACCAGGCGTAGTCATCCACTTCGTAGAGTGTGTGATAGTCGGCGGCCAAAGGATAGTGGGCGGCCTTGAACTCCTCCTCGCTGACGGTGAGCGCCACGCTGTCGTTCTCGGTCAGGAAGTAGTAGCCGTAGTCACTGTAGGGGTTGCGTGTGCGGTTCGCGGCGGTGTTGCTGCTCCAGCTGACGGGACCGATGCCATAGAACAGCCGCCGTCCGCCGACGGTACAGGTAGGCACCTCGTGCAGGTCGTCGGTCGCGGCTAAGTAGTCGGCGGTGAGCTTCTCGGGCTGCATGGCTCCGCCGTAACCGTAGATCTTCACCTTGCTCATGTCCGCAAAGCCCGCTTTGCGTATCAGCGCGTCGGTCAGCTGGTAGATGCCTGACGACGGCACCCGTATCTTGGCCCATCGGCCAGTGGCAAGGACGGAGTGGGAGGCATATCTGCTCCCAGAGCTCTCAGAGCGGGACGAGCGGGAGCGGGCAGAGGATGGAGTTGCCTGTATGGTTAGCTTAAAGCTCACCAACTTCTGCAGCTTCCCGTCACGGCAGACGATGGGCACGAAGGCCACGAAGAGCGTACCTTGCTTGCGCGACACACCGATGTACTGCTGGATGTCGGGCAGGGCTGGGAAGGAGCGGTCAGTGATTTTCCGCAGCCGCACCGTATCGGTCGGCGTCATGTCGATAAACTCGGGGTAGTCTATGGTGACTGTATAGTCTGAGTCGGCGTAGCCGGCACCTAAGTCGCGGGTGTATGTGAAAAGCGGCAAAACAGAGTCAATCCTAACCTCCTGGGCGGTCAGGTCAAAGAACTCTTGCGCCTCTGCAGCCAGGCAAAGGGACAGGAGCATCATGCCGACAATCAGTCTGCGGACTTTTTCCATCTGTTAGTATAACGCTGACAGAAGCCGCTTTATTGTGCAATGCTCATAACTTGGACTGCAATATATAATAGAGGAGTGCTCCCGTTATCAGTCCGGCAAGCACATCAATGGCATAGTGTGCACGGATATAGACGGTGGCGAAGCACATCAGCAGGAAGAGGGGCAGCACAATCCACAGCAGGGGACGGCTGCGCGAACGCCAGGACAGCAGCAGCAGGACGGTGGTAACACCGACATGACTGCTGGGGAAGGCTGCCGTAGGACGTTCGCCGGCGGCATGGGCATATTCCATAAAGCGGTAGAACAGCCCGTCCTCATAACCAGGCATGTGCATCATCTCGTCATGTGTCAGGAAGTAGTCGCCGACATGGGGGAAGACACCTGCGGCGATGTTGTCGAGTCCGGCTGCCAGATAGTAGAACTGCGGTCCCGTGACAGGCAGGGCGACGAAGATGACATAATAGATAAAGAACGAGGTAAGGATGACGAACGCCGTACGCTCAAACTCCGCATAACGATTGAAGAAGTAATAGAACACGACGATAATCATCAGGAAGAAATAGCTGGAGTAGCCCAAATACATCAACTCACTGAAGACGGGGTTGGTCCAACAGCGGGCAAATTCCAAGGCCGGCTGGTAACCGAACACCGACTGCTCAAATGAGGCGAACACATGGTCAAGATTGGGGAAGATGCGGTTCAGGTCGAACGTGTCGGGATACCACCACGACAGCAGAGCCAGTTGCAGCACGACGCGGCAGAGCATGGTCAGACGGCAAGGCACCATGCGATAGACCGCCCACAAGGCCGCCGTCATGGCAGCGATGTGAAACCGTCCCCAGAGCATCGGCTCGGGATCGGGCAACTTTGTCCACGTGATGAGTATCAGCAGGAGCGTCAGCACGAGATAGGCCACCATAGCCCACTCTGCCCCTATCAGTCCCCGTCGCGGTTTCTTGTCAATCCTAACTAAATCCCGGATAATCTTCAATTCTCAATCTTCAATTCCCAAACCTCAATTCTCAATCTTCAATTCTCAATCAGAGCCATCCGTTCTCCTTATACCATTTGACAGCACGGCAGACACCTTCCTTGAGGTCAACCTCAGGGTGATAGTCCAGTTCACGAACGGCAGGCCCGATGTCGCACCGCCAGTTTCGCTGCTTCAGGATATTGTACTTGTCATTGTTCAAGGCGGATATCTTGCCTGTCATGCGCCCGATGTGCTCACCGAAGAAAGTGACGACACGCAGCACCCATACCGGGGCGGTGATGCGTATCCACCACGGACGGCCAAGTTCCTCGTGGATGAGGTCGCTGAAAGTTGTGGAGCGATAGACCTGACCGTCGGAAAGGAAGTATTTCCGGCCTGTCCCGCCTTTCTCAATGGCTAAGAACACAGCCTGTACCACGTCGGTGACATAGACGAACGTGATGTCCTGAGGCTTGTACCCCACCGCGAAGTCTGTATGCTGCTTAATGCTCTGCGCCATGAGGAAGTAGTCTTTCTCACGCGGTCCATAGACTCCCGTCGGACGCAGGATGACATAGGGAAACTGACTGCCGAGTGTGTCCAACCACTGTTCGGCCTCCAGCTTGCTGCGTCCGTACTCCGTGTTTGGCTGCGGCGTGTCAGTTTCACGAATCTCCTCATAGGGCTGCTCTTCGCGGATGGCACCGAAGACGCTGAGCGAACTGAGATAGACAAACCGCTGCAGGGGCATGTCCAGCTCCATGAGTGCTGAGACCAGGTTCTTTGTTCCCTCGGTATTGATGCGGCGGAAATCACGCTTGTCTATGCACTTCGTCACGCCGGCGGCATGCACCACATAGTCGAACGTATGGCCGCGAAGCTGTTCTTTCAACTGTTCCTTCGACGAGAGGTTCAATTCGATGAAGTTGATACGCTCGTCCCGCAGGTACTCCCGTGAACTGCTGCCACGCACGGCGGCCCAAGTCTCCATGCCCCGGCTAAGTGCCTCTTCCACGATGAATGAGCCGATGAAACCGCTGGCTCCCGTAACTAATATTTTCATTCTTGTATCTTTTGGGGTGCAAAGGTACAAATAAAAACTGAAACTAAAAAACTCATTCTATGGTGAGCCGGCGGTTTTTAGGATATTTCACCTTGTACTGCAGTAGCAGTTCGCGTTGTTCGCCCGCCTGCAGCTGCAAGGGCCATGTTACGATGCCTGTATCAGCATTGCGTACACCGCCACTGAGTTCGCTGACAGTGACATCAATGTCTGAGTTACGCGATACGGGCGTCTGGTCGTAGAGGGTGATATTGACGGCCTCACGGCGGGCGTTCTTCACGGTGATGCGCCACGTGAGTGTCTGCTCTTGATTGCTACCGAGGAAACGGCGTGTCGATGACTCGTTCACCTTGGTGCGCTGCACGCGGATGCTCTGGTCGCGCCCCAGCGAGAAGTGCAGTGTGTCGGTAGCTGCGTTGGGGTCAATGATGCTCTTGCCCACAAAGGAGTTGTCGAAATAGACGTTGGCCTCGCCCTCCATGAGGTTAAGTTTCTGCCAGTCAGTGGCATTAGCAATGAGGAAAGCCTCCTTGTCAATCTTCGGATACCCCCGGTACTCATACTGGGCGGGCACGTCATAACGGGCTATCTCAATAACAGTGGCACTGCTTCTTGAACTGTTTGGAAGGGTTAGCGGATGCTTGATTTCAAACTCATAACCGAACATAGCCTGTTGCTGGACGTTATCAATCACTGCGCTCTCTTCCATCACTTCTTCTTGAACAGGCATAGCGTCTAATCCTGCGACACGTCCCTGCAATGCTTCATCTGCAGTGATGCGCTCTAGTGATTTCATTGCGAGGCCAGCACCACGCGCTCTGCGGTATGAAGTGACATCGCGTTCAAAGTCTATCCAATAGGTACCCAGCTGCGGTGCCACATTGCTGCGGTTGGGGTTGGACGATGATAGCATGACGGGCACGTTCTTCCACTCCTCGTTCGTGTTCTGGTAGATGTTCGCCTTGTAGGAGAGGGTGAGCGGCTGCCCCGTGCCTTCGGAGCGCACATCGTAGGACGGGAACCAGCCAGCGTTCTTTACATAATATGTGATGTCGAAGTTGGCACGCCCCGCCTGCTGTGCATCGACCTTCACATCGACCTCGGTGGCGGCAGTGAGCTTGATGCGCGAGATAGAGTCAAGGGTGGACTGCTTCTTCGTCAGTTCTTCGTTAAGCCTCAGCAACTCGTCATCTACGTCCTGTGAGCGTTTCTTCAGCGACAGCAGCTCCTGCGAGTAGTAGTTGTTCAGCTCCTTGATGTTCGCCAATGGCGTAGCTACGGTACGTCCGGCCACCGAGCAGTTGGTCTTCACCAGTTCAAGCTGCGATGCCAGCACCTCTTTCTCGTCCTTGGCCTGCTGAATCTTGCGCTGCACGACCTTCACAGCATCCGCTGCCTGATGCAGGCGTTTCATCTGCACCATCGAGTCGGGATGCACGGTACGATGGCTAACGCCGAGAACGGTGAGGCGTCCGCGGGCCTTCAGTTGCATACTCTTACGGTCCATAAACGGCGACATGCCTGTGAAGGTCACCACCTGCTCACCGGCAACCAGTTGCACACTCTTCGAGCGCACGACCTGCGCACCGTTGGCAAATACGGTCACACGGTCTATCGTGGCCGTATGTTTCTCCACGGCCATTGCCAGTCCTGTCATCATCAGACAAACCAGCATCATCTTGATTCTTTGATTTCTCATATTAGTTTTCATTACGTACATTTGGTTGCAAAGGTACAAAAAAAATATTCTTTTACGCTACCTTTTGCTAGAAACTAAAAGAAAATCTGGCGTTTTGTTCTTACTTCATCTTTTTTTTGTACCTTTGCACGTACAAACTTAACAAACAAAAGCAGAAAGACGATGAAAAAGAGCATTATCTTGATGGCAGCTCTGCTGGTTGCCATTTTGGCAAAAGCCGAGGACGGCAGCCGTCTGTGGCTGCGCTATGCCGAGTTGAACAAGGCAGTGGTGAAGGGGCCTGAGTGTGTAGCGGCCGAGGAACTGCGCAAGTATTATTCGGGCAGCGAGGCGCAACTGGTGATTGACCCGACGGTGACCGACGACGAGGGCTACGTCATCACAGGCAGCACCGTCAAGGCCAGAACTGAGCGTGGACTGCTCTACGGAGCCTTTGCACTGCTGCGTGGCGAGACGGGCGCATCACAGCCCTTCTTCAAACTGCGCATCCTGAACCACTGGGACAACCTCGACAGTTCCATTGAGCGCGGCTACGCCGGCAAGAGCATCTTCTGGCCGTCGTTCGACCCGCAGCACATCAAGGAGTATGCCCGTGCCAATGCCTCGATTGGCATCAATGGCACGGTGCTGAACAACGTGAACGCTTCGCCCAAGATGCTCTCGCGCGATAATATAAATAAGGTAAAGGAGATTGCCGACATCCTGCGGCCTTACGGCATCCGCGTCTATCTGTCAGTGAACTTCGCCTCGCCAATGGGTCTTGGTGGTCTGAAGACGGCTGACCCGTTGAACGCGCAGGTGAAGCAGTGGTGGAAGAAGAAGGCAAAGGAAATCTACAAGCTGATTCCCGACTTCGGCGGCTTCCTGGTGAAAGCCAACTCCGAGGGGCAGCCTGGCCCTGGCGACTATGACCGCAGTCATGCCGACGGTGCCAACATGCTGGCCGACGCGGTGGCCCCCTACGGCGGTATCATCATGTGGCGCTCGTTCGTCTATGGTGCCAAGCACAAGGGCGAGGACCGTGTGAAGCAGGCCGTTTCTGAGTTCCTGCCCTGTGACGGCCAGTTCCGCAAGAACGTCATCCTGCAGTCGAAGAACGGCCCGTTGGACTTCCAGCCCCGTGAGCCATACGCTCCTATCTTTGACAATATTCGACAAACACCACAAATGGCCGAGCTGCAGATTACCCAGGAGTATCTCGGCCAGTCACGCCATCTGGTCTATCTGGCTCCCATGTGGCGTGAGTTCTTCCGCTATGTCGCCCCTGAGAAGTTAGTGGGTATTGCCGGCGTGGCAAACATCGGTAACGACACCAACTGGTGCGGCCACCATTTCTCACAGGCCAACTGGTATGCTTTTGGTCGTCTGGCATGGAATCCCTCGATGAAATCGGAAGAAATTGCAAGTGAATGGCTGGCAGCGACCTTCAGTCCCACCCCCGCAAGAGGGGTCGGAAGTGAAGCTTTACTCAGTGTGATGCTCCGTAGCCGCGAAGCCTGTGTAGATTACATGATGCCGTTAGGTCTGCATCATATCTTCAAGTTCGACCACCACTACGGCCCGCAGCCTGACGGTTTTATCAAGTCTTACCCGTTAGAGTGGTGTCCTGTCTATTACCACCAGGCCGACAAGCAGGGCGTGGGCTTCGACCGCACCCATGCGGGCAGCGATGCCACGAGCCAGTACCGCGAGCCTTACTGTTCGTTGTATGACAACCCGTCAACATGCCCTGAGAACCTGCTGCTGTGGTTCCACCATCTGCCGTGGACCTACCGCACCAACAGCGGGCGCACGCTCTGGGAAGAGATGCAGTACCGTTACAACCGTGGAGTTAGCGAGGTTGAGGATTTCTGCCGTGTCTGGCAGGACTGCAAACCCAGCATCGACGAACAGCGGTGGCGTGAGGTCGATGAGCGCATGCAACACCAGTTGGAGAATGCCCGTGAGTGGCGCGATGTCTGTCTGAAGTACTTCGGAAGTTTTGCCCGACAGTAAAGGCTGTCAGGAATCCTGCCGCTTGCTGAACACCACGGAAAACAGAATGGACAGCAGCAGCACGCCGAAGATGATGGCCAGCGAAACGGGTGTCGGCACTTCAATGTGGGGCATGTTCAGCTCCAGGCCGACCAGACTGCCCAAGTCGTTGATATACTCGTTCATGGCCAGCAGCATTTTCACGCCGACAAAGCTGAGGATGATGCCGAGTCCGTATTTCAGATAGGTGAAATACTTGGCAATGGCAGCCAAAGCGAAGTAGAGGGCACGCAGGCCGAGGATGGCAAAGATGTTGGAGGTAAGCACGATGAACGGGTCGCGGCTGACACTGAAGACAGCAGGGATGCTGTCAACGGCAAAGGCCACGTCGGTAGTCTCGATGACGAGCAGGGTGATGAACAGGGGAGTGGCCAGTCGGCGTCCGTTTTCAACAACGAAGAACTTGCCGCCATGCATGATGTCGGTCACAGGGAAAAACCGCTTGAACAGCCTGACGATGAAGTTGTTCGAGGGGTCGCCCTGCTGCTCGTCATCGTGACTGAACATTTTGATGCCCGTGTAAATCAGGAACAGGCCGAACAGACCCAGTATCCACTCGAAGCGCTCTACCATGGCAGCACCGGCAAAGATGAAGATGCTGCGCAGCACCAACGCACCGAAGATGCCCCAGAAAAGCACCTCATGCTGGTATTTACGCTCGACGCCGAAGAACGAGAACAGCATCAGGAAGACGAATAGGTTGTCCATCGACAGCGACTTCTCTATCAAGTAGCCGGCCAGAAACTCCATTGCCTTGCCGTGCGGATCAACAGGGTAGAACAGGTAGATACCCACACAGAACACTAACGACACCCCTATCCAGACGGCTGTCATACGCAGCGCCTCGCTGATGCTCACCTCGTGCTGACCCTTCTTGCCGAACATCTTAAGGTCGGCAATAAGCATGACGAACACAAGCACATAGAACACTATCCACGCCCAAACGGGCAAACCCATCAGATTCATTTTCTCAATTATTATTCACGTTTCGGGGTGCAAAGGTACGCAAAAAAAGGTAACGAGCCAAATAATTTGTCCCACGGACTCGTTTTTCAGACAAAATTTTATAACTTTGCAAACTGTAATTCAAAGATACAGACAAAAACAATGAAAAGAAAACTACTGACAGCGATTATGTGCCTGACATTCGCCACCGAGGCACTGCCGCAGACACTCATCGCCCACCCTTGGCAAGGCAAGCGGGTGGCTTACTTTGGCGACTCCATCACCGATCCGCGCAACAGCGGCTCGAAGAAGAAATACTGGGGATTCCTTGAGGACTGGCTTCAGGTAACACCTTACGTCTATGGTGTCAGCGGCCGGCAATGGAACGACATTCCACGGCAGACTGACCAATTGAAGCAGGAGCACGGACAGGACTTCGACGCCATCCTCGTCTTCTGCGGCACCAACGACTACAACAGTGCCGTTCCTATTGGCCAGTGGTGGGACGAGCGGGTGACACAGGTGGAATACGGTCACGGCCAGCCGAAGACGATGATGACGCGCCGCCAGCGCACGCCGTCGATGGACCCCACAACGTTCAAGGGCCGCATCAACATCGCCATGGACTCGCTGAAGCGTACCTTCCCCACGAAGCAGATTGTGCTGCTGACGCCTATCCATCGCTCCGACTTCCACGCCAACGAGAAGAACTGGCAGTGCGACGAGTCATACACCAACCGTTGCGGTGAGTATCTTGATGCCTATATCGAGGCCGTTAAGGAGGCAGGCAACGTCTGGGCAGTGCCCGTCATCGACTGGAATGCCTCGTCGGGACTGTTCCCGCTGCTGAAGGAGCACGAACAATACTTCAAGAGCGATACCGACCTGCTGCACCCCAACGACGCAGGGCACCAGCGTATGGCCCGGACACTGATGTACCAGCTATTGGCCTTACCTTGTACATTCTAAACTATCAAATATGAAACGACTGATGACTTTTGCAGCTGCTGTGCTGCTGACCGCCGTCACCACGATGGCAAAGACAGAAACCGTGCCCGCTCCTGACAACAGGCTTGAGCTGACATTCAGTGATGAGGGTGGCATGGCCACCTATAGCGTCACCTACGACGGTGTGCAGGTACTTACTTCTTCACGACTGGGTTTTGAGGCCGACTTCGGCGACTTTACCCAAGGGTTGAAGATGGGCCAGTCTCAGATGCAGTTCCGCGATGGCATCGTCATAGGGTCCGGCGGGAAGAGACGTTCGCAGAATGCCGTGCGCTATACAGTCCCGTTCACCAACGCCAAGGGGCAGGAGATGAAAGTCATCTTCCATGTGACGAGCAACAGCATTGCCTATTGCTACGAGATTCCCCGTCCAGGCGAAAACCCGAAGTGCGGTGTCATCCGCCGCGAGGTCAGTTCGTTCAACTTCCCCAAGGGCACCTCGACGTTCCTCTGCCCGCAGATAGGCCCGATGACGGGCTGGGAGCGCACGAAGCCCAGCTACGAGGAGGACTACAACGCCGATGCACCGATGACCGACCGCTCGCGCTTCGGACAAGGCTATACGTTCCCGTGCCTGTTCAAGGCTCCCCTGTCGTCCCCCGAGGGGGACAAGAAGCCCCGGAACGCAAAAGCCTCCCCTCGGGGAGGTTTGGAGGGGGCCTTGTGGGTGCTCGTCTCCGAGGTAGGAGTTGATGGCAGCTACGTCGGCTCCCACCTGAGCGACTACAGTCCTGAAACAGGTTATACCATCGCCTTCCCGCAGCCAGGCGAGAACAACGGCATCGGTGCGGCCTTTGCCGGCATTCCCCTCCCCTACACCACCCCGTGGCGCACCATCGTCATAGGTTCATCGCTGAAGCCTATCGTCGAGAACTCTGTCTGCTCTGGCCTGCTGTCTAACAAGTATAAGCCATCGACAGAGTACAAGCCCGGCCGCTACACGTGGTCGTGGCTCATCTGGCAGGATGAAAGCATCAACTATGACGACCAGGTGCAGTTCATCGACCTTGCCTCCAAGATGGGCTTCGAGTACTGCTTGGTCGATAACTGGTGGGACCAGCGCATCGGGCGTGACAAGATAGAGGAACTGTCGAAGTACGCCCAGTCGAAGGGCGTGAGCCTGATGCTGTGGTACAACTCCAACGGCTATGAAAACGACGCACCGCAGACGCCGCGCGACTGCATGTCAACGGCCATTGCCCGCGACCGTGAGATGGCGTGGCTGCAGAAAATCGGCGTCAAAGGCATCAAGGTTGACTTCTTCGGCGGCGACAAGCAGCAGACCATGCAGCTCTACGAGGACATCCTCTTCGACGCCAACCGCTACGGCCTGCAGGTCATCTTCCACGGCTGCACCGTGCCGCGTGGCTGGGGGATGATGTACCCCAACTATATCGCTTCCGAGGCCGTGCTCGCCTCAGAGAATGTTTATTTCTCAGAGGGTCACGCCAAGAGCGAGGCCTTCGAGCTCTGTATGCATCCCTTTATCCGTAACGCCTCGGAACCGATGGACTGGGGTGGCACCATCATGAACAAATACTTGTCACGCGACAACAAGAGCCGCCATCGCCGTTACACCACCGATATCTTTGAGATGGCCGCCGCCATCACCACCCAGACGCGCATCCAGTGTATCGCCATGCAACCCAACAACCTCGACGAACTGCCACATTTCGAGATTGACTTCCTGCGTCAGGTTCCGACAACATGGAACGAAACCCGCTTCCTCGATGGCTATCCCGGCCGCTACATTGTGATGGCCCGCCAGCACGGCAACGACTGGTATGTGGCCGGCCTGAACGCCGAGCCGCAGGCCAAGACGCTGACCATCAAGATGGAGGAATGGGCCGGACAGACCGTCAGCTACTATGTCGATGACGTGAAGAAAGGGCCGCAGCTGCGCCAGCTGAAGTTCGACAAGAAAGGACTGGCCAAGATCACCATTCAGCCCAACGGCGGTATCATCCTGAAGAAATGACCACACCGATACAGGCATTGACCCAGCAGCGGCTGTTGCTCCAGCTGGAATACCAGACTGAGAAAGAGGCTTTCCGCCAGCAGACAGAACAGATGGGGCTGGCACGGAGAGTGAAGCGCGGCGATGCCTGGTGGCCGGTACGCATAGGGCGCAGCTACTACAACTCGCTGAACCAGCTCTGCGTCGAGGTGTTCCGTACTACCGATACCGAGATAGAGCACAACTTTGAGTTTGGACGGCCAGTGGCCTTTTTCAGGGTGGCTCATGAGTCCCATGAGCCCCAGAAGTCCCAGAAGCTCCACTACTACCCCTTCACCGGCACCGTGAGTTACGTCAACGGCGACTGCATGGTGGTCTGCGTTCCCGACTCTGCACCGCTCATCGATATGCAGAGTGCAGAACAGGTCGGCGTTCAGCTGTCGTTTGACGAGACATCATACAAGATGATGTTCGATGCGCTCGACCGGGTAATGCGTGCCAAGGGCAGACTGGGCTATCTGCGCGACCTCTTCTACAGCCGTCAGCAGGCGGAGACGTTCTCATTCGCCCCGCTGCATTTCCCCTACCTGAACCCGACGCAGGAAGATGCCGTCAACAGTGTGCTGCGGGCCAAGGACGTGGCCGTCGTACACGGTCCTCCCGGCACCGGCAAGACAACGACACTGGTAGAAGCCATCTACGAGACGCTGCGGCGCGAGAATCAGGTGCTGGTCTGTGCGCAGTCGAACATGGCCGTCGATTGGATATCCGAGAAACTTGTTGACCGTGGCATCCCTGTATTAAGAATAGGTAATCCCACGCGCGTGAACGACAAGATGTTGTCGTTCACCTACGAGCGCCGCTTTGAGGCCCACCCCGACTACGAACTGCTGTGGGCCATCCGCAAGGCCATCCGCGAACTGCGGCAACACCGCAAGCGGGGCGACGAGAAATACCACCAGAAGATGGAGCGCCTCAAAGACCGTGCCAACGAACTGGAGATACGCATCAACCAGCAGCTCTTCGGCGAGGCACGGGTCATCGCCTGTACGCTGGTGGGCAGTGCCAACCGCCTGCTTGACGGCCAGAAGTTCGGGACGCTGTTTATTGACGAGGCGGCACAAGCTCTTGAGGCAGCCTGCTGGATTCCCATACGCCGCTGCTCACGGGTCATTCTGGCCGGTGACCACTGTCAGCTGCCGCCGACGGTGAAGAGCATCGCCGCCCTAAAGGCAGGACTTGGCAAGACGCTGATGGAACGCATCGTCGATAACAAGCCCGAGGTGGTGAGGCTGCTGCAGATGCAGTACCGCATGAACGAGGACATCATGCGCTTCTCCTCCGACTGGTTCTATGCTGGTCGCGTGGAACCGGCTCCCGAGGTGAAGTACCGCTCAATTCTCGACCTGGACGTGCCAATGGAGTGGATAGACACCTCTGCTTTGGTGGAAGGTGAAGGGTGGAGGGTTGAAGGAGATTTCCACGAGGAATTCGTAGGCGAATCCTTCGGACGCATCAACAAGGCCGAGGCCGAGCTGACACTCGAAACGCTACAGCAGTACTTTGAGCGTATCGGCAAGACACGGATTCTCAGCGAGCGGCTTGACGTAGGCATCATCTCACCCTATCGCGCCCAGGTGCAGTACCTGAGGTCGCTGCTGAAAAAGAAGGAGTACTTCAAGGCTTTCCGTCAGCTCATCACGGTCAACACCGTCGATGGCTTCCAGGGCCAGGAGCGCGACATCATCGTCATCTCACTCGTCCGCTCCAACGACGAGGGCCAGATAGGCTTTCTGCGCGACCTGCGCCGCATGAACGTGGCCATCACCCGTGCCCGCATGAAACTCATCATCCTTGGAGATGCCCAGACCATGACCCGCCACAGTTTCTACAGACGGCTCTACGAGTATGTGCAGGCAATGAAAACAGAATAAGACAAACACAACGCGATATGAAGATAGGAACTATCGACTACGGCGAGCGGCCGCTTTTCCTCGCTCCGATGGAAGACGTGACCGACATCGGTTTCCGCATGCTCTGCAAACGGTTCGGAGCGGCAATGGTATATACAGAATTCGTGTCAGCCGAGGCGCTGATACGCGACGTGAAATCGACTATCCAGAAACTGACCATCAGCGATGACGAACGCCCGGTGGGCATACAGATCTATGGACGCGACGTAGAAGCAATGGTCGAGGCCGCCAAGATTGTTGAACAGGCCGGACCAGACCTTATCGACCTGAACTTCGGCTGCCCGGTGAAGAAGGTGGCTGGCAAGGGTGCCGGAGCCGGCATGCTGCAGAACATTCCCAAGATGCTCGACATCACCCGGCGGGTGGTCGATGCCGTCAGACTGCCGGTGACGGCAAAGACACGCCTCGGCTGGAACCACGAACAGCTCATCATCACCCAGCTGGCCGAACAGCTGCAGGAGTGCGGCATACAGGCACTGACCATCCACGGACGCACCCGCTCGCAGATGTACACTGGACAGGCCGACTGGACGCTGATAGGCGAGGTGAAGCGCAACTCCCGCATCACCATCCCCATCATCGGCAATGGCGACATCACCTCCATAGACGAGGCCGACGCGGCCTTCGAACGCTACGGTGTGGATGCCGTCATGATTGGCCGTGCCACCTTCGGCTGCCCCTGGATTTTCAGTCGTGAGCCGCTGACACTCGACGAGAAGATTGACATCCTCGAAGAGCAGCTGCGCATCAATATCGAACGCATTGACATGAAACGCGGCATCCTCCACACACGCCGCCACCTCGCCGCCACGCCCGTCTTCAAGGGCATACCCAACTTCCGCCAGACACGCATCAGCATGCTCCGCGCTGAAACGGCGGACGAGCTGATACGAATTCTGGAAGACTGCCGTGCAATGCTGAAGGCTTAACTTGGGATAAGTATGACGAAACTGTATGCCAGGTTTCTCGCCCTCCTTCTCTGCCTGCTCGCCGCCTGCGGCGACGGCCGACAGCGGCGGCTCCAGCTGGAGGAACTGGAGCGGCAGAACCGTGCCGACAGCCTGATGACCAACGACTCGCTGGCCCGCGACCTCGTCCTCTGGTTCGACCGCCACGGCACGCCCAACGAGCAGATGCGCGCCCACTACATCCTCGGTCGCACCCACTACGACCGCGGTGAGCTGCCCAGGCCCCAGTTAG
>Ga0326512_10001583_pt1 | contig 17346 bp, 19 predicted proteins | sample 1_2617_0518_D_FD_203652 | JGI IMG/M metagenome (GOLD analysis project Ga0326512, IMG submission 203652) | Bovine rumen microbial communities from UC Davis, California, United States - 1_2617_0518 | ecosystem: Host-associated > Mammals > Digestive system > Stomach > Rumen | place: USA... | reverse complement strand
GTAGAATCTGGTGCGGAATGTGTGTATTTTTAAGTCTTTGACGAGTTTGGGGGTATAGAAAAAACACCACCCCCGGAAGAGTGGGGGTGGAGTGGGGGAGTATTCGCCGAGACCTGCGCTGACCTCTTGCGAATACTTACCGCATTACATAGTTGTTATTCACGAGAAGAGTACCGCCCTTGATAGACTTTGCTTTGAGGTTAGACGGAACTGTGAGACCGATTTTGAAATCCTCAATTTTCATACCTTTGTCAAGGAACACTTTTTCGTTGCCTGCCAACTTTGACGGGGTAGTGTTGGAGAGAGCCGACTGTATAAGTTCCTTGCACCTTGCACCCATACCTGCGCACTTGACATTGTAGTATGGATTTTCGATAGGTTCTTGATCCTCTTCTACTACGTGTTCGATGTAGGTTTTCTGTCTCACGAAAATCGCCTTATCCCAAGTAGCCTCTAACGCCCAACAAGAAAAGTTTTTCGGGTGTATCGTTATACCCGTTATCTCTGACGGTTCGCAAGCGCAATGGATAGAGTCGGTGTCTGCGTAAAGGAATGAGTCGTAGTTTGCCTGGGCGGCGGTTATGGTAAAGTTTCTCGCATAAGATGTAATGTATGAACCTATGGGAATATACCACGCCTTATTCGGATCGGTGTCGGGAATGAGTGTATATTTCAAAACACCATTTTCGAGGTAAGGGCATTTCGTAGAGTTGTCTATTTTACTACTAAACTTACCATAGAGATTATTAAGAAACAACTTTGCCTGCTGACGTTTCGCACCTTTTGATGTCTTTTTCTGCTCCGCCCACTTGTTGACATATTCTCCGAAAAGCAATTTACCACTCATAGTATAGAACCAACACCCGTCGAGAATCTCAAAATCAACAAGGTCGTAGTGACGTTTGAGTGTTTCAAAATCCATTTGTGTAAGAGTGAGAGTGACACGGGTGTCGAGTGTCTTACCGTCTGCGGTAGTCATTTGCTTGTAATACTTACCACGTAAGAGAACATCCGATGTTTCAAGCCACTCATTGCCAACATAGAATGGATTGCCTTTAATCTGAATAGTCGGGAGAAAACCCTCTTTGAGATAGAACCGAGTACGCACACGCACAAAGTAACAAGTTGACTCTCTCTGTGCTTCTTTCGGGATAAAGTTACCCGTCCAGAATGTAGGATCGCCAACGGGGTAGTCATTACCCTCTTGTATCATCATTGAGGGATAGAGAGAATTGACATCAGCGGTGCAACCCCGGTCATACACGATATTTGTAGTGCCTCTTTTATTATAACACCAACCGCCCTTGTAAGAGTGACGGATATAGTCGTCTGCGTTTTCAGAGCCATAAGTATCTGCGTCGAGTTTTACCTCATACATTGACTTAAACCACGCGTCAGCGTCGCATTTCATAATTGACTTTTTATACTGATCCTTGCAACAAGAACCGATTGTGAGTTTATCGAGACCGTCACGGAACATAATTTCGAGAGCCTCTTTCACGACCAGAACATCGTTTCGGATATACTTTTTCTCTTCATCCGTAATCAGACCATACGGCTGACGGTCTCCGACATATTCCATATCAAGTTTTTTATGCGGTGTCTGAAAATCCTTACCGATTGACCTTACGGAGAACGGCAAGAGTTTAAGTGAATCCTTGAAAGTGATTGTGTGAGAATTATTGAGTTTGACCTTGATAGTGTACCATTGACCTTTATCTGAAATGGTAGCCTTGAAAGAGTGCTTTGACATATACTTATCCTCGCGCCATTTGTGATCCCATTCATTGAGAGCCGGATCGAAGCCTGCTGTTAAGATGTAGTTGAGAAGAAAAGTACCGTCAAACTTTAAGTTATGGAAATATACTACAAGGTTAGAATATTCTGCCATTGAAAACAGCCTTGCAAAGAACGGCTCGATTGCATTGTCAATGTAAACATTTTCGTCTACATCAGTAGAATAACCGTCGTCCACCTGTACGAGAGCCGAAGCCCATACCTGCGTCTGATCCTGCTCACGATCTCCCGTGACAGTTGTCTCAAAATCTGCGACATAAATCTTTGTTGTTGCTCTCATAATAAGCACCACCTTTCCTTTATCTTACTTATGATTATACGCTTATTATGTGTCAATTAAGTGTCAAAAATCCCATATATCTTCAACATCTGTAATTTCCTGCCACTCTTCATCAGCGGAAACCATTTCATCCGCAACGTCTTTCAAGGCTTGATTTTTGAAATAATCAGCGAGTTCATAGAGAGATTGTGCCCAATTAACCGCCTCTTTTACTTGATCTGACTCATAGAATGTACGGACAAAAATCTCTGCGCTTGCTATTGAGCGGAAGGCTTCTATTTCCTCTTCTGACGCACCAGCAAGCAAGTCAGACCTTTTACTCTCGATAGCGTCCGTCAAGATAGAGTGACAAGCGGTTGCATATTTTTCGATAGGATAATCCAATATGTTTTCGCATAGTCTCAACAGATGATCAATAAGAAAATCAATCTCATTGAACGTCTCTGTCTCCGTCTCGGTCTGTGTCTCGAATATATCCAGAGTCGGAATGTTTACGGGTGTGGTCTCTGTCTGTGGGAGACTGATCTCGATCTTTTGCTTTTTCGGTCTATTCCAACGGGAACGGACTATTGCCTGCTTTCGTGTTATCTCTTGACCGTCAACGGTTTTCGTCATTCTCTCATTGATGTACTTTGACGTGTATGATTGCATTTTACGGATAGAGGCTTCTGTGATCCGCTTCGGTTTGTTTGGAAGAGATATTCCCGAAAATCCCTCTTTTTCTGCTTTCCTTATCCTTTGTCTGACTTTCGCTCTTTCCTTACTATACAAGCGATTAAGTCTCTGCTGTTTTGTCATAAGCGATCCCTCTTTTCTGATACATCAAGCGACATTCCTGCCGACATTATAGTTGTTGGTTTTATACCTGCGTGGGCTATTTTTAGTATAGCATCTGACGGTAAATCTGTCAAGGCTTCATACCACTCTGATTTGAAAAATCTCTCTGTCTCTTCTTTGTATCTTTTGGAAGAGTGGTCTTTGAGGGCTTGTAAGATAATCGCATTTGCTAAATCTTCGTATGGGTGTGTTGTTTTAGTCATAAGCCATACCCCCTTACTGTTATGTGTTTGAGAATCTTTTTGTATTTACAACAGTTTGTAAACAGTAGTGAACGGAAACGCTCTACGCACTTTTTGTTGACATAGATAGTTATGTTTCTGTACCTGCGCTTGATAGTTCCGTGTTGCATTTTCCTATCCAGATACATTACAGCACCCTCATACATATAGTCGATAGTCTCGGGGCAATAGTAAATTGTATCAGCGTTTGGTAAGAGTGCGATCCCGTTTACCTTTACGGGAACACCGTCAAACTTTGCTGTCTGCGGTATCACGCAAGTCGGTCTGCGAAAACAAGCGTCGTATGTTGCCATATACCATTGTTGATTATTCATTTTATTAAAGAAGAAAATGTTTTCTCGGTTATTGTAGGAAACGCCTTTAAGGTCGAAAAAGTCAATCACAGTATAAGAATCCTTTTCGTATGATCCGTCGTACCATAACTCTTTTGCTTTTGCACTACTCGCCTTATAGTCAGAGACCATAAGGCAAGCAAGTGTGCAAGCGATAAAGGCGATGATCCAGAGTGCCTTTTTCATAGTAACCACCTCAATCCGTATAGATGTGAATGTGTTTGTCTCGCTGTCCGACCTTTTTCTCTCTCATAATGATTGTGGTCGGTTCGTTCGTTGTTGCCACATAGTATTTGAGTCGGAAGCAATCCTTGACCGGAACATCCTCTAACTCAAAATACTTTTTAGCAAGCCAATCCGCAACGTCAATCAGTTCGCCCTCAACAAGTATCTCTCTCATTGCGATAGCGTCTGGGAAAAGCATACCACATATTGACGCTCTTTCAAGATTTGAGTGACCGCTCTTTTTAAGCCTTGCATTGAGTTTGCGGTAAGCCTCGACCTCACATCTGTAAAATGCGTAGGTGTCAGCGACAAGTTCCATTGCGTCAAGATCGAGTTCCTTATGAAAGATTTTCAGAATCTCTTTCAACTGTGTGGCGACCTTATCCATAATCCACATAGCCTCGATTTTGAAATCAACAGAGTGATCGTTTTTAACAGCCTCGAAAATTGCGTTTGCTTGTGTTTTGATAGTCATAATGTTACCCTCACTTTCTGCCTTACGGCGTGTGGTCTTTCGACCTTTTCCTTTGTTTCTGTCTTTAATTTTACAGGAAAAATGTGTCAAATGTGTGACATAATAAAACTTTTTTCAAAATATTTTTCCTGCTAATTAAAGTGTGGTAAAGTATCTCTGATTTGACAAAAGAAGAGGGGCGACAAGCACCCCTCTTATAACATCCCCATAAGAATAGCAATGCGGTTGGTGGTCGTTTAGACAGTTCCGCGCCTTTCACAGCGTACCCTCGGAATGTCTCATTACTTTCTAAATGGGGTAGTTACCTATATGATAGTAAAACAAAAGTTGCTCCCTTGCTTTCGAGATCAGCGAAACGGAAACCGCCTTGCTCGAAACGGAAACGTAGTTGCATAAGTTTAGCGTCTGTTGGTGTAAACAGTATTGTGTCAGATGTCATATCCGAAACCTCGCAAGCGTACTTTAACGGGTGTGTAAGGTCGGGCGACTTGTTGACATACAAGAACCCTTGCTCCGGCAGCCAACGAACCCCGTACCATTTTCCGTCTGACACAAACGAAAACAGATACTTACCCTTTGAGGGCATTTTCTTAATGAAAGTATTATTATCATTCAGATAGAACTTTTCGGAAGAGAACTTGTTATAAGCGGTATCTCCGAACGCTCTATTAAAAGCCGACTCTTTTTGTGCCTGGCTTGCTGTCTCATTGAACCCTTGCTCTAACACCCACCCCTCGCCTCGTAGGTAGTTGGTATTCTCTTGCAAGCGTCCAGATATGCGGAGTGCTGTGTAGTACGGATTAAGAAGAGAGACAAAGTTTGAAATCATAATCACGGGTAAATACTTGACCTGCTTCCCGTTACCTCTGGCAAGAGAGGTATGGATCGAATGAAACTTTTGTATCTCATTTGATGTGTATTGATTGCTTTCAGACTGAAACTCATCAAACAGCATAACACAAGCGTCTGACAAAAGATGTGAACACTTTTTGATGTTGTCAGCCTTATTAAGTGATAAAGCATAACCACACTCGACCTCTTCCTCTGAATCAACCTTATGTAAACGAAGAGACGCAAAGGTGTCTTTTTCTTGCATTTTCTGTGTCATAACATATTCGGGGAAAAAGAGGTTGCGAATATCCGAAAAGAACTTATCAGCAATATCCGTCAACTCATACGAATACCGATACAATAGGATAAACTTTTCTCCCCTTTTCAGAAAACCGTCAACAAGGTATTTTCCGAAAAAGGTTGTCTTTCCGGCGGATCGGTTCGATGTTGAAATGAAAATCTCTGGCTTTTCCTTATTTATATCCAAAAGATTTAAGAGTTTTGTACCGTCGTAATATTTTGCCATATTTACCACCAACCTTTCTACATTTATAGTATAACATACTTGACAGGGGGTTGTCAATATGATATACTATAAGAGTAGAATGATACAAGGGGGTATTTCTATGAGAACCTTTCAGCAGTTGTATAATGTAGCACAGGCTATTGACACATCAGCAACACCATATCCGACACAGAGAGTCCTTGACTTGCTGTCAGATACAAAAGGCGTGTGTGAGAGTCTGGATGATTTTAAGTATAAGGCAAACGCCTCTGACGTTTATGATACTATGGTATGTCGTGACCTTTGTGTGTCTGGACTTAACTCGGCAAGTAGTAGTGTAGCTATTGACGCTCGCTTTATGGCTGTCAAGGCTTGTCTGAAAACATACACGACATAAGGGGGGTATCTAAATGGAATATTGGATCACGGGCGCATTTATGATTTTTGCGTCAGCAGGATTTTGGAGTTTCATAACCCGTATTCTCGATAAACGGTCAGTAAAAACACAGGCAACGCTCGGTATATGTTACCTCGGTGTCAAGATGAGTTGCAAAATGCTACTCGCGAAAGGGTGGGCTACAACCGATGAGATCGAGGACGTGGAAAAATACCTTTATGAACCCTACAAGGCTATGGGTGGCAACGGTTCAGCAGAACGACTTATGAATAAGGTCAGAGAGTTACCCATATCCAAAGAGGGCGAAAATGTTGTTTACAAGGAAATGTCAAAGAATTGAGGTGTCTATGATGAGAGATTGGAAAAATTGGTTTAAGTGTGCAGGTATTCGCGCGGTAAAAACAATGGCTCAAACGGCTCTCGGTGTTATCGGAGCGTCAGCGATCATAAGCGATGTTGATTGGATCACGGTTCTTTCAGCGTCAGCACTCGCAGGAATTGTCTCTCTGATCACAAGTGTCGCAGGCTTGCCGGAAGAGGATATGCCACAGACTACTCGTGTAGTAAGAGACGACGATGATTTGATTTAAGGGGGCGATTATATGCTTTTCAATTTCAAGAGACTTGCAAAAGCAATCTCATTCCGTTCGATAGGCGGTAAAGGTGTAAAGCGTGACTTGAAATCAATCAAGTATATCGTTATTCATTACACCTCGGGAGTGTCCGACACGGCAAAGAATGAGTTGGACTATTTCGCAACGGGTAACCAGAGATCAGCAGGCGCACATTATTTCGTTGACAGAGACGGAAAATGTGGTAGGTCTGTTTATCTGAAATATACGGCTTGGTCTGTTGGTGGTAATAAATACCCCGACTGTTCAGCGACCGGGGGCGGTAAGTATTATGGAAAATGCACGAACGCCAACTCTGTATCAATCGAGTTGTGTGGAATTGCGAAAAGCCCTTGCACAGCCAAACAGATCGCAAAGACTAAAAAGTTGATCGCTTACATTCAGAAACATTGTCCGAACGCAAAGACGATCATAAGACATTTTGATGTAACGGGTAAGATTTGTCCTTCCCTTTACATAGATACGAGAAAATGGAACGCACTCAAAAAACAGATCACACCATAACGAAAGTGAGGTAGTAAAATGGCAAAGAGAAAAAAGCAGGAACTGATCGACGCTTTTTCCGCTATTGCAGGCGATAACAATAGCGATGAGGCAATCGGATTTCTGGAGGATTTATCAGACAGCGTAGACGATGATTTACAGTCTCGCTATGATGAGTTACAGGGCAAGTACGACGCTCTGGACGGCGAGTGGCGTGAGCGTTACATCGCAAGATTTAAGAACATCGCACCCGATCCCGATACATCAGAGGTAGTCGAGACAGTACAGCCCGACGATCCGACGGATGTTGACGACGCAGGAGAAAACGTAGAGGTGTCGTTTGACGACATCGTACTTTGAGAAAGAGAGGTAAAGAAAAATGGCTAACGGAACTAAAAACAATCCCGTTTCTACACCGCAGAATGTGGCTAACATTCTGAACTACATCAAGCAGAACGGTAGCACCTATTACAAGAATTATGTGCCGACAGCGTCCGTTGACGCAGATAACCTTAAAGTTATCGGTAACGTAATTATGGGAGACGCTACTCTTCGTAATGAGTTTGTATCGGCTCTCGTGAACCGTATCGGATTCGTAACCATTTCTTCAAAGATTTGGGAGAACCCGTGGGCTGTATTCAACAAAGGTCAGGTTGAGTATGGTCAGACTACGGAAGAGATTTTCGTAAACATTGCCAAACCGTTTGAGTATGACGCAGAGGTTGGAGTTGACAATCAGTATAAGCGTCAGATTCCGGACGTGCGTAGTGCTATGCACATTATGAATTGGCAAAAGTTTTTCAAGGTAACCATACAGGAAAAAGACCTCAAACGTGCTTTTCTCGGTTGGGATGGCGTACAGGATTTGATCGGTAAGATTATCGAGTCTATGAACACAGGTCTGAACTATGCGGTTTACCAGACAATGAAATATATGCTCGCTCGTGTCCTTTTGCAGGGGCAGGGTAACGCAACAGAGGTTGCAGAGGTTACTACGGCGAATATGCCCGAGATCGTGGCAAAGGTTCGTGAGATTTCAAACAACTGGACTATTCTTAACAACAAGAACAACGTCGCAGGTGTTATGAACCACACACCGAAAGATGATCAGTATCTTATCATCACAAACGCCTTTGACGCGAAAATGGACGTTGAGGTTCTGGCTTCGGCTTTCAATATGGATAAGACGGAGTTTTTCGGACATCGTATTCTTGTTGACGGATTCGGAGAGATCGACGACGACTTTATGCTTGACCTTTTCACAAAGGCAGACGGAACAGTCGATCCGACCTACATTCCGCTCACAGCAGATGAGAAAACCGCTCTGAACACGATTCCGGCTCTTCTGATCGACGGTACGTTTATGCAGATTTATATGAACTTGCACGAAATGACCGAAAAGTTTAACGGCGAGTCTATCTATTGGAACTATTGGTTGCACGAGTGGATGACATTCTCTGTCAGCCCGTTTGCACAGCGTACAGTTCTCGTACCGACCGCCCAGGCGATCACAAGTGTTACCGTAACACCAGAGACCGCTACTCTCGGAGTAGGTCAGACCTTGCAGGCGACCGCAGATGTTGTCACAACAGGATTTGCCTCAAAGGCTGTTATCTGGACATCGTCTGACGCGACCAAAGCAACCGTAGACGCAACGGGTAAGATCACAACACTCGCAACGGGAGAGGTTACTATCACAGCAACATCTGTTGTGGATAGCACAAAGACCGACACTTGCGTAGTGACTATTGCGTAAATTGTTTCACAAGGGGTTAGAATGTTTCACGTGAAACATTCAGCCCCTTTACTATTAAAGGGGGTTTTGAAATGGCACAGGTACAGCCTATCGGTAAGGTTTGGCTCTTAAAAGATATACCGTGGAGTAAGAATTATCAGCACACAGCCTACTTTGCGGATTCTACGAGTCAGCACGAGTGGATTTGTGGCTCTTCACATCTTATCGGTTCGTCAAATCCGAAAGAGGCGCAGAACTATATCAAAGATCCCTTGCAAGGCACTATCAAATTAAGTGGACGCTCATTCACTTATCGGAACTGTAATTATATCTGTTGGCAGAACACCAACATTGAACAGTCTCTTGACGGAACACCGCAGAGAGAGGATAAATACTATTATGCGTTTGTGGACGAAATAAGGTTTACCTCAAACAGCGTTTTCGAGGTTGACTACACCATTGACGTATTACAGACTTTCCTTTTTGGTGGTGGGAACTGTTCACTCAATAAATGCTACATCGAGAGAACACATACACAGACAGACGCTCTCGGGGATCACATTGAACCAGAGACATTTACAAGTGACCGATATGTGTATGACCACATAAACTACTCTACATTTTATAATGCAAATCCGTCTGGATGGTCGGTTCTTATGTATGCGACAAAGGCACGTTCAGAGGGCGACGCTATTAAAAGTATGGGTATGCGTTGCGGTTTGCCACAGGGCATTTACTGTAATGTGTTTCAAGCAGATGAAACCGACAATGCTTATAAAAAGTTTGCTGATTGGATGAATGGTTTATCGGCTGAAAGTTTTGCGGATTGGGTTGATAAAATTGTGGCTGTTGTGGCTGTTCCCTCGGAGTTTGTAACCGCTTCGGCAGGTGGGCTTGTTGATAGTTCAGCGTGGAACGGATCAGAATATGTTGCTACATACACCACAAACATAGACGGCGTTACACCTAAAAATAAAAAGTTGCTCACATATCCGTACAACTGTATGTATCTCACAACGCAGGACGGTTCATCAGAGGATTTACCTTATGAGTTTTTATCCGTAAATAATCAAGGCAACGCCCGGTTCAAATGCGCTCTGGCGGTTCAGCCACAGCCCGAACTCATAGTTGCACCATACGGATATAAAGGTTATCCGCAAGGCAATGTCAATTATGACGCAAAGATAGTTGTAAAAGATTTTCCGATGATTCCGTGGGTGGGCGACGCATACAAACAATACCTCGGTTCACAAGGTATGCAGAACGCTTTTAACATAATCAAGGGTGCTGTCGGCGGTGCGGTAACGGGTGCTTTTACAGGTGGTAACCCCGTGACAGCCCTCGCAGGTGCAGGACTCGGAGCAGTCGGAACAGCGGTTCAGAACGACATATCAGCAGAAAAGGCAAGTATGGGAACAGACAGCCCACACGTTTCGTCTAATAGTACGATGTGGGCGTTAGGACAGAAAACCGTTATGACAGCGCAAAAGTGTATATGCTCGCAGGACGCTAAAAGGATTGACAACTTTTTCACTACATACGGTTATGCGATCCGAACCACAGAGGCTATACATTTTACGAACCCTCGATTTAATCAGCATTATGTCAAAACAGCAAATTGTGACTGTGTCGGGGGCGCACCGTCAAAAGCAATCGCAGAGATCGAACGTGTTTTCAACGCAGGTGTCACAATCTGGAACTCTGGCGATAATGTTGGAAACTATAATAACTTGTGGAGTATATAAAGGAGAATTGCTATGGGCAGGAAACGAAACAAACAGACTGAACAGTATTTCCGCTCGTTACTTGCGAATACGTGGGATTACAGTCAGTATGAGAATATGCTCACGGAAATCGCTCTCTCACGTTTTAAGTGGGATGGGCTACCAGATACTTGTGACGAACGGTATATGGAACGTGCGCTCTTATTTCAAGGCAAGGCTCTATACTTTGAGGATGAGGTTATGGGTGCGCTCACACTCAAAACTACTCTCACGGGTAAGTTTGATGTGTATGGCATACCGACTATAAGGCAGGCTTACGGAGAGAATGGTTACACGGTAAAGAGAACCCCGAAAGATTCTGTTATTATCTGGAACACTCTCGGACACAAGCCGACCTTTAACATCATACAGAACTTTGCAATGCGTCTTTATGACCTTGACAGAACGATTGATGTCAATGCAAGAGCGCAGAAAACACCTATGCTGATCACTTGCGAAGAGAGTGAGAGACTTTCAATGGAAAATCTTTATATGAAATACGACGGAAATCAGCCCGTTATCTATGGAACAAAAGGACTGAACCCGGACGCAATCAAGGTGTTAAAAACAGACGCACCGTATGTGTCAGATAAGATTTATCAGTTGAAAGTCAATATCTGGAATGAGGCTATGTCGGCTCTCGGTGTTGCGAATGTATCGCAGATGAAAAAAGAGAGAATGGTATCATCAGAGATCAACAACCTTATGGGTGGCACTCTGGCACAGAGATACTCTTTCATTGAGGCAAGGCAAAAGTCAGCAGACGAAATCAACAAGATGTTTGGCACAAATATTGATGTTACATTCCGTGACGGAGATATTGATGAGGACGGGGAAGAGGGAGAATTACAGCCCTTGACCTCGGACGATAACGGAAACGGGGGTAGTGAGAATGAGTGATTACACAACACAGTTACGCTTTATATGTGAGGCGTATGCGAACCGTACCGACAAGCCCAGACCACAGTCAGATGTCGATAATACAATCGCACTTGCGAGACCTATGCTTTTCGACTTTGACTATCCTATTTTCGATCCCGATTATAAGGAAACTCTGGAAAACAAGATTATCTCACATTTTTACACCAGAGAGATCGGACTCGAAACTGTTGGGCTTTTCAAGTTACATCTGAAAAATAAAATGCGTGAGATAATGCCGTACTACAATCAGTTGTATGAAAGTGAAAAGATCAAGTTCGATCCGCTCGTGAACATTGACTACAAAAACGATGTCAGCGAACATACAGAGGGTAAAAGCAACGGATCATCAGAAACGTCAGAGGGAACTCGAAACGCAAATGATACGTCAAGTATTCGTAATGTAGCAAGAGACGACACAACAGACTTTTCTGATTCTTCACGGGCTATCACGGGTAACACGGCAAACGACGACAGCACCGTAACGAACTCTGGAATGACAACCGACAACTATAACGACTATAAAGAGACAGACAAGAGAGCAAAGGTTACTACATCGAACCCGATAGTTACCACCACGGTAAAGCACTCGGACACACCGCTCGGGTCGGTTGAAAATGTTGTTGGCGATAACTCAAACTATCTGTCAGATGTTACGCAGACCGTTGTTGGCAAACACGATGTGACAGTCACACAGGGCGACGAAAACAAAAACGACGGAGACACGCACGAAAAGACGGGAAAGATAGAACACATACAGGGCGACGGAGTGAATGACTCAAAGAACCCGAAAACCGTTTCACACAATGAGCAGGCTTCAACATCAGACACAAGTGCAACGGATCAGTCGAAAACGGTACTTGACAGCGATGTCAATGACCTTTATAATGAACATAGTGAGGGAAATGGCTCTCGCAATGTGACAGGTAAAACACAGGACGACACTACGGGATCACGAGACTACTTTGCAAAGTTTAAGGGCAAGAACTCTTCGGAGACGTTCTCTGAAATGCTTAATAAGTTTCGTCAGACTTTCCTTAATATCGACCTTGATGTTATACACGAACTCGACAACCTTTTTATGTTAGTATGGTAAAAGGAGGATTATAAAATGGCAGGACAGAACTTTCCAAAGAACCCCGCTTTTGGCAGACCGCTTGCACCGCTTGTGCTTCCGGCTGTGTATGACGATGTATTGTCGTATGAAGAGTGGCTCTCAAAAGTTATCTACCAGATAAACGAACTCACGGACTATATCAACAACACTATGACGAACCTTGAAAGTATTGTTGATGAGCGTGTGAGGGAAAATCTGGCAGAGGTTTATTCTCGGATCAACTCGGTAAGGTCAGAACTCGAAACACAGATTGAGGCACTCGGGGCGCGTTGTAATGACCTTGACCTCAAAGTTGACCAGACACTTGTTGACGCAATCAAGTACACAGACGACGCTGTTAGTGAGATCAATTCAGACCTTGCGAATATGTCGCAGGCGATCAAGGACGCTCTCGCAGAAGCGGAAGAGTATTGTGACCACAACACAGCAGGCGTTGACGAAAAAGTGAACCGTATCTATACGGAACTCAAACTCGACCTTGATACACAGACCGCTCTTGTGAATGAGAGGATTGACAATATTATCAAGGAATATCCGCAGATTTACGATCCGGCAACGGGGTACTCGGAGAACTTTCAGACGCTTGTTTATAAACTCTTCAATTCTTTACGGTACTTTGGGGCTACGGCTATTAAGTATGACGGAGAGGAATTGACCGCAGAGGAATATGACAATATGCTCTTGAAAGCGATCAAGTATGATACCGACGTTATGAGGGTGCTTTTCGACGACCTCAAAAATATGTTTAATCCCTTTACGGGCAAGCGTGAGAGTATCAAGCAGGTTGTGTCTACTCTCGTTCGTAAGTTGCAATGGAACGCCAAAACCTCGACAGAGTATGACGGATTTGAGGCGACAGCAAGTGAGTTTGACGCTTCGACCTTTGACGCTTATGAGCAGGACACTAATCAGTATATCACAGCAACCGATCCCGACACCAAAAATAAGTCTTACCGAAATTGGCTTTTTGTTGGTAGTGGTAACACGATCACAGTCCCCGAGGAACTCACAACAGATAACTCACAGTTTGCGGTTCTGAACTATGACGGAGATATTACATATATTGATATGGTCGCAGGAACATACGGAGAGATCACTATAACATATAACTCTGGCGTGTTTACTATTACAGGCTCTGACATAAGAGTTTATGTTGTTTCAAGGGTTTTCGATGTATCGGAACTTGACAAGTGACTACTCTTGTAGTATAATGAGAGTATGGATATAAGTGTGGCTTTTCATATTCTAAATCCTTTCCTTTGTGTTTCGCCCTTACTTTGAGGCTGTAAGCGTGTAGGGGTAGGGGCGAATGTTTTGTTAGAAAGTGAGGTTTTCAAATGGATACAAACGCAACGAACTCAACAACAAACTATCATCTTCCGCTTTTTGTTGCAACCGACAAGCCCGCCTGGCTCGTTGATTGGAACAACACTATGAAGGAACTTGATACTATAATCTCTGGCGTGGCAAGTGGTTTGACAAATGCGACCGACGCTCTCACGATTGCGCAGGAGGCTATCACAAACCTTGAAAGTGTTGTCGGAAACGCACAGTCTGGACTCGTGAAAGATGTCGCAGACCTTAAAACCACAGTCGGAGATTCACAGTCTGGACTTGTGAAAACAGTCGCAGATATGCAGGCAGACTTATTACAGCAGAACGGTCTGATCACATCGCTTGATACCAGAGTGACCGCTCTCGAAAACGCTTAAAAGATAGGGGGTACTTAATATGTCAGTTGTAACATCGGCTTCGGCAACAACCAGATATTACGGTTTGCCTATCTTTGAGGCAGACGATAAACCGTCTTATCTTACAGATTGGAACGGTACTATGACAGAGATTGATTCTCTGTTAAAAGCACAGCACGATGATATTGAGGCGAACAAGGGAGATATTCTCGGACTACTCACAAGGCAGAGTCGTCTTGAAAATGCTCTCAATTCTCTTGATGTTATCGCACAGACGCTCTCGAACCACTTGTCTCTCGCAGAGTCAGATATTCAGACTATCAAGAACACTCTCATTCAGATCGACACAGAGGTTAAGAATACCTCTTCGAGAGTGACCGCTCTTACTACAAGAGTAGAAAACTTGGAGTCAAGGGCTAACGGTTTTGATACATCGCTCACAGAACTTGATCGTTCCGTTGATCAGCGTGTGGATGAATTGACCAATAATGTCAATGCGCAGATAGGACAGCAGAACCAGAAAATTGATACCACAACGGGCGATCTCACAACACAAACGTCACAGATTGCAGGCAATGGAATCAATCTGTATAAGGCAGACGCTACATCGCGAATGACCTGTAATATGAACTCGGTAAACCTCGCAAACATTTTTGCAAAAATGGGTAAATGCCCGTCAAGTAATGTTGAGGTAAAGAGAGATTTTGTTAGAAGCAACACACCGTCAACAGATCACACAGCAACGATATATGTTGGTGAGCCTGTCGCAGGCTCTTACAGTTGTCATGCTACTCTTATTGATGTTGCAGGCGGTTTTCAGCAGATTCAGCGTGGTAATATCCTTATGGGCGTTCGCCCGTCAACTATCGGAAACTCTGAAAGCGGTGGTATTCTTCCGGTCACAGAAGAGGTTTCCGCAGACCTTTTCATCCCACGTGGTTTTCAGATAAACTATAATAACGGAAACTTTGAGACACGGGGGCAAGAGTTTGTTGATGTTAAGTTTTATCTCTCGACAAGGGTTGACCTCGGACAACACGACGATAATAAAATACTTATCGGCACTCGAAAGTGTAAGGTTAACGCTACAACGTCTTATATCGGTTGTGTTATTGTGGATGATGATTTGAGAGGCTTTATGAATGGTAGATTCGTTTCTACTAAACAGGGGCTTATCGACTATCATAATGCGGTTCTCTCGGTTGAGATTTCATTCCCTGTTGAACTTACAAGCGGTACGACACCGAACACGGTTACGCTTGAAAGTATGCAATTCGACGCAGATTACACAACATCTATCCCGTATGCTATTGCACAGGGTGTGTAAAGGGGGTTGACTATGAAATACACAGCACACTATCGTCTCCCACTCTTCGAGTCAGCGGATCATCCGTCTTGGCTCGGAGATTGGAATGAGACAATGAATAAAATTGATGAGTGTATATCTGATTTGGAGATCGGAAATATCCCGTCTCTCGCAGGTTTGATTGAGAGAATTGTTGCTCTTGAAAACTCTGTTGAGGCAGACGAACAGATTATTTCAGCAACAACGCAGGCTCTCACTACTCTTGTGAAAAAGTCAAATATCACTTTGGATTTTGACAGCACACATAGTTACACCGTCGGAGAACTCTGTTTCTATGAGGGCGACCTTTACAAGTGTGTTGTTGCTCATACGGGCGATTGGCTCTCGACTGATTTCACAAGAACCACAATCGAACAGCAGATCAATGATGTTGCTTCTGGAATTACACCAGATTTCACATCTATTTATCAGATGTTTGCACCAGAGTTTGACGCTACACAGAGATACAATACGGGTGCTATGGTTATGCACCAGAACGCCCTCTATGTTTGCTCTCGGATGTACGATCCCGATTTCCCCGAAGCAGATTTCAACACTTGCTTTACGGCTACGAATGTGGCAACACAGATTGCGTCTCTTTTCACATCAATCAATGTGTTAAGGGGTAGTCTCGACAACACGAAAAGTCTGATTTGTAACCAGACCTTTTATCCGACGACATACAACAGAGGTGCGGTTGTTGAGTACGGTAATTCTTTGTACTTTTGTGTGCAGAATCACGACGCTTCTTCATACACTTATCTGTATGAAGATCCGTACTTTGTGAATTGTGGTACGATTGGCGCAGGCTTGCTCGCACTCGTGGACTCTATCGCTCCGATTTGTAACCCAAAAGGAACATACGCTGTTGGCGATGTTGTCTCGGTGGTTGAATATCCGGCAAAGGTTCGCTTTTATATGTTCAAGTCACCCTATGACGCTTCTACGGCTCAACTGTATTGGACTTACCATTGTGCTGAAATTACAGAAAATATTATGTCAATGGGTTTGTCAAGCCCAAATAAATTGACAAGTATTCAATTTGGATCACAGTCTTTCACAGACACAAATAATGCTACACTTGTCGTTACACAATCACATTTTTATAAGAAAGCGTACGTTCAAGGTAGTTTTAAGTTACCAAACCTAACGGCAGGATCAGTATATAAAATATCTGTCTCGCTTGTGGCGAATGGAACATCAGAGGATTTGCTTTTTACACGAGACATATTCTTCAAGTATACTGACGTGAACACACCGATCAATTTCACTATTGAGGGTTGTATGAACACATTTTTGCTCAATGGTCAAGAGATCATTATTAAGTTGTCTGACATATATGATTTGACAGGTGGCGGCCCTCAATTCCGAACAGCCAAAAATCACGATATATCAAGGTGGTTTATTTGGTACTAATCCCCACTCCACCCCCACTCTTCCGGGGGTGGTGTTTTTTCTATACCCCCAAACTCGTCAAAGACTTAAAAATACACACATTCCGCACCAGATTCTACACGTCTCTCTGGATCACGGGTTATGTGTGTGACCGGAATATCTCCAAACTCGTCAAAGACTGATTTCTCTCACTTGATATAACCTTACACATCTTGCGGTCAAATCTATCAGCGGAAGCAGGCTGATGATTTTTTCGACCGCTCGGGCGTGTGGCTCTCACGTGTCGGCTCTCGGGTGGCGTGTGGGCGTTGGGGGAAAATTGAAATGGAAAAGTTGAGACGATACC
>Ga0326512_10001582_pt1 | contig 17350 bp, 25 predicted proteins | sample 1_2617_0518_D_FD_203652 | JGI IMG/M metagenome (GOLD analysis project Ga0326512, IMG submission 203652) | Bovine rumen microbial communities from UC Davis, California, United States - 1_2617_0518 | ecosystem: Host-associated > Mammals > Digestive system > Stomach > Rumen | place: USA... | reverse complement strand
AGCGCCGACACTCTAAAAGTTAAAAATGACAATAAATATGTGACATTAAAATCACAATATAAGACATGAAATGTGAAGTCTTACATGGAGACTAAAAAATCATGGAATAGGAGGTGGCATTATGCCGAAATATAAGCAACCAAAAGACTCTACTCCTGAGTCAATAGAAAAGGCTTGGAGAGAGCAGGGCGAAATAGGAGCGGTAAAAGCGTCTATAGTTAAATATGCTAAAGTGTTGGATATGACCGATAGCGGCAGAGATATAAAACCGCTTGTTAGTGGGATGATGGAAATGGTCGATAGGCTAAAAGCACTTGAGTCTAGGGACAGTGAAGCAAAATCTGATGCACCATTGTTCAAGATTTTGAGGGCATCTAATGAGTAGGTGCGGTAATCAAAATCCGACATTCCATCACGCAGAGCAGTACACAAAAACAGAGGGTGTATACGCTGTGCAATTATCGGAAAGCTATGATCTAAAACCACATCCATGGCAGGAGCTAATTTTAAATGATTGGCTTGCAGTTGATAATGGCGGAAAGCTTATACATAGCTATTGCGTTTTAGAAGTTTCGCGTCAAAACGGGAAAACGGGTGTAAGTGATCCACGCGAAACGTGGGGACTTGTAAAAAGAGCTGAGTCAATATTGCATACAGCGCAAGAGTTTCAGACAGCCAAAAAAGCCTTTGACAGATTGCGTAAAAAATTTGGAACAAAGAAAAATGACCCGTATGCAAAATATCCCGAGCTTAACGCATTGGTAGACCACTACACAGTTAGCGCCGGTCAGATGGTCTTAGACCTAATCAACGGTGGACATATAGAATTTAGAACGCGCGGCAATAATTCCGACATGGGGCGCGGTGGTACATTTGACTTAGTTGTTATCGACGAGGCACAGGCTTACACGGAGGCACAGGATGCATCACTATCGCCGTTGAACTCGGCGGCTCCAAGTGGTTCGCCACAAACCATATTGATGGGTACACCGCCAATGCTAGAAAGCGGTGAAAAGGGCGGAATATTTGTAAGAGCTATAAACGCTTTTCATTCAAAGCCACAGCCACATTCATGTTTGCATCAGTGGAGCGAAGAAGAAATTGGTGATATCACTGATAAAGATAGATGGTATAAGGTCAATCCGTCACTTGGCTATCAGCTTTTGGAGTCTGCACTCGAAAAAGATTCTGTTAGCATGTCTCCAATAGTTTTTGCTCGTGAACACTTAGGATTAATGCCTAAAGCTTGCGAAAAGATTGATTACGCTATCCCGTCAGACTTATGGGATTCATGCGCAAGTGACGCACCAAAGCCCGATGGAAAAACCGCTTACGGAATCAAGTTTAGTGCCGATGGTGCCGAGGTTTGTCTGTGCGGTGCTGTTACAGATGCTTTGGGTATAACCCGCATATCCATGATTGATCGTAAGCCTATGGGGTTCGGCACACAATGGCTTGCTGACTGGCTTAATGTCAGATACAAGCAAGCGTCATGTGTTGTTATTGACGGGAAAAACGGTGTTGATGTGTTGATTGATAAAATATCGGATACTTGGAAGCTTAAAGGCTCAGTTATTAAGCCGACAGCAAAAGATGTTATCACCGCCGCGTCATTAATCATGGACGGACTGAACGAAAACACGCTGACATGGTACAGACAACAGACCGACCTGAGAGACAGCGCTATTAACTCCACCAAGAGACCGATTAGCGGTGGTTGGGGGTTCGGTGGCGGTGACTCAACTCCGATAGAAGCATGTGCATTAGCGCTATATGGTGTTAAGACAAGTAAGCGCGACCCTAATAAGGTTATGCGTATAGGATAAGGGGGAAGCAATGATATTTAACTTAGTGCCTACGGAAGTAATAGGCTTACCAATTGCCGAACAAACACGGTTACAAGCACTTGTTGATACATTTTTGTATCATCAGTCTAAAAACCAAACAAAAAATAAATACTACGAGGGCAATATATCGCTCAGTAGCGTTAATCTCGGGATAGCATTGCCAGAGGGTTTGAAAGGTCTCGAAATCGGTTGCGCTTGGGGTGCTAAAACCGTTGATGTTTTAGCCGGGCGCTCAATGTTTGATGGCTTTGTGGGTGCTAATGGTAATGAGGTTGAGGAACTCGATAATATTGTTATCAATAATGACCTGATAGCAGAGTATAACAAGGCTTGCCGAGATGAGTTAAAGTTCGGTTGTACGTTTGCTACACTTTCCAAAGACCCAAAGATCGGATGTAAGATTCGCTTTCATTCGCCAATGACTGCCGCCGCAAAATGGGATGGTTCAAAAGGTTGCATTGATTGCGGTTTTGCTATTATTGACACTAAGCCGGATGGTAATGACTCCGATATTTGGATTCCGTCAATAATCAATTACTATACAGACACATCAGTATGGATGCTTCGCTTTGACGGTGGTGTATGGACAGCGACAGAGTACCGTCATAAGATGGGTAGACCTTTGATGGAAGCGCTTATCTGGAATGCCACAAGCAATAAACCATTTGGGCGGTCAAGAATCAAAGAACCCGTAAGGCGCTTGATTGATGGATACGTCAGAACAATCGCCAATGCAACAATCGGCTTGGAATTTGCAACAGCACCACAGAAATATCTCTTAGGCGTTACCGATGACCAATATGACGCACTGATAAATCAGAAATTTAAACAGTATGTCGGAAATATCCTTGCATCAACAACTAATCCCGACACTGGTGAGAAACCAACATTCGGGCAGTTGCCACAGGGTAACATTCAACCGCATGTCGAAATGATTCGTGTGCTTGCTACTCAGTTCAGCGCCGCCACGGGGTTATCTGTTACCGATACAGGTGTTGTGAATGATGCTAACCCGACAAGTTCTGATGCGATTCTGGCGCAGTCTCAGACTCTTATCGGAATGGCTGAGCAACTTAATGTCGGAAATGGTGACGCTCTTAGGACTATAGCGCTAATGGCTACGGCTATCGCGAATGATGTTTCATTTTCCGACTTAACTCCAGAGCAGAGCGACGTGATTGCACACTTCAAAAATCCGGCTATGCCGACAGTTGCAATGACAGCGGACGCGGCCATTAAGATAGCAAGTGCAAGGGAAGCATTCGCTCAGACTGATACATTCCTTGAGATGATCGGCTTTGATAAGGCATCAGTAAGACGTATCAAGGCTCAGGAGCAAAGAGCAAGGGGCGCAAGTGTACTTTCCGAGATGGGTGTTGAGTAATGACTATATCTAAACGAGTATGGGAAAATTACATAAACGGTCTGACGCAAGTAAGCGATAAAGCCAAAGAACTGACGTTGGAATACTTATCGAAACATCCTATTGATACTTATGAGGATAGGCAAGCACTTATAGCTTTTTGTTATGGCATATCGGCAAAATACGGAGAGGCGGCGGCTACGTTCGCTTGTCAGATGTATGATGTTGAGGCAGATTACGAGGGTGTAATTTTAGACCCTGCTGAACCCGCCGAACCCGCCGATTATAACGAGGTTGCTAAGACCGTTAACGGAACACTTAAGTATTTGCTTGCGGCAGAGGTCACAGCGGCGGCAATCGGTCGACTTGTTAAACGTTGCGGACAGGATACAACGTTAAAAAATGCAATCCGTGATGGTGCTTTGTATGCTTGGATTCCGACAGGCGATACATGTCCGTTTTGCTTATCCATTGCCGCCGAGGGATGGAAAAAAGCTACACAAAAAGCACTTGCCGGAGGACATGCCGAACACATACACGGAAATTGTAATTGTGCTTACGCAATCAAGCATATCGAGGAAACAGATTACGCGGCATATAATCCCGATGTGTATAAAGAGATCATGAGCGCGGCAGAGGGTAACACTAAAGAGGAAAAGTTAAACTCTATCCGCCGTATGGCTTACAAAGAAAACAAAGAACGTATCAATGCTCAGAAGCGGAGCGTATACGAAAAGCACAAGGAACTTGAAAACTCCGAAGCTGAGGAAATAAACGTTAATTAAGCATCCTTACAAGGGTGCTTTTTTAATACAAATTTGAGCACCGACTCGTAAAACCGTGGAGGATAAAACATGAGTGAAGTAACAAATACTAACACTACGGTAGTTACACCGGAAGAACCAACAACGGCACAGCCGGAAAAGACATTTACACAGTCAGAGTTAGATGCAATCGTCAAAGATCGTTTAGCTCGTGAGCGTGGTAAATACGCAGATTATGACGCATTAAAGGAAAAAGCGGCGCTGTATGACGAACGGGCAGAGGCAGAAAAAACCGAACTTCAAAAGGCTACGGAGAGAGCACAGGCACTTGAAGTTGAGTTAAACGGTATGAAAAAGGCTGAATCTATCCGGGTAATTCGTGAAAAAGTAGCGCGTGAGACTGGTATTCCAGCCGCGTCAATGTCACTTTTGACGGGTGAAACTGAGGAAGCTTGCACAGAACAGGCGAAACTCATTTTATCCATGATAACACCGAACGGATACCCACAGGTACCGGACGGTGGAGAAGTAACACACACAAACAAAGGAACAACCAAACAGCAGTTTGCACAGTGGGCGGCAGAGGCTTTTGGTTAATTTATTACGGAGGTTAATAATATGGCAGTTACAGGTGTACCAACAAACAGAACATCTATCAATCTTCCTGTTGACGTATCAAATGAAATTCTTCAGAAAACACAGGAATCATCCGCAATCATGAAGCTTGCAAGACAGATTGCACTCCCTGGCAGAGGTGCCGCAATCAATGTTATTACTGGTGACCCCGAAGCAGCTTGGGTAGGCGAGACAGAGGCTAAGCCGGTTTCCGACCCCGGACTTGATACTAAGATCATCAGAGCTTATAAGCTTGCGGTAATTGTTCCATTCTCAAACGAGTTCAGACGTGATGTTGCGGCTCTTTATGACGCACTCATTGAGAGACTTCCAAATGCACTCGGAAAGAAGTTCGATGAGACTGTATTTGGCAAGGTTAACGCTCCCGGCTCAGATTTTGACACTTTCGCAAACGTAACAGCTCAGGCAATCGGCGGAACACTCACATATGGCGGACTTGTTGCGGCTGATGGTGACATCGCTACACATGGCGGTATCATGAATGGTGTTGTCCTTGCTCCACAGGGTAAGTCTATTCTTCTTGGCGCTACTGATGAGAATAAGAGACCACTTTTCATCAATTCTGTTGCCGAGGGCGCAGTTCCTATGGTACTTGGTGCGAGAACTGAAATCGCAAAGGGCGCATATATTGCCGGAACATCACCCGCTCCAAATGTTGTCGGCTTTGCTGGTGACTGGACACAGGCTATTTATGGCACTGTTGAGGGTGTACAGATCGGTTACTCATCCGATGCAACACTTGTTGATGGCAATACAACAATCAATCTCTTCCAGCAGAACATGTTTGCAGTAAGAGCAGAGATCGAGGTCGGTTTCCGCGCTGATACTTCTGTATTTAACGCTCTTACCGATGCAACATCTTGATGGTAAAGTTTATCCACAAAACAACCAATACTCCGATGTGGGTAGCGGATAAGCGTAAAGATGAATACTTGGCGGCAGGTCACAAGCTTGCCGCTGAGCTTTATGCGAAACCCGTTGAAGAGGCAGAGGTTGAAAGTCCTAAAGAAGAAAAAAAGAGATCAACCAAAAAGAAGTGAGGTAGTTATGGCATATGCAACAGTAACAGACGTTCAGAGCAGAACAACCCGCACGTTATCCGAGGCAGAACAGACTGTATGTGCTACTTTGCTTGATGATGCCGCGGTAAGGATAGATGCAACCGAAACAACCGCAAGCGATGCGGTAAAAATGATCGTTTCGTGCAATATGGTTATTCGCGCACTCGGAAACGGTGATATAGATGTGCCCGTCGGAGCTACACAAGGCTCAATGTCAGGACTCGGATATTCTCAGAGCTGGACAGTCTCAAACGGTTCAGTGGGTGAGCTGTATTTTTCAAAGGACGATAGGCGCTTGCTGAAGCTTGCAAATAAAATCGGTTCTTACTCACCTGTGCAGGAGTTGACGGGGGTGACGGAATGAAAGGCATGACTATACAAGTCCGTAATAACGTGCAAGTAGGGACAGACCCGTTTGGAGCACCAATCTTTGACGATGACTTTGTGAGTGTCGATGATGTGCTTGTGGGAAGTCCGACAACAGATGATGTAACTAACGCATTGTCGCTATACGGAAAAAAAGCGGAATATACATTAGGGATTCCGAAAAGCGATACACACAATTGGACGGATGTTGAAGTCATTATCCCTAATCCAATAACGGGCAACCCTGAAAGATTCCGCACAATAGGATTTCCTAAAACGGGTATACAAGCAAATATCCCGTTGAGATGGGGCCAGAATGTAATGGTGGAACGCTATGAGTAAGGTTGTTAAGTTCGAGCTGAATCACGCAGGAGTTAAAGAGTTGTTGAAATCCGATGAAATGAAAAGCGTATGTGAAAGCTATGCAAGACGTGCGCTATCGGGTTTAGGTGCTGGTTACTCCGTAAATACTTATGTCGGGGCCAACCGATGTAACGCAGAGGTGACAGCCGACTCAGACCAAGCAAGGCGCGAAAACAGCCAAAATAACACAATTCTAAAAGCACTAGGGGGTTAAACGATGATCGAAAAAACAATATTAGATTTTCTGAACGACTCGGAAACACTCCCGACAGCTTATATGGAGATTCCGGCAAACCCGCCAAAACGATTTATTATCATCGAAAAAACTGGCGGCTCAGAATCGAACCATATAAAAAGAAGTACATTCGCTATACAGTCTTATGCTGAATCTTTATATCAGGCGGCGGCATTGAATGAGTCCGTCAAGGCATGTATGCTTGATGACTTGATAACCGTTGATGAGGTCGCAAGTGTGAGATTAAATAGCAATTACAACTACACAGACTCAGAAACAAAAAGATACCGTTATCAGGCGGTATTTGACATTACACATTATTAAGGGGGTATACCATGAATACAGCGTCAAATGTTAGTGCTGGTAAGCCTAAAATCACAGGTGCAATTTATGCGGCACCGCTCGGGACAACTTTGCCGACAGATACAACCACAGCACTCAACGAGGCTTTTAAGCCGCTTGGCTATTGTTCCGAGGACGGACTTGTTAACAGCACAGATTTACAGTCCGAGAACATTAAGGCATGGGGCGGCGATACCGTTCTTTCCGTTCAGACATCAAGAGATGATACTTTCAAGTTTACACTTCTTGAAATCCTCAATCTTGATGTATGCAAGTTTGTTTATGGAAATGATAACGTAACAGGAGCACTTGATACAGGTGTTACTATCACAGTAAACAACAAAGAGGTTGATGAGCGTGCACTTGTTATCGATCTCATTCTCCGCAACAACACAGCAAAGAGAATCGTTATTCCTGACGGTAAGCTGTCAGATCTTGGAGACATCAACTATGTTGATAACGATGCTGTCGGATACGAGACAACAATGACTTGTATGCCGGACGCAAGCGGAAATACTCACTACGAATACATCAAACGTGCTTAAGATCGGGTGGTAAAACTATGAAAATCATCACAAAAAGTGGGTTCAAGTGCTCTGTTAATGAGAACATAATAAAGGATTGGCGCTTTATAACGCTCACATCCCAGATTGCAAAAGCAAGCGACGAAATTAACGTAATTGATAACGTTAACAAGGCGCTTGTTTTTATATTGGGCGAAAAAGACACTCAGAAGCTTATCGAGCATGTTGCAAAAGCTGACGGTATAGCAGACGTGAAAAAAGTAATCGGAGAATATAGCGAAATTCTGACAATGCTCAAAGATCAAGTAAAAAAATCTCAGTCCTTATCGGAATGATTGCGCTCGATGAGGACGCACTTATATGTGATTTTGCTGAGTTTTACCACATTTATGACTATAAGTCATTCCCGGTAGATTACATTGCTACACTTGCGGACGGTCTGAGGAATAACGCACGTATCAAGCTTAAACTCATGGGGCTGGAGATTGACATTAACACGCTACTCCTAGCACATATCGCCGATAGTTGCGCAATCAATTTTTATGCTAAAACCAAGGACGCAAAGTCCGGCAGAAATAGACCGAAGTCAATGGTGGAAGCATTAACGGCGAAGAGTGAAAAGCAATACAAGCAATTTGATACCGGGGATGACTTTATGCGCGAATGGAGGTTAATAAATGGCAACTGAATTAGGTAAAGCCTATGTGCAGATTATTCCATCGGCGCAGGGTATAAGTGGATCAATTGAAAAAGCAATCGGCGGCGAGGCAACAAGTGCCGGAAAGAGTGCCGGGCTTGATTTGGTCGGAGCGCTAAAGGGTGCGATTGCGGCGGCAGGAATAGGTGTTGCAATCAAAGAAACTTTAGATGCTGGTGGTGCTTTACAGCAGTCTTTCGGCGGTCTTGATACCATTTATGGTGAGGCATCCGAAGCGGCAAAGAAATACGCCTACGAAGCACAGCAAGCCGGAATAAGTGCAAATGATTATGCTGAGCAAGCTGTCTCATTTGGTGCATCGCTCAAGCAAGCGTTTGAGGGTGATACAGCTAAAGCGGTTGAGGCGGCAAACACAGCCATCATGGATATGGCTGACAATGCTGCGAAAATGGGTACACCAATTGAGAACATACAGACAGCATACCAGGGGTTCGCAAAACAGAACTACACCATGTTGGACAACTTGAAACTCGGTTATGGTGGCACAAAAACCGAGATGGAACGGTTGCTTGCTGATGCTGAGAAAATCAGCGGTGTTAAGTACGATATATCAAACTTAGGTGACGTTTATGACGCTATCCATGTTATACAGGGCGAATTAGGTTTAACAGGTGTTGCGGCGGCAGAAGCAAGTGGAACATTTACAGGTTCCATGGGTGCTATGCAGGCGGCGGCGCAGAATCTAATGGCTAATCTTGCGTTAGGCATGGATATAACAGCGCCAATGCAACAGCTTGTTGGAAATGTCATAACATTTGTAGTTAACAATTTCATTCCGATGCTCGTGAACATTGTTCAGGGCATACCGACAGCGCTTTTGACAGCTTATGAAACATCGGTGGCATTATTCCAGCAAGGTGGCATGGACACGATTAACAACGTTATCATGGGCATAACTCAGGCTTTGCCGGGCTTACTTGAGTCGGGCGCTGAGATAGTTACTAACGTTCTTAACGGAGTCATGGAAGCTATCCCACAATTGCTTGATGGTGCATCGGAAATGATGGACGGCTTTATAGAGTTTATCGAAAAAGATTTGCCTAAATTGCTTGATGATGGTGTAAAGTTCGTTACCAATATCGTTAACGGAATACTTCAGAATTTACCGCAGATCATATCCTCGGCCGGACAGTTAATGGCAAAGTTTATCGAGGCAGTGTATAAAGCATTTCCACAAATCTTAGCGGCTGGTGCTGAGTTGTTAGTCAATATTGTGCAGGGCATTATTCAGAATTTGCCCGAAATTGCTAAGGCGGCATTAGACGTTGCAACACAGATCGTCACAACAATCGGCGAAAATTACCCACAGTTTATTCAAAGTGGTATTGAGACCATCGGAAATCTCGTTAAGGGATTAATTGACTCTATCCCGGACGTAATATCAGGCATCGGTCAGATAACATCTCAGGCGCTAGAATCATTTAATAGCGTGGACTGGGCATCTATCGGAAGCAATATTATTTCCGGCATTGTAAGCGGTATATCAGGCGCGGCAGGGACGCTTTTTTCATCTTTGAGAGGACTTGCGGAAGATGCTTTAGGTGCGGCGAAAAAGAAGCTTAAAATCGAATCCCCATCAAAAGTATTTGCTGATGAAGTCGGCCAATGGATACCGGCAGGAATTGCCGAGGGTGTTGAGGATAACATGAGTACGTTGTCCAAGAGCATCGGCAGTATTTCGAGCATGGCAACGATTGACGGAGCTACACTGTCGAGTGCTCATAGATATGGGGCAACTCTTGCACAGAGCACAAGCGGTGGAAATGTTATAAATATGACGATTTACGGGGCAAAAGGACAGAGTGAAACCGAGTTAGCAGAAATCATTTCACGTAAGATTAACGCACAGGTTAATCGGAGGAGTGCGGCATGGGCATGATAAGAAATTACTTTATCCTTAATGGGAAAAGCTCAACGGATTTTAATTGCTATATCGCAAAGTCTCGTGCTTTTGATGGTGCGGAGCCGGATGTTGAGTCTATCGAAATCCCCGGAAGAAACGGTGAATTGACATATAGCAATAACCGTTTTAAACCGTTTACGGACGAAATAGAAGCGTACATTCCAAGGAATATGCAAGAAACAATAGACGGACTTAGAGCATGGCTGTCAAATAATAAATCGTTTGTAAGGTACGAAGAGGTTTTGCATCCTGATGAGTTTCGACTTGCAAGGTTCAGCGGAGCTTTTGAGGTCTCCGAGTCAGATCATAAAGGTGCGGCGCTGACATTGCCATTTACTTTTCAGCCTCAAAGGTTTTTAAAATCCGGGGACAATGTAAATGCCTTGACATCAGCCGGAAGTCTATTTAATCCGACTTACTACGATGCAAAGCCGTTGATTCGTGCTTATGGTACTGGGAGCTTTACGGTTAATAATATTACGGTCACGATAACAGCCGCAAATGAGTATACGGATATAGATTGCGAGATTATGGATGCTTACAAAGGTTCAGTAAATTGTAACGGTAATATTGTGACAACAGACAATAAATTTCCAACACTTGTAAGCGGTCAGAATAGTATCAGCATGACGGGGATATCGAGACTTGAAATAACTCCGAGATGGTGGACGGTTTAAGGAGTAAAACATGATACCGATTTTATTTTCCGAAAACACAACACAATTTAATACTAACGGAATCGGGCGGCTGTCTGATGTAATCTCATGTGTGATTATCGAGGAACGTAACGGACAGTTTGAGCTTGAGATGGAGTATGCGGCAGAGGGCAAGCATGTTGAGGATATCGGTTACAACAAGATAATCCTTGCGAAACCGTCACAGGAAAACACATTACAGGCTTTCAGAATTTACAAAATCGAAAAGTCGATTATGGGCGGAACGATAGTGGTTAACGCTCAACACATTAGTTATCAACTTGCAAATATTCCATTAAAGCCATTTGGCGCATCCTCATTGGCTGACGCACTAGCCAAGTTAGTTAGTGAGAGCATGGAAACAAACCCGTTCACATTTACATCAGATAAAACATCGGCGGTCGCTTGTGGCTCAGCGACTCCGATAATGTGTCGCTCAATGCTTGGCGGACATGAGGGTTCTTTACTCGATGTCTATGGCGGTGAGTGGAAATTCAACAATTATATTTGCTCTTTGCTGAGTTCTAGGGGAGCTGATAACGGAGTCACAATCCGATACGGAAAGAATCTTGTTTCTCTCCAACAAGAAGAAAATATAGCGAACACAATAACGGGTGTAGTTCCTTACTGGAAAGCGACAGACTCAAATGATTGTGTTTATGCTAATCCAGTATATTCAAGCAATGCAAATAATTACCCATACAAGCGGACAGAAATAATTGATTTTTCTGACCAATTCGAAGCAAAGCCAACATCGGCGCAATTAACGGTAATGGCTCAACAGTACATCGAGAAAAACAATATCGGTCATCCGTCGGTGAGTCTCGATGTGGATTTTGTAAATCTTGCCGATACCGAGGAGTATAAGGGCATAGCTCCACTTGAAAACGTATTACTTTGTGATACGGTGACGGTGATATTTGAGAAGCTTGGAATCTCCGAAAAGGCAAAGGTTGTCAGAACCGAGTATGATTGTCTTGCCGAGAGATACAAGTCAGTTGAAATTGGCACTATTCGGAGTAGTCTTGCTGTAACTATTGCAGAACAAGGAAGCGCAATAGAAACTACACTTGAAAAATCAAGAGAATTTATCAAGGATGCAACAGGATGGCTGACTAACGGTGCAGGCTATGTGGTGGCAAATAAAAATACAGATGGAAGTTGGAAAGAATTATTATTCTTAGACCAACCAACAACGGCACTTGCTACGAAGGTTCTGAGGATTAACGAGAATGGCATCGGTTTTGCCAGTGGTACGGCAGGAACATTTGATAGTTGGGTATATTATCAAGCGTGGACGCTTGACGGAAATCTGAGTTTGGGCGGAGTTAACAACAGCTACGGGCATTTAAAAATTCTTAACGCAAGCGGAAATATTATCGGCGAATGGGATAAAGACGGACTAGTAATATATGATTCTACCCAAAGTAAATACAGCATAAACAATGTGGTTAACGGCTTTAGGGCGGTAGATTCGACAAGAAAAGAAGAGGGAATATTTGATAGTGCAAGTGTTCAGTTTGAGGACAAGAACACTAATTTGTTTTCAGCACTTGAAGCAGGCGGACTTGTTGTATTTTCCTCGGATGATGTTACACAATCAAGCGTCAACGGAAATGTCATAACCGTGGAAAATAATTCTCACACGACAGAAATGAAACCCGACGGATTTTATGTTGATGGTCAAAAAATCGGCGGTGGTGGTAGCGGATACACAGGTACGTTTGACGTAGAAACTAATCTCGAAGTCGATTTTGATAATGAAGAATATTCCGCTGATGTTTACACACTTACATTTAAAGATGGAATACTTATTTCGGTTGATTAAGGAGGATATTCATGCAATCAACAGATTTACAATATGCTCCTATTGGAGTTAATCCTGTTATACATTTGAGTCAATATGATGTAGGTAGACAATTTCAATTAAGAATAATTGATGGCTCAGAGGTCTATTCAATGCCTAACGGAACAACCGCAAGGATTGATGGATTAAAGCCCGATGGAAACGCATTTAGTTATACTGATGCAGTTTCAGTAAGTGGCAATGTGGCAACTATAACTACTAAGGACCAAATGACCATACTTAGTGGTACAGTGCTATGTGAGCTGAGATTTATTAATGGTGGAAATACAATCGGAACTATCAATTTCAAGCTAGAGGTTGAAAAATCACCGATTAATGCAGATACACCAATTTCGGATACGGAAATTCCTGCAATAGTAGAATTAGGCAGAAGTTATATGCTTGAATCCGAAGCTTGGGCGGTAGGCACTAAATATGGCGTAGAGGTTGAGTCTGGTGATGAACAGTATCACAACAACGCAAAGTACTACTCACAGCAAGCAAATGCTGAAGCTACTAATGCTGCAACCAGCGCAACCGCAAGTGCGAATAGTGCAACAGCATCGGCTAATAGCGCTACTAATTCAGCTAATAATGCGACTTTGTCAGAATCCTGGGCAATAGGTGGTACTAATACTCGAACCGGCGAAGATACAAACAATTCGATGTATTACGCACAACAATCTGCAAGTAGTGCGAGTGCGGCGGCAATCAGTGCAACAAATGCTCATAATTCGCAAGTTGCTGCAAAAATATCAGAGGATAATGCTAAAGTGTCAGAAAATGTTTTGCAATACTATGCTAGTTTCGTTATTCCAAGATTCGTGATTGCAAATAATCGACTTTATATATCTAATGCGGCACAAGCTGAATTTATTGTAGCTAACAACCGCTTATATATTAAAAATGCAAGTTAAGGAGGGATAAAAGCACATGGTAAATCCAACAGGGTATACAGCACTAGATTTTATAGGTTTTACCGACAAAGGCACTTATGTCATAAATGTAGCTTATGTTAAAAATGATATTGTCCATTATGCCGGAAATCTTTGGCGATGCCTTATTGATGACACAACAGGAGTTGTGCCAGCAGAGGGAGCCAATTGGACATTATTTATCGGAGAACCAACAAATTTAGTTGAGCGAATAATTGCACCATTGGAGCAGAATCCGGCTACTATTGCTTATGGGATAGGCAGACAAATCATATACGATGATTATTTATGGGAGGTTATCAAGGCAATTAGTATTGGCGATTCGCTGATTGATTATGCCGTAGACCCAACAAACGCAAACATTAAAAAGGCTGATCCAGTCGAGACACAGTTACTTGCCGTAAAAGCCAAAGAGGGTAATTTAACAAACCTTACTACCACAGCCAAAAACGATTTAGTATCAGCAATAAACGAAGTCGATAGTCATACTGATGCTAACACAACAAACATCGGCACTCTTGCGAACCTTACTACCACTGCAAAAACCAACCTTGTTAGTGCGATCAATGAGGTCAACACAAAAGTTTCTAAAACTGAAGTTTTAATAATAAATGTACCGTCGTTTAGTTCACTTCCTCAGACCGTATCAAATGCAAATATCGAGTCTGATATGGTGGTGGTAAATTCCGTTCTCGGTACTCCGTCAGCACAGACGGGTGATTGGACGGTAACAACATCAAATGGTTCACTTACTATTAGTGGAACGTCAGCTATTAGTGGTAGTACCACAGCAACTTTGTACCTTATGAAATCACGATAAAGGAGATATGAATTATGGAAAAGTATTTTTTAACTCAGATTAAGAGAACCAATGGCACTTTTGAAAAGGGTTGCGTTGTTAAGGATTCTTTGGAAGATGCCAAGCAGTCTTATCATGCTTACTTAGGTGCTTATGCTTACAAGCATGACCCTAATACAGATTATGTTCAGTGTATCATCACTAATATTCGTGGCGGTATTGAGCTTTCAGAGGTATGGGATAATATTCCGACAGAAAACACTAGTGAGGAGGTCTGAGGTGGTTAATCAGCCATAACCGCCGAAATTTCGATGGAAAGTATAATTAAGAAACCATTTCAGAGATTAATAACTGTATATAAAGAATCAAGTAATATATCGATTGCAAGTATAGATACGTTTGATACGTATTACACAATTAACGAATTAGAAACTTATGATGCAATTGCAGTTACACCTAGTAATTTAGGTGATAGTAGATATTCTTTCCGAGGTTGGTATATTGATTCACAGTATCCATTGAGATTACATGTTATGATTGCAAATCCTAGTGCAACCACTGGCAATGGTAAAATTTCATTTAATATTTTGCTTATGTCAAAAAACTAATGAAAGTAATTAATTGGAGAGCATCAAGAAACGAATCTTATTATTGCATTAATCATTATTGTGATTTGTAATCTAATCGGCTTTGCATTAGTGGAGAGCATCAAGAAATGAATAATTCCCGTGAGCGTGGAGTGAAAAGGCTAAACAAATCAATCATTATCGTTATGGGAACGTATCCCTTGCCGAGTTCACGGGATTATTTTATTTAGGGAAGTGTAGAAAATGAAACTTAAAATATACCGTTTCGATGGTAATACTTTTATAATTGATTGCGTATCTTTTGAATTACGAAGTAATCTTGTCGGGTCTTGGATAAAGTGCAAAACATCAGACGGTAAAGAAACCATTATCGACGGTATCAGTAAAATCGAGACAGTTGAGGAGAGCATCAAGAAATGAAACTCAAAAAGTTTCTCAAACAATTATTTTGTAACCATGATTGGATAAAACAAAGCAAAGAACCTATATTTGATTATTGGGATTATAGCGGTTATCATGTCGGTGTCTTTATTTGCAAATGTTCGAAGTGCGGCAAAATCAAAAAACGAAAATATTATTAAGAAAACTTTTTAAAATGAAATATTAAAAAACAAATGAAAGTTGGGCGGTACATCGGAGGGGTGTATCGTCCATTTTCAGATAAGGGGGAAGCATCAGGGAATGGACTTAAAAGAAATTTTTGAAAATCTAAATCTTGGGAATGTATCAATAATTTGTTTTCTGTTGCTTTCCCTTATTGAAATAGCGCCGATCAAAGTAAATCCGTGGTCGGCTCTCGCTAAGTGGCTACAAAAACAGTTATCTTTGGATGAAATCAAAGAGGATTTAATGGACTCACGGAGAACCCGTATAATTCGATTTGATGATGAACTGATTGAAAAGCGTGAACATCGGAAAGACATGTTTGATGCGATTCTGGTTGATTGCGACAAGTATGAAAAATTTTGTAAATCACATCATGGTTACGTGAACAGCGTTGCCGATGACTCTATACACCACATCAAAGAGGTGTACGCAGAATTAAAGCGTGAGGACGCTTTTTTAACGTACAAAAAAGGGAGGGAAAAGAAATGAAACTTTCTGATGATGTTTATTTGTTCCTGAAGTGGGTTTGTTTACTTGCTGTTCCAGCGGTTACATTCATAACGTCCGTGAGTGATGCTCTTAACTTTCCTTACGGCTCACAGGTTGCGGCGGTTGTTTCAGCACTCGGAGTATTTGCCGGAGCTGTTATCAAAATATCGTCCGACAACTATTACAAACAGAATAACGATGGTTCAAGCATAGACAATATGCTTTAATCATAAAACTCATTTTTCTTGTCAGCTCCAGTGTGTATGCATTGGAGCATTTTTTTATATACGGAGGTCAACATGAAAAAGACCGACAACATGATTTTTATATGGGAGTTTTTCAAGGCTAAAGGTTTGTCAGATTTCGGCATCGCCGGACTCATGGGCAACCTATATGCCGAGAGCGGACTAAGGTCGAACACGTTGGAACGTCTATGTATTAACCGATATGCTCAAAATGGCATTGCCTATACGGATGAAACGTACACATTGAACGTTGATAACGGAGCAATCAGCAAAGCGGAATTTTTAAGTCCGATGGGCAAGCATTACGGCTACGGCTTAGCACAATGGACAACTGAGAGCCGAAAGCGTGGGTTATACGAGTATACAGAGCAACAATATACATCTATCGGGGACTTGCAAGCACAATGCGAATACTTATACCGTGAATTAGAGACAAGCTTTAAAACGGTTCTCTCAGTGCTTAAAACGGCTCAGGACATTGATTCAGCAAGTGACAGGGTGCTTTTACGCTTCGAAGCTCCTAAAAACGCAGAGTTGCAGATAGAGACACGGCGGAAATACAGCAAAGAGATTTATGATTTAATGGCGGAGGGCAATATGGTTTATTTTGGTAGTGCAAGGATAGACGAAAACGGCAATGCATTGGGCGGAGTAGCTGGAGATCAGACAGGCAAGGAAGTTTCCACACAACCTTATTACATGCATTCTAAGGGGTGGAATGTCATCAGAGCCAAAGAGCCGCAGATCCGGGAAGCAATCGCACAGGACATGGAGTGGGCATGTGCTAATAACAATATTGGATATGACCAGGGGCAGAATCAGACCCTTTATCAAGTATCGAAACCGCTCGGATTTAATTGCAGCTTGGTCGGTACTCCGTGCGAGACAGATTGCGCTAGGTTGGTTCGGGTCTGTGTGCTTTATGCCGGAGTACAATGCTCTGATTTTTATACAGGTAATGAGTTGGATTCCTTACTTGCTACGGGTGCATTTGAGCAAGTATACCCGTCAATGCCTGATGGCCTT
>Ga0326512_10001581_pt1 | contig 17350 bp, 22 predicted proteins | sample 1_2617_0518_D_FD_203652 | JGI IMG/M metagenome (GOLD analysis project Ga0326512, IMG submission 203652) | Bovine rumen microbial communities from UC Davis, California, United States - 1_2617_0518 | ecosystem: Host-associated > Mammals > Digestive system > Stomach > Rumen | place: USA... | reverse complement strand
GGGGGTACTAAAGAAATCCACCATTGAAAAGTCAATCAATACAAGGGTATTAATAAAAGGAAGGAAATATATTACAATGCCTATTGAATCTAATGTTTACAGACTGATGTCCAGTCCTAGCTCCGCATGTTGCGTACTGTTGGAATCCAACGATGCCGATAAATGTACAGGCATGGCTCTAGTATCGTACTCTACACTTATTGCAACATTGAAAATTGTCAATGAAAATGATGTACTTGTGTGCTTCACAGGAATGTATGAACAGGACTATGACAGGGTGTACACTCCGACAACTGGAAGGCAGTTATCAAAATTCCTGCGAGAATTGGACATTGATTCTCTTCAATATCATGCAGTGATGCACTGGATTAAGAGTACTGGTGGAACTGACAATATTATCTGCTACGGTGAGGGAAATAAAGTACGTAGCATGATTAAACACTATGTACAGGATGGTTCAAAACTCTCTGCACTTGCTTACAATAACAAAATTGCACGCATTACAATGTGCAATAATGAAAGGATGGGATATGCAAGATGGTAACGATTATCAAGGTAAAATATATGGCAAATGGCACGCCATATATTGTGAAGGACGCTTCGTGCTATATGACACTGAATGTCAATTCAGTATTAGCCGCCGCTCATGAGGTAGCAGTGAGCAATACAGACGGCACATATTGTATCTTCTTCGGAAGATTGTCTGATGTCACTGATTTGTACAATGCTCAGAAAAAAGGCAATACACCATTTGCCGAGTGGATTATTCACAATTGTGCTGTGTTGGTGAGAATATGACACCGAGAACCCGTGACACCTTTGAACTTCTGCTCAGAGAACTGTGTCTTGAAAGCAACGTACAGCTTCAGCGAATCAATTCGGACAAGGTTAACCGAGTGATTCTCTCAACAAAGTCAAAGTCCAAGAATTTCTGTATGGACTATCCTAAGTACATTAATTTCTCGTCAGCATTTGTAAAGATGTTCAAAAAGCGCATTAAAGAAATGAACGAAGTATTCGGTACAGAGTTTACCAATGACGTAAGTTACCTTATAGAAACGGAGTATTACAACAGATGACAGACTTCATGTTCGATTTATTACTCATTGTCGCAACACTTCTTATTACAGCTATGTCATACATTATTGAATTAAAGGAGGACTTAAAAGATGACATTCATTCAGCACACAGGTGACACTACAGTTCTTGACTACATTTTCATGACAATGGTCGAATCAGATGACATTGAGGGAGTTATTCCTATTGACACTGACGATGACAGTGTTGTACTTCTCCTGCTTGGAACAAATTACACAGGAAGGGTACAGTTTGCAGACGGTGGGCTGTTAAGCCTTCAGCTCAATTCTAAGGCAAAGGATGAAGAGCTTTACAATGCAGCACATAACGCCTATGAAATGTTAGCTGTACACTACGGCATCACGCTCAGAGAATCAACTGCTGGGTTCAGCATTGTCATTCAGCCTATCAAACATGATAGCTGATTGCAGTACATTATTTGAAAGGAGGTGAGTACATGCCTAGACACCCTGCCGTGCGCAGAAAATTCACGATTACAGAATGCACTGTTCTTGCAGTATTCAGTACAGAGAAGAAAACAAGAGAGATTACCTATGTACTGAGTGGTATCAGAACAGATGAACAGGAAATTCTGAGAATCCTGCGCAAACGTTATGAAACACCTGTACTGAGGATTGCTACACTGGTGAAAAAACAGTCGTACAATGTGAAGTGCGAGATGGATGAAATGGATTACCTCGAAGGTTGTTCATTTACAGACAAACAGCCTGTACAGTAATGTACACAGCTGCAAAGTACAGCCGTATCAATACAAACCGTTCATTAATGTATATGCACTAAGTGCAAAGGAGGAAAAAACAGATGAACAAAGTTATTCTTATGGGAAGACTCACAAAGGACGTCGAAGTCCGTACAACAGGTTCTGGTCTCAAGGTTGCAAATTTCACGCTCGCCGTTGACAAAGAGTTCACTGAAGGTGCTGATTTTCTGAACTGCATTGCATGGAGACAGCCCGCCGAGTATCTCGCAAAATATGCCGAAAAGGGATTCAGAATCCTGTTCGATGGACGGGTACAGACACGTACCTATGAAGATAACGAAGGTGACACTCGCTATGTTACAGAGTTTGTCGCTGACAATGTGACGGTTCTTGACTATAAGGAAAAGAAGGAAGAACCGAAAAAGAAGTACAAAAACTCTTCCCGCTAAGATACAATTAAATTAACGATTGCCCTGCTTTGGTGTACAGCACTAAGGCAGGGCTATTTTTTATTAAGGAGAGTGCAATGTCTAAAAGATATTCCGGTCGAAAATCGACAATCGAAAAGTATCAAAGTGAACGAAGAAGGGTAATGAGCATTATTCGTTCTTTACAAAGCAAAGGTGTAACAGTACCCGAGACATTAATTCCTAAACAGGGTGGTAATGTAAAGTACGAAGATGTCAAACGCCTTCAGCGCATGACAAAAGAATCTATTGCTTCACGTTCAACCCTACAGGAGACTAGCGAGCAATACACTCATATCAAAGGCAGAGGTGTAGTAACTACAGAGACAAAGGTCATAGCTAAGGGTAAAGAGGTACTGTATGAATTGAAGAAGCGTACCAACAGAAGACGTATCGAGCTTGCCAAGCTTCGCTCTGAAGGAAAGATATATACTGACCTTGAAACTGGATACAGATATAACACTGATACAGGCGAAGTGGTTGGTAAAGTCACGAAGAAAAGACTGGAGAAACTTCGTGCTGAGAATGAATGGCTAGGCGGTATGGGAGATGACGGTAAATGGGATGATACAAAGGACATCATCTTCAACAACTATATTGATAAAATCAGCGATTATGTAATGGACGAAGATACTTACCAAAGGTATCGCAAAGGTGGACGTTCAGCCAGGAACGCCGCTGAGATGTCATCTAATGCCAGTGATATGTCTGACTATTTGAAGCGGGCAAGAGACTTCTATGGACCCGATTGGGTAGCTACTGTATTACTTGATTGGGAAGCAGAAGGTCTTGAGATAACAGGTACGATGTTCTATGACAAGTACTATTCTACATTCAAAGCAGAGCTGATGGATAAATTACCATTGCCGGACAATAAAGAATATTCTATGAGACGTGATGCTATGACAGATTCAATCGAGGAGGTTTGAACAGAAAGGTATGACAGCAAAAAACAAGCCTGACATTCTCATTGGAGACTTTGAGACTACAGTGTTTGACGGACAGGACTTTACAGAGGTATGGGCATCTGCCCTTGTACCTTTGTACACAGAAGATGTAAAAATTCTGCACTCCATCGGTGAGACATGGGATTACCTTGTTTCATTGAACAGAAATCTTGTTGTGTACTATCACAACCTTAAATTTGACGGTTCATTTTGGCTGGACTACTTCATTAATGAAAAGGGGTACAAGCAGGCATTTGAAGATATGGACGAATTTGAGGAATCACTGGATAACATGGAGGACGTGGTATTTCCGCACTCTATATCCAATAAGGATATGCACAGCAGGACGTTCAAATATCTGATAAGTGATATGGGACAGTGGTATACAATGACTGTCAAGATTGGTAAGCATATCATCGAGTTCAGAGATTCATATAAGCTCCTTCCATTCTCTGTACGTGACATTGGCAAAGCCTTTAAGACAAAGCATCAGAAACTGGATATGGAGTATGAAGGGTTCAGGTATGCCGGATGTACGATTACAGAGGATGAACAGAAGTATATTGCCAATGACGTACTGGTGGTAAAAGAAGCCTTGGAACACATGTTCAATACAGGGCATAACAAGCTGACGATTGGCTCCTGCTGTCTGCGTGAGTACAGACATACGATTCCAAGAGACCAATATGCATTCAGTTTCCCGAACGTCTATGAACAGCATATTAATGAAGAATTGTACGGAGCTGCTACGGTCGGAGATTACGTACATAATTCGTACAAAGGTGGATGGTGCTACTTGGTCAAAGGCAAAGAAGCAAAGGAGTTTCATAATGGATGCACGGCAGATGTAAACAGTCTGTATCCATCCGTCATGCACAGTGAATCCGGCAGTTGGTATCCTGTTGGAGAAGGAACTATGTGGAGTGGTAACTTCATTCCGTACAATATATTTCCTAAACACTACTACTTCTTTATTCGGATAAGGACAAGATTTAATATCAAAAAGGGTATGTTACCTTTTATACAGATAAAGAACAGCTTTCGCTATCAAGTCAATGAAATGTTGGAGACATCCGACATGATAACAAAGGACGGCAGGAGATTGAAAACATGGGTTGACCAAAATGGAAATGTTCGTGATACAAGGGTAACACTGACTATGACAATGACAGACTACATATTGTTCCGAGAACACTATGACGTATTTGACTTTGAAATACTGGACGGGTGTTACTTCTATGCTGAGACAGGATTATTTGACATCTATATTAATAAATGGAGGGATGTTAAAATCAACAGCACCGGTGCTATGCGTACGCTGGCTAAATTATTCCTAAATAACCTGTACGGAAAGATGGCATCCAGTCAGAACTCTTCATTTAAGGTAGCAATGAAACGTGAAGACGGTTCAATAGGGTTCGTAACTGTTGATGAAAAAGAGAAAGAGCCGGGGTACATCCCTGTCGGCTCAGCCATTACATCCTATGCACGGAACTTCACGATAAGAGCTGCTCAGAAGAACTATCATGGTATGAACAAGCCGGGGTTCATCTATGCTGACACTGACAGTATTCATTGTGACCTTGACCCGTCAGAGTTGGTCGGAGTACCGGTACATCCTACAGCATTCTGTCACTGGAAGATTGAATCAAATTGGGATACAGGGTGGTTCATCAGACAGAAGACATATATTGAGCATGTCACTCATGAAGATGGAGAGCCTGTTGATAAACCATATTACAATGTCAAGTGTGCAGGAATGCCGGAGACCTGTAAGAAACTGTTCAATGCAAGCATGACAGGACAGATGGACGAAAAGGAATACAATAAACTGAATGATGAAGAGAAAGATTTCATCAAAGTACACCGTACAATAAATGACTTCAATATCGGTTTAAAAGTTCCTGGAAAATTGATGCCAAGGCGTATCCGTGGTGGTACGATTCTTGTGAAGGATTACTACACAATGAGATAAGGAGGAAGAGCAAAATGACAAAGCTGAAATTTAAAAGAGAATATATCGCACAGGAGTACACCTATGATGAAAACTATTCGAACTGTAAATTGATAAAGGAAGGTGAACCTATTGTACGTTGCAGCCGTTGCAAAAGCTGGACTCCTAACCCATTATATTATGGTGTTGGTAAATGTTCATTTTTCAAAGGTGCTACCCGTACACGTGATGACTTCTGTTCTGACGGAGATGATGAAAAATAAATACAGAAAAAAGACCTCTGCAATTGCAGAGGTCTTTTTTATATCGGTAACATATGCGTCAGCAGAGCGTACAGCCGTGTACAACCACGTCCACAGCACTGTCTTCCAAGTGGGCTACCTGTGGACTGACAATGTTGAACACATATGACGATACCTTTTGTAATATCAATGCTTTAGGTGTATCACTTACTTAAAGTGTCCTTTTCATCTGTTCCAGTTTTAAAATCTTGCCTGCGGGAATGTAATCAGATGTAAACCCTGTGATATATGGGTCGGCATTGATGATTGAATCGGTGTCGTTGTATGTGTATGATTCAAGATCAATATTAGCAGTCTTTAACGATTCAATTTTTTCAGATGTCAGAAGATTTAACGCACAATCGGAAAATACTTCATTATTTGCTGTTTTCAGTCCTTCCAATGTTTCTATGACAACGTCGCCAACTAATCCGATTCGTGCATACGGATCAAGTTCGCAGATAATGGAAAGTGCAGATGGGTTAATACAAATCCACGTAACTTTTCTGACCATGCCGTATTTTCTTACGATGTTGAACAGTATTTCAATGTGTGCACGGTCAAACGCTTTAGGCTCGATATATGGCATGATTCCGACATTTCTGCATGTTTTGATATAATCGTCAAAACTGCAAATCTTCGTTCCTGCATACTGACTGCTCAAATAAATACCAAAATCATATGTTAATGCCTGTTCGTATGTGATGTCAGTAATGTTAATGGTAGTGCTGATTTCTGTTCCGTCTGCATTTCGTGCAGTTCTGTTGATTGTATCATCATGCAGAAGAACAGGTACATCATCACTGGTGAATCTGACATCGGTTTCAGCACAGTTAAAACCGTACTGAGAAGCAAGAATGAATGCCAATGGACTGTTTTCCGGTGCGATTGCATTAAGTCCACGATGAGATACAGAATTGATATAGTTTTCGGATTCTGCAACGTAAATATTATTGTTCAATTCGGTTAAGAATGAACCGTATCTGTGAATATGGATTTCTTTTGCGAGTGCGTTAACATCGCTGATTTCTGACGAATCGCCTTTCCTTGCAAGAATTGAATAATTGCCAGCTTCGGTAACAACGTGCCGTTCAATCCACCCCGTACTATTCCATACACCGTTAGTGTTCTTCCATGCAAGGTACAGAAGGCATGATGATGATTCAATAACATCGCCCACTTTTAAATCGTAACCCATGCCTTTGATTGTTCTGATTCGTGTTCTGATTCCATACTGTACCCATGTAGGCGGTGTCACTGATGCGTTAATATCGCCGCGCTCAATGTTGTTTTCCAGTGTGAAATCAGATACATCATTAAGCGCATTCAGTGCATCCGCACCGCTTACCATTTTGTAAGTAATCGTCATTTCTTCCATTGAAGCAGTGGGAGCACTGATGATGAAATAAGAATAACCTCGTGTGCTTATTGTTGTTTCACCTGCCTCTACAACAAAAGATGATGATATTGGCGTTTTGTCACTGGTATAGAAATGACAATAGCTTGTTCTGACAGGTGAATTCACTGTGAATTCATCAACATGAGAACAGTCAATATAATCGGTTCTGCTCCATCCGTCATACTTCGTGATTTCTCCGGCAGTGCTGATGTATTCATTGGATACAAGCGTTGGTTTCCACGTTTTCAGAGAATCAAATATATCTTTTTTTAAGTCAGTAATCTCATCACCTGTCACTTTTGCATCTGCTCCTGCACCGGAAACCGTAAGGGTTGCATCAATCACAGGTGTAGTTGGTGTGATATTTTCCTCTAACCAATCACTCACCTGCTGACTAAGGTTTCCCATTGCATCCTGTTCAAACTGTTCAAGAATAGGGTCAATAATTTCACCAAAAGTTCCATCATCTACCATCTCATCCAGTTTAACATTGATTTCATTCTGTACATTGAGGTTCTCAAAATAGTTATCAATATATTCCCTGTTTTCGTTCACCCATGTTTCAAGGTTATTAACAAGTTCAATAATGTTTTTGTCGTCCTCAATTACCTTATTAAGGTAGTCAACAGTTTTCTCCAATACCTCATAATATGAGAGGGAATCGTCGTACACCAATGGTAAGATTTTCTGACACCAAAATTCGATAAGCTTCATTTCATTTGTAAGCATATGTGTTCTCCTTTACTCAACAGTTTCCGTAACCACTTTCTGCCAGTGTTCCGGTAAATGATGCTCATTGCTGTAGAAATAGTCTGTCCTGTAGTATACATTCCCTTGATAATCTCTCAATTCATGAAAGAATCCTGTACCAAAAACATATGTAACACTCAGAGTGAATGAATTCTGAGTGGGACAGTGTTCAAGCGTTGCTACAAGGGTATCCGGATTTGCTACGTATCTGCCCGGTGCAAGAGCGAACGTGTTCAAGTCTGCATTCTCGGGAATGTACTTGAGATAGTCTGCACTATACTGGTATCCCGCATAGCCTGCATATGAATTGATATAGTTGTACAGCTCAGTTCTTAATTGCTGTTTTACTTGAGATGCCCAAGTGTACGCAGGAGAGATGAACCTGTTCACATCCGGTTTCCGAATATTGAACGTGAATCTGACAGCTCTGTCAACAGTTCCGCCTCCATCCACATTTCTGTTGATTTTGGTACTCCTGTAATTAAATGAGGTACTACCTCCACCATCGAACTGTACAGCATTTACACATCCTTCCGAAACAAGTTCATTCTGCTCTTCAAGCGGAGTTAAACCACGCTCAGTCGGAGTTCTTCCATCACAGGCAAGAATAACCAGTGTCTTGTCTTCTCTGATACCAAGGGCAAGTCTTGGTGCAAGAGTTCCGTTATCAATCTCGCCCTCATTGTTCGTAATCGTTGTCAAATCTGTCGGTACATTGTTAACAATAAGTTTGTAATAATAGTCAGTCAGATTGTACGGATTGAACTGGTCAAGTTGTTCCTTTGTCAATGTGATAGGGTATGTCGACCATTCCCTGTCAGCACTGAGATTCAGATAACCGGCATCATTGCAGTGAATCGTGCCGGAAATATTACCGGCATAGATGTTTTCACCTCTGCTGTAAATATTCGGTACAGCCTGCGTGTTATCTGTGTAGAAAATAGAGGACGCACCATTGACTGTCAAATCTGTCTTTTCTGCGACAGCAATCTGATTAGGCGTAGTGTTTGGTCTGTACAGGATATATGGGTCAATCTTATTATCATCTGCGTCCAGGTATGGAATATATCCGATATAAATAGTAGTTCCGTATTTACGATATGTTTTGAAGGTAACATTATCATAATATGAATCATTTACGTCATCAGATAACTTGGCATTGGTCACAGCTTTGTCAACAAGATTAACAGTGTCGACAGAATCATCCGGTACAATAAATTCGGGGTGGTCTTCCATCCACTGTGTAACAACTCTGTCAACCTCTGCTTCGACATCGATGTTATCAAAGAAGTTTTCAATAAGGTCAACCATTTCCTTATTATCCTCAATAATATGATTGATATACCATATAACCTTATTAAGAAGTTCGTAATAAGAAAGCGAATCATCATATACAGCAGGGAGTACTTTCTGACACCAAAATCTGAATATTTTATCTTTGAGTGCGGAATTAATCATTGGTTAAATACCTCCGTTTAAATATTACCATAATTGCATGAAGAGTGGTTCAAGTTCTTCGATAATCATTGCATCAACATTGAACAGAGAATTGAGATAATCCTGCACTACCTTGCCGTATGTGATTGTACCGTACTTACCGGAAATACGCATCACATAGTCACGGGCAGTATTGATAGACTCATCAACCTTATCTGTACCTTTGTTTTCGGCTGTTGTTGATTCTACCTTTCCGTATTCTGTTGTCGATGTCGTGTTGTCTGTGTCATGCGTAGCATTCGTCAGATACGTGAGGTTGTCAAGGCGTGAAATTGAACCCTGTGGTGTATCACTGTAGTAGTTCCAGCTGTTGCTGTCAGTGGTATTCGTGTCTGCTCCAGTAGTTTTCTTTGTGCTTGTTCCATTACTGGACGTTGCTGCTTCTGTATCCCTTGTACGGTCTTCATTACCTTCGTATGTACGGGTGATGTCCGTATCCCATAACGGATTGAAATTCTTGCTTTCAAGCTCATACAGCTTGTTATATTTTGGCATAATTTCGCCCAGCAGTGTATTCAGCTTGAATTTCCAAATACCGTATGTCTCGAATCCAATCTCACGGGTATAGAAGTGACGAAGGATTTTCTGCTCAAGTACAGGCTTGTACAAAGGGTCCCAGGTATTCCATGTATCATCAAAGATTTTATCCTTGGACTTTGTGATGGTCTCCTCAATGGAATTGAATCCCACGGACTCTGATAACCCGCTCAGTGATTCACAGATGTACCTTACTTCTGTTGTATATTTACTCATATTTATAAGCCTCCACTCGGTTATCCTTCGGTACTTCCTCAGCTTCTTCCGGTTCAAGACTGGTATTGAGGTCTTCACGGAAATCTACTGTAATCTTTGTTCCGAACATTTTTTCAATCTGCACACAGGCATCCTTGCGTGCTTCAAGATAGGAATATCTGTTAGCCATAGCTCCACCCATTTGACGCTTTGCTTCATCAACAATCATGCGCTCTTTCTTTTCTACTGCCACATTTGAGATGCCAAGGAATGTCAGCATTTCATTCCAAATTTTCTCTTTCAGCTCAAACAGCTTGTCAGCAACGAACGGTGCAGAGGTGTTCAGCACTTTAAGGCTATCCATTGTCACGGCTTTTGTGGAAAAGATGAACGGCTGATTACCCGAATACTGCTGATAAAGGTTCATCATTGTTAACCTGTCTCTTTCATCAGCCTGTACAAGGATAGGCGTTTTCTGTGCATTGATATTCACGTCAATAGTGCGCTCAAGGTCTGCCAGTCTTTTTGCGAATCCTGCCAATTTATAAATGATAGGCGTTCTCAGATAGTTATTGAAAATCAGTACAGAGTCATCAATCGTTCTGTGCGCTCTATAGTGAAAACTGGTGTATGCTTCTCTTTCGACCGGCAGGTCATTAAATGTACGTCTGCTACCGTACATTGTTCTCAGACACATTTCTCCAGTGTGTCCAAGGTTTTCGTCAATCAGATTTTCATCCTTGAAGTACAGCATTGCTCCATCTGTTGCGAGTCCAAGCTCGATATATCGAGGGTCACATCCTGCCGGTAAACCCTCCCAACTAATACGTGAGATGGCAAGGTCAATAATTTGGTCATAGTATTTTGCATAAGCGTCATAGTTTTCGTATCCGCTTTCCCAAAACTGACGTTCACCCTGTGCCATTGGTCTGTTTCTTTTCTTGCCCATATAGTTCCTCCATTATTCAAGCGGTGCATTACTCAGAGAATAATTACCGACTTCACTGGCATTTACCCAAAAGGTGATGCCACTATTGTACACGCTTGCGATTTTGCTTTCAGCATCTGCCGGTACATTACCAGTGATAGTGCATCCGATAGTTTTTACATATGTCCAACGTGTACGGTTGTGCATGGAAATCGACATCAGCTGATTCTGCGCATATCCGAATTTTGTAAAGTAATCATCAATCATTTTTGACTGTGCATAATCCGGTCTTCTTGTTTTGAAGTGAAATGCAAATCCTGCACCGTCCTCAAGTGCATAGATAGCGGCGCTGGCTGATGCATTGCCATAATGCCTGTCGGGAGTATTCTGTGCCTGTGTTACGTGAGCTAATGCATTCGTAATTGCTGAAAAGGTGCTGGCAACACCAATCATACTTCCGACATAATCATCAAGAGCCATTCCGGCAAGTACATGGAATCCACCACTCGCGATAGATGCAATATCTTGATACATGCCTTGGTGCGCCCACAGCTGATATGAGTCACCATTATATGAACCCTCCGGATACTCACCAATGTTCAGAATGTCATCATTGTGGTTATTTGAACCCTCATATCTTGTTGGTTTAAGAATCATGTTCGGCTTTGGAATTGCAACAGCCTCAATATTGAACAGGCATCTCGGAAGACTATTCTGCGTCGGGAATCCCTCAAATCTGTACTCTTTCATCTGTCCAAAGGAATTGCTCACTTGAAGCAGATTATATGGATATGTATACATCTTATTATTGCGAGGTACATATCCGTCAAATGTGCCTTGATAAGTCTTCAAATCATCATACTGGTACTGGTCTGAATAATAATACGGAGTTGATGCATCGTTGATGACCGGAGGAATGACATATACTCCAATGATTGACTGTTCACGTCCGTTATTATTTAATTCTTCAATGTATCTGTTGATTTCGTTTGGCTGTGTACTCATGTCAACCACAACAGCTTTCAACTGACAAGGTACACCCCGTACATTTGAGATTGTTTCAAATGGAAACGTTGTCGGGTCAAGATTGCCATTATCTGAACACAGCAGAATAGCTCTTGAATGGTAATTTCCTGCACCGCCAGAAATGTCGATTTTTGGAAACTCATCATCGAAAGCAGTTTTATAGTGAGTCGGTACAATAGTTTCCGGCACAAGGTGTTCACCAATAATGTCGCTGCGGGTGTGCATTCTTTCAACGAATGACTCATCAACCTTGTACTCCGTATACCACGTCTGCATTACATCAAGTTCGTATTCTACTTCACAACAGGCATTATTAATATATGTTACCTTATTAATAAAGGCATAGAACCATTTATTGCCAAAATTGGTATTGCGGAACATGAGATAATTGCAGTCATACAGGTCGTCAGTATTTCTTTCAATACGGAGTACATTGTCGTACACTCTATTATACGTTAGTTCAGTAAAATTGTATTTTGTCTTGGACATAAAGTACTGTGCCTGTGCGTTCAAGGTGGACTGTACATTATTCTGCTCTCCAAAATAAAGAGTGTGCTCATATGAATTGTCCAGTGGGACATTATGCAAAATCCTCAAATCTGTGTTAGGTGTAATGTTCATAAGATACCTCCGCTTTAATTATACCTTTAAAAGGAAAAGAGGTACAGATAATCTGTACCTCAGTCCCGGAAAGGAGGTATGACACGTCAAACTTATTCGCCCAGTTTGAACATGACAGCATTTGCGAACGGCGAGACAGAGAATGTCTTGTCGACATGATACCAATAGTTGGTATATCTGCCCTCAGGGTTGATGAGAGTGTCAGTGGAATCGTCATTGTCGAATACCTTGAAGAATTCCTCATCAAGCAGTACACCCTTGACCTTGGCAAGAGTAGCAACAACGCCGTTTTCATCAATGCCCATTGCAGTCTTCATGCGAACATAGTTCGGGTCGAGCTGAAGGTCAGTGCCAGTCTCATCGTTATCGAAAACCTTGTCGAGTCGAGCAACGTCAATGGTTCCGAAGTTATCAACGAGAACTCTGTGACCAAGGAACTGTGCCTTATCCATGTTGAATGCAGATGCAAGGACATTCACATCCATGGATGCATCTGTGTCGGCATCCATAATCAGATACTGCTTGTCCTTCTCTGTAGCATTGTACACACCGGCAAGGTTGTAATCGTTAGACAGGAATGTCATCTGATTGCTCACAGCCTTGACAGCTGTTGCAAGTTCCTTGTCGTTAGCAGTTGCACTCATTGTCTTGGTAGCCATGACGCCGATTGCCATTCTGTACTGGAGCATGAACTTCATGACAAGCCATTCGTCATAGGATGCACTCTTGTACATGGATGTCATGATACCATTGATGAGATTGGTAACACCATCAACGGACATGAAGGCTTTGCGAAGGTCAGAATACTGAATAGTGTTCTTATAGAACTTACGATAGTTCAGTACGTGGAACGCAGCTCGTACGTCCGGAATCTCTCTTGCGAATACTTTCTTCTCAGCTGTCGCAGGGTCATAGTTATGAACCGCGCACAGGTCAACAAAGATTTCCTCAATGGTTTCACCATAGTCGAATCTGCCCTGCTTGAAGAATGCCCACGGATTCTCATACATTTTGGAAGTGATGAGTACACGTGCGATTCTGTTTACAAGTGCATTGAGGAACTCATTTCTCAGCGCAGGGAAATCCATAATCGTAGCACCGATTGTACGGATTACTTCGGCATCCTGTGTAGCAATGGGAACGTAATCTCTGTAATCGGTGGATGCATCATTTCTGATGGCATTCAGCACGTCAGCAGACGTGTTCGTAATAGTTACAATAGTCGGTCTTGTAGCCATAATTTACTTTTCTCCTTTAGGTTTAAATAAATCTTTAATGTGAATGTTGCTTGCTTTCCGCTTCTTGTCGTTATTAGGTGAATCGAATGACTCGTCATCCTCTTCGGGATGATTGAAGAAAGCATCACGGTATTTCTTTCTCCACTCCTTGTCATTCTCGTTGTACTTGGATTCCCACTTTTCAGCTTCGGCTCTGTAACTGTCAGCATCACCAGTAGATAACTGGTCATACGTTTCAGTAAAGTCCTGTATCGTAGCAAGCATTTCGTCTGAAGTGTCATCCCCAGTCAACGTCTTGAGTCGTGCAAGGAACTGCTCCTTGTCCAGTACAGCCATAATATCGTCCTCCTGTAATTCATTTACATTCTACCACGAATATTATTGCATGCGTACCATTTTTTAATAAGAGAAAGTCCACGTTCACTGTAGTGCGGGATTCCTCCGCTATATGTTTGCCAATCATACCCGCCATTATTGATAATGGTAGTGTCATTAACAAATAACAGCAGGTTCGGCGCTCTGTAATTGGCAATATAGTCACAACGTGCAGTTCCTCCACGACAAGTAATGGACGAAGTTATCTGTGAATCCTGTACACCTTCGGCAGTTTCAATGTGTACATGTTCACCCTGCACATTTCCTGCCGTTCCTGTGTGAGCAAATATCTGCCCCTGCTGAAACTGTGTAGCAGTCGGCGGATTATTGTCATGTACCACAAGAATCGACACATACATCAGACCAAGGGGAGTCCATACTTCGCGATCAGAAGCGTACATTCTTCCGTTTCCGCCACCTGTATAGTAATAAGTCCGATGCATGTCAAATGGTGCATATAAAGGCGTGTGTTCTATGGTTCTTGCGAAGTCCATAGGAGCACCACAGCAATGAGAATATGTTTCCGGTCCGTATCCTTGAGTTACTGAGAGCGAAGCCAAGGGAAATAATGCTACTTGGTGTCCGTCCCTTGCATACAGTTGCTGTCCTTCATACATGAATCAAGTTCCTCCAGTTTTTCTGCACAGGTCTTCGCTACATTCTCAGACCCAAGCTGAGTACCAAGATAATAGATTTCCCGAAGTGTCTCTGTATCGAGTCCAGCAGGAAGACCGAACCCTTCTTCAAATCCTCCTGCCTTCAATCTGTTCAACAAATTGCACTCCATTATTTCTTGGCTCTTATAATGCGGTTCACTTCAGACTGTACAGTCTTGTAGTCATATCCCGCACTCTCCAGTTTCTTCTTTCTTGCACTGCCATTGCCCCATTTGCCGTTGATGACTTCCAGTGCAACAGCGTGAATGCTTTTGAGTCCCTTCTTTTTATGCTCAAGAAGAATCTCATTCACTCTTGCCTGTACACTCTTGTAATCATAGCCTTCAGCAAGAAGTTTTTTCTGCCTTGTTACGCCATTACCCCACTTGCCTTCGATAACTTCGTGCGCCAGTTCGTCCACTGTTTTCGTCTGCTGCTGAGGACGAGCCTGTACAAACTTCGGACGAAATGCTCCAAGGAATCCACGAAGACCAATTGTACTGAAAGCAAAGTATTTGTGCTTGGACGGTGACTGTCCAAAAAATTTGCCACCCCAGTACATTGCTACATGAGACTTCGGACAGTCAGAATTTTTTCCTTTGTTCCAAATTACCCAGTCTCCGTCACGAAGAGCGTTCTTGTCATAAATCAAATCAAACCACTTGGAGAAGTATTCTCTTCGAATGAGCCACAGTCCATTTGCCCATCCGTTTCCTGTTGTAACAATTGGAATGTCATAGTCCATGAGGAATTTATCCCATCCGTCAACGCACTGTACGCCATAAGCCTTGTCAATGTCGAACCCTTTTCCTTCAACAGTTTTAATCCATTCTTCAATATACATTAGTCGACCTCCTTTGTAGCTGTGACCTCATCGAGGACAATTAATGCACCCATGAAGATTCCAAGGTATGCACAAGTCTCAGAAATCTGTTTTGCATAAGGAATCTGCCACACTTCGCCCATTGCCAGTACAAATTTGGACAATGCCGGCAGTGCAACAGCAGACGCATACTTGCAAATCTGATAAATCCTGCTTGATAATACTTTGTACTTTTTAGTCATAAATCATTCTCCTTCTTTAATAGGTAATTTTTCGATTTCACGCATAAGTCTCTCTGCACTGCCATTACCTCCAAGGCTGTGATAAGGAGAGTACAGATATTCATAAAGATTTTCGTACTCTGAGCGTGTGATTGAACCTCGCTCAATGTACTCAGATGCCAAGTAGAAAATTCTGTCATGACCCATTCCAATAAGTGACTTCATAATGAGTTCAAGTTTTTCATCCTTAGCCTGTTTCTTAGTGTCGTGCCGGGAAATCAGAAATTGTATGAATCCAAACAGCGACGCTGTGAACCCACTTGTCAGAACTGTGACCCAAAACTGTTCCATTATTTTACCTCCACGATATAATTATATTATATATGGAGGACAAAAATAAATGAATGAGAACCTTTATTATGACGGCACAAAATTACTGTCCATGAGTGACCTTTATGGTAATAAACCTGAGATTTATATGGTGTGTTCAAATCGAAGCGCTGGTAAAACTACATATTTTAACCGCCTTGCAGTGAACAGATTCAAAAAGAATGGTGGAAAATGCATGGTTCTTTATCGGAACAATAAAGAAATGAAGGACTGTGCAGAAAAATTCTTTAATGACATCAAAGGATTGTTCTTTCCAAACGATACAATGCTTGGAAAAAGAAGAGCTGATGGTTTATTTTATGAGCTTATACTAAATGACAGGTCTTTTGGATATGTTGTATCACTGAATACAGCAGATAAATTGAAGAAATACAGTCATTTCTTCTCAGATGTTGAGATGATGATTTTTGATGAGTTCCAGTCAGAGACGAACACCTATCTTTCTGATGAGATTACCAAGTTTCAGTCCGTCCATACGTCAGTTGCAAGAGGAAAAGGTCAGATGAGCAGATATGTTCCTGTGTACATGATGAGCAACAGCGTTACTCTGCTCAACCCGTACTTTGATGCATTCGGTGTATCGTCACGCCTTAACAGTGATACCAAGTACCTCCGTGGAGATGGATGGATACTAGAGCAGGCACACAATGAGCACGCAGCTGAAGCACAGAGACAGAGCGCATTTAACAGGGCTTTCGCCGGTTCAAAATACCAGGAATACAGCACTCAGTCAGTGTACCTCAATGACAGCATGTCATTTGTGGAAAATCCAGTCGGAAGGAGTAACTACCTCGCTACGCTGAAGTGTGACGGAACTAACTTCGCACTCCGTGAGTATCCCGAAGCAGGATTTGTGTACTGTGACATGAAGCCGGATTTGACCTATAACTACAAGATTGCTGTAACCACAGAAGACCACGCAGTGAACTACGTAATGCTCCAAAGGCATGACACGTTCCTTCGTACAATGCGATACTACTTTGATAAAGGATGCTTCAGATTCAAAGATTTAAAATGCAAGGAAGCAGTATTGAAAGCCTTGTCGTACAGATGATAAAATAGAAGGCGTACAGTTACGCCCTCCACTGTACAAGGAAGAGTCGGTAAAGCGGCTCTTTTCTTTTGGTACACAGTGGGTTCCGTTGCAGGGAGAGCCAAGGACAAGGCGAGAGGTACAACAAGGTTCCAGGGATGTGTTTTCTCCTGTACAGGTACGTGTGGGTACTGTGAAATGGCTTTACCGGAAC
>Ga0326512_10001580_pt1 | contig 17370 bp, 20 predicted proteins | sample 1_2617_0518_D_FD_203652 | JGI IMG/M metagenome (GOLD analysis project Ga0326512, IMG submission 203652) | Bovine rumen microbial communities from UC Davis, California, United States - 1_2617_0518 | ecosystem: Host-associated > Mammals > Digestive system > Stomach > Rumen | place: USA... | reverse complement strand
GGAGGAGGACAAGGTGCTCGGGCTGGAGATCGGCGCGGACGACTACATCACCAAGCCCTTTTCCATGCGGGAGCTGATCGCCCGCGTCCGCGCCAACATCCGCCGCACGGCGATGAACGCCCCCGTCCCCGAGGAGCGGGGCATGAGCGCCGGGGGCGCTCTGACCATCGACCCCGTCACCAATCAGGTCTACAAGCACGGCGTGCTCATCGACCTGACCCAGCGGGAGTACGAGCTGCTGACCTTCCTCGCCAGCCACCCGGACAAGGTGTTCTCCCGGGTCGATCTCATGGAGCAGGTCTGGAACTACGGCTTCGTGGGCGACGACGCCCGCACTGTGGACGTGACGGTGCGCCGCCTGCGGGAGAAGATCGAGGACGACCCCGGCAGCCCCGCCTACGTTCTCACCCGCCGCGGCGTGGGCTACTACTATTCCGCCCACTGATCGACCGTTCAGAACCCGCAGGGTTCTGAACAGGTAGTCCTCAATCCGATACCCCCGCCCGCGCTACGGCGGGCGGGGCTGTTTTTTACCGAAGGGAGGCGCCGCGCTTGTTCCGCTCGCTTCACATGAAGCTGGTCATGATCCTGATCCTGCTCATCACCTCGCTGATGGCGGTGGTGGGCGCGTTCCTGCTCACCAGCGTCACAAACTTTTATATCGACGAGTTTTACACGCAGATGGACGAGGCGTTCTCCGACGCATCCTTTTACGCCGCGCTGCAAACCGAGGCGGCGCAGGAGGACGGCGCACAGCGCCTGCAAGCGTTGGTGGAGCTGTACGCCGGCTCGCTGGGCATCGACTCCCGCAGCCGCAACTATTACATCCTCGACGCCGACAGCGGCGCGTTCCTCGCCGGCAGCGACGAGGAGACGGGCGCTTCGCTGGAGCAGACGGCGAACATCCTCGCCGCCCGCAACGGCTCCGTGGGCGCGGAGAGCGACCTCACCGCCCACTACATGGACGTGGCGGTGCCGGTCAGCGGCGGGGAGAACCGCTTCATCGTCTACATCCGGGACAACCGCGCCGCCGTGACGGAGCTGAACAACGAGCTGCTGCTCATCATCATTCAGGCGCTGCTGGTGGGGCTGCTGGTGTCGGTGCTGCTGAGCTTCCTGCTGGCGAAAACCATGATCGACCCCATCGAAAAGCTGACCGAGGGCGCGGAGCGTATCGCGGGCGGCAACTTCGACGAGGTGCTGGAGGTGGACTCCACCGACGAGATCGGCGTGCTGACCACCACGTTCAACGACATGGCAAGCGTCCTGCACGACACGCTGGACGCCGTGGAAAACGAGCGCAGCAAGCTGGACGCGCTGTTCCTCCACATGACGGACGGCGTCGTCGCCTACGACCGGGGCGGGAAGCTGATGCACTGCAACCCCGCCGCCGTGGCGCTGCTCGACCGCGCCCCGGAGGACTGCGTCTACGCCGATCTGTTCGAGCCCATCTGCCCCTTCACGCGGGTGATGAGCATGAAGCGCGGCGACTACGTCGAGTCCGAGCTGACCGTGGGCGAGCGCTCGGTGGAGCTGTACTTCGCCGCCTTCGCCGACGAGGAGGCGGGCGGCGTGCTGATCGTGCTCCACGACGTGACGGAGCGCCGCCGCACGGAGGAGCGGCGCAAGGAGTTCGTCGCCAACGTCTCCCACGAGCTGCGCACGCCCCTGACCAACATCCGTTCCTACGCTGAAACCATCCGGGACGCGGGCGACGACATCCCCGCCGACACCCGCAACAGCTTCCTTGACATCGTCATCAACGAGGCGGATCGCATGACGCACATCGTGCAGGATCTGCTGACCCTCTCCCGCCTCGACTCCGGGCGCACGGAGATGGTCATGGCGCGGTTCGCCTTCGGGGACGCCATCGACGCCGTGCTCCGCTCCATCGCGCTGGACGCCCGGCGCCACGGTCACGAACTGACCGGCGACTATCCCGAGCACCTGCCCCTCATCATGGGCGACCGGGGACGCATCGAGCAGGTCATGCTCAACATCCTCAGCAACGCCGTCAAGTACACCCCCGACGGCGGGCACATCCGCGTCACCGCCGGGGACGCGGGTGAGAAGGTCTGGATGGAGGTGGCGGACGACGGCATCGGCATCCCGAAGAAGGATCGCGCCCGCATCTTTGAGCGCTTCTACCGCGTGGACAAGGCGCGTTCCCGCGAATCCGGCGGAACGGGTCTGGGGCTGTCCATCGCCACGGAGATCGTCCAGCGGCACAACGGGTCGCTGACCATCGTGGATCGGGAGGGTCCCGGCACGACGGTTCGGCTGGAGCTGCCCATCCGGCAGCCCCGGGAGGCGCAGCCATGACCCGCCCTGCCGACCGAAGGGCGCGGCGCGTCAACCGCCTCCAGAACCTGACGATCTTCCTGCTGACGCTCTCCATGCTGCTGCTCATCGCCAGCCTGCCCCTGTTCGGCGCTCTGTCCGACAGCAGCCTTCTGGAGCTGCTGCGCGCGCGGCGGCGCACGGAAAGCGCCGCTCCCACCGAGGAGCGCGGCGGCGCGTCCTCCCTCGTATTCCCCGTGCGCATCGTCTACACCAACGACTTCGCCCGCGTCGGCGCGGACGCCCTCACCACCGTCAGCGACGAGTTTGAGCGGGCGGGCACCTTCCTCGGCGAGGCGCTCGGCTCCGCCAACGGCGCGACGCCCATCCGCGAGGCGGAGTTTCTGAACGCCATGCTGGGCGAGGGCGCGTACTTTGACTTCATCGCCGCTCTGCCCGCCGAAATTCTCTCCGGGCTGCTGGGCATCTCCGCCCCGGCGGAAACCGTCGCCGGCGTGCGTCGGATGCTGCTCACCCCCGCCGCCGACGGCGACGCCGCCCTCTACCTACAGGACGGCGCGGGGCGGAGCTACCGATACCGCACCGCCGTGAGCAGCGCGGCGCTGAAGGACTTTCTCACCTCCCGGAGCGGCGAGAGCGCGGAGTTCGCCTTTATGCTGGGCGAGGCTTATGCCCGGCTGTCCCCCTACACGCTGGTTCTCGGCGAACCGGCGGCGCGGCACGCGCTGTCCGCTGCCAACGCGCTCAGCGGCAGCGAGGACACGATCCTGCGCCGCGCGGAGTTCAACGCCCACACCGAGAACCGCTTCACCGAATCCTCCGGCACGGTCATCGTGCGCGAGGCGTCCAGCGCCCTGTACCTGCGCCCCGACGGCGCGGTGGACTATCTGGGCGGCGCGGCGGTTCCCGGCTCCGTCTACTTTGTCGCCGGGCAGGACGGAGCGCCCACGCTGGCGGAGGCGGCGGCCGCCGCGCAGAATCTGGCGGTCACGCTGCTGCAAGGGCTGCTGGGGGACGCCACCCTCTACCTCAGCGGCGCACGGGAAGAAAACGGGCGCACGGAGATCACCTTCGACCTGATGGTGGGCGGCACGCCGCTGCGCCGCTCCGACGGCGCCCACGCCGGCGTCGTCACCGTGGAGGGGCAGTCCATCACCGCGTTCACGCTCAACGTGCGCAGCTATGTCCGGCAGGAGAAGGAGCCGCTGCTGCTGCCCTTCGCGCTCTCGGCGGCGATCGCCCGGGTCTGGGACGGCGCGGAGCTGAGCGTCGCCTACATCGACAGCGGCGCGGACGAGGTGCTGCCCGCATGGATCGCAGAATAATCACTTGCGAAACCGCGTTTCGCAGGTGATACTGATACTGATTTCAAATCATACGCGAAGGAAAGGAGCTGACCGCGTGAAAGCCGCACGTCTGAAAAACATCGTCATCGCCATTCTTGCGCTGGTCAACGTCTTTTTGCTCTCGCTGCTGGTCGCGCGTGAGGCGCAGGAGTACGCCGCCCGCCGCCGCACCGAGGCGGAGCTGATCCGGCTCTACGCCTCCGCGGGGATCGAGCTGAGCGCCGCGCTGATTCCGCGGGAGCTGCCCCGTCTCGCCGCCGACGAGCCTGTCCGCGACCCGGACGCCGAGTCCGCCTTCGCCGAGGCGCTGCTGGGCGCGTGTACGGCGGAGGACGTGGGCGGCGGCATCATCCGCTACCGCGGGGCAAAGGGCGCCTGCCTGTTCCGCTCCAGCGGCTCGCTGGAGGCGACGCTGGAACGCGCCGTGGGCAGCCGGGAGACCTTCTGCGAAAACCTGTTCTGCGACTACGGCTACGCCGCGCTCTCCTCGGACGTACAGAGCGACGGCACCGGCACCGTCACCGCCGTGCGGATGCTGCCCGGCGGCATGGTGTTCAACGCGCGGCTGCTGCTGCGCTTCTACCGGGGCAGCCTGATCTCCGTCACCGGCTCCTTTGTCCCGGCGGCGGAGCCGCCGGAGGGCGCGGAGGGCGTGGACGGCGTGACCGCGCTGGTGCGCTTTTTCGATTACAGCCGGGGCAGCGGCGAGGTCTGCACCGCCGTGACCGACGTGCGCGAGGGCTATCTGCTCCAAAGCACCGCCTCCGCCGCCCAGCGGCTCATTCCCGCGTGGTGCGTCGTCACGGACGTGAACCAATACTATGTGAATATGTCCACCGGCGAGGTGACGCGCGAGGGCTAGTCCCCCGCGCCGCCGTCAAATCCGTCAGAAGGGATTGCAATTTTGGCAAATCTGTGGTATACATAAAGACGTATGAGCAGTTTTCCGAGGGACCGCTGCGTTTCTTGTGATAATTGCCGAAATGCTTGAGATACTAGACGGGTGCTTTGCAGCTTTTGCTGCCATTCCCGTTTAAGGAGATAATATGCAGAAATACATTGTCCGCGGCGGTCGTCCGCTCCATGGCGAGGTTCACATCAGCGGCGCGAAGAACGCTGCCGTTGCCATCATCCCCGCCGCGCTGCTGGTAAACGGCGTCTGCCGCATCGAAAATATCCCCCAGATTTCCGACGTGACCGCCCTTCTGAAGATTCTTCAGCGCCTCGGCGCGTCCATCCGCTACCTCAACCCCTCCGACGTGGAGATCGACTGCTCCCACATCCACACCACCCACGTTCCGCAGGAGCTGGCGCACAAGCTCCGCGCCTCCTATTACCTCATCGGTGCGCTGCTGGGTCGCTTCGGCAGCGCGGAGGTCTCCATGCCCGGCGGCTGCAACTTCGGCGGCATCCGCCCCATCGACCAGCACGTCAAGGGCTTCGCCGCCATGGGCGCTCAGGTCACGGAGGGCGACTTCATCGTCGCCAAGGCGGCGGGCGGTCGCATGAAGGGCGCGAACGTCTATCTGGACGTGGTCTCCGTGGGCGCCACCATGAACATCATGATGGCGGCGGCGCTGGCGGAGGGCACCACTGTCATCGAAAACGCGGCGAAGGAGCCGCACATCGTCGATCTGGCGAACTTCCTGAACCTGATGGGCGCGAACATCAAGGGCGCGGGCACGGACACCATCCGCGTCCACGGCGTGGACGCGCTCCACGGCGGCGTGTACGCCATCATTCCCGACCAGATCGAGGCGGGCACCTATATGACCGCCGTCGCCGCCGCCGGGGGCGACGTGCTCCTGCGCGGCATCATCCCCAAGCACATGGACTGCATCACCGCCAAGCTGCTGGAGATGGGCGTCGAGGTGGAGGAGAAGGACGACACCCTGCGCATCCGCCGCACCGGGGCGCTGACCCGCACCAACATCAAGACCCTGCCCTATCCCGGCTTCCCCACGGACATGCAGCCCCAGATCACCACCGTGCTGGCGCTGGCGCAGGGCACGAGCATCGTCACCGAGGGCGTGTGGGACAACCGTTACCGCTACGTCGGCGAGCTGTTGCGCATGGGCGCGCAGATTCGCGTGGACGGGCGCACCGCCGTGGTGGAGGGCGTGAGCCATCTGACCCCCGCCACCGTGCAGGCGTTCGATCTGCGGGCGGGCGCGGCGATGGTCGTGGCGGCGCTGGCGGCGAAGGGCACCAGCGAAATCCTCAACGTGCAGTATATCGAGCGCGGCTACGAGGACATCATCGGCAAGCTCCGTGCGCTGGGCGCGGACATTGAAAGCGTGGAGTATCGGGAGGAGCAGACCGACGCGCCCCGCCGGATCGGATAAGCCGTGCCCATTCGGAACCCGAAGGGCTCCAAGCAGGTCAAGTGCACCAAAAAAGCCCCGATTCGGGGCTTTTTCTTTTTGACTATTGCCCCGTTTTATGCTAGACTGGGGACATGGATTTTTATACGCTTGCAAGCTCCTCCGGCGGGAACGCGGCGCTGCTGCGCTGCGGCGACACGTCAATCCTGCTGGACGCGGGCATTTCCGCCCGTCGCATCCGGCAGGCGCTGCTCCGCCTCGGCACGTCGCCGGAGGCGCTGAGCGCCGTGCTGGTGACGCACGAGCATTCCGATCACGTCAGCGGCATCGCCACGCTGACCAAGCAATACGGCATTCCCGTCTACGCCAGCCGGGGCACGGCGCGGTTCCTGCGCTGCCCGGAGCCGACGCTCCGCGTCTTTGACGCGGGGGAGGGCTTCACCGTGGGAACCATGACGGTGCGCAGCTTCCGCACGTCCCACGACGCGGCGGACAGCGTGGACTATCGCGTGGACACGGCGGACGGCTCCTTCGGTGCGCTGACCGACACCGGCTATGTGACCAACGCCGCGGCGGACGCCCTCGCGGGGGTCGATCTGCTGCTGCTGGAGGCGAACCACGACGTTGACACCCTCCGTGCCGGTCCCTATCCCTACCACCTCAAGCAGCGGATTCTGGGGCAGTACGGGCACCTGTGCAACGAGGCGGCGGCGGAATTCGCCCTGTACTGTGCGCGGCAGGGGACGCGGGACATTCTCCTCGCGCACCTCTCCGCCGAGAACAACAGCCCCGACATGGCGGAATACGCCGTGGGACGGCGCTTGCAGGGGACAGGGGTGCGTCTCGCCGTCGCGCCGAAGGACCGGGAGAGCGAGGTACACACGATATGCAAAGCGTGACGGTGCTGTGCGTGGGCAGGCTAAAGGAAAAATTCTACGCCGACGCCTGTGCCGAGTATCAGAAGCGGCTCTCCCGCTTCTGCCGCCTCACGCTCACCGAGCTGCCGGAGCAGCGGCTGGGCGACGCGCCCTCCGCCGCGGAGATCGCCGCGGCGCTGGATCGGGAGGCGGACGCCATCGAGGCGCGGCTGCCCCGCTCCGGCACGGTGGCGGCGCTGTGCGTCGAGGGCAGGGAGCTGTCCAGCGAGCAGCTCGCCGACGCCATGGCGCGGTGGGCGACGCGGGGCGTCTCACAGCTCACGTTTGTCATCGGCGGAAGCTTCGGACTGTCGGAGCGGGTCAAACGCGCCGCCGACCTGCGGCTGTCCATGTCGCCGATGACCTTCCCCCACCATCTGGCGCGGGTCATGCTCTTGGAGCAGATTTACCGCGCGTACCAGATCCAAGGCGGCACAAAATACCACAAGTAGGTGAATCGTATGAACGAACCGAAGCTGACATGGGGCAAGCGCGAACGCGACCTGCCTGAGCGCTGGCCGAGACTGCCGGACGGCGCGCCGGAGGAGGGCGCCTTCCTGACCCATCGGCTCGAGCGCAACTGCGAGGCGGAGCTGCTGGAGCAGCTTCTTCGCGCCTATGGCATCCCCGTGGTTACGGAGCACGGGAACTACGGCTCGCTGGGCAAGGTCGTGATGGGCTTTTCCGGCGAGGGCGTGGATTTCTTCGTCCCGGCGTCCATGCTGGAGGACGCGCAAAACCTGTTGACACCCGTGGCGGACACGGAAACGGATACACAAACAAGCGATCAGTAAATTTATGCAGGAGGTAATGCAACATGGACTATCGCAAGGAATATGAGAAATGGTTGGCGTCCGACGCGCTGACCGCCGCCGAGCACGCGGAGCTGGAGGCCATCAGGGATGACGACAAGGAGATCAAGGAGCGCTTCTACGCGCCGCTGGAATTCGGCACCGCGGGTCTGCGCGGCACGATGAAGATGGGTCTCCACCAGATGAACCGCTTCGTCATCAACTGGGCGACGCAGGGCTTCGCCGACGTCATCTCCGCCGAGGGCGCGGAGGCGAAGGAGCGCGGCGTGGCGATCTGCATGGACTGCCGCAACAACGGCTACGACTTCGCCAAGGCGGCGGCGTGCGTCATGGCGGCGAACGGCATCAAGGTGCGCCTGTTCGACGAGCTGCGCCCCACCCCGGAGCTGTCCTTCGCCGTGCGCGAGTACCACTGCATCGCCGGCATCAACGTCACCGCCAGCCACAACCCCAAGGAGTACAACGGCTATAAGGTCTACTGGGAGGACGGCGCCCAGCTTCCCCCGCAGCACGCCGACCAGATTGCGAAGAATCTGGAGAAGATCGACATCTTCACCGGTCCCAAGACCATGGACTTTGACGAGGCGGTTCGCTCCGGCATGATTACCATTTTCGGCGAGGACTGCGACAGGCGCTTCCTCGAAGAGGTCATGAAGATGGTCAACGACTACGACAGCGTCGCCAAGGTCGCCGACACCTTCAAGGTGGTCTACACCCCGTTCCACGGCTGCGGTCACAAGCTGGTGCCCGAGGCGCTGCGCAGACTGGGCGTCAAGCACATCATCTGCGAGCCGGAGCAGATGAAGATCGACGGCAACTTCCCCACCGTGGTCTCCCCGAACCCGGAGAACCCCGAGGGCTTCTATCTCGCCATTGACCTTGCCAAGAAGGAGGGCGCGAACTTCATCATCGGCACCGACCCGGACAGCGACCGCGTGGGCGTCATGGTGCAGGACAACAAGGGCGAGTTCAAGCCCGTGTCCGGCAACCAGATGGGCGTGCTGCTGCTCGACTACCTCATCGGCGCGATGAAACGCGCCGGTACGCTCCCCGCCGACGCCGCCATGTGCAAGAGCCTCGTCTCCACCGAGATGGCGCGCAAGGTCGCCGAGAGCAACGGCGTCGCCTGCTACGACACCTTTACCGGCTTCAAGTTCATGGCGGAGAAGATGGGTCAGCTTGAGAGCGCCCACGAGAAGACCGTCATCATGTCCTTCGAGGAGAGCTACGGCTACATGATCGGTCACTACGTCCGCGACAAGGACGCCGTCACCGCCTCCATGCTCATCGCGGAGATGGCGGCGTGGTACGCCACGCAGGGCAAGACCCTGTTCGACGCGCTGCAGGATCTGTTCAAGAAGTACGGCTGGTACGGCGAAAAGACCCTCAACCTCGTCATGCCCGGCGTGGACGGCGTGGAGAAGATGGCGAAGCTGATGGCCGACCTCCGCGCCAACCCGCCCAAGGAGATCGCGGGCGTGAAGGTCGTGGCCCACCGCGACTACAAGACCGGCATCGAAACCGACACCCTCACCGGCAAGACCACCGAGATGGAGCTCAAGGGCAGCAACGTCCTGCGCTACCACACCGAGGACGGCACGGCGATCATCGTGCGTCCCTCCGGCACGGAGCCGAAGGTCAAGGTCTATGTCCTCACGCAGGGCAAGGACCCCGCCGAGCGCGACGAGCGCGTGGCGAAGTACGCCGCCTGGGGCGAGAGCCTGAGGGGCTGAGAGCCTGACGTCAAAAAGGACGTCCGCTTGCGCGGGCGTCCTTTTTGATTGATTCTTCCCGCGAATTGGCATATACTATTCCAAAATTACCACGCAAAGGAGCCGAACACATGAAATTTTCCGACATGCCCTACACCCGTCCCGACATCGACGCCGTCCGCGCCGCGCTGGGCGCGGTGCTGCAAAAAATTGAGAGCGCGGAGAGCGCCGCGGCGCAGCTTGCCGCCGTGGACGAGCTGAACGCCATCGAGGGACACCTCGGCACGGCGGCGACGCTGGCGTCCATCCGCCACACCATCGACACCCGGGACGAGTTCTACGACAGGGAGAACGACTTCATCGACGAGACCATGCCGCTGCTGGAGGAGGACATCCAGAAAATCAACCGCGCCCTGCTGGCGTCGCCCCACCGCGCCGCGCTGGAGGACAGGCTGGGCAAGGTATTCTTCCTCGACCTTGAGCTCGCCGAGCGGAGCTTCAGACCGGAGATGGTGGAGCTGATGCAGCGGGAGAACAAGCTCGAAAGCGACTACCAGAAGCTCTACGCCTCCGCCGTGGTGGAGTTTGACGGGCAAAAGCTGCCGCTGCCCAAGCTGGGACCCTACAAGCAAAGCCCCGACCGCGCCGTCCGCCGCCGCGCCTACGAGACGGAGGCGGCGTTCTTCGACGCCCACCGCGAGGAGCTGGACGGGCTGTACGACGCTCTGGTGAAGAACCGCACGGAGCAGGGAAAGCTGCTGGGCTATGACAGTTATCTCCCGCTGGGCTACGACCGCATGGGGCGCAACTGTTACGGTCCCGCCAAGGTCGCCGCCTTCCGCGAGCAGATCGCCCGCGACCTCGTGCCGCTGGTGGCGAAGGTCAAGGCGGCGCAGGCGAAGCGCCTCGGCGTTGGGACGCTCAAATTCTACGACGACGTCCTGCTCTATCCCGACGGCAACCCCACCCCGCAGGGCACGGCGGACGACATCCTCGCCGCCGGTCTGGCGATGTATCAGCAGCTCAGCCCGGAGACGGCGGAGTTCATCCGCTTTATGTACGACAACGAGCTGCTGGACGTGCTGAGCAAGGACGGCAAAGCCCCCGGCGGCTACTGCACCGAGATCTACGACTATCGCGCCCCCTTCATCTTCTCCAACTTCAACGGTACGGCGGGGGACGTGGACGTGCTGACGCACGAGGCGGGGCACGCCTTCGCGGCGTACCGCGCCATGAAGCACGGCTATCCCCGCCGCCTCATGACCCCCACCATGGACGGCGCGGAGACGCATTCCATGTCCATGGAGTTCCTGACCTCGCCCTATCATCACCTGTTCTTCGGCGACGCCACCGCCCGCTATGAGGTCGCCCACGCGGAGGAGGCGCTGACCTTCATCCCCTACGGCTGCATGGTGGACGAGTTCCAGCACCTCATGTACGAGAACCCGACGCTGACGCCGGAGCAGCGCAACGCCACCTGGCTCGATCTGGAGAAGAAGTACCGCCCGTGGACGGACTTCGACGCCCTGCCCTTCTACTCCCGCGGGGCGCTCTGGCAGCGCCAGCTCCACATCTATCTCTATCCGCTCTACTATATCGACTACTGCATGGCGCAGACCATGGCGTTCCAGTTCTGGATGCTGCACCTGCGCGACCCCAGGGAGGCGTGGACGCGCTACCTCGCCTTCGTCGATCAGGGCGGCACGAAAACCTTTGAGGAGCTCGCCCACGGCGCCGGGCTGAAGCTCCCCTACGACGACGGCGCGATCCGCGCAATCGGCGCGGCGGTCGGCAAATGGCTGGCGGAGCACGCATAACGCGGTAAATCGGAAAGCAGGAACTTGTTATACAGGAGGAACCGACATGAAGCTGATTGAGCCAACCATGGCATATGACGCGGGGATACAGGCGTATCGGCGGGCGTTTCTTGCGTCCGGGGAGACGATGGACGGGAGCGGCGGCTTGGGTCGGTACGAGCGGACGCGGGACTGGCTCGACGAGGTGGCGCGGCTCCGTCGCGCCGAGACTGCGCCGCCGCATCTGGTGCCCGCGACGCAGTACATTTATATCCGCGAAGCCGACGGCAAGGTGGTCGGTATGCTCCAGATCCGGCACCGGCTCAACCCGTATCTGGCGCAATACGGCGGACACATCGGCTATTCCGTGGCTCCCGACGAGCGGCGGAGGGGCTATGCCACGCAAATGCTGCGCGGCGTGCTGCCGGAATGCCCGCGCCTCGGCATCCACCGTGTGCTCATCACCTGCGTACAGGGCAACGAGGGCAGCAAGCGCACCATCCTGCGAAACGGCGGACGGTTCGAGCGCGCCGTTTACGACCCGGACGCGCGGCTTTGGTTCGAGCGCTATTGGATCGACCTATGACCCGACGCGCCGCACCTGATCGGGGCGGCAATACAGGCAGCCGGTACAGGGCGTGACGCCCATCCGCTCGAACAGCTCCTCCAGCGTGACGAAGGCAAAGCCCCGCGCCGCGAGCGCGTCGATGGCTTGCAGCGCCGCGTCCACGCTGGAATCATAGCTGTCATGCAGCAGCACCACGTCGCCGTCCCGCACACCGTCGAGGATGCGCCGGGCGACCCGATCGGCGTCCAGCAGCTTCCAGTCCTCCGTGTCCAGCGACCAGTAGACCAGCGGCGCGTCGGCCTCCCGCAGGGTCTCGGCGCTGGCGAAGCCCCACGGCGGGCGTATCCAGTATCCGCTGCCGCCCAACACCGCCGACAGCGCCGCCTCCGTGCGCCGCAGCTCCTGCGCCCCCACCGCGCCGCTGTTGTCCAGCCGCCGGTGGGTGTAGGTATGGTTGCCGATCTGGTGCCCCTCCGCCGCCATGCGTTGCAGCAGCGCCTCCTGTCCCGCGATCTGCTCGCCGATGATGAAAAACGTGACATGCGCCCCGCGCTCGCGCAAGCCGTCCAACAGGCGCTCCGTCCGCGCGGCGTTGGGACTGTCGTCGAAGGTCAGCGCGACGCAGGCGCCGTGCTGCGGCTCCATGGCGGGGACGGCTGCCTCCCGCGCCCCCAGCAGGGCGAACAGCGGCAAAGCGAGCAGGCAGAGCCAGCGTTTTGATTTCATATCCTCACCTCGTCTTTGTATATGCGCGGGGAACGGAAAAAAGCCCATTTAGATAGCGACTTCTGAAGCTATCTAAATGGGCTCTTTTATGACTTGGGCGCTCGGTTCATACTGGACTCCCATCAAAAGCAGACAACGTCTACTTTTGATAGCGCGTCAGCGCGTCGGAGTCTGCATGAGACGGCATCTGCGCTTCTGCGCAGATGGGCGGCGCATCAAGCGCCGCCTTTCCAATCAAAAGCTTCTGCTTTTTATTGGAAAATAGGATCAGACCAGCTCGATCATCGCGGTTTCCGCGGCGTCACCGCGGCGGATGCCGGTGCGGATCAGGCGGGTGTAGCCGCCGTTGCGCTCAGCGTAGCCGGGGGCGATCTCCTTGAAGACCTTCTTGACGACGTCCTCACGGGTGATGAACGCCATCGCCTGACGGTAAGCAGCCAGATCGCCCTTCTTGCCGAGGGTAATCATCTTCTCGGCGAGGGGCTTGATCTCCTTGGCGCGGGTGACGGTGGTCTCCATCTTGCCCTTGTCCAGGAAATCCGTGACCTGCTGGCGGAGCATCGCGCGGCGCTGATCGGTAGTCTTGCCGAGCTTACGGGTTCCGGGCATATCGTTTCCCTCCTTACGGAATCGAAATCAGTTAGTTGTTATCCTCGCTGGCGAGGGACAGCCCCATCATAGCGAGTTTGTTGATGACCTCTTCAAGCGATTTGCGACCGAGGTTGCGCACCTTCATCATATCGTCCTCCGTCTTGGAGATCAGATCCTCAACGGTGTTGATGTTGGCGCGCTTGAGGCAGTTGAAGCTGCGCACGGAGAGGTCAAGCTCCTCAATGGTGAGCTCAAGCACCTTGTCGCGCTGCGCCTCCGCCTTCTCCACCACGGTGGAGCGCGTGCTCATGGTATCGCTGAGGTCGGTGAAGAGCGTGAAGTGGTCGCAGAGAATCTTCGCGCCGAGGGACACGGCGTCCCGCGGGCTGATCGTACCGTCCGTCCAGACCTCCAGCGTGAGCTTGTCGAAGTCGGTCATGTTGCCCACACGGGTGTTTTCCACCGTGTAGTTGACCTTGTAGACGGGGGTGTAGATCGAATCCACCGGCAGGAGACCGATGATCGTCTGCGCAGGCTTGTTGCGGTCGGCGGGGACATAGCCGCGCCCGTGGCTGAGCGTGATCTCCATGTTGAGGGTCGCGCCCGCGTCCAGCGTGGCAATGTGCAGATCGGGGTTGAGCACCTCCACCTCGCTGTCGCCCTTGATGTCGCCGGCGGTGACCTCGCAGGGACCCACCGCCTCGATATACACGGTCTTGACGCTGTCCGCGCCCTCCAGCTTGGTAATCAGGCTCTTGATGTTCAGCACGATCTCGGTGACGTCCTCCTTGACGCCGGGGATGGTGGCGAACTCGTGCTGGACACCCGCGATTTTGATCGTGGTAGCTGCCGTTCCGGGCAGGGACGAGAGCAGAATACGGCGCAGGGCGTTGCCCAGCGTAATGCCGTAGCCCCGTTCCAGAGGTTCCACTACAAATTTGCCGTAAGTGCCTTTTTCCGGATCTTCGATGCACTCGATCTGAGGCTTTTCAATTTCAATCAAAGCAGTTACCCTCCTTTTCAGTTTGTGACCACACGGTCAGGAAATAAGCGATGAGGGTTTACCGATTACTTCGAGTACAACTCGACGATCAGGTGCTCCTCGATCGGGAGATCAATGTCCTCGCGGGCGGGCATACGGACGACCGTGCCCTTGAGCGCATTCTTTTCCTTTTCGAGCCAGGTCGGAACGGTGAAGACGGGGGCGTCCTCGCCGGTGAGGCGCTTGAACATCGCGGAGGAACGGCTCTTCTCGCACACCTCGATCACGTCGCCCACCTTGACGAGGTAGGACGGGATGTTGACGCGCTTGCCGTTAATCATGAAGTGACCGTGGCTGACGGCCTGACGCGCCTCGCGGCGGGTCATGGCGAAGCCCAGACGGTACACAACGTTATCGAGGCGGCGCTCGATGGTGCTGAGCATGACCTCGCCGGTCTGCCCCTGCGCCTTGGACGCCTTCTCGTAATACTCACGGAACTGCTTTTCCAGAATGCCGTAAACGAACTTGACCTTCTGCTTCTCGTTGAGCTGGCGGGCATATTCGCTCTGCTTACGGCGCATCTGACCCTTGGGATTGCGGTTGCTCTCGGACTTGGTCTTTCCGGTGTAGCCCATAGCCGCAGGAGAAATACCCAGCGCTCTGCAACGCTTTACGATGGGCTGTGAATTCTTAGCCATTGTTTACTTCCTCCTTCTTCTCAGACGCGGCGGCGCTTCGGGGGACGGCAGCCGTTGTGGGGGATCGGGGTGACGTCCTTGATCATCGTGACCTCAAGACCGACGGCCTGGAGGGCGCGGATCGCGGCTTCACGTCCCTGACCGGGACCCTTGACAAAGACCTCAACGGTCTTGAGACCGTGCTCCATGGCGGCGGTGGCGGCCGTCTCGGCGGCGCTCTGCGCGGCGAACGGCGTGGACTTCTTGCTGCCGCGGAAGCCGAGACCGCCGGAGGAGGCCCAGGAAAGGGCGTTGCCCTGAGAGTCGGTCACGGTGACCATGGTGTTGTTGAAGGAAGAACGGATATGGACCTGACCGCGTTCTACGTTCTTCTTTTCACGACGGCGGCGGATAACCTTCTTGCCGCCAGCTTTAGCGTTAGCCATTTTCTATTCTCCCTCCTTACTTCTTCTTGTTCGCAATGGTCTTCTTGGGACCCTTGCGGGTGCGCGCGTTGGTCTTGCTGCGCTGACCGCGGACGGGCAGACCGCGGCGATGACGGGTGCCGCGATAGCAGCCGATCTCGCTCAGGCGCTTGATGTCCAGCGCGGTCTGACGGCGCAGGTCGCCCTCGACGATATAGCCGTGGTCGATGACCTCACGCAGCTTCGCCTCATCGGCGTCGGACAGATCCTTCACGCGGGTATCGGGGTCAACGCCCGCCTTGGCAAGGATGTCGCAGGCGCTCTTTCTGCCAATGCCGTAGATGTAAGTCAAACCGATTTCGATTCGCTTTTCCTTCGGCAGGTCAATACCGGCAATACGTGCCATTTAATTTACCTCCAATTCAGTCTCAACCCTGGCGCTGCTTGTGCTTCGGATTCTCGCAGATGACCATGACACGGCCTTTGCGGCGAATGATCTTGCACTTCTCGCACATGGGCTTCACGGACGGTCTTACTTTCATGTCTGAAACCTCCAATTACTTTGTTCGCCATGTGATCCGACCGCGGGTCAGGTCATACGGGGACATCTCCACCGTTACCTTGTCACCGGGCAGGATCCGGATGAAATTCATTCTGAGCTTGCCGGAAATGTGGGCCAGAATCGTATGACCGTTTCCGATGTCTACCTGGAATGTGGTGTTGGGCAGGGACTCAACCACCGTGCCCTCCACTTCGATCATGTCGGATTTTGCCAAGTGTTATCCCTCCTGGTCGGAATAGTCTGCACCGCTGTACGATGCTATTGATTTACGAAGCTCGCTGTTGGTGAGCTTTTCGTTCTCTTTGATCTTTGCGGCAACGCGGTCGCCGGTGTCGGCGATGAAGCGGACGTGCTTGCGCTTTTTCCGCTTCGGCGCCTCCACCTTGCGGCTCTTACCGTCCGCGAGGAGCAGGTAATCCCCGTCCGTCTCCACGACGTAGAAGAGCTTGCCCCGCTCGCGTCCGGCGGTTGCCTGGACCAAATGCGCTCTCGTGATCTCCATCGCGCACCTCACGGAGCGGGAACCGTCAGAAGCTCCGGCTCTCCGGCTGTGATGAGGAGCGTGTTTTCGTAGTGCGCGGCGTACTTGCCGTCAGCCGTGCGGACGGTCCAGCCGTCCGGCATCTGGCGGATGGCCGCCGTGCCGGCGTTGACCATGGGCTCTACCGCGATCGTCATGCCGCGCAGGAGCTTGGGACCGTGTCCGGGTGCGCCGTAGTTCGGCACCTCCGGGCTCTCGTGCATGTTCCTGCCGACGCCGTGGCCGACATACTCACGCACGACGGAAAAGCCGTTGCGCTCCACATACTCCTGAACCGCATGACCGATGTCCGAGATGCGATAGCCCTCGCGGGCGAACTGGATGCCCTCGAAGAAGCTCTGCCTCGTGACGTCGATGAGCCGCTGCGCCTCGTCGGAAATCTTCCCGCAGGCGTAGGTCGCCGCACAGTCGCCGTGGAACCCGCCGATATACGCGCCCACGTCCACGCTGACGATGTCGCCCTCCCGCAGAACCCGGGAACCGGGAATGCCGTGGATGATCTCGTCGTTGACGGACACGCAGACGCTGGCGGGATAGCCGTTGTAGTTGAGGAACGACGGCACCGCGCCCTGCGACTTGATGAACTGGTGTACTGCTTTGTCGATCTCTCGGGTTGTTACGCCGGGCTTTACCATTTCCCCTGCCAAGGCACGGGCAGCCGCGGTAATTTTTCCCGCCCGGCGCATCAATTCGATCTCTCGCGCTGATTTGAGCGTAATCATTCGATTACTCCTTCAGCAGCCTGAGGATCGCCGCGGAGGTGGCTTCGACGGAGCCCTGATCCTCCACCGGAACCAGAACGCCGCGGGACCTGTAGAAGTCCTTGAGCGGTTCCGTTTCCTTATGATAGACCGCGAGACGCGATTTCACCGTCTCGGGGGCATCATCCTTGCGCGTCATCAGCTTGCTGCCGCACTCGTCGCACACGCCCTCCTGCTTGGGGGGCACGGCGACGACGTGGTAGCTCGCGCCGCACTTGGGGCAGACGCGCCGCCCGCTCATGCGCTCCATGATGGTCTCGTCGGAGATCTCCATGGAAACCACGCGGTCAAACGTGATACCGTTCTGTTCCAGCGCCTCCGCCTGACCG
>Ga0326512_10001579_pt1 | contig 17375 bp, 15 predicted proteins | sample 1_2617_0518_D_FD_203652 | JGI IMG/M metagenome (GOLD analysis project Ga0326512, IMG submission 203652) | Bovine rumen microbial communities from UC Davis, California, United States - 1_2617_0518 | ecosystem: Host-associated > Mammals > Digestive system > Stomach > Rumen | place: USA... | reverse complement strand
CCCCCGACAATAGCGGTTTTTTTTGTCATCGTCTTTTTTTTATTATATAACGACTTGAGTTTGTTTATTATTGTCGAAGAATAAACTGAAACGACGGAATAATAAGAGTAATGATGCCTTCGGTGTAAGCAAATTATTCTTATTATTCCAATTCGTTTCGAATATACTAAGCCAATTTCTTTAATCCGCACAGGACACATTTTGTAGTCTGTTCAGACCACCTCTAACCCCTCCTGACTCAGGAGGGGAATTAGTTAGAATAGACTTCCAGAGGCAAATGAAAGGCAAAGCTAATAAGTTCCCCTCCTTAGTTCTTGCTAAGGCAAGCGGCAGAGCCGAGCGAGGAGGGGTTAGGGGAGGTCTGAACAAATGAATTTGTTCTAAACAATTCGACCGAACGGCAATTTTGTTTTAATTTTGAAAATAATTTTTATTTAATTTTTTTATCATTACCAACCCCTTTTTGTAAAAATAATTCATAAAAAAAAGGCCCTTCTGAAAGTAGCATTCTGGAACGAAAACACACCTTCAATCGAACCATGCCAGAGACCTCGTTTTGAGATTGATATTGAATCAAAGTGGGTTTACAGCCATATCAAACTGAGATTCATCATTAGTTGCATTCTGTTCCAAGTCACATCTCAGTTTGATGTGGCTGTAAACCCACCATGATTCAATATCAATCACGGCATGAAGGCCGCCGAATGTTACTCCGAACTGTTCGAAAGAAGAGGTTAAGGTGGGTAGGAGCTGTTCTTTTTGCGAAGTGAATTTTTGCAACACGTTGTAAATCAACAATATGCGCAACCCCTCTCAATACTCGCATATTTGCAAGCGACTTTCAAGTTGGTGAATTCCGTGCGATTCTCAGAGGGGTAGTTGTCAAGAAAATACATATTTTTTTAAGGAAAGAAATTACCGTAATTTACGTAATTTTTTTTGACCTGCGATTGAAAATTTTTCTCGCGAAAAATTTTGTCGGAAAGAAATTATTACAAATTAGAAGAAATTATTTCCAGAAAAATATAATAGTTTTCCGCTCAAGCTTGAGCAATTTTGTTTTAATTTTGTTCCTAATTTTCATTTAATTTCTTCATCGAATGCAGCGAGATGAATCCCATGAAAAGGAGTTCTACTCGCTTCGCTCGCAGAAGAAATTAAATGAAAATTAATTCAAAATAAAAACAAAATTGCCGTTCGGTCTGAACAGACGATAAAATGTGTCCTGTACGGATGAAATCTAATATAAAGAAATTGTTTTAGTTTATTTGAAACGAATAATTGGCTTGCGCCGAAGGCATCATTATTCTTATTATTCGTTCGTTTCAGTTTATTCATTGACAATAATTTTCTTATTTCGAAGTAGGCTGTCCAATTTGTAAATGTCACAAATAATTTGTATTTTTGCAGCCGCAATGCAAATGTCACTATATATATAATAAGGTGGACTATGGTTAGCAAGAACGAGATGAAACTGGTCAGGCAACTCGAAATGAAAAAGTACAGACAGAAGACTGGACTGTTTGTTGCCGAAGGACCAAAGGTGGTAGGCGATCTGTTGAAGTGTGGCTTTCAGCCTCGGCTATTCTTCGCGACGTCGGAGTATGGTGGCTCGCTGCCGACAAACGCGAGAACGGTCGGTGCCGACGAGCTTCAGCGACTGAGCTTCTTGCAGCATCCACAGCAGGTGCTGGCCGTCTTCCAGTTGCCTGTGCAAGAGCATGTCCCTGCACCTTGTGGCCTTTGCCTCGCGCTCGACGGGGTGCAGGACCCGGGGAACCTTGGCACCATCATCCGTATAGCCGACTGGTTTGGCATCAAGGTCATCTACTGCTCGAGGGATACGGTCGATGCTTGGAACCCGAAGGTGGTGCAGGCCACGATGGGGAGCATTGCGCGTGTGACGATCTGTTATGTGGAACTGTCGGACCTGCTGCGCTCCACCGATCTGCCTGTCTATGGCACGCTGCTCAACGGCGAGAATCTCTATTCGCAGGAGCTGACTGCGGACGGCATCATCGTCATGGGCAACGAGGGCAATGGCATCTCGACTGAGATACGTCCGCTGGTCGGCAGGCGCTTGTTCATACCGAGCTATCATCCAGCCGATACGGCAGAGAGCCTGAACGTCGCCATCGCCACCGCCATCACATGCGCGGAGTTTCGAAGAAGGCAGACCACGAATGAGACGAATTGACACGAAGTTTTTTCTAATAACTTTCATATCAAGTAATGATTAAAAAATAACTTTGGACGATTTGTCGTCTGTTCAGACCACCCAACTTATTTTTTCACCGTTACTTAATTCGTGTCATTGGAGAAATCCGTGGTAGAGAAGAAAAGTGGTAAACTTTTGTCGGATGAAATGTTGCATTTCTCAATGAAATGTTTTATCTTTGCATGCAATATGATGAAGATACACTAACTTAAACAAATAATGACAATGGAAACAAAAATTATTGGCTTGGCCAGTGACCATGCGGGGTTTGCCCTCAAACAGTTTGTGAAGAAGTATTTGGACGAGAAAGGACTGCCCTATAAGGACTATGGTACCTATTCGGAAGAGTCGTGCGACTATAGTGACTTTGGTCATGCACTGGCCCGTGGCATAGAGGCAGGCGAGGTGTTCCCGGGCATCGCTATCTGCGGCAGTGGCGAAGGCATCAACATGACGTTGAACAAGCACCAGAGCATTCGTGCCGGACTGTGCTGGATTCCTGAGATTGCCCACCTTATCCGTCAGCACAACAATGCCAACGTGCTGGTGATGCCGGGACGGTTCATTGACGAGGAGATGGCCCGGAAAATCATGGACGAGTATTTCAGTACGGAGTTTGAGGGGGGCAGGCACCAGAAGCGTATTGACAAGATACCTGTGAAGTGAATATTCGCGAAATTTTTCTGAGGTGCGTTCTTCGTATTGAAAAATAAAACTGTATAGGTTAAATTCTTTCGTGCTGTGCGGTTGAAATTAATTGGGACAATTTCATCTGTACAGCACGATTTTTTCTGAATTAATTTCTCCTAATTTCTTTCCGAACGCAAGACTTATTGGCCCGTATGGAACGCTATAAGTCCTTCGATGGGTGCTTTGACGACATGGCCAAGACGGTAGCCTTCGAGGGATGCCGCCTGAGACAGTTCTGCATGATAATAGTGGGCGATGCTGCCAGTGGCAGACAGGGGGAGATGGGGATGCTGATAAGGCGCGATGTTGCGACGGATGAACAACTGGAAACTTTCAATCAGCATCTGACTGAGCGCCGGGCAGTCGGACAGGTGACGGGCGATGAAAGGAGAGAGCGAGGCCAGATAGCGGTTGGGCAAGGGCTGACGATAGACATGCGCTATCACGTCGGCAAGGTCGGTGTGCATCTCCTTCTCAAAGTCTTTGCGGAGGGCTGTGGGCAACAGGCCCTTATAGAGTGCATTGAGCAAATTGCGACCAAGCACAGCACCGCTGCCCTCGTCGCCGAGGATGTAGCCCATAGGGGGTGTGTTCTGCACGATGTGTCGTCCGTCGTACAGGCATGAATTGGCACCTGTGCCTAAGATGCACGCAATGCCTTCGCCATGTCCGCAAAGCGCACGGGCAGCTCCCAGCAGGTCGCCCTCTGCCTGCACTGCACCGGTGCTCAGCTGAAAGTGACGAGCCAACAGGCGAGTCAGGAGGGGCTGATATTCGGGACGCAGGCCACTGCCATAGAAAAAGATGGCCTCTATAGCTGCCTCGCTTGCCGTGGGCTGAACCATGCTGCTCATGCAAGTGAGCGTATGCAGGATGTCGTCTTCGTTTTGATGAACCGGGTTGATGCCTTCAGTCTTGATTTGCTGAATGATGTCGCCGCCGGGTGCTGCCAGCACCCAGTCGGTCTTTGTGCTTCCGCTGTCTGCAATGATAATCATGGTCGCAAAATTACGAAAAAGAAATGAAAATCTTTATCTCGCTTATATATAAATCAAGATTTTTGTGTAATTTTGCACTTCGGAAACAAACGGTAGCGATTGGATATGAAAAGATTGTTGATATTGGGAAGTTTTCTCGTCTTATTGTTTTCGCCTGCCCATGCAGTGCTGAAGGAACAAGACCTGGAACGCACACTGAGCATATTGAGGTTTGAGCTGGTGAAGCGCTATGACGAACTGACGAGTCAGGCGCAGGAGCGCCGACGGCAGAACCAGGCTATTCAGAATGAGCTGATGGAGACCATGAAACGGTCGAACCAGAACTCGCTGATGCTCTATTCGCAGAACACCAATTACGTGTTCGACTTGACCTATGCCTGCCATGAGGCCACAGAGCAATATATGCAGTTTCAGCGCCAGCAACTGCCGTTTCGTGAGTTTCTGGACAGTCACGGCGCAGAGATTGCAAAGTTCGACAGCCTGATTGTCAGTCTGCGACAGATGCCAGTCGCCTTGCTCAGTCAGCAGGCCCGCGTCGATCGCAATGTGTGTCTGACGCTCGCCATGAACATTCGCAACACGCTGGACGACAACCGTTCGCAGATGGCCGATTACATTCACTACTATGAGATGAGTGAACAGCGGCTGAAGAGCCTGAACGACTATGCCCAGCTGCGCTACAACGAGATACAGCGTGGCATCTTTATGAATGGTAGCGACAATTATCTGCTGGTGCTGCGCAACCTGCCCGACAAGACACGCGACATGATTGACACGCTGCACGAGAAGTATCAGCCCACCCCGATGTCGCAGTGGGACAGCCGTATCATCTTCGGTCTGTTTGCCGTCATCTTTTTCTATGTGGTGGTAGCCTCGTTGCTGAACCTCATCACGTTCCGCTTCCTCATTCCGCGCCGACTGCGCACCGAGACGTTCATGCAGAAACGCAGTTGCATCATCATGGCCACGACCACCATCACGTTTGCGCTGATCCTGGCCGTGTTTCGCAACGTGGGCAACCAGAACTTCTTCATCATGGCCTCCGACCTGCTCATCGAGTATGCATGGCTGCTGGGTGTCATCCTCGTCTCGCTGCTGCTGCGCGTCGACGGAAAGCAGATAGCAAGCGCGTTCCGCATCTATTCGCCCTTGGTGGTGGTGGGGTTCCTGGTGATTGCCTTTCGCATTATACTCATTCCGAAGGAACTGGTTAACCTGGTGTTCCCACCTGTGCTGCTGTTGGCCACCATCTGGCAGTGGAACGTGATCAGCAGGCATAACAAGAACGTTCCCCGGCAAGACATGTTCTATACCTACGTGTCGATGCTGGTGCTGCTGGTGTCGCTGTGTTGCTCGTGGGCCGGCTATACCTTGCTGGCGGTGCAGATTCTCATCTGGTGGGTCATGCAGCTGACGTGCATCCTGACCATCACCTGTCTGGCGCTATGGATGAGCATCTACGGAACGCGCAAGGACATGGCCCACAAGCCGATTTCAAAGACGTGGTTCTATCTGTTCGTCTATGATGTCGTCACGCCCGTCATGGGTGTGCTCTCCATCATGCTAAGCATCTACTGGGCAACCGACGTGTTCAACCTGAGCGACCTGTGCTGGCAGATCTTCCGCGAGAACTTCGTGAATATGGAGAACCTGCAGCTGTCGATTGTCAAGTTGTCGGTGGTGGTGTGTCTGTGGTTCGTGTTCCGCTACATCGCTTCGACACTGCTGGCATTCATGGCCTTGCACTTTGAGCATCAGGACCCTTCGACGGCAGCATCGCGTTCGGTCATGGGGCGCAATATCGTGCAGGTGCTGGTGTGGGGCATCTGGCTGCTGCTCTCGTTGGGACTGCTCCATATCTCGCTGACATGGCTGCTAGCCATCTCGGGCGGTCTGTCTACGGGTATCGGCTTTGCATCGAAAAACATCATTGAGAATATCTTCTACGGCGCATCGCTGATGGCGGGTCGACTGAAGGTGGGCGACTGGATAGAGGTTGACGGAACGATGGGCAAGGTGCAGCAGATTAGCTATACGTCGACGGTGGTCGAGTCGCTCTACGGAGAGGTCATCACGTTCCAGAATTCGCAGTTGTTCGACAAGAACTACAAGAACCTGACACGCAATCATGGCTTTGTGCTCGCGCCCGTGCTCTTTGGTGTCGCATACGGCTCGAACCTGCGGCAAGTGCAGCAACTGGTTGAGGATGCGGTGAACAAGCTGCATCATCAATGGATGGATCCTTCGAAGAAGGTGAAGGCCGTCGTGGCCGCCATGAACGACTCGAGCGTTGACTTCAAACTGTTCGTCTGGGCCGATGCCGTGAAGAAATCCTATGTGGTTAGCGACGTGCTGCGGTGCATCTACGAGACACTGGGGGCCAACGGCATTGAGATTCCGTTCCCACAGCGAGACATACACATCAAGAATGACTGATATATAAACAAAAATAGAATTATGGGAAAAGTAATTTTGACGGGCGATCGTCCAACAGGAAAACTTCATTTGGGCCACTTCGTGGGCTCTCTGCGCCGCCGCGTGGAACTTCAGAACGCAGGCGACTACGACCGCATGTTTGTCTTCATGGCCGATGTGCAGGCACTGACCGATAATGCTGACAATCCCGAAAAGATTCGGCAGAACATTATCAACGTGGCACTCGACTATCTGGCTGCTGGCCTGGATCCGGAGAAATGCACCATCTTCATTCAGAGCCAAATAGCCGAATTGGCTGAGCTTACCACCTATCTGATGAATCTGATCACGGTGTCTCGCGTGCAGCGTAATCCTACGGTGAAGACTGAGATCAGAATGCGTAACTTCGAGGCAAACATCCCATTGGGATTCTTCTGCTATCCTGTGTCGCAGGCTGCCGACATCACGCTGTTCAAGGCTACGACAGTGCCTGCCGGCGAGGATCAGGAACCCATGCTCGAGGTGACTCGCGAGCTGGTGAACCGATTCAATAACATCTATGCCCCTGTGCTCGTCGAGCCTTATATCATGTTGCCTGAGAACCAGACGGCACGCCGCTTGCCGGGAACAGACGGCAAGGAGAAGATGTCGAAATCGCTGGGCAACTGTATCTATCTGTCCGACTCGGCTGATGAGGTATGGCAGAAGGTGCGCTCTATGTACACCGATCCTACTCACCTGAACGTGAGTGACCCGGGACATGTGGAGGGCAATGCCGTGTTCACCTATCTGGATGCTTTCTCGACAGACGATGACTTTAAGAACTTCTGGCCTGAATACATGAACCTGGATGAGCTGAAAGACCACTACCGTCGTGGCGGACTGGGTGACATGAAGTGCAAGAAGTTCTTGAATCAGGTGTTGCAGCAGATCCTGGAGCCCATGCGTGTGCGCCGCCATGAGTTTGAACAAGATATTCCAGAAATCTACAACATCCTGAAACGTGGCACGGAACAGGCGCGTGAAGTAGCTGCACAGACAATGGATGAGGTTCGTAAGGCCATGCAGATTGACTACTTCAATGATACAGAACTGATTAGAAAACAGAGCGAGCAGTTCCGTAGCAAGTAACGGGGCAACGCAAAAAAAAATGCTCACGCTTCAAAGCGTGAGCATTTTTTTGCGTTGTCTGTCTGTTTTACTCGGCAGGAGCCTCTGCGGGAGCTGCGGGTGCTTCTTGTTGAGTCTGGCTTGCACCAAATCCAGGAATATTGCTGGGGTTGGTGACAGGCACTTCGATATTCTCCATCACCGAACCTTCGGTTGTTGCCTTAGGTGCAACGTAGGCGCAGAAGATGCTGAGTACGACCATCAGGCCTGCAAGAATGAATGTGCCTTTCTCAATGACATCGGTGGTCTTGCGAACACCACCAATCTGATTGTAGGATGAGAAGTTTGAGGCCAAACCACCACCCTTGGACTCCTGAATCAGCACGATGCCAATCATCAGAAACGAGACGATAACGATAAGAATTACTAATAAAGTGTAGTACATTTTTTAATTTATTTGATTGTTACTATTTATAATTAATTTCTTGAGGAATCTAATTTGGTCTGCAAAGTAAGCATTTTTTTTTGGATATTGCAAACTTAAACGGCTAATAATCTCTAAAGCCTTTGAATATCTGCCCTGTTTGATGTAAATACGGGCCAAAGTCTCTGTAAAATAGCCGTCTTCGTCTTCATTTCCATTCAGAAGCGCTGACGTGTCCATCTCTGGTTTCAAGGTGGGATTCTCGTTCAGGACAATCTTTCCTTTGTCGTTCTCGATGAACGAATCGATGAGGGTATGGCCTATCAGCTGGGGAGTGTCCTCGGTCTGTTCGCTCTCTTCTTCGCTTTCGCTCTCAAGGAGATATGCCACATAGTCGACGGCAGCATCTGCCAAGGTGGGCTTCCGCTTCTTCCCCTTTGCTTGTTCTTCGTCATCCTTGGGAATGGAGTCGAGGAAGTTGTCAATCAGCGAGATGGTGCGGTTCTCCTTGCTGTCTTGTGTTGCCGGAGCAGCCTTCTTGGTGGTGCGCAACTGGTAGTGGGCTGCTTCAATCATCTGGAACAGTACGCGCCTGTCGGTAATGTAGATGGCTGCTCTCCGCAGTTCTTCATCGAATGTTGAGTCGTGAAGCAGATACAGATTCTGCAACATGAGCAAACGGACTGTCTGATAATAAGGATAAATGGCAAGCGTAGAGCGCAATTCGTAGAGTGTCTCGCGATCTAAGAGATTAGGGTTCTTTATGAGTTCTGTTAGTTCAAGTTCCATCAATTTACGTTAATTTGTCAGCATTCCTTTACCAGTTGGCAACGGTAGCATTGAAAATCTGATCGGTTATGTCTTTCACCATCTGAGTGACCAGTTCTTCTTGAACTGAATTGAGCGATTGCGTGGTGTCATAGGTCGTCGTCGCTGTGAACTGGCGTTCGAAATCCTCAGAGTGATTGTTGTTGTTCGTGAATCTTACGTTGACGGTCATCGAAAGCTCCGTCTGGGCAGAATAGCCTTCTGCCGATACCGACTTGTTGCGCTGATCATAGCGGGTGATTTCACCGTCGATACGTAAGTCACCATTGCGGCGTACTTGAATCAGCTTTGTATGATTGGCATAGTGATCTTTCAACTGGTTGTTGAAGATGTTGGCCATCGGACCCCATACATAACTTGAGCGAATCGGGAAATCACTGATTTGTATCGTCTTCGTCTTGCTGTAATCGATACTTGCACCATTGAACTTATAGCTAATAGAGCACGACAGTAGAAATAATGTCATGGTAAACAAAAACATCATTGACATTATTTTGAGAGACTGGCTCCAGGCAGATGAGCGGCTGTACATCATGTTTATTGTCTTATTCTTCGTTGAGACCATATTGTTTCAGTCGTCGGTAGAGCGTTCGGTCGCTGATGCCTAACTCCTGTGCGGCTTTCTTGCGGTTGCCGTTGTTGCGCTCAAGAGCCTTGATGAGTGTCTGACGACTCAGATCGTTCAGATTCAGATTCTCTTTTGTTGGCGAAGGCTCGATATACTCTTCGGCAATAGCATCTTCCATCGTCGGGATGGGCTGAATCGCCTGTATGGGGTGTATGGCCGATGACGCGGCAGTGCTGCCAATGATTGTTGTTGCAGGCTTGTTGCTCTGAACGTCTTCAATTTGTTTCTTCAGAAGTCCCATCTCACGGCGCATGTCATTGACGTTTCCGCGCAGCTCGAATAATATTTTGTAAAGAATTTCTCGTTCATTCTCAAAGGAATGATCTCCGTTGCTTGGATTGACAACTGCAAGCTGGGTGCTCTCCCTGTCCTGGGGAATGAATTGCGAAAGTACTTCCGGGGTGATGATTCGTTCCGGGCTCAGTACGGAAATCTGCTGGGTGATGTTCTTCAGCTGGCGCACATTGCCCGGCCATTTGTATTTCATCAGCATTTTCTTTGCCTCGTCAGTTAGCTGAATGCGGTCCATCTTGTATTTCTCGGCCATCTGCATGGCAAAAAGACGGAAAAGGAGAATGATGTCTTCGCCACGCTCCCTGAGTGGAGGCATCTGTACAGCCACTTCGTTGAGTCGGTAGTACAGGTCTTCACGGAAACGTCCTTCGCTGATAGCTTTTTGTATGTTGACATTCGTGGCAGCTACGATACGCACGTCGGTCTTTCTGACCTCAGTAGCTCCTACGGGAATGTATTCTCCATTTTCCAACACGCGCAACAGTCTGGCTTGGGTTGCCAACGGTAGTTCGCCCACTTCATCGAGGAAGAGAGTGCCTTTGTTGGCCACACCAAAATAACCGGCAGAATCGTTGATTGCTCCAGTGAATGAGCCTTTTATATGTCCGAAAAGTTCTGAGTCGATGGTTCCTTCGGGAATGGAGCCGCAGTTGATTGCAAAATATTTCTCGCGGCGTCGTGGAGAGTTGTCGTGAATAACCCGTGGGATGATTTCCTTGCCAACACCACTTTCTCCAATGATGAGAACGCTTAGGTCGGTGGGGGCAACTTGCAAAGCTACGTCGATTACATGATTCAGTGCATCGCAATTGCCAACGATGTTGTATCTTTGCTTTATGTTTTGCAATTCGGAATTCTTCATACGGCTGACAAAATTACATATTTTTTTTGAAATAACTGCAACTTTGACATGAATTTAAACATTTTCTGTTTCTTTCTCTCTTGGAAATGTACTTTTCTTCTCTAATTTAATGAGAAGAAGTCCGATACCCGTCCAGATGAGCTCGCGCAGTCTGACCAACAAGGCTACGAATATGCCTTCTGATGCCGTCATGCCCAGTCCGCTGACAGATATCAGGAATCCACCTTCGCGGCCTCCCAGTTGCAGGGGAATGAAAAACAGCATGTTGGCAAAGAGTGAGGTGAAAGCCAGAATGAGTATGCATTGTATGTAGCTGGCCTCTGGCATGATGACCAGCAGGATGAAATAGATTTCAAGAGCAGAAATAATGCGGCATATAAGCTCTAACAGCACCGCCATCATAAACGTTTGGTGATTTTGGTTGTGCAATGCTGCTATTTGCAGATCGATATTCTTCAGTTGGTCGGCATGTTGCGAAATGAATCTCACGGCCCATCGCTTGATGAATGGCAAATGGCTCAAGACTTGCATCAGACTTTGTGCTATTCCTTTTTTATAGCCTTTCAGGAAGAACCAGATTGCGGTTAGACAGAATAGGGTGACGAGGGCTAACAATATGCCCATGAACATCGTCATCGGTTCCGTCAGTATAAACAGGACACACGATAGCAGCCAGAACCAGAAATGCGAAAAGATATGGGTCATTGTGTGCAGAATGACCGAAGCCGTAGCATGTTCTGTTCCTATCTTGGGCGACAATGACATTATCTTATAAGGTTCGCCGCCCATGAGTCCTCCGGGGGTAGCATAGTTGAGCGCGAATCCTGATACCGTGATCTTGTAGAGCCATGCGAAAGAAAAACGCTGTCGGTCTGTCTTTGTGTATTCTGATGGGGCATGAATGATGATCCACCATGCAGCTGTATTGAAGATATACAGAACAGCCCAGAGCATGACAACCGCAAGGAACCAATAGCCCGCACGGCAGATACCTAAATAGGCTTCTGCAAAATCGAGTTGCGTAATCATCAACCCGAGAATGCTGAGGCCTACAATGAAGAATGCGTTCTGATATTTCTTTTTCAATTCTTTGGTGCTTGTGGCTTGTTAGAAGGATGCCCCTCTTGTGGAACAGCCGGTGAACGGAATCGTACTTTCTCGCTGTCATCTCGTTTTTCGTGATACAGCTTAGGTAGCGGGTTGGCCAATGGCTCATCGTAGTTCATTCTGTTTCTAAAGACATCTATGGCAGCATAGATGGCATGGCGGAGCATCTCGGGCGATGCCTGGTTGCGACCTGCAATCTCAAACTTTGTTCCGATGGCCGGGGCCGTCCTTACGATAGGCAGACCTGACGTCAGTCGGATGCCGTCTTCCGGGCTTATGGTCTTGAACGGTGTCATTCCCTGATCATGATACATGGCCATGATGCCATCGAAGCGGTAGTAATCGCCATTGCCGAAGAACGTGTCGGCAGCGTATGGACCGAATGCCTGGATACCACACTCTTCCAATTCCTGTATGGCCGGAATGATCAGCTCTTGCTCTTCGGTGCCTAAGGCGCCGTCCTCGCCACAGCGTGGATTCAAGGACAGCACCGCGATTCGTGGCGAAGAGATGCATAGGTCACGGCGCAGAGCTTCGAAGAACAACTTACCTTTTTCGACAATCTTCTGTTTGGTGATCGATTCTGAAATGTCTTTGATGGCGAGATTGTTGGTTACGAAAGCCATTTTGATGTCTTCGCTTATGAGCAGACTGATGCTTTTGCCCTTGCCCAATTTGCGCTCTATGAAGTTGGCATGTCCGTTGAATCCGTCGATTGTGCTTCTATTGACGGGAGCGGTCACCAATACATCATAAAGACCTTTCTCATAGTCTTCTATGCATCGCTCCAGCACTTTTAGAGCGGCACTTCCCGATTCAGTCGTTGCCGTGCCAAGACTCACTTTTATTTCTTCGTCTTCGTCGAAGCAGTTCAGCAAGTTCAATGCCCCTGGTACAGCTTCTTCTGCCGAGTTGATGGTTGTGAATTGCGTTTCCAGATTCAACGCATTTGCATGGTATGTGGCCACCTTGGGTGATCCGTAGAGGATGGGTGTGCATAGCTCAAACATTGTTGAATCGTCGAAGGCTTTCAGAATCATTTCATATCCGATACCGTTCGTATCGCCACATGTCATGGCCACTCTTATTTTTCTATCTTTCATCTTTAACTATTTGGTCTTTTTATAGTTATAACATTTTGTTGTATTAATTTCTTTTTGCTTTTTGAGCCGTCGTAAGCAGTCCGCAGGCAGCGTAGATGTCCTGTCCACGGCTGGCTCTGATGGTTGTGAACACACCGTGACTGGTCAGGAAGTCCCGCAGTTGTTCCATTCGCTTCTCGTCTGCGCCAGGCAGATCGACATTCGGAATCGGATGGAACCGTATCAGGTTGACGCGGCATTCCAGACCTTCCAGCAGTTTGATGATTTTCCGTCCATGCTCCAGACTATCGTTCAGTCCGGCAAAGCAGATATATTCGAAAGAGCATCTCCGCTGATGGGTGAAGTCATATTGTTTCAGCAATTCCACTGTGTCACTGATGCTCATGCCGCGCTCGGCAGGCATGAGGCTTGTGCGTTGTTCGTGGATGGGGGAGTGCATGGAGATAGCCACGTGGCATTGACTTCTGTCCAGAAACAGTTTCAGCTTATCCTTGATGCCCACAGAACTGACGGTGATGCGCTTCGGGCTCCATGCATATCCATCCTCAGCGGTCAGGATTTCGGTTGCGCGTAGCACATTGTCGAGATTGTCCATCGGCTCACCTTGTCCCATGAAGACAATGTTGGTCAGCTGTTCTCGTTCGGGCAGCGAATAAATCTGATTCAGAATATCCCCGGCAGTCAGTTGACCTTCGAATCCTTGCTTGCCCGTCTGACAGAAGAGACAATTCATCTTGCAGCCCACTTGACTCGAAACACAAAGGGTAGCTCGGTCACCGTCCGGGATGAACACCGTTTCTACAAATAGCCTGTTTCTGGAGTCCTCTGTTTCTTGTTGTTGCTGGTTCGAAGTCGTTCTTACGGGAAACAAATACTTTATTGTACCGTCAATACTCCGTTGACAATCAATAGGTTCCATCGAACCGATACAATAGTGCTCAGCCAGAAGCTCACGATTCTTTTTCGAGAGATTTGTCATTTCGTCAATGCTTCTTGCATTCTTTTCATATATCCAGCTGGCAATCTGTGTGCCTGTGAAAGAAGGCATCCCCAGTGAGCGTGCCATATCTTTCATCTCTGCTACCGTCATGCCCAGCAGTACTTTTTTCTCTTTAGTCATTGTCGACTGATTCATCTACTATTGTATTGTTTTTGCAAAGATAATCAAAAAAAATTGGATATCCAAATTACAAATTTATTATTCTACATTATTATATAATAATTAAATCGTAAATACATGTCTCAATTACGCTTTTCTTTGATGATTCCGTGTCTGTATGCATAGAGGAGCTTCCTGAGGTCGCCGATTTGCGAGCGCAGTTCGACGCCCTTGTCCGTATCTGCCACCAGCATCCTGTGTGTCGACATCTCCACAATCTGTGTTGTCGACTTAATGTCTGTCCCACGCAAAATCGCATCCTGCGTACTTGTGAATGGCTCATGCTGAACCAGTTGGAATCCGCGACTATGGTAGACGAGCGTGTAGCCGGCAATGCCCGTCTCTGAGTGATATGCCTCCGAGAAGCCGCCGTCGATCACCATGAGTTTTCCTCCGGCCTTGATGGGATTCTCGCCCTTCGAGGCATGTACGGGAACGTGACCGTTGATGATGTGTCGATTGGGACCGCTGATGCCGAACGCATCCAGAATATGGTCGCAGATGGCTTCCGACTCTCTCAGCCGGAAGTAATTTCCTTTCTGTTCGGTGTAGGTGCTCTTGTCTTCGAGGAAATAGCGTTCGAAGGTAGCCATCTTCGATTTGTCGAAGAGGGGCGAGTCCTTTCCGCACCACAGGTACAGGAAATAGTCTTTGGCATATTGCTTGTATTCCGTAGGTGTGTCATTCTGGAATGCAGCCCTGACCAGTTGCCCGATGTACGACATGAGGTCTTTGCCAGCATATTTCTGGCCTAGTATTTCCACGCTCTTCAGTGTACCGTCGTCATTGAGAGGTATCGAGGCATGGAAGAGCAAGTTCTGGTTGCAGATGTTGTACATGCAGCCGTGGCTCAGTATCGTTCGGATGTGCTTGCGCAACTTCTCGCTCACACGGAATGAGTGGTGCAGCTTTTGCATCAGCAAGGTCTCCTCTTCTGTCATCTCCGACGGATGCGTCGGGTCGATTGTCGGGAAGTTGCACGATTTCATGTCGTATGTCACCTCGTTGATGGTACACGTATGCTTCTCATAATCAATCTGTTCCAGCAGACATCTGTCTTCCATTTCCCATTCCGGACGACGGTGGAAAATGGCGGCTTCCTGCTTAAACTGAATCACGGCGATGGCCTTGTGCATCTTGGCCGTCAGTTGGATGGTCTTTTCGTCCATCGAAGTGCCTTTCAGCAGCTTGGGTATAAACTCCGTACAGGGGTCATCGCCGTAAGTCTCAAGGGCAAAGGTGGCCAGCGGCACGAGATTGATGCCGTAGCCTTCCTCGAGCGTTGCCAGATTGGCATATCTTAGCGACAGTCGCAACACGTTGCAGATGCAGGCATCGTTACCGGCAGAGGCTCCCATCCAGAGCATGTCGTGGTTGCCCCACTGAATGTCCCATGAGTGGTATTGCCGCAGGGTGTCGAGAATGATGTGTGCGCCTGGTCCTCTGTCATAGATGTCGCCCAGGATGTGCAGTTGGTCGATGGCCAGATGCTGAATGACGTTGCAGATGGCCACGATGAAGTCGTCTGCGCGGCCTGTCGAGATGATGGTGTCCACAATCACGGCCACGTAGGCCGCCTTGTCTTGGTCGTCGGTGCGTTCGTGCAGCAGCTCTTCTATGATATACGAGAACTCCTCTGGCAGTGACTTCCTGACCTTCGAGCGAGTGTATTTCGACGAGACATCGCGGCATACCTTCACGAGCTGATGGATGGTGATGTGATACCAGTCGTCTATGTCCTGCTCTACGGCCTTGATCAGTTCCAGTTTCTGTTCCGGATAGTATATCAGTGTGCATAGCTCTTTTTTCTCCGCTTCGCGAATCGTGTTTCCGAAGATTTCAGACACCTTGCGCTTGATGTTTCCCGAAGCGTTTTTCAGCACATGTATGAAGGCCTCGTGCTCACCGTGCAGGTCGGCCAGGAAATGCTCCGTTCCCTTGGGCAGATTCAGGATAGCTTCCAGGTTGATGATTTCGCCGGCAGCATCCGCAACGGTAGGAAAAGTATGTGACAGAAGATTTAAGTAGCGTTCTTCGTTATTGTTCATATTTCAAGATGTTTTTTTATGATTTTTCTAATTTGCTTAGTTTCACTGTTTTCTGTTGGCTCACAGGGCATATATCCCTCGTCGAGTCCCGTCTGTTCGTTGAGCACCGTGAGGAGCGACGCAAAGAACCCGTCTATTTTCTCCGCCTTCAGTTGTTGCATGAGCAGATCGTCTTCCACGTCTTCGCGCCGCAGGGCAGCATCGAGTTCGGCCAGCGAAAGCAATGCCAGTTGCTGTTTGCTTGTTTGTTTCTGAATATGTCTTACAATGTCTATGACCGACTTGCCGATCACCGACTCCGGTGGGGTATAGCTGTCGGGCAGGAAACTATGTGTGATTTCCACTTCGCGCATCTGTATCCCCATTGCCAGTATCCCTCGTTCCACAAGGGCCTTGACTCCTTCCAGCTGTGCGTATAGCAACAGATGATGCCAGTTGACGGCCTCGGTGTCAATGGGCCTCACCCATCTTTCGTCGCCCGTTATTCCTGCCTTGATCAGCGTCTTCAGTGCATCTTGTGTGGCCTCGTCCATCAGTTCCAGGATGTTCGAGTTCATGACCCGTTGGTATATGTGCCGATGCTTCACCATCAGTTCCTCGGCATTCGTAGTGCGGGTGATCAGTGGGTTCCTGATGGTCTCTATTCGCGAGTTCCACCCTTGTTTGCTCAGTTCCTCTGCCTCCATGCTGCTCCGGGCAATCACGGCATACGAGTGTGCTACGAGATTCTTCAGCATCGAGTTTCTTGCAGGCATGTTGTTCTTCATTTCCCACGGTTCCAGTTCTCCGTGAGGTGTGAGCACGATGCGTATCCCCTTGCGGTAGGCCAGTGCCGTGGCCTTTGTGATGCCCGGATGGTTGCATCCGTGCTGGTGTATCAGGTCAGGATGCTGTGCCGGGTCTTTCAGCCGCAAGGTCAGGGCATTCACGTCGTCAATAGCCTCTGACTTTATCATGCTATCGTTTGTCAGCATGTTGACATATTGTGCCAGCATGGCATTGTGTGGGGGATAGATATGCAGTACGCTCAACATGGCCGGTTATTTACGCAAGAAATCATTTTTGTTGGATAGCGCATAGCGCAGTTGGTAATAGAGATGATGCCATGCCAGACTAAGGTCGCACATCTGTAGTTTCCATACGGGTATTTCCTCACCGTACTTCCTGGTCATTCGGTAGCACAGGAACGTGTGTGCCACGGCCCAGAGCACCAAGGCTCCCGCTGCCACACCCGTATAAGTGGCATTGTGCTTGTAGACGGCGTATGCAAGCAGTGCCACGATGAGCAGGATGCTCAGGTGCAGAATCGATTGCCAGAGCACGAACAACAGTCGGGGCAGGAATGTGCGGTCCAGGCTGCGTCGTGTCTGCATGTAAAACAACTGCCTGTTCACCCAGTCTTTTCGGCTCGGCTCTTCTTGTCTGAGCCATGTTTCCGGTGCTTTTGCCACTGCTATTCTCTGCGGCTCAGTCTCATTGACGATGAAGTCG